>Ga0209118_1000713_pt1 | contig 17008 bp, 10 predicted proteins | sample BlaSpr_A8_Ref_M1_FD_187988 | JGI IMG/M metagenome (GOLD analysis project Ga0209118, IMG submission 187988) | Forest soil microbial communities from Thunder Bay, Ontario, Canada - Black Spruce, Ontario site 2_A8_Ref_M1 (SPAdes) (version 2) | ecosystem: Environmental > Terrestrial > Soil > Boreal...
CTGATTGGCGAGCGGTTTGGATCCGTCGCTCGTTCCCGCTTCGGGGTAGACGAACACGAGGTCGATGTCCGATGACGCGTTAAGCTCGCCGCCTCCGAGCTTGCCCATGCCGACGACGATGAGCTTCTGATCGGATCCGCTCTCGGCACCGATTGGATTGCCGTGCGTTTCCGCCAGCCACCGGTGATGCCCCGCGACCGTCTCTGAAATCGCGACCTCGGCCAATCGGGTCATTGCGGCACACACTTCGAGCAGGTCGGCGCGACCGGTCAGGTCGCGCAACAGCGTGCCGAGGAACACTCTCTGCCGCAGCTGGCGAAGCAAAAGGTTCAACGCGGCTGAGTCGGATGCGCGTTGCAGCGCCGCGGCATCGCTCTCGCTGATGCCGAAGGGCGCTTCCAGGGTTGCGGTGACGGCGGCGAAAAACTCGGGCCGTGCGGCGCGAAGGCGACTCGCGTACTGGCTGAACTCGAGCGCCTCGGCGAGGTCCATCGAAGATCCCAATGCGGCGACCGTCCCTTTCGATATGAGGGTAGTGTACTGAGTCTGAAGTTCCGAAGATAAAGGAGCGGATGAAAACGGCCGTCAGGCAAGGCGCGAGGCCGAAAGCGTACCCTTTGCTACGGTGAGGCCGAGCAACGCGGCCTGACGGCTGCGCGTTGCCCAATGAGGCCGCGAACTATCGAGCGAATTTCTGACTAGGTACACTTGCCGGTTATTATGCCCTCCGTGCACGCACCGTCGAAAATCCTCGCCGCATATCCCTCCTGGCTGCAGACGATAGCACGCGCGATCCGCGTGCTGCTGCTCGCTGTCATCGTTGCCTTTTGTCTGTTGCTGCTCGCGGTTCGGTTGGTGGTTTTTCCGAAGCTCGAGAACAATCGCGACGGTCTGACCCAGTTGCTGGAACGGCAGATAGGCCAGCCGGTGGAGATCGACGCGCTGGCGACCGGATGGGACGGATGGAATCCCCGCGTCGAGCTCAAAGGTGTTCGCATTCTCGAGCGCGGCGGCGGTGCTCCGGCCATGGTCCTGCCCGCTATGCGCCTGACCGTCGCCTGGACGTCGGTGTTTTTTTTCGACCTTCGGTTCAAGGAACTGACCATCGATCAGCCGCAGTTGTCGGTTCGCCGCGATACGGCGGGCAAATTGCACGTGGCCGGTCTGACCATCGATCCGGCCCAGAGCAACGATGATCAGCGTCTCGCGGACTGGCTGTTGCGGCAGAGCCGCATTGTCGTGCACGACGCGGCGATCATTTGGCGAGATGAGCTGCGCGCCGCCGCGCCCTTGTCGCTCGCTCACGTCGAATTTCGTCTGGAAAATAGCTTCGCCCATCACCGCTTCGGCCTGACCGGCGATCCGCCGACTGCGCTTGCGTCGCCGCTTGATCTGCGCGGAGAGGTGACCGGCGTATCGCTCGCGGACTGGAGCGGGGCCAGCGGCCGGTTCTATGCGCGTCTCGACTATGCGGACGTCGCCGCCTGGCGATCGTGGCTGCCGCTTCCGGTTCCCATCAAGAGCGGAACCGGCGCGGTGCGGCTCTGGTTTCAGTTCGCGCGCGGTCAAGCCCGCGAGCTGGTGGCGGATCTCGTTCTGGCCGATGTCCAGGCGCGACTCGGCGACGATCTGCCGGAGCTCACGCTTGATCGACTCGAGGGACGCGTGGGTTGGCGCGTCGACGGCCAACAGCGGGAATTTTTCGCCCGGCAGCTTGCATTCGCCGGCCACGATGGCCTTCGCCTGGATCCGACCGATCTCAAGCTTACCCTGCGTGGCGCCCCCGAGACGATGAACGACGGGCAGCTCGAGTTCGATCATCTGGAGCTCGGTCCCTTGCGACGCGTCGCTGCGGCGTTGCCATTGTCCGCGCACCTGCGTGACACGCTCGCGCGACTGGCGCCCCGCGGCACCGTGGAGCAAGGCAAGCTGGAATGGATCGGTGAGGCCATCGCGCCAAAATCGTTCAATGCGGCTGCGCGACTGATCGACGTGGGCTTCGCGGCGCAGGACAACCATCCGGGAGTAAGCGGGCTCTCGGGAAGCCTCGAGGGGACCCATCTTGGCGGCGCGCTCAAGGTGCAGAGTCGTGCGCTGACCTTGGAACTGCCGCGCGTCTTCGCGGAACCGCTTCCCTTCGATCACGTGCAGGGGCAACTTCACTGGCGGCGGCAGCATGAGGGGACGACGGTCGCGGTGGACAAGCTTATCTTCGACAACGCGGATGTCGCCGGCAACGCCAGCGGCGAGTACGGCACCTCGGCTGAAGGGCCTGGCACGATTAACGTCACTGCCCAGCTCTCCCGCCTGGACGCCAGGCAGGCATACCGCTACCTTCCGCTGCTAAGCGCGCCGGCGATTCGCGACCGCTTGCGCACGCTGCTGGTTGCCGGCAGCGGTTCCGACGCGCGGGTCAAGCTGGTTGGCAACCTTGCCGATTTTCCGTTCGCCGACGGCAAGGCAGGCCAATTTCAGGTGTCGGTCAAAGGGCAGGGCGTCACCCTTGATTATGCCGATGGTTGGCCACGGCTCTCCGGCGTCGACGCCGAGCTTCGATTCGAGGGCGCGCGCATGACCATCGACGCCCATCATGCTCGCGTGTTCAGCACCGAGCTCAGTCGTCTCAAAGCGGACATTGCCGATTTACGCCTCGCCAACCCCATACTTCGGGTCGACGGCGAGGCGCCGGGTCCGACCGCGGATGCCTTGCGTTTCATTGCCGAAAGCCCGGTCGCCGGCTGGATCGACCACTTTACCGATCGGGCCGAGGCCAGTGGCTCCGGAACCGTGTCGTTCCGGCTCGAGCTGCCCTTGGGAAAACCGGAAGGCAACCAGGTGGTCGGCGAATACAACTTTGCCAACGATCGCATCCAGCTTGCCGGCGACGTTCCGGCGTTTTCCCAGCTCAACGGCAAGCTCACGTTCTCCACCCACGAGGTGCGCGCGGCGCCGCTGACAGCGGAGATCGTCGGTGGCCCGGCACGCTTGAACATCGCGAGTGCTGACGGGCGCGTGCGCGTAGACGCCCAGGGAACGGCGAATCTGAGCCTGCTTCGCACCGAATATGCCTCGCAGCCGTTGCTGAATCGGGTATCCGGAACGACCGATTGGCAGCTCGCGATGCAAGTTGCCAATGACGCGACGATGTGGACGCTCGATTCCACGCTTCGCGGCGCCGCGATCGATTTGCCGCTGCCGATGGCCAAGGCTGCCGCCGACGCCATACCGTTCAGGATCCAGCGCCAGGTCACCGCTCCCGGTCGCGATGCGCTGGCGATCCGTTACGGCGCGCTCGGGCGCTTGAACCTGCAACGTCGGCTAACGCCCGCCGGGGCAGTCACCGAGCGTGCGTTTCTAGCGCTGGGCACCACCGAAGGCGAGGCCGACCGTCGCGGGCTATGGGTGCGCGGCGAGGTGGCGGCGCTGGATCTCGACGGCTGGCTTGCGGTCAAGCGCCAGCTCGACTCGGGCGCGGATTCATTGCCGTTGACAGGCGTAGATCTCCGCGTCGGCACCATGGAAGTCTTCGGCCGGCAGCTGAGCGACCTCCGCATTGGTGCCAGTCGCGGCGGGGACGATTGGCAAATGGACTTGCGCGGCCGCGAGCTGGCCGGTACTGCACGCTGGCAAGGGTCAGCGCCGGGGTGGTTGAACGGCCGCATCGTCGCGCGCCTGCAGCGTTTCACGGCGCCGCCATCCGCGCCACCCTCGATGACCGCGATTCCGACGGTGGAAGGCGCTCCGCCGGCGGCCAATCCCTGGCCTTCGGTGGATATCGTCGCCGAAAGCTTTCTCCATAAGGATCGCGATCTCGGCAAGCTCGAGTTGATCGCCCAGCCGAGCGAAAGCGACTGGCGCATCGAGAGCCTCAAGCTCAGCAGCGACGACGGCACTCTGGTTGCATCGGGGTGGTGGCGTGGCGCGGGTCGTGCGCCGAGAACGCAGCTCGATACCGACCTCGAGGTGCGCGACGCCGGAAAATATCTCGCCCGCTTCGGCATGCCCGATGCGGTCCGCGGCGGTCGAACGCACATTCACGGACAACTCGAATGGTCGGGCAGTCCACAGGCATTCGATTATCCAACGCTTAACGGCATGTTCAGGGTGGAAACGGGCAGCGGTCAGTTCGTCAAACTGGATCCGGGCCTGGGAAAATTGCTCGGGGTGCTTTCGCTGCAGGCGCTCAAGCGCCGTTTTACCTTCGATTTTCAGGACCTATTCGGCGAGGGTTTCGCCTTCGACGAGATCACCGGCGACGTGCGCATTCAGGACGGGGTGATGAAGAGCGATAACCTTAAAATCGTCGGCCCCTCGGCACGTGTGGCCATTGCCGGCGAGACCAATATCGCCAACGAAACGCAAAAGCTGCGGGTGCGGGTGCAGCCGACGCTTTCGGGCACCGTGTCGGTCGGCGCAGCCGCGTTGCTGCTTGCCAATCCGATTCTGGGTGCGGCGGTGGGTGCCGGAACGCTGCTAGCGCAAACGGCGCTGAAGGACCCGATCGAGCAGATGTTCGCTTATGAGTACGCGGTAAGCGGCAACTGGTCCGATCCCATCGTCGAGCGAACCGGCCGCCCGGCGACTGCCGCGGTTCCTGCACAGACAACAAAGCAATGAACGCGGAGCACTTTCGGGTTGCCGCGGTGCAGACCGTTTCCGGCGGCGACGTCGGCGAGAATCTTGCCGCCATCGAGCCGAGGGTCGCCGAAGCTGTGGGTCGCGGCGCACAGCTTGTGCTGCTGCCGGAGTATTTCGGAATATTCGGCGCGCGCAGCATCGACAAGGTCGCCGCGCGGGAACCGGACGGCGCCGGGCCGCAGCAGGACTTTCTGGCACGTGTCGCCCGCGAGCACGGCGTGTGGGTCGTCGGGGGCGCGTCGCCGATCGCGATTGCCGATCCGGCGCGCGTCCGCAGCGCGTCGCTGGTTTTCGATCCGAGCGGCAAGCGTGTCGCGCGTTACGACAAGATGCACCTGTTCACCTTCAACCAGGGTGACGAGCGATACGACGAGGGAAAGACCATCGAGCCGGGTCAGGAACCGGTTGCGTTCGAGGCGCCGTGCGGCCGCGTGGCGCTTTCGATTTGTTACGACATGCGATTTCCGGAGCTCTATCGGCAGTTCACCGACCTGTCGTTGATCCTCCTGCCCTCGGCATTCACGGTGGTAACCGGCGCCGCGCATTGGCATGTGCTGCTCCGCGCGCGTGCCATCGAGAACCAGTGCTATGTGCTTGCCGCGGCGCAGGGCGGAGTGCATCCGAACGGTCGCCGGACCTTCGGCCACAGCATTTTCATCGATCCATGGGGCCTGGTTGTCGCCGAGCTGGAGACCGGACCCGGCGTCATCGTTGGCGACGTGGATGCCTCGCGTCTGGGGCAGGTGCGGCGCGAGCTGCCCGCGTTTTCGCACCGCCGCTCGTGGCCATGAGCTCGGTGGCAGAGGAACAGAAGGACGGCTAGTCTCACTCGGCGGGCAGTCGCGTTCGGCGGACGGTTGACGCCCCTTCGGTGCCTCAGGCAGACCTCAGGAAGTAGAAGGAGAAGGTGCCATCAGCAATACCACTACGGCTCCGCTTCCGCCGCCGTGTCGAGTCGGCTCGCAATAGGCCAACACCTCGTTGCGGTGCGTCAGCCAGCGCCTGACCTTGCCCTTCAGCACCGGCTCCTGATTGGGCGAGGAGAGGCCCTTACCGTGGATGACTCGGACGCAGCGCCAGCCATGCGATCGCGCCTCGGCGAGAAATAGCACCAGCGCGGCATGCGCCTGGTCACTCGTGTGCCAATGCAGGTCGAGCTCCGCTTGCACGGCCCAGTGTCCGCGCCGTAGCTTCAAGACGACGTCGGCACCGAGCCCGGCCCGGCGAAAGGTCTGCTCCGGTTCGATCTCCTGACCGACATCCCACGCTCCGGGCGACGCGTCGAGGCCATGCCTGCTTGCGGCGAGCGCGTCGGCTTCGTCGGCGAGTCGTTTCGCGGGCGATGTGGAGGCAGGCACTTTGGCGTGTCGTGCCCGATTGCCGGTGGCGAGCGGCGCCACATCGGCAAACGCATGCGCCAGATCGAGATCCGCCGCCGCAGTTTTCGCCGCCCGCACGGCGCTGTCGATCGTCCCGCTAGCCGGCCCCGCATCGTCGGGGGTGGCGGCATGCTTCGCCCGTGGCACGCCGGCAAGTAGCGTCTTGAGATCGGATAGTTTGGCCATCGTCTTCTCCGCAACGACAGAGCGTTGTGCGTGCGCCCCGTCGCGCTGTCCGCGGGTTGCGCTCTTTAGCTCAGGCTTTCCAGATACGCCTCGGCGTCCAATGCCGCCATGCATCCGGTGCCGGCGCTGGTGACCGCCTGCCGATAGACATGATCGGCTACATCTCCGGCGGCAAACACACCGGCAACGCTGGTCGCGGTCGCATTGCCCTCGTTGCCGCTCTTGACGCGAATGTAGCCGCCGGCCATGACCAACTGACCTTCGAACAGCTGCGTGTTGGGCGTGTGGCCGATGGCGACAAACACACCTTGGACATCCAGCTGCCGTGTCGCTCCGCTGCCGACGTGCTTGACCCGCACACCGGTGACGCCGGAATGATCGCCGGTCACTTCGTCGAGCGTGTGATCCCATAGCACGCTCACGTTGCCGCCATTTTTCGTCTTCGCCATCAGCTTGTCGATGAGAATCGCTTCGGCTCGGAATTTGTCCCGACGGTGAACGACGTCGACACGTTTGGCGATGTTCGACAGGTATAGCGCTTCCTCGACCGCGGTGTTGCCGCCGCCGATGACCACGACGTCCTGTCCCTTGTAGAAAAACCCGTCACAGGTCGCGCAGGCAGAAACACCCTTACCCATAAACGCCTGCTCCGAGGCGATGCCAAGATATTTCGCCGAGGCGCCAGTAGCGATGATCAGCGCATCACAGGTGTATTCGCCTGTGTCACCTGCCAGGCGCAATGGGCGCCGCCCAAGCTCCGCGGTATGAATGTGGTCGAAGATGATTTCGGTCTCGAAGCGCTCGGCGTGTTTTTGAAATCGCATCATCAAATCCGGACCCTGCACGCCATCTGCGTCCGCTGGCCAATTGTCGACGTCGGTGGTGGTCATCAACTGGCCGCCTTGCGCGAGGCCGGTGATCAGCACTGGCTTCAGGTTCGCTCTCGCGGCGTATACTGCGGCCGAGAATCCGGCCGGCCCGGAGCCGAGAATCAACAATCGGTGATGCCTGGTGCTCATGTCGTTGCGTTCCTGGAAAGATGGTCGGGATTCTAATGGAAACGCGAGGGTGCCTCGTTTCAATGCTCGGTGGCCGGCATTGTTCGTCATGTGCTATCGCCGGGCCGCTTATGCAAGCGGCGGGCAAGCTACGGATAAGCTGCGCGAGACGGGCTTGGGCGCGCGCGATCGGGGCCCGAGGCATCTCGATCGGAGGCTCGCTAGTTCCTCGGTTCGGTGCTTTTGCGTTGACCCGAACGACGGCGTATCATAGTTCGGAATTAGTTTAAATGTACCTTCTAAGTTAATGCTTTTCAAGAGAAAAAATCAGCGGCTCGTCAGTCGCCGGCAAGCCACGGCAGCGCCTCGATCACGCCCGGCCGTAGCCTCGCTCTCACCGCGCTTCGCGCGCCTGTTGCACGAATCCTGGTGGCTGTTGATCGTGGTCGCGCTCATCTACCTCGCATTGGTGCTAGCGACGTATCACAAGACCGACGCGAGCTGGTCGTTCTCGGGTTCCGGCGCGCCTCTCCAGAACAAAGGTGGTGTGGTTGGCGCTTGGGTTGCCGACTTGTTGCTCTACCTGTTCGGACTGTCGGCGTGGTGGTGGGTTATTGCCGGCGTGGTAGTTGTCGTTTCGGGTTACCGCCGGCTTACCCGCGAAGCGATGGAACGTCACCATCCCTTGCTAGCGATCCCGGGTTTCGCGCTGGTGCTGGTGGCCAGCGCATCGCTGGAAGCGTTGCGTCTCTACCGGCTGCCGGCCATGCTGCCCAACACGCCGGGCGGGGCCTTGGGGGAAGTGATCGGACAAGGGCTATCGCGCGCACTCGGTTTCAACGGCGCGACGCTGCTGCTCATCGCACTGTTCGGGATTGGCTGGTCGCTTCTTACCGGCATGTCGTGGCTAAGGCTGATGGAACGTGTCGGTGGGCGCATTGAAAATATGCTCGCCTGGGCTCGGCGAAAGCGCGAGGAGCAGCGCGACCGCGTCATCGGTGAAGCGGCGTTCGAGGAGCGCGAGCAGGTGGTCGAAGCCGCACGCGAAACCGCCGATGACCGGGAACCGGTCATGGTCGTGCCGGCGTCGCTGGAGGTAATGAAGTCGGAGCGCGTGATCAAGGAAAAACAGAAGCCTTTATTCAAGGACCTTCCCGATTCGCCGCTGCCGCCGCTCGCATTGCTCGAAGACGCGCCGTCTTCGCTGGAAGTGGTCAGCGCCGAGACGCTAGACTTCACTTCGCGGGTGATAGAACGCAAGCTCGCCGACTTCGGCGTTGCCGTAAAAGTGCTGGCCGCGTATCCGGGTCCGGTGATCACGCGCTTCGAGATCGAGCCGGCGATCGGCGTCAAGGGTGCGCAGATCGTCAACCTGATGAAGGACCTGGCGCGCGCGCTGTCGGTGGTCAGCATTCGCGTGGTCGAAACCATTCCCGGCAAATCATGCATGGGCCTGGAGCTGCCTAATGCCAAGCGCCAGATCGTGCGCCTGGTCGAATTGCTGTCGTCGACGACGTACAACGATACCGCCAGTCCGTTATCGCTGGCGCTGGGGAAAGACATCGCCGGCAAGCCGGTGATCGTCGACTTGGCCCGGATGCCGCACCTGCTGGTCGCAGGCACCACGGGGTCGGGGAAATCGGTCGCGGTCAACGCCATGATCCTGTCGCTCCTCTACAAGGCCGAGCCGCGGCAGGTGCGATTGATTCTGATCGACCCGAAGATGCTTGAACTTTCGGTCTACGAAGGCATCGCACATCTATTGGCGCCGGTGGTCACCGACATGAAGCTGGCCGCCAACGCGCTCAACTGGTGTGTCGGCGAGATGGAGCGTCGCTATCGACTGATGTCGACCCTGGGCGTGCGCAATCTCTCCGGCTATAACGCGCGGGTCGCTGACGCAAAAAGAGCAGGCAAGCCGCTGACCAATCCGTTTTCGCTGACCCCGGACGCACCGGAGCCGATCGAAGAAATGCCGCTGATCGTGGTCGTGATCGATGAGCTGGCCGATCTGATGATGGTCACCGGCCGCAAGATCGAGGAGCTGATTGCCCGCATTGCGCAAAAGGCGCGTGCTGCTGGGATTCACCTGATCCTGGCGACGCAGCGCCCTTCGGTCGACGTGATCACCGGGCTCATCAAGGCCAATATTCCCTCGCGCATTGCATTCCAGGTGGCGAGCAAGATCGACTCGCGGACGATCCTCGATCAGATGGGCGCCGAGACGCTGCTCGGCCAGGGCGACATGCTCTACCTTCCGCCGGGTACCGGCCACCCGCAGCGCGTGCACGGAGCGTTTGTCTCCGACGCCGAAGTCCACCGCGTGGTCGAACACCTTCAGGCGCAGAGCGGTCCCCAGTATCTGGACGGCATCCTCGAATCGAGCATCGACGGTGGCGGCGAGGATGGCATCAGCATCGACGCGGGTGGCGCCGAGGCCGACCCGATGTACGACCAGGCGGTCGCGGTAGTGCTGAAGACGCGGCGGCCGTCGATTTCGCTGGTGCAGCGCCATCTGCGCATCGGCTACAACCGGGCAGCGCGTTTGATCGAGCAGATGGAGCGCGCCGGGATGGTGTCGCCGATGCAGACCAACGGCAATCGCGAAGTTCTGGTACCGGCAGGCAAGGGCGAAGCGGCGTGAGGTCCCGGTGTCTTGGCGCGGTCGTTGCTCCAATGGCGCTGGCGATTGCGTTTGCGAGCGCGGCCGCAGCCTCCGGCATCGACCAGCTGAGGGCGTTCGTCGACGGCGCGCGCACCGGCAAGGCAACGTTCCGGCAAGTCGTTGCCGGCAAGTCAGGACGTGTGCCGCAGGCTTCCAGCGGCACCTTCGCGTTTGCACGGCCGGGCAAGTTCCGCTGGAGCTATGACAAGCCGTACGCGCAACTCCTCGTCGGCGATGGCGACAAACTCTGGATTTATGATCGCGATCTCAATCAGGTGATCATCAAGAAGCTGGATCGTGCGCTTGGCGCGACGCCAGCTTCGCTGCTGGCCGGCAGCAACGCGTTCGAGACAAACTTTGTTCTGATCGACGGCGGCAATACCGACGGAATCGAATTTGTCGAAGCAGAGCCTAAATCACCCGACACTGGATTCGACCACATTCGCATCGGATTCAAGGAAAATCTGCCGCGAACGATGGAGCTGCATGACAGCTTCGGTCAGCTGACGCAGCTGACCTTCGATACGTTCGAGCGCAATCCGGCGATCGACCCTGCGCTTTTCCGATTTTCGCCGCCGCCCGGCGCGGATGTGATTGGCAACTGAGTGGCAACTGAGCGGAACCTGAGTGGAGGCTGATCTTTTCACGGTCGCCAATCCGGCCGCGCCGCTGGCCGAACGGCTGCGACCGCGGACGGTAGGCGAAGTCATCGGCCAACGCCACCTCCTGGCACCGGGCAAGCCGCTGGCCGTTGCATTCTCGACCGGCAAGCCGCACTCGATGATCCTGTGGGGCCCTCCCGGCGTCGGCAAGACGACCTTGGCGCGATTGATGGCCGACGCGTTCAACGCCGACTTCATCGCCCTGTCGGCGGTGCTGTCCGGGGTCAAGGATATTCGCGATTCGATCGCCCGCGCCGAGGCCACGCTCGCGCAATCGGGTCGCCATACCATCCTTTTCGTCGACGAAGTCCACCGCTTCAACAAAGCGCAGCAGGACGCGTTTCTTCCCTATGTCGAGCAGGGACTGGTTACCTTCATCGGTGCGACCACCGAGAACCCGTCGTTCGAGGTCAACAGCGCACTGCTGTCCCGGGCAACGGTGTATGTGCTCGAGGCGCTTGACGCCGATGAACTGGCGCAGCTCCTTGAGCGCGCGCTCGCGGTCGCGATGCCGGAGGCCACGCTCACGGCGACGGCGCGCGACGCGATCATTTCCTACGCTGATGGTGACGGACGGCGCCTGCTCAATCTGGTGGAGCAGCTCGGCGTCGCGGCCCAGGACGCGGGCAAGAGCGACATCGATCTGGCGTTCGTCGAGACAACGATCACCCGCAGCATGCGCCGCTTCGACAAGGGCGGAGAAGCTTTTTATGATCAGATCTCGGCCCTGCACAAGTCGGTGCGCGGCTCCGACCCGGACGCATCGCTATACTGGTTCTGCCGCATGCTCGACGGCGGTGCCGATCCTCTTTATGTCGGCCGGCGCATGATACGCATGGCAAGTGAGGATATCGGCCTCGCCGACCCGCGCGCCCTTCAGATCACGCTCGACGCGGTGGCGACCTTTGAGCGCCTGGGAACACCCGAAGGCGAGCTCGCGCTGGCCGAGGCGGTCATCTACCTCGCCTGTGCGGCCAAGAGCAACGCGGTATACGTTGCCTACAACGCCGCCCGCGCCTTCATCGCCAACGATGGATCGCGGCCGGTGCCGCTGCGCCTGCGCAACGCGCCGACGCCGCTGATGAAGCATCTCGGTTACGGCAAGGACTACCGCTACGCGCACAACGAGGAAGACGCCTACGCCGCGGGCGAGCACTATTTTCCTGACGGCATGAAGGCCGCGCGGTGGTATCTCCCTACCGAACGCGGGCTCGAGGCGAAGATCGGCGAGCGACTTGCCGCGCTCCGCGATCGTGACGCAGCGGCGCGATCCAAGGACGAAGGCAAGTCTTAGTGTGCAGAGCTCAACGGTTCGCCTTTGCTAGAATCGGCCGATGCTCGACATCCAGCTTTTGCGCAACGATCCGGCCGCGGTCGCGGCGCGCCTGAAAACACGAGGCTACGTGCTCGATGTGGCCCGATTCGAATCGACCGAAGCGCGTCGCAAGTCGGTCCAGACCCGCACCCAGGAGCTGCAGGCCAGGCGCAATGCCGTGTCCAAGGAAATCGGCGCTGCCAAAGGCCGCGGCGAGGACGCCAAAGCGCTGATGGCCGAAGTCGCCGGTCTCGGCGACGAGCTCAAGGCGCTCGAAACCGAGCTCAGCGTCATCCAGTCCGATTTGCGCGATTGGCTGCTCGAAGTACCGAACCTGCCACACGCGAGCGTACCGATCGGCGCCTCGGAGGCGCAGAACGTGGAGCTTCGACGCGTCGGGTCGCCAAGAGCACTTGGATTTGAAGCGCGCGACCACGTCGATGTCGGCGCTGCGGTCGGTGGCATCGAGTTCGATATTTCGGCCAAGCTTTCGGGGTCCCGGTTCCATACGCTGCGCGGCAACGTTGCGCGCCTTCACCGCGCGCTGACGCAGTGGATGCTCGACCTGCACGCGGCCGAACATGGCTACCTCGAGTGTTACCTGCCGTATATCGTCAATCGGGCGGCGCTGGTGGGCACCGGCCAGCTGCCAAAATTCGAGGATGACCTGTTCTGGGTGACCAAAGGTGGAGCGCCGGACGAAGATCGAATGTATTTGATCCCGACCGCCGAGGTTCCCCTGACCAACTTTGTGCGCGACGAGATCGTACCCGCCGCTACGCTCCCGCTCAAGTTCACAGCGCATACACCGTGCTTTCGCTCCGAAGCGGGAAGCTACGGCAAGGACACCCGCGGAATGTTTCGCGTGCACCAGTACGACAAGGTCGAGCTGGTGCAGATCGTTCATCCTGACGAGTCCTACAAGGCGCTCGAGGAGCTCGTCGGTCACGCCGAGCTGGTTTTGCAAAAACTCGAGCTGCCGTACCGGGTGGTGCTGCTCTGCACGGGCGACACCGGCTTTGCGTCGGCCAAGACGTACGACCTCGAAGTCTGGCTGCCCGGACAAGGCAAATACCGGGAGATTTCTTCGTGTTCGAATTGCGAAGCGTTTCAGGCACGGCGCATGCAGGCGCGCTTTCGCGGCGCGCAGGGCAAGCCGGAGCTGGTGCATACGCTCAACGGCTCCGCGCTCGCGGTAGGCCGAACCCTGATCGCCGTGCTGGAAAATTATCAGCGCGCCGACGGCGGGGTCGACATACCGGCAGTGCTGCAAACTTACATGGCAGGTATGACCTTCATTCCCGCCATGCGGTGACCTGGATAGCCTTGCACGGACGCTGGATCATCGATTGCCCAGCGCGGATTCCTCGCTACGCAGGGGAGGATTGTCAATCTCCGAGAACATGCGCAGGCGAGGCTGCCGCGACGGCTGTTGCGCGAGCAGGATGTCGTAGTAAGCCCGCACCCGATCGACGAACGCCACCGGCATGCCGCCACGCGCGTAGCCGAATTTCGCGTCCTCGTAGTATTCGGGCAATGCCAGCAGCGGCAGGGTCTTTTTCACCGCCGACCACGCGTCCGGATTGAGTTGTTGCTTTTGCGCCAGCACCCGTGCGTCTTCCAGGTGTGCGATCCCGATGTTGTACGCTGCCAGCGCGAGCCAGGTGCGATCGGGCTCCTGAATGCGTGCCGGCAGCTTGTCCTTGAGATTGCCGACGTAGCGTGCCGCCGCGGTGATGCTTGCCTGAGGATCGAGACGGTCGACGGCACCCAGATGGCGGGCGGTTTCTTCGGTCAGCTGCATCAGGCCGCGGACACCGGTCTCGCTCGTCGCCTGCACATCCCACTGCGATTCCTGATACGAAATCGCTGCGAGGAGGCGCCACTCGACCCCGGTCTCATCTTGCGCGCGCTCGAAGTTTTGCCGGAACTGCGGCAGCAGCGACTTGACCCGATCCTGAAAGATTCCGGCGTCCAGACGCGTAACCTGACCGCGCGAATAATATCGCTCGATCAATTTTGCCAGCGTGCCGTCGCGCCGGCAGCGGGCGAAAAAACTGTCGACCTGATCGCGCAGCCGCGTCTCCGCCTTGGAGAATGCCCAAGCCAACTCCTGCTTGCCACCGACAATGAAGGCGGTATCGAATGTCAGGTAGACGCTGCGCGTCGCATTGGCATCGCTCGAGGCGACGATAGCGTAGTTCAATGTCCCATCGGACACCTGGCTGATCAGCGCTTCCGTCGACGGCAGCGCCAACGATTGCCAGCCCACCTCCGGATGCTCATTGCGCGCTTTGACCAATGCCGACTCGATGCCGCTGCCTTCGAGAATGCCGACGGTCTCGCCGGCAAGATCGTTCCAGGTGCCGGGCCTGAAGCCGTCGATGTTGTAGATCAGCACCGGCTCGATTGCGTAATAGGCCGACGAATACACGAGCGCATCCGCGTCTGCGGCGGGCGAACGCGCTGGTGGCCGATAAATGCCGCCGGCGCCGATCATCGCTCCGCTTGGCGCCTGGGCCAGCCGTTGCACCGGGTTGTTGGTGGCGATGATCCTGAGCGTCAGGCCGTGCTCAGCCGCGAACATGCGTGCCAGGTCGTAGTCGAGGCCGGTTCCTTGATCATCCGTGCCGCGAAACCAGGTAACCGCTCCCTGACGCAGGAACACGACCAGATCGTTACCCGGCGCGGGCGGCGGAGCCGGAGGCGGTGGCGCGGGCGAGGGACCGCACGCGGACAACGCGACCGAAGCGACGATGCAATTTCGCAGAAGGCGTAGTCTGATCAAATCGATCGCCTGCGTGATGCGCTGCAGACGATTATACGACCGTCATTGTGCAAGGCTGCCCAGCAGCTCCGCAGTCACGGGCGCGGCCAAGCGAATATCGTGACTCGCTGCGCGGCAACAGGAGTGGTCGACGATAGCGCGACGTCAGGCGAATCGGCGATCGTCGGCGATCGTCGCTTGCCGCGTCGGGTCACATCGTCGATAATGATGGCGACGCGAAAAACACTCGCGCAACGATCAACGGCGGGCCGCCCCGCATCGCATAGGTGGTAAACCTGGTCAGGTCCGGAAGGAAGCAGCCATAGCTATTCTCTGCAAGTGCCGGGGGTACGGCTCGCCACCCCTTCGATGAGCTATCAGGTTCTCGCCCGCAAATGGCGGCCGAAGCGATTCAGCGAACTGGCCGGGCAGGAGCACGTCGTGCAGGCGCTGACCAACGCGATCGAACGCGGGCGCTTGCATCATGCGTACCTGCTCACCGGCACCCGCGGCGTCGGCAAGACCACGATCGCCCGCATCCTCGCCAAGAGTCTCAATTGCGTCAACGGCGTCACCGCGTCTCCTTGTGGCGTCTGCCCCGCGTGTGTCGACATCGACGCGGGGCGCTTTGTCGATCTCCTCGAGCTCGACGCCGCATCGAATACCGGTATCGACAACATGCGCGAGATTCTCGACAACGCACGCTACGCGCCGACAGTCGGACGCTACAAGGTCTATCTCATCGACGAAGTGCACATGCTGTCCAAAGCGGCGTTCAACTCGATGCTGAAGACGCTGGAAGAGCCGCCGGAGCACGTCAAATTCGTGCTCGCGACGACCGATCCGCAAAAGATCCCGGTCACCGTATTGTCACGCTGTCTGCAATTCAATCTCAAAGCACTGCCGCAGCCGACGATTGCTGCGCGCCTCGCTGAGATCCTTGGTGCCGAGGACGTCGCGTATGACGATGCGGCGCTGCTGTTGATCGCCCATGCTGCGCGCGGATCGATGCGCGACGCATTGTCCCTGCTCGACCAGGCGATCGCCTACGGTGCTGGCGAGGTGCGCGCCGAGGTCGTGCGCACGATGCTGGGCACCGTCGAGACCGAATACATCTATCGAATCGCCGACGCGCTGATCGCCGCGGACGGGCCCGCTCTCCTGGCGGAAGCCCGCGCGCTCACCGAGCGCAGCCTGTCGCTGCCGTCCGCGCTGGATGAGCTAGCCGCGCTGTTTCATCGCATAGCCATCGCCCAGACGGTGCCGGAAACCGTCGACGCGCTTGCCGACGCCGACCGGGTGGCCACCTACGCCAAGGCTTTTTCGGCCGAAAGTGTTCAGCTTGCCTACCAGATCTGCGTTCAGGGACGTGCCGATCTCGCGCTGGCGCCGGATGAGCCCACGGGTTTTGCGATGACGCTGTTGCGGCTCCTTGCGTTCGAGCCCGCGACATCGCTTGAGGCCAGCGGTGCCGTGCGTCCGGGCACCGGCACAGCGGTCAGGGCGGTCAGGCAGAACGCTGCGCCCTCGGAATCGACGAGCGCGCGGGCGGATTCGCGGGCTTCGTCGGTGTCGAAATCGGAATCACCGCCGGCGGGCGTGCTTGCAGGCGCTGCGCCACCTTCAGATCACGCGCCTGCGCCGGCCCCGGCCGCCTCGACCGCAGCTCCCATCACGGAAATTGCCGACTGGCCTGCGTTCGTCGCCGGCATGAAGCTCTCCGGCATCGCGCTGCAACTTGCGGCGCAGACCGAGCTCAAAGCCATTGTCGGCAATGAGCTGGTCCTGGCGGTGCCCGAGGCATCGCGTCACCTGACCGAAAAGGCATACGCCGACAAGCTCAAGGCGGCGCTCGACGAAGCGTTCGGGCGTCGCATGCGTTTGCGCTTCGATGTCGGCGGAGCGGCGATGGCGAGCCTCGCGGTCGTCGAAAAACGCGAGCGCGCCGAGGCGCAATCGAAAACCGAAGCGGCATTTCGCGACGATCCCTTCGTGCAGGACGTGCTCGCGCGTTTCGACGCCAGGATCAAGCCCGACTCGATCAAACCGGTTTCCTAGTCCACCAGAGAGGATTCGGACGATGATGAAAAACCAGCTGGCGGGTCTGATGAAGCAGGCGCAGGCCATGCAGGAAAACATGAAGCAGGCGCAGGACGCGATTGCCGCCATGGAAGTCGAAGGCGAGGCGGGTGGCGGCATGGTCAAGGTTGTCATGACCGGCCGCCATGACGTCAAACGAGTCACCATCGCTCCGACGCTGCTGTCGGAAGACAAGGACATGCTCGAGGACCTGGTCGCGGCGGCGATGAACGACGCGGTTCGCAAGGTCGAGACAGCGTCGCAGCAGAAAATGGCAGGGTTGACCGCAGGTATGCCTTTGCCTCCCGGATTCAAGCTT
>Ga0209118_1000714_pt1 | contig 16997 bp, 15 predicted proteins | sample BlaSpr_A8_Ref_M1_FD_187988 | JGI IMG/M metagenome (GOLD analysis project Ga0209118, IMG submission 187988) | Forest soil microbial communities from Thunder Bay, Ontario, Canada - Black Spruce, Ontario site 2_A8_Ref_M1 (SPAdes) (version 2) | ecosystem: Environmental > Terrestrial > Soil > Boreal...
CGGAGGGTGGGAAGGGGAACGAGGGGATGCGGGGGCGATCCGATAGACGCTGTACGTAGCCCCCAACGGTCTGTACGCCGCCCGGTTTCATGCTTCGAAGATCGCCCACCGGGCGGCACCAACTAAGGCGAAAACTCCCCACCTGATTCTGCCGTGCGATAAAAGGGAAGCAGCGGTAGGGCCGTGGAGCAAGCGTCCGAGGACGGCGACCGGCGACCGGGCGTAGGTGGCGCGAAGCGGCCCGCCGGTCGCCGCCCGCGGGAGCGCTTGCTCCGCGGCCCGGCGGGGCCTCGCCTCTACCGTTGCAACTGCGCCGCCGTCCTCGCCGTGCGCCTTGCGCCCCTCCTGATGGGTGGGGGAGAATGGCGGCAGGTCCCTCCCTTGGCGATTGGGCGATGGCCGCGGCGGCATGATCGACACCCTTCCACAGCAGAAGACCTTGCCGCACAGCGAGGAGTCGGAGCGGGCGGTGCTCGGCGGCATCCTGCTCGACCCGGCGGTGCTGCCGACGATCGCCGGGCGGCTGCGGCCGGAGGACTTCTATCTCGACCGCCACCGCGTGCTGTACGAGGCGATGCTCGACCTGCAGGACGCGCGGGTCGGGATCGACCTGCGCACCGTCCAGGCCAAGCTCGAGCAGCAGCTGAAGTTCGACGAGGTGGGCGGGCTCGCCTACCTGGCGGGGCTCGACCTCGACCTGCCCGACATCGGGCGCATCGACAACTACGTCGAGATCGTCAAGGAGCGCTCGGTCCGGCGGCGGCTGATCCAGACCGCCGGCCAGATCGTCCGCGACTGCCTGGACGGCGGCGTCGACGCGCGGGAGGCGCTGGGCCACGCCGAGCAGGCGATCCTCGGACTTGGCGAGGAGGCGGTGCAGCGCGGTTTCGTGCCGCTCGCCCACGTCTTCCACGAGACGCTCGAGGAGCTCGAGGAGCGGCCGGGGAGCCTGCTGACCGGCGTGCCCACCGGGTTCATCGATCTCGACCGCATCAGCCACGGCCTCAACCGCGGCAACCTGGTGATCATCGCCGGCCGTCCGGGCATGGGCAAGACCAGCTTCGCGCTCAACATCGCCCAGCACGTGGCCATCCGCGAGCGGCGCACGGTCGGCATCTTCTCGCTCGAGATGGGCCAGCAGGAGCTGGCGCTGCGCATCCTCTGCTCGGAGGCGGACATCTCGTTCAGCCGCCTGCGCGCCGGCCGGGTGTCGCAGAAGGAGTGGACGCGCATCATCCAGACGGTGCGCGCCAACGGCGACTCGCCGCTGTTCATCGACGACTCGGCCAATCCGTCGCTGCTCGAGGTGGCTTCCAAGGCGCGCCGCCTCAAGGCGGAGAAGGGGCTGGCGCTGCTCGTCCTCGACTACCTGCAGCTGATGCAGGCCGGCGGCAGGTACGAGAACCGCCAGCTCGAGATCGCCGCCATCAGCCGCGGCTTGAAGCAGCTCGCCAAGGAGCTGGAGATCCCGGTGATGGCCCTCTCGCAGCTCTCGCGCCAGCCCGAGCGCCGCGGCAGCGACCACCGCCCGCAGCTCGCGGACCTGCGTGAGAGCGGCTGCCTCGCCGGCGACACGAGAGTCACCCTCGCCGACTCGGGCACCCGGGTGCCGATCGGCGAGCTCGCAGGCCGCGAGGGCTTCGCGGTCTGGGCGCTCGACCCGGCCACGCTGAAGCTCTGCAGCGCCGTCGTCTCCCGCGCCTTCGCCACCGGACGCAAGACCGTCTTCCGCCTCACGACGCGTCTCGGCCGCACGCTGCGCGCCACGGCCAACCATCGCTTCCTGACGGCCGAAGGGTGGCAACGGCTGGACCAGCTCGCGGTCGGCCGGCAGGTCGTGGTGCCGGCGGGTCCTGCCGAGAGCGATGTCTTCCGGGACCAGGTGGCCGCCATCGAGGCGGATGGGGTGGAGGAGGTATTCGACCTTACAGTCCCCGGAGCGCACAACTTCGTCGCCGAGGATGTCATCGTTCACAACTCGATCGAGCAAGACGCGGACCTGGTGGCGTTCATCTACCGCGACGAGGTCTACAACCCCAGCGACGAGAACAAGGGGCTGGCGGAGCTGATCATCGCCAAGCACCGCAACGGCGAGACGGGGACGGTGGAGCTGGTGTTCCTCGGCGACACGACGAGCTTCCGCAATCTCGATCGCCACGGCGGGCCGCCGGCGGCGCCTTTCTGAGGCGCGGGCCGTCTGCGTGACTTCTGCGCGCAAGGCGCTGGCGACAGGACATGAAGGACGACATCCGCAGACGCGCAGTTGCAGCGCCGAATGGTGAGTTGGCGTGGCGTCGGGCCGACGTTGCCTCGGCAGTGGCTGCCTATCGCGAAGACGCACAGGCAATTCTGGGCGGCGAGATCTGGGTCGTTCTCGACGGCGCCTTCTATCCCCAGCCGCCGTTGGAGAGCGGTGGCACAGCCGTCATCGCTTGGGACGTGACTGCCAGAAGACCAGGGGAGGCATGGCCGGAATTCGTGAAACGGACAGCCGCGGAAGGCCTTGCCGAGATCGAAGCGCTGAAGGCAGAGAATGCCGTTCTAAGCTCGCTGCGCGATGGCATCTCCTATAACCTCTACGTCGTTACGGAATCAGAGTACGAGGCATCGTTGAGCGCGGGTCCCAAGCACTAAGGCGGCCGGCGTGCCGCCGGCGCGCTCCTCAGCGGCGGGGACGAACTTCGTGGTTCACGGTCAGCCACTGACCGGTCTCCCTGCGAGGGTCGGCGGCTAGGGGGGTGGGAGACGCGGACAGCGGGCGCAGCGATCTCTTTCAGCTCTCCTCAGCTCTTCGTCGGGCGGCGCGCTCCCTACCTGCCGCGGCGGACCGGGAGATGGGGCGGCACGTTGCGGACCTGGGCGGCGTCGACGAGGTGCAGCTTCTCGGCGAAGGTGTAGGCGTTCAGGGCCTTGGCGAACGGGCCGGGATCGAGGCCGATGGCCCGGGCGCGCTCGGCGAAGTGCGGCAGCTCGGAGAGGTAGTCGCCGAGGTGGTGGATGTGGAACGACTCGAGCCTCTGGGGGTCGCGGAGGAGGTCGAGGACGAGGTCGTAATGCTTCTCCGGCAGGTCGCGGGTGTCGCGCGGATCGCTCTTGACGACGACGGACTCGTAGAGCTCCAAGGTGCGGGTGAGCTGCTGCGTGTAGTTGTAGGGTCCGTGGGTCTTGTCGCTGCGGGCGCCGCGGGTGCGGAGCCGGTCGAGGACGTCGGGGGGGAGGGTGATGATGAGGCGGTCGGACCGGCGGCGGCTGGTCATCGGCGGTGACCCTTCGCGGGCTGCGGCGCCTGAGTTGCGGGCGCCGGGTTGACGGGTGCCGGGTCGACGGTTGGCGGGGGTGTCGAGCTGGCGGGCGCAGGGCGAGCGGGCGCGGCGACGGCCGGCGGCGGCAGGCGCCGGCGGACCCGCTCGAGCGCGCGGCGGCAAAGCTTGCGCACCGAGTCCGGCCGGCAGCCGAGGAGCTCTGCGGCTTCGCGCGGCTTGAGGCAGAGACCATAGCGGACCCAGAGGATCTGGAAGTCGCGCTCCGGCAGGTCGGCGGTCAAGGCTTCGAGGTCGCGGGCCGAATCCTGGCGCTCCTGGGGCGCGGACTCGCTGGCGGCCAGCTCGTGCGACAACTGCTCCAGGAAACGCCGCTCTCGTTTCCGCGCGCGCCAGTATTGAAAGATCGTGTTGCGCAGAGTGCCGATGAGCCAGGCCTCGCGGTTCCCGATGACCTCCAGCGCGTGCCTGCTTTGCTCCCAGCTCCTGAGCAGGGCGACGAGAGCATCGTGCAGCACGTCCTCGGCATCCGCGAGCGGGACCTTGCCGTAAGCCAGCATTCGGCGAAGCTTCGGACGCGCGGCGGTCAGGAGCTCGTGGATCTCTGCCGCTCCGGGGGCGGCACGGCGAACGGGTGGCGGCATGGTCGGGTGCTGGCCGCGGAGTCTAGCGCCTCTCGGCGGCCGGAAACCAGCCTCGATCGCCGCCGCTCGTCATGGTCTTGATCATGGTCGCGACCATAACACGGCGCCGTCCCCCAGTCCAGCTCGGAAGCGACCGGCCGGAGGATTTCCCGAAGGCTAGCGGGCCTTCCGCCGGGCTCGCGGCTCGGCGGCCGCCGCGGGGGCGCGGGGCGGTGCGTTGCGGACCTGCGCCGCATCGGCGAGGTGAAGCTTCTCGGCGTAGGGGAAGGAGTTCAGCGTGTCGCGGAACTGCTGCGGGTCGATGCGCAGCTCGCGGGCGCGGGCACGAAAGGCCGGCAGATCGAAGAGGTAGTCGCCGAGCCGGACGATGTGGAAGCTCTCGAGGGCGAGCGGCTCGGTCAGCAGCTCGAGGACCAGCTCGTAGTGCTCCTCCGGCATGTCGCGGGTCTGGCGGGGGTCGCTCTTGACGAGCACCGAGTCGTAGAGCTCCAGGGTGCGGGCCAGCTGGCGGGTGTAGTTGTACGGACCGTGGCCCTTGTCGCTCCGCGCTCCCCGCGCCTCGAGACGGTCGCGGAGCTTGGGCGGCAGCGAGATGGTGGAGCGGTGTGCGCGCTGTCTAGGCACGGCTGGGAGTCTACCGGAACGCCTGAAGCCGGAGCAATCGGCCCGCGCCGGCGCTGCGGTCCTGTCCCGGAAAGGGGGTAGTCAAGCGACTCTAGTGCAGACGCAACTTCTTGGAGGATGCCGTGCCCGACCAGGATGACCGGCACTTGGACGCGAATGACGTCGAGGATCTGCTGGCCAGGAGGTTGTCGCACGACCGCAGACGCCGCGTCGTCGGCCACCTGGTCGGGGACTGTGAGCCCTGCCGGGCGCGCGTCCGGTCGCGGCTGGTGCAGGCTCGCGAGGAGGTGTCGGCGTATCAGGCGGCGATCGACGCGGCGTTGGCGAAGAGCGCCGTCCACATCCGCCGCGAGCTGGCGGACCTGGCGGCGGGTGCGCAGCTCTGGGCCGGGCTGCGTGACCAGCCGCCGGGCCGGCGCATGCTGATGGTGCGCAATGCTCGCCGCTACGGCACTGCGGGCGTCCTCGCGGCGCTGCTGCGCGACTACCACGAGGCGCTCTGGCGGGATCCGCGCGAGGGCCTGGAGATCGCCGAGCTCGGCCTCGCCATCGCCGAGCGTCTCGACGACGGCAGCCGCCATGGGGCGCGGCTCGCCGACCTGCAAAGCGAGGCGCTGGGGATCGCCGCCAACGCCATGCGGCTGGCGTCGTGTCACGGCGATGCGGCGGAGCTGCTGCTGGCGGCGGAGCAGCTGCGGTGGGCCGGCAGCGGCGACCTGCTGCTCGAGGGACGGCTGCTGACCTACCAGGGCAGCCTCTGGCAGACGCTGCGGCATTTCGACGAAGCGGCGCAGGTATTCGGCCAGGCGGAGCAGGCCTACCGCAAAGCCGGCGAGCCGCACCTGGCGGCGCGCTCCCTGGTCGCGAGGGCCGAGGCGATCGGCTACCTCCATCCCGTGCAGGGCGTGCGGTTGATCCGCCGGGCGATCCCGGACATCGACGGCGCCCGCGATCCGCACCTCGAGCTCGCCGCCCACCACAGCCTCGCCTGGTATCTCAATGACGCCGGCTGGGTCTGGGAGGCGAGGGAGGAAGTGGGGCGCAGCGCCGTGCTCTACCAGCGTTTCAGCGGCGACGCGGTGGCGAGCCTGTCGCGCGCCTGGCTGCAGGGCAGGATCGACCGGTCGCTGCACGAGCTCGACCAAGCGCGGCGGTCGTACGAGCGGGCCTGGGCGGGCTTCGAGGAGCTCGGCATGGAGATCCACCTGACGATGCTCGCGATCGACCGCGCCGAGCTGCAGGTGGCGGCGGGCGAGCTCGCGAGCGCGGCGGCGCTGCTGGCGAGAATCATGATGCTGGTCGAGAGCTGGGGCGTCGGCCGCGAGACGCTGGCGGCGCTGCGGCTGCTTCGCGAGGCGGTGCTGTCGAGGCAGTGCGAGCGGGCGGCCTTCCGGCGGGCGTCGGTGGCGGTGCGGCGGTGCTGGGCGAAAGTGGGAGCGGGCGGGCCGGCGTAGATCCGGCGTCGGCGGGCGGAGGCTGGCGATGGGCGGCGGGGGGCGAGGGCAAGGAGCGAGTGGCGCGCGGTGAGCGTGCGGCGGGCAACGCTGCTGGGGATCTGCTGCCTGGGCGTGGCGGCGGCGGCGCTGTCGGGGTTGGTACGGATCAACATCAGCGCCAGCCTGCCGCGCGGGCTCTATCTCGCGATTCCGCGCGGCTGGCTGGGGCGGGCGCCGGCGCGGGGCGACCTGGTGCTGGTCTGCGCGCCGGCAGCGGGCGGAGAGCTGGCGCGGCGCCGGGGCTACCTGGGCAACGGACCCTGCGGCGCCGGAGCGGCCGGCGGCGCGGCGGCGCTGGGGAAGGTGGTCCTGGCGGTCGCCGGCGACGAGGTGACGGTCGGCGCCGCCGGCCTGGCGGTGAACGGCCGCCCGGTGGCTGCCTCGCGGACGCTGCCGTGCGACGCGAGAGGACGGCCGCTGGCGCACGTGCCTTTCGGCACCTGGCGAATCGCTCCCGGCGAGCTGTGGCTCTTCGCTCCCTACCACCCGCGGTCGTACGACAGCCGCTACTTCGGACCGGTCGCCGCGGCGGCGGTGCGCGGCTGGCTGATGCCGGTGATCGCCGCCGCCGACGACCGGTTCCCGGAGCTGCGGATCCATCGCTTTCACTTCTCGGTCCTAGCCCTAACAACCTGTGGCGACTCCGAGTCACGAAACCAGCGCTGCGATGTGGCCTTCGAGGCCTACTCAAAGCATCCATCGGACCTCCCCCGCATCCCCTCGATCCCCTTCCCACCCTCCGGGGGGAAGGGGACGCCCCCGCCCGCTCATCCCGGGACGTCTGTCGCAGGGAAAAAATCCGGCCGGTGATCGCGGACCGATTGTGGCCATGATCGGCAGCCGCCGCGAGGAGAGTCTGTATCGCCTGCCGGCGGCGCGCGGGGCGCGGGCGGCGGTCGGGTGGCGGATGGCCGCCTGGCTGATGCTCGGCGCCGCCGACGGCGGCTGGCTCGCCAGCAGCTTCATGGCGTGGCGGCTCGGCTACGCGGCGCGGCTCGGCCATCCCTGGCTGGTGCGGCCGTGGTATCCGGACCGCTGGCTGCTCGCCGGGTTCCTGACGGTCGCGGCGGCTGGCGCCGGCATGCTGCTGTTCGCGGCCTCGCGGCGCGGCGCGCTGCTGCTCGTGCCGGTGGGAGTGCCGCTGCTGCTCGCGAGCCTCGGACCGCTGTACAGCCCGCTGCGCGCGATCGCGTGGATCCAGACGTACGGGCGGCTGCCGGCGGTGGCGGCGATCGCCGGGACGGCGGCGGCGATCGGCGGCCTGGGCATGCTCGCCTGCTTCGCCGCGACGGCCGCCTACGGCGCCTGGAGCCTCGGGCGCCTGCAACGGGTCGGGGACTTGCACGGGTCGAGTCACTGGGCGTCGGTGCGCGAGGTGGCGGCGGCGGGGCTGCTCGCCGGCGGCGAGGGCGGCATCGTCGTCGGCAGGCTGGGCAAGAGGCTGCTGGTGGACAGGAAGGACCGGCACGCGCTCGTCTACGCGCCTTCGGGAACCGGCAAGTCGAGCTGCCTGGTGATCCCGACCCTGCTGCGCTGGCCCGGATCGCTGCTGGCGTTCGACGTCAAGGGCGAGCTCTGGCAGCGGACCGCGGGGTACCGGCAAGCGCAGGGGCAGTGCGTCGTGCGTTTCGATCCGACCCTGAGACGGGGCTCGGCGAGCTACAACCCGCTGCTGGCGATCCCGCGGTCCGAGGAGGACGTGGCCGGCGCGCAGGACGTGGCCGACGTGCTGGTGAACCCGGAAGGCAAGGAGACGGCGGGCGCCGAGCGGTTCTTCGAGGACTCGGCGCGGGCGCTGCTGACCGGGGTGATCCTGCACGTGCTCTATACCGACGAGCAGCCGTCGCTCGGCGCCTGCCTGCGGCTGCTGAGCTCGCCCAAGCCCGCCGACGTGTGGACGGCGATGCGGACCGCGATCCACGACGCCGAGGGCCGGCGCGGTTGGATCGGCCGTGAGACGGGCGACCGCACCGAGACGCACCCGGCGGTGGCGAACGCGGCGAGCCGGCTGCTGGGGATGGACTTCCGGACGGCGACCGGGGTGCAGGCGACGGCACAATCGAAGCTGGTGCTGTTCGAGGACCCGCTGGTCTGCGGCAACACGGCGGGCAGCGACTTCCGCGGCGAGGACCTGATCGCGGGCGGCCGGCCGGTGTCGATCTACCTGACGGTCGCGCCGGCGGACCTCGACCGGGTGCGGCCGCTGCTGCGGATCGTGCTCAACCAGATCACCCGCCAGCTGACCCGGGAGCTGCGCCGGGACCGGCGGCCGGTGCTGCTGATGCTCGACGAGCTCACGGCGCTGGGCAAGCTCGACTTCATGCATCGCGGCATCGGGTTCTTCCGCGGCTACCAGGTGCGGGTGTTCATTTCCATCCAGTCGCTCGAGCAGCTGTTCCAGATCTACGGCCAGCACCAGAGCATCGGCGCCAACTGCGGCGTGCAGATCGCCTACGGCGCCAACGACGTCGCCACGGCGAAGCTGCTGTCGGAGATGACCGGCCGGCGCACCGTCGAGTACCGGCGGGAGAGCCGCGAGGGCGGGCTGCTCGGCGGCCGGCGGACGCAGAGCGAGACGGAAGCGGGACGGCCGCTGCTGTCGCCGGACGAGGTGCGGCGCCTGCCCGACGGCGAAGCGCTGATCTACGTGGCGGGATGCGCGCCGATCCGGGGCGCGCGGGTGCCCTACTGGAACGATCCGGAGCTGGCGCGGCGGGCGGCGATGCCGCCGCCGGCGGAGTCGGAGCGGGTCGAGCGACAACGGCGAACTGGCCCTTGAGGTCCATTTAGTACCATTCGGCCATGCGGATCGCTCCCAAGGCACTTCTGGCCCGCTTCGCTCTCGCATGCGCGCTGGCTATCGCGTCGATCAGCTTCCTCGGTGCGATCCGGGGACAGAGACGATCCTGTGGAGCGGCGCTGCCGCGGAACGCCCCGGTGCTGGCCTGGCGACTGGGGACGCCCGAGGTCGAGCGCCTCCGGCTCTGTCTCGACGCCGCCCGTGGACTGGTGCCGCGCGGCGCCTTCGTCGGCTTCGCGTCCCCTGACGGGCCCCTCGACTCGGCCTTCTTTCGCCGGCTCTGGGCCGCCTACCTCGCGCCGGACCTGAATCTGCTGAGCGATGCCGACGCTCACGCCTACACGCGCTTGATCATCGCTTGCGGGGAGAAGCTCGATCGGCCAGGAGTATCGCTCCTTCGGCCCTTGCCGGAGGGAGGCTTGTACCGGATCGGTCCGCCATGACCGCCGCGAGCGCGACCTCATACCTGGCCTTTGCGCTGCTCTGCGGTCTCCTCATCCTCCTGGGTACCCGCTTCGAGGGCCTTGCCAGCGCGCGCGACAGTGGCGCCTTCCGCCTCGTGATATCGATTCTCGCCGGAGCCGTCGGATTCTATCTTCTCCTGGCGCTGCTCGACGCGATGCACGTCCCGTGGCATCCCCTGGTGCTCGTGGGCACCATCGGTGTCGCGACAGCAGCGGCGCATGGCTTGCTGCACTCGCTGCACTCGATCTCCGGGCGCCCGCCGGCCACCGGCGCGCCTGCACGGATGGGATGGGGCGACGGCGTCGCGCTGCTGGCGCTCCTGGCGTTCGCGTGGTTTGCCGTAACCCTATGCATTGCCATCTCCGATTTCTATTTCCACTGGGGCTTGAAGGGAGAACGCTTCTTTCTGGCGCGCGGAATCGACTACGAATTCCTGGCGGCGCCCTGGAATGAGCCGCTCGCTCCGCACTACCCGCTCTTGTTGCCGGATCTCTATGCCGCCACCGCACTGGTGGCCGGTCGCTTTGCTGCGCCAGCCATGATGCTCTGGTCGGTGGGCTTCTTCGCCCTGTTGCTCCTCGCTGGCCGTGAGGCTCTGGGGCAGGCAGGGGTGGGGCGCTTCGTGGCCGAGGCGACGCTCGCCGTCACCGCGCTCGCCGTCGCGGCTGCCGCCATGCGCGGCACCATGGCCGGAGGCGCTGACTGGATGATCTCGCTCGGACTCGTCGCCGCGATGCCGGCCCTGCTGCGGCCGCCCGACCGCATCGGCAGCGCGCAGATCGGTGTGGCCGCCGCCTTCGCCGCCGCCTCCAAGACGGAGGGGACGGCGCTCGCGGCAATCCTCATCTCGGTGCAGTGCGTCCGCATGATCGCGGGCACGAGATCTGGCCGTCGCATTGATTTTCCCGGCTGTGCGGCGCTCGTCCTCCCGGCCGCGGCAGTGGTCGGCCTGTGGCAAGTCGAGGTGCGGCGGCATCACCTCCTGCGGTTGTATTACGGCGGCATCCATGACCACCATGCGCAGGCGATCTGGTCGACGTTGCGCTACGAGCTCACGAGGAGCCCGATCTGGCATGGTTTCGCGTACAGTCTTCTGGCCCTGCCGCTGCTTTGCTTGTCACGCCGGCTGCGACCCGTCGCGGCGGTGATCGCCATGCAGGTGCTGTTCTATCTCTACGCTTACTTTGCGTTTCTCTTCGATCCGGTGCCTCTCATCCTGACCACCTTCGATCGCCTGGAGCTGCACGTCATACCTGCAATTCTCCTCGGCGCGGGCGTCGCTCTCGATCCGCTCGTGAGATCGGGAATGACGCGGGGGGTGCGAACCGAGATGGAGAACGCAACCGCGGCGTGCCCGGCGCCGGACTACTGACCCGGCGACTTGGTCTCGGCTGGCGGCGCGAGCTTCGCCTTGGCGGTGTCAGCGCAGGACTTGGCGTCCTGGTTGTCGGGCTTGAGGGCGAGGGCCTCGGTGCAGCTGCTCATGGCTCCCTGATTGTCCCCGAGGCCGAGATCCGCCTGGCCCAGGCCCAGCAGGGCGTCGAAGTTCTGTTGCAAGCCGAGGGACTTGTTGAACTGGGCCTGTGCTTCCCGGTAGTGCTTCTTCTTGTCCGCCGCGTCCTTGGCGTCCGCGGCCTTCTTCATCTCGCGCAGGCCGCGGTTGTAGGCCGCAGCCGCCCGGTGGGCCGCATCTTCCTGCATTGACACGTGCCCCAGTTGGGCCGAGGAGCCGACCGGCATGTTGCCCTGGGCGCGGGCGAGGATGGGCAGTGCGAAGGCGAGGGCAATGGCGACGGCGATGGCGGTGATTGCTCGTTTCACGGGTTCTCCTTTGAGGGCGTTCCAGGTGTACGTTCCGTGCAGCGCGGCCGTCCAGGGGCGCGGTGGCCAGCCGGCGGCCAGCGACCAGGACCGCCCGTCGAGATGGCTGCTTCAACGTATTAGTTGCCGTTGAGCGGCAAAACGAGACACCCAGGGCATGTGACAAAGCTGTGACAGCGCTGCGCTGTTGATCGGCGGCGGCATTCGTTGGGGCGATCCGGGGTTCCGCGGCACCGGGATCGACACCATGAAATGGACGGCGACCGTCCTGCCTGCTCGCCGGGCGGGCGCAAAGCGCCAGCCCGCCAGCGCGCTGGCCACTGCCTGCGGGTCGGTTCCCGCCGCCGCCTTCAGGAGCTGGAAGGCCACCACGTAGCCCTCGTCGTCGACCAGGCAGTGAGCGATGATGACACCGCCGTAGCGGCGCAAGGGGGAGTCCGGCGGCAGCCGGGGCGGCCCGCCGGCGAGTTTGCGCGGCGCCGTGCCGTCGAAGCAGACGCCGTACACCGGCTTCCCGGCGAGGCGCGCCTGCCGCTCCGGATGGACCGGGATCGAGGGCGGTTCGGCAGCGGCCCGTGCGGCTGGATGGTCAGAGGGCATGCCGCCCGCGGGACCGAAGCCCGGCGACAACGCCGCCAGTATCGCCAGGACCGGCGCGATGAAGAGGCTCGTCAGAGCGGGGCGTAGGCGAATCGGCTGCATGCCCCAATCTCTACCCATCCGCAGGCGAAAATCAAGCTTCGTGGCCCTGGAGGCGCTCATCCGGGCGGTTGTCGCGGCTGCGAAGGTAAAGAACTCAGCGCCCATCCAAGGTCGCGCTCTTGGATCTCGCACAGAAAAGTAGGGCGGTGACTCGCTTGAGCACCTGGGTCCAGGCGCGCCGTCAGGTAGCTCGTGAAGGACCATCCGGCTCGATGACGCAGAGTCCGCACTTGCAAGTGTCACGTCGACGGTGTAGCGCCCCATGCGACGAGTCGCGCGTATGGACTTGAAGTTAAGACGTGCCACGGTGAGCTCGAATCGCGGCGAAGCAAAAACGCCATGAAACTCAAAACAGCCGTTTGCATCCGTCTCCCGAGGTCTGTCGTCCCAGGGAAGCGATACCTGCGCTCCGCGGAGTGGCAGACCGCTCAAGTCCTGGACCCTCCCAGCGACGGAGTACCAGCGGTCGCAGGGCACGAATCAACAGAGACAAGCTGAGCACGCGAGCGCCGCGACGAGCGCGGGAAAGAGTAGCCAGCAGAGAGGGCCTTTCCTGATGTGCATCACTGCGTTTCTTGGTCTCATGACGGTTCAGGATGCAGATTTTCGCGCCCTCTCACCACGTCACCTTTTCCATCAGACATTACTAGAGGAAGCGGCGGGTGCTTCGCCGGCCAGTCCCCTCTCTCGTCACCAGAGTGACGCTGCTCAGCCGGTGGTCGGCAAAGGTCAGCGTTGCCGTGCGACGCTCCTTCGCGGACGGACCGATGGGGATGAACAGGAGGTAAAGCTGGCAGGCGCGCAGCTGGTAGAGCGACTCGTATAGCCAGACCTCGCCTTCCGCGGCCGCGCCTCGGCGCAGCGGCTCGCCGAGGATGGAGCTCACTTCGGCCGGGTTCATGCCCGAGCGCAGATCGATGAGCCTGTCGGCCGGAAAGGAACGACCGGCCAGCAGCACCTCGGGCTTGAGCGCCAAGCAACCGGTCCCGTACAGGAGCGCGAGAGCCAAGACACACCGGGCGGGCTGGCTGCGGTTAACGGTCTGGTGGTGGCTGCTTATGCAGGTTTGCGTCGAAATCCTCCCACCACTTCTCGAGTTAGTAGGACATGGCGAGGGTGCTGGGCGCCATGAATTCCCGCGCTTTTGAAAAGACCGGCTTCCCGAGTAGGTATTCCAGGATGGTGACAACCAACACTTCCTGCACATGCGCATCTGGGTTCTTGGCCAGCTCCTCTAAGAACGCGAACAGTTCCCGCAAGCGTCCATTATCCTCTCCGGTTTGAAGTAGCCTTTCTAATAATGGAGTGAGCACGTCGCCATAGATAATGTGCTGTCCTGGCACGTCGGGTGCCCACCACCGGCGCACATCATCGATCTCTTTGCGAAGCTCAGGAGCCCGGGTCACAAGCAGGTCTGTCATGTCCTCGAACTTTACGTCGTTGCCAGCGATAGGCATTGTTCATTCTCCTGCGAAGGCTGGACGTCTGCCGCGTTGAAGCCTGGGGCGCCACTGAACGCAGTGATGCCTGCGGCGACTGGCACATTCATGCGTTGCTGTACCTCAACAGTCCTCACCACGCAGGGCGCGAATTTGTCTTTCAAGGCGATCGGCGATGCGATCTGGCCACCGCGCTGTAATCAGCGTGTCGAAATAGCGGCTCGCCAGGTTGTCGAGCCTCGGCCCAGACCGACTCGCCTCGATCGCCGCGCGCAACTGGTCCACTGCAGCTTTCCGATCGCCGCGTTCCTCATAGATCTGGGCAAGCAGCTGCCGTCGTAGGTCCCGCCCGTCAGGTGGTTGTGCGCCTGGTCGGTGGGCGTCGAATTACCCGGGTTACGTAGGCGAAGTTGCTGTTGATCTGGTACTCCGCCTGCGCGGGCAGGGTCTGCTGGCACAGGTCCGAGCTGGTCGGCGGGAACGTCGAGTTGTCGCCGCCGAAAGAGACCTCGCCGATCCGCCCCTGAGATCGGGAATGACGCGGGGCGTGCCTCCCTTCGCTTGGTGCGGGATGTCTTCACCTCTCGGGCCTCATGACGGTTTTGGGCGCCGACCTTGCGGCGACTGCCAATTTGGGAAGATTTCCTCCATGCGAAGAAAGATCTTATCTTCGCGGTAGTCAAATATTTCCAGACAGTAGGACAGGTTCAGTGCCGCCATTCGTCTCAAGGAATCAGCCTTGAGCTCATAGATTGGCCGGGACTTATGAATTGAGACCCATGATATTACCCGGCCGGAAATGGACTTCTCTTTCAGATAAGCGCCGAGAGGCTCCCGGAAGCTCCAAAGCAGGTCAAGGAGCTCGGACACGCCGAGGTCTATATCCTCGAGGCGCCGATTCTGAAGGTCGAGGATGAGAGTCGAGCTCGGCCCGCGGCCCCTAGCGTGCGTCGAGGTGTTCACTGCGAGGGAGACAGGCAAGAGACCGGTGGCGTGCGCGAACTCCCCGGCATCGAAGTCCTCCGCCTCGATCACGAACGCTGAGGTGATGGCTGAAAGGTCATTATCTGTATCGACGCTGACGTCCTGTGGCGGCAGGTGATCGGTTGAATGTCGATAATCGAAAATATCGATGCCATAGTCAAGGCTAAAATGGGCCAGCCGCGACACCGTCTCTGCCGTCAGGCAGAGATACGCGCCGTCGTTGCGAATGGTCACATTTGACACAAAGGTCCCTGCAACTAATGGCTCTTTTAGATGGTGTGTTATTTTGACTCGCGCCGGCCACAGCAGGTCCAAGAGCTTCTTCAAGCCAGTCTCGATGCAGTCACCTCTTTCTCTAATGAAACTAAGTTCCCAGAAGGACTTCGGCACAGGCGGTCGCCTGCCGGGACGGTGCTGGCCCTTGAGCCCAGTCTCCGTGGGAGACAGCCCTACCATCTGCGTCCAGGCCTCTGGATCAAAATCGGGCCCAGTGATCCAAAGGATCGTCGAGATTTGTGGCCGATGGTCGGTGTCGGGCTCGCTCATGAAAACACCTTCCTGCGATTACTCTGGCTTAAAAGCCTCGACATTGGTGTAAGTATTCACTGTTGGGCCTCCCTTTTCCACTGAAACCAAGTACAGATTGCCATCGCTGTCGGTGGCAATGTTGAAGAGCCTGCCGCTATCTTTTCCTACCTCCTGAGCCTTGAACTCCTCCGCGTTGATGCCCAGATCTTCCAGCTGCTGCTTGCTTAGGGTCTTGAGATCGCCCGCCTTTGGTGCGTCGTCCCCGCCACCACCGCCGCTATTATCCATCTGGCTGATGCCCTGAGCGAGGTTTTGGCTTGCCGTGACGGCGACAGCGGTGCCGTGCACGACTGCTACTCCCGTTGCGGCAGCTACGGGTAGCGAGAGGGGCGCGCAGCCGCCTGCCGTGCCTGCGGTGCACGCGGCCGCGGCAATCGCTACGGCTCCTCCTGTCGCTGCCTGGGCGATGCCGGCGAGCCCGGCGATCAGGTCGCCTACCTTCTGACCAATCTTGAAGTCGCTATTGCCAGTCTGGCGCCCACCGCCGAGCAGCAGGTCGCTGCTGATGGCGTTAGCGACGCCGTTGATGACGTCCAGAGGGGAGCTGCCATTTGGGTCGACGAGGCGGAGGGGATTCCCAAGCGCGTAGGAATACCGGTCCCATCCCTGTGGGAAGTGCGACTTAGGGCGATGGCTGTCTACGCTCAGGAACCTCCCGGTCAGGAAGTTGTAGTGCCGTGCGTGCATGTAGTCGAGGTCGTCGGCTGGGGAGGAGGGATCTGCCAGGTCGCGCTCGTGGCCGGTGAATTTCATGCGCTCGAAGTCTTGGGCGAAGTTCGTGGCCTCTACGCCGTAGGGCAAATAGGCATGATAGGAGGCTTCCGAGCCCGAGGAGGTCGAAGCGAAGTAGCCGCTGACGTCGAGAATGAGATCGGTCTGCCCTGAAGTGGCGGGCGGAGGCAGAGTCATCAGGACACCCAGCGTGCCGCTGCCGTCGGTGGCGAGGGGCAGGACCGCAAAGCCGGCGATGACGCCGTTCCCGGGCACCGTGGAGCTCACCACGTTGGTGCCGGGTGCCCCGGGCGCCGGAAGGTCGCCAGGATATCCCTGCACCGAGAGGTTCGCGTTGGCCACGAGCGTGAAGTTCAAGGCGACGGCGAGCGCGCTCGGCGGCACGCCGCAGGCGCCGGAGATCTGGTAGATCTGCTGCGGGTTCGTCGGCGTGAGCGGACCACCGGCTTGCCGCGTGTCGAGGATGCGGCAGGGCGCCAAGGTGTAGAAGCCGGTCTGTCCGGTGCCCGACCTCGTGATGAGGCGCGGCGTGCCGAGGTGATCCAGGTCCATGTGGCGTTGATAGCCGTTGCTGTAGTTGCTGGCCAGCAGGAGACCGTCGCGATAGACGTAGTCCTCCCATAGATTGCTGCCGCCCCAGGCGTTGTTCCATTTGAAGCCGTAGAGCTCGAAGGTGCGCCGCACCTTGGCGTCGAGGCCGCGCAGCGTCCAGCGGTCGAAACGGGCAAGACCGTTGACCGGCGGCTGGAACTGCCACACTCGCTCCTCGTCGGCGTCATACATGGAGAACCATTCCTGCGCGCCGTTCTTGTAGTGCTTGAGCTTGTCGAGCTCGTCGTAGTCGTAGCTGGCACCGTTCCAGGTCCGCAGGTTGCCCGAGGAGTCGTAGGTCCCGCCCGTCAGGTGGTTGTGCGCCGGGTCGGTGGGCGTCGAATTGCCCGGGCTGCCGGCAAAGGCCTGAATGTTGCCGAAGGCGTCGTAGCTCACGCCTTGCAAGACGGTGGCGTTCGCCGAGGGCGTCGGGTTGTCGACGGCGTTGGTCTGCACCACGGCGGTGGTCAGCCGGCTCACCCCGTCGTAGAGATCGTAGCCGGCGTGGCCCATTTGCGTGACATTGCCGGCGCCGTCGTAGGCGTAGGGCCCTGAGCCCCAGAGCGTGCCCGACGGGCCCGCCGCGGTGATCGAGGCCGGGCGCGGCATGCCGAAAGGATCGAGGCCGTAGGTCGCGGTGACGCCGTTGGGATGGGTGACGCTGCTCACCATGCCATTGGGATAGTAGGTGATGCCGGCGCCGCCGGTGTAGCCGCCGACCCCGGTCAGGAAGCCGTTGGCGTACAGGTTCTGCGGCGCCCTGGCCGTGGTGCCGCTGCAGCTGGTGAAGGTCGCGGCGCAATTGGGGTAGGTCTCGGTGTCGATCTTGCCGAGCTGGGTGTAGCTCCAGC
>Ga0209118_1000715_pt1 | contig 16994 bp, 11 predicted proteins | sample BlaSpr_A8_Ref_M1_FD_187988 | JGI IMG/M metagenome (GOLD analysis project Ga0209118, IMG submission 187988) | Forest soil microbial communities from Thunder Bay, Ontario, Canada - Black Spruce, Ontario site 2_A8_Ref_M1 (SPAdes) (version 2) | ecosystem: Environmental > Terrestrial > Soil > Boreal...
GCTTCCGAGTGAGTCACTTGCACGATGGTTGTCCCCTTTTGGTTCAGATCACGAAAGAGTTCCATGATTTCTTTGGCCTGGGCGGAATGCAGATTCCCCGTGGGCTCATCGGCGAGCAGGAGCGATGGCTTGTGGATTACGGCGCGTGCAATTCCCACAAGTTGCTGCTGGCCGCCGGAAAGCTGGCTGGGATACAGGTCTTTCTTCGCCACGATCTGGAAGCGATCGAGGGTGTCGGCCACCAGGCTTTGCCGCTGAGCGCGCGGAATGTCTTTATAAGAAAGGGGCAAATCGATGTTTTCCTGAACGGTAAGGTCGTCGAGCAAGTGATAGCTCTGGAAGACCATTCCGACATTCCTCTTCGCCAGCTCGCCCCGCTGCTTGCGTTTCAGATGGTGAACGGCTTCCTCGCGGAACCAGTATTCGCCCGTCCACTGGTCGTCGAGAAGCGCCAGCACGTTCAGCAGGGAAGACTTTCCCGCTCCCGAGGGTCCCATTACGGTGATAAATTCGCCCTGCTGAATGTCGAGATTCACCCGACGCAACACCCATGTGTATCCAGCACCAGTCTTGTAGTTGCGTTCGATATTTTTCAGTTGAACCATTTCACTCTCAATTCATGAAGCGAGATTTCTAGACGTGAATCCCGGGCTCCTACGCAACTTCCGCAGCGCATAACGAAGATCTTGGATAAGGTTGTGCATTCGGCTCCTACTCGTATCGCAGTGCCACCGAGGGATCGACCGACGCGGCTCGCCAGGCCGGTGCGATGCAGGCGACCACCGACACCAGAACCAGAATAATGGCCGATGTAAGCAAAGTCAGAGGATCGCGCGGACTACCACCCGCCCACGCTCCGACGATGCGACTCAGTGCTACGCTGAGCCCGAGTCCGACGAGGACACCTGCGGCAAGCATTACAGCCGTCGAACTGATTACCAATCGCAGAATGCTGGTCCGTGGCGCGCCCAGCGCCATCCGTATGCCAACCTCCTGTGTGCGTTGCGTCACGGCAAACGAGACAACGCTGTAAAGTCCGGTCGCAGCCAGAGCGAGGGCAAGAATTGCAAAGAGTGAGAACAGCGTTGCAATGAAGCGTCCTTGTCCCCACCCTTGTGTATTCAACCACCAGGTCAGCGTGTGAGCATTGCCGACCACCATATCGGGGTTCATGTCGCTCAGGCGCCGCTTCACTGACTGGATTGCCGCCTCTGGATTGCCAGCCGAGCGCACAAACAGTGATTCGTCCGGTGGCAAAACGAAGCTGTAGGGCAGAAAGACGGCTGGCTTCGTCGGATGATCCAGCCCATCATTGCGCGCATCCCCGACTACTCCGATCACCTCCAGCCAATCATCCGGAGCCTGCGTAAGCAGTAGGTCAGGCCGCTCGACTTTGAGCATCGAACTGCGAACTCCCTGACCAATCGGGTCCGCGCCGCTAAGAAACTGTTTCACGAACGCCTGGTTCACCAGGGCCAGGTGAGCTGCGCGACCGACCTCCACATCGTTGAAGATTCGGCCTGCCAGGAGCGGAATGCGGAACGTAGAAAACTCCTGCGGGCTCACTAGTGCCAAAACCGCTTCCGCACCGGTCAGCGATGGTTTGCTCCGAATGTCGATCTTGGCGCTGAATCCCCCGAAGGGCGGAAACCACGTGGTTGAAACGCTGGCACTCTCCACGCCGGGCACTTCGGCGATGGCCTGACGCACCACCTCGTTTGCATTCAAGCGTGCCTGCCAGGTCGGATATGCTCCCTTTGGCAGGGCAACATTCAGCCCAAAGATGCGATCGGGCTCGAAGCCCAAAGGCGTGTGAGTCAGGGCAAGAAACGCCTTCATTGCCGCCCCGGCGCCGGCCATCAGCAACAGGGTCAGGGCCACCTGTCCGGCGATTAGGACCCGATGTGTGTTGCGGTTGCGCGCGCTTCCGGTGACCTTCGTGCTGTTTGCCTGGATCAGCTCGCTAATGGGCGGGTGTGAAAGCTGCCAGGCCGGCGAGATACCAAAGAGGATACCGGTAATTACGGCGACGGCTGCGGTAAACGCGAGGACGTTCCCATTCACGCGAATCGCCGCCTCGTGCGGAAACGAATATAGGGGGAGCATGGAAGATAGGGTGCTCACCCCACGGTAGGCTGCCAACACCCCCAGTCCCGCACCCGCCAGGGAAAGCAGTACCGCCTCGGTGAGCAGTTGCCGAATGAGTCGCCCGCGGCTTGCGCCGATCGAAGCGCGAACGGCCAGTTCGTGCTGCCGCGCAATTCCTCGCGCCAGCAGCAGAACAGAAACATTAGCGCAACCAATCACCAGGAGAGCGATCACGGCCGCGAACAGGAGCACCAACATCCCGGAAAAGCGGCCGAGCACCTCTTCGTTGAGCGTGACGATCGCAACCTTTCGATCGCGCCGGAAATCCCTGGGATCATCCTTTACGAAGCGATTGACAAGAACCTGCAACTCCGCCGCAACTGCCGGATGCTTCGCGCCCGGCTTCAGCTTGATGAACGCCATCCAATAATCGTGCGGATCCGCCGTCGGGGTTCCCGGTACGTACACGTCCGAGTCACCCCAAGTGAAACGGGGCGGCGCCACGCCGATAACGGAATAGAGCGCGTGATCTAGCTCGATCGTTTGTCCGACCACATTCCGATTTCCGCCGAACTGTTGTTGCCAGAAAAGGTAACTCAACACCGCGACAGGAGAGGCCTTTCCTCCAGGAGCATCGGCCGGTGTGAACTCGCGCCCCAGCGCCGGAGGCACTCCCATGTAGGTGAAGAGATTGGATGAGTACTGGCCCACTCTGACGGAGATCGGGAACTGGCGGCCTGTAAGGGTTTCCTGTCGCTGATTCATCAGGAAGACATCGTCAATGGAAGAGGCCTGCAGGAGTTCCTGATATTCCGAGCCGTTGACGAAGAGCAAAGGTCCCCGGTCGCTCTTGTCGCGCAACTCCACGTGGACCATGCGCTCCGGGTTCCGGTAGGGATACGGATCAAGCAAGACTCCGTACACTACGCTGAAGATGGCAGTCGTGGCCCCAATTCCTAATGTAAGAGAGAGCAGAGCCGTGAATGCGAATCCCGGCGATTTTCGAATCTGACGAACTGCGTAACGCAGGTCCTGGAGCACGCCGTTCATTTTCAATTCCTCCTATTCGTAGCGTAGAGCCACCATGGGATCTATGTTGGCTGCGCGGCGCGCGGGCAGGTAGCAGGCCAGGATTGCGGAAGCGAGCAGCACGACCAAGACCGTCCCAAATGCGGTGAGATCAATCGTCCCTACGCCGTACAACACGCCTCTCATCGTGCGACCAACCTGACAGGCTCCGACCAATCCCACTATCGATCCAGCCAGAGCCAAGACCCCGCCTTCCTTCAAAATCAGGCTGAATACCGCGTCACGCCCGGCACCCAAGGCTATGCGTAATCCGATCTCGTGAGTTCGCTGAGCCACTGCGAACGCCATGACACCGTAAATTCCAACCGCTGCCAGCAGAAGAGCCAACCCTGCAAAGCCGCCATACAGCACGGTCTCGAAGCGCTCGTAGGAACGCGACTCAACCACGATCTGCTCCATGGTCCGGACTTGGGCGAGAGGCAAGTCGGGGTCCATGGACTTGACCACATCTGCGATGCTCTTGGTCATCGCGTCCGGATCGCCAGAAGTGCGAACCGCCATCCCGGCTTGGGGCCAGGGAGACTGCCAGAAGGGGACATCAATCTCGGGGAAGTCCTCGCGAAGGTCGCCGGTCCGCACGTTATGGAAGACGCCCACGATTTGCCATATCACCGGTGACCCATTCCGAGCGACGCCTGGGACAAGTTGATCGACGGCAATGCGCTGGGTAAGCGGGTCCAGACCCGACAGGTAACGCCTGACAAAATCCTCGTTGACCATTGCCACCCTGACATTTTCGGTCGTGTCTTGCTCGGTGAAGCTGCGACCCCGGACGACGCGAATGCCAAAAGTGTCAAAGTATCCTGGTGTCACCATTTGAAATCCGGCATCGGGCCGTAACGAGCGATCCACGGGCGGCTTCCCGACAATCGTGAAAGCCATGCCGAACCATCTGCCTCGCACCGGCGTAGCGGTTGCGGCTTCGGCGCGCGATACGCCTGGAATGGATTCCAGCTTTTCCAGGAGCCGGCGGTAAAACGTAACAATCTGCTCCGGCTGCGTGAGCCGAACCCGTGGTACAGGAAGTGTGAAGGTCAGGATGTGATAACTGCGAACACCGAGGTCCACGTGCGTGAGGTTCAAGAAACTATGGATTGCCAACCCGGCGCCGCCAAGCAGCGTGAGCGCCAGCGCAAATTCCGTCACGACCAATGCCCTCCGCAAAGAGCGGGTACCGACACTGGTTCCGGCACGGCCTCCTTCCTTCAATGCATCACTCGGATCGACGCCTGCTGCCTGCCAGGCTGGGGCACAGCCGAATCCGACGGCAGCCATCATGGTTGTTGCCAACGTAAACAGAAGGATTGGCAGACTCACTCGGATATCCGCCTCTGATGTCACTATGAAGGGTGGGATGATCGCCATTACCCCCTTAACCAGCGCCTCTGCCAAACCGACACCGAAGATGCCTCCAACGATGGCCAAAGCTAGACTTTCGACCAGAAACTGAACGAACAATTCCCAACGGCTCGCGCCCAACGAAGCTCGTACGGCAATTTCTTTCTGGCGCGTTGTGCCTCGGGCCAACAGCAGATTGGCGACGTTGACGCACGCGATTAACAGCACAAAGCCGACTGCACCCATCAACAGCCAAAGAGTTTTCATGGTTACGGGCGGCAGGAAGTCATTACGCAGAGGTTCGACGCTCACTCCCCAATTCTTGTTCGAGTCCGGATGGTCCTGGCCGAGGCGGCGCGCTACCACCTCCATGTCAGCCTGGGCTTGTGCCATGGACACTCCCGGCTTCATGCGACCAAGCACTGTTAATGAACGAAAGCTGTGATCGATTTGCTCCGGTTTGAAAGCCAGCGGAACCGCCAGTTGCACCGTCAGCCGGTCTCCGAGGCCAGGCGCCAAGACGCCCACTACCGTATAGGGCTCGCTATTGATACGGACCTGCTGCCCAATGATGTTGCCGTTCGCGCCTAGCCGTTGCCACAGACTGTGGGTCAGTATCACTACGCGATCTTTCCCTGGCTCGCCCTCTTCCGGCAGGAAGTCGCGCCCCAGTGAAAAGCGAAACCCCTGCATTCGGTACCAGCCGGGAGTGGTCAGCTGACCGGGAACATGCTCGGGTCGGTCCGAAGTGGCCAGGTTAAACATGCCGTCGTTCCAAGCATCGAGATCCTGAAACACAGTGTTCTGCCGTTTCCAATCGAGAAAATCTGCGGCCGACACCGGATTGCGTCCCCCGTTCACTTTGGACCACACCATCACCAGTTGCTCGGCATTCGGATACGGCATGGGCGCCAGGACAATGGCATACAGTACGGTGTAGATGGCGGTGGTGGCGCCGATGCCGAGGGCCAATGTAACCACCGCAACAGCCGTGAAACCGGGACTCTTGCGCAGTTGGCGCAGAGCATAGCGAAGATCCTGAAATAACCCGCTCATGAGTGCACATCCGCCATCAGCTTTTTCAGATCTTCCTCCGCCACCACCTTGCCGTCGAACAGATGCACTTCACGCTGCGCATGTTTGGCGAAGCGCGGATCATGCGTCACCATGCAGATCGTTGCCCCCTCACGGTGCAGGTTCTGCAAGAGTTCCATCACGGCCTCGCCGTTTCGCGAATCCAAATTCCCCGTTGGCTCGTCGGCCAGCAGGATCGAAGGTTTCCCACCCAGCGCACGCGCCACGGCGACACGCTGCTGCTGGCCGCCGGAAAGCTGCGATGGATAGTGCCGGATGCGATGCGCCATTCCGACGCGTTCCAGCGCTTCCATGACTCGCGCTTTCCGGTCGGCGGCAGGCATTCGTTGACGGTACGTCAGCGGCAATTCGACATTTTCATAGACCGTAAGATCGCCGATCAGGTTGAAGCTCTGGAAAATGAATCCGATCTCCTGGTTGCGGATGCGCGAACGCTCCGCGAAGTCGAGGTTCTCGACCGTCTTGCCATTCAGAGAGTAGCGCCCCTGCGTAGGCGTATCGAGCAAGCCGATGATGGAAAGTAGCGTGGACTTGCCACAACCCGACGGCCCCGACATGGCCACGTACTCGCCTTTGGCAATTGACAGGTGCACGCCCGAAAGAGCATGAGTCTCAATCTCGTCGGTGTAGAAAACTTTTGTCAGTTCCTGGATCTGGATCAACGGCTGCCCTGCCTCGGTCATAGTTTCTGCCTCGTTTCTGCCTCGATGTTTTTCAATTTCGTCGTTCTTAAATTCGTAGTCTCGTTGTTGTGCGTTACTCCAGCCGGATGCGGTCCGTCTTATCCCAACGCGACATGTCGGAAAGAATGACGGTGTCCCCTTCGCGGAGGCCCTCAAAAACCTGAATCGAATTCACCGACTCGCGTCCAACTTTCACGGGGACGCGGCTCGCTTCTTTGCCGTCAGCATCCAGCTTGAACAAACTGATGGTGCTGTTTTCCTGCCCAAATGCCGGACGTCCGACATAGAGAATGTTGTCCAGCCGTTCCAGGTCGATGGTGCCATCCACGCTCAAGTCCGGACGTGCTCCCGCGGGCAGTTCCCCTGTGAGTTTGACGTCCACGGTCACAGTTCCGTTCTGCACGGCGGGGTCGACTCGCGTCACGGTTCCGCTGATGATCCCATTGTGCGTATCGATGGCCGCCGGTTCGCCATCCCGCACATCGCGGGCTTGGGTTTCAGCGATCTTCAACGTCGCCATCAGATGGTTCGGCTCGACCACTTTCGCCAGCATTGCTCCCGGCTGAACATGTTGTCCGACCTGCAGAGGCAGATCGACCAGCACCCCATCGATCCCCGCGCGGACTTTCATTGCGTCCAGTTGCTTCTGCTTCAGTTCGGCCAGCGTTCGTGCCTGATCGACCTTTGCTTGTTCCTGCGCGAGTTGAGTCTCGATGGCTTTTTTGTTGATCACCAATCTCTGCTCTTCAAGATCGTTTCTGGTAGTGAGTTCGTCGGCCTTGCCTTTGGACGATTTGTAGGCCAGACCGGATATCACGCCGAGGTCATAGAGAGACTTGTCCGTTTCGGCTTGCCGCTTTGCCTGGTTGTAGTCTGCGGTCACGGTTGCGGCGCCTGCTTTTTGGGTCATCAAATCGCTGTCGAGCTTTACCCGCAGGCTCTGGTACTCGGCTTCCGCCGCCTTCAATTGCAGCCGGGCGTCCACGGCCGCCTGCTCCACTTGGGGATTACTCATTTCCAGAAGAATGGCGTCCGCTCTTACCTGCGAACCCGGCAGCATGCGAATGCGCACCACCGTGGCTTCGGTCTCGGCAGGAATCTGACGAACAGCTTCCTGGGTGGGGACCAGCGAGCCCGGTCCCCGCACCTGCCGCAGCATGGACCCATGCTTCACTGTGTCAGTCCAAACGGCTCCTCGCTCGACTGACGGTGCAGCCGGCTTCAGTCGCGTGACACCGACGGTCAAGGCCGCTATGACCACAATGCCGATTGCCGCCAGAAGAATCCGGCGACGCAATTTCTGACGCTTGAATTCTGGGCGGGCGATATCCATCGCGTTCACGCAGTGGCAAGCCGTCCTCCACATCTCATAAGGGTCTAAGTAGTGGAAGGACAGCAAGATAAGCCTTGGGCGGTCGCTCGGTCGACGAGCATGAGTGTCCATTGCCCGAGTCCGACTGTCCACTACCGGACAGCACACCACATCTCGATAACGTGTTCCTTTGTGGGGATAATGTTAAGGCCTTGTTTCTTCCCGAGCCTAGGGTGCTGTGAACAGCGGGAGGTTTCAACGATCAAGATCGCGCATCACCTCGTAGCTTATAGCGCGGACCGCACATTTGCGTGGCATCCACGATGCATTTATCGTGGGATGCGCTTATCGACTCTTTCCATCTATGAATGCTCGCGTCTTCTTCTGGTCGCTCACTTCCGCGCTCGCCGGGTTCCTCTTCGGATTTGACACGGTCGTCATCTCCGGCGCGGAAAAAACAATTCAGTCGCTTTGGGGGCTCAGTCCCGGACTCCACGGCATCGCCATGGCTTCCGCCCTCTACGGCACCGTCGTCGGTTCCCTCATCGGCGGCTGGCCGGCTGACCGCTTTGGACGCAAAGCCACGCTGCTGTGGATCGGCGTGCTCTACTTTGTCGGCGCAGTAGGATCGGGCTTAGCCACAAATGTTTCTCTTTTCATCACCGCCCGTGTCATCGGAGGTCTGGGCATCGGCATCTCCACCGTAGTAGCTCCGCTTTACATCTCGGAAATTGCGCCGCCCAAATACCGTGGACGACTCGCCGGCATGTTCCAGTTCAACATCGTTTTTGGCATCCTGATCGCTTTCGTGTCCAATGCGCTACTTGCAGGGATCGGCGAGAATGCCTGGCGCTGGATGCTTGCTGTCGCCGCGTTCCCCTCACTCCTCTACGCCGTGCTCTGCTTCGGCCTTCCCGAAAGTCCGCGCTGGCTTCTGGGCAGGAAGGGAGATCGCGCGGGCGGTCTCGAAGTCCTGCAACGCATCGAACCTGATGCGTCCCAAGCGGAGATCGAAGCCGAGGCGGACGAGATTATGGCTGCGTCCTCGGAAAAAGCCTCATCGTCGCGTTTCTGGACACGCCGCCTTCGCAAACCGATCCTGCTTGCCATCTTGATTGCATTCTTCAACCAACTCTCCGGCATCAATGCGATTCTCTATTTCGCGCCGCGCATATTTGAACTTACCGGACTGGGCGCGAAAGCAGCGCTGCTGCAATCCATCGGCATCGGCGTCACCAATCTCGTCTTCACTTTTGTCGGCCTCTGGCTCATCGACAGGCTGGGCCGTCGCACTCTTCTTTTTATTGGATCTTTCGGCTACATCGGCTCGCTCGGTCTAGTCGCCTGGGCCTTCTTTACGGAGCATTACAGCATCGTGCCAGTTTGCATCTTTGCTTTCATTGCCGCGCACGCCATCGGTCAAGGAGCGGTTATCTGGGTTTTCATCTCCGAGATATTTCCCAACCGTCATCGCGCGGAAGGTCAGACCCTCGGCAGCTTCACCCACTGGATCTTCGCCGCCTTGCTTACAACTTTCTTCCCCAAGATGGTCTCCGCCTTCCCACCCGGTTACGTCTTCTCGTTCTTTGCCGGCATGATGGTTCTGCAACTCATCTGGGTGAAGACGATGGTTCCGGAAACGAAGGGCGTTCCGCTGGAACAAATCCAGAAACAATTGGGCATCGAATAGGCTGCCATGAACTTTAACGTCATCGGCGTGGGAGAAGTGCTGTGGGACTTGCTTCTCACCGGACCACAGTTGGGTGGAGCCCCAGCGAACTTCGCCTATCACGCGCACGCCCTGGGCGCGCAGGCCCAAGTCATCACGCGTGTGGGGAAGGATGACTACGGGCGCGAAATCATTCGCCGCTTTCATGAGATGGGCTTGCCGGAAACCGGGGTGCAAGTCGACGAAACCGCGCCGACCGGAACCGCGAAGGTCAAACTCTCCGGCGATGGGCTTGCCCATTTCACCATCCAAGAAAATGTGGCTTGGGACTATATTGCTGTAACACCGGAGGCTCTTGTCGCCGCCAGCGAGGCGCACGCGATCTGCTTCGGAAGTCTGGCCCAGCGCAGCGAATCTTCGCGTAACACAATTCAGCAACTGGTTGCGGCGGCGCCGGCAGACGGGCTGCGCGTTTTTGACATCAATCTTCGGCAACAGTTCTATTCGAGGGACGTGATTGAGCCGTCGCTTCAGTTGGCAAACGTGCTCAAGTTGAATGATGACGAACTGCCGGCCCTCGCCGAAATGTTTGGCCTGACGGGTTTGCCCGAGCATCAGATTGAGCATCAGATTGAATGCCTGGCGCATACATTCAGCTTGCGATTGGTTGCATTAACACGTGGCGCAAATGGCAGCCTGCTTTGTCAAAAGGTTAATAATGAAGTGCGGTGGTCCGATTGTCCCTCCCGTCCAGTGAAGGTCGTCGACACCGTGGGCGCCGGCGACTCATTCACTGCCGCGATGGTGTTGGGACTGCTTCGAAAAATGGACCTGGACGAAATCAATACCATCGCCAACGAAGTGGCACGCTATGTTTGCTCGCAACCGGGGGCAACGCCGGCTTTGCCAGTAGAATTTGCGCGAAGATTTTCGATCTGACAAAGACAGAGACAGAGACAAAGACAAAGACAGTGCCAGCAGCCGATCACTTCCGCATCACCGCCTCCGCTCTCAAGCATTGGGCCATCGCTCAGTTCCAAGACTCGATTGCCGTCGGACTGCTCTGGCTGCTCGGCCTGTGGATCATCCGCGTCCCGTGGGCCCCGCTGTGGGCGGTGCTAGCCGCTACGTTGCAGATCATCCCTCATTTCGGGCCCGTCCTCGGATTGCTCGGCCCAGTGCTGTCCGCCGCCCTCCTTTGGCAAGACTGGCAGCATCCGCTCTACGTGCTCATTCTTTATGCGGTGATCGTCGTGGTCGATGGCTTTCTGCTCCAGCCCTACATCATGCGCCGCGTGGCGCGAGTGCCCATGTGGGCGTCGATTCTCGTCCCAATCGTTCTCGGCTTCGTGATCCCGTTCTGGGGATTCCTGCTCGCGCCTCCGCTGCTGGCGGTGATCTACGCCTTTAAAGCGAAACGGATCACGCCATAGTGGAGCGCCGCTAGGGTTGTGTAGCGCGGGCGCCCTCGCCCGCGGCCTTTGAGTTTGATTTGTGGCAGCCGGGCGGCCCGCTCCTTGCGTTTTGTGCAAGGGGCGGGATTCCACGGGGACGTTCAGCCGCATCCCTTCTGGCAAACACGCGATTACGATTTCAAGCTCTGGATCTAAGCTCTGGATCTAAAAAGAGTGGAGCGAGCAAAAACGCGTCGAGAAGCTGCGCTATATTCACCGCAATCCGGTAAAGCGTGGATTGGTGGAGCGCCCAGAGGATTGGTTTGTGTAGAGCGGACACTCCTGTCCGCTGCCTTTGACTCAAGCCCGGAGAAGAGGGAGTGGTCGAGATCGAGTCGCACTGGACAGCAACCAGACGCGAGAGCCAGGGAATTTATCCCACCGTTCGGCGACGCGACCTGGCCTAAGACCCCCGCCCATTTCCTCTCAAGGCTTCTTCTCCCTAAGGTCCCTCTCAAAGACCGTCCATTGCCCCTGCTTAACATCTGCGTCGCCCAACGCATCGTAATAGCCAGGCTTTGACAACCGAACATGTCGAGTTCCAACGACGCACATGTTTTGGGCATCGGTCGGCCCCTCCCAAGGCAAATTGTCAACTGCTATTGCTGCCCCGGCCGGCCGGCTGTGCACCTTGAGACCGCCATAATTTTCCGCCGCGTATTCCGCGAAACCGTCCAGATTCAGATGCCCGTTGGGATTCTGCTTGCGATAATCCGCCCAAGCCTGACATTCAACCTGTTGGATTTCTGAGTTGCTGAAACTCTCGGGGAAACGCGAACGCAACTTGGGTTGAGCACTCATGAGTACGTCCCAATCGCCCGTGACAGGCTGGCTTTTTTTGCCAGTCGCGGCAGTGTTCGATAAGATGTCTCCTTTTGCTTTGTCAGTCTTGGCGATGCTCATTAGGCAAAAGGATCTGCGACTCGATGATTCGTTTTCCGTGGTTGTAGTTTGGCACCACCCGCCTACGCACAACACGGCAACCGCGACAATAATGTACGAAGTCTTGATCTTATGCACACGCGTACTCCTCTCTATTACCAGCGATTCCGCTATCTCAATCGGCATACACTAAGAGCGGTCAAGCCACTCACGACAAGTCCTGAATAGAAGCACCTCACTACCGCTTCGTAGTGCAAACGGAAGTAAGGAGACTCCAGGATGTCAGGAAACAATTTCTGTCCTCCCTCGCCGGGGAGAGTACGTGCATCCCAGACGGCCCGTTTCACTATGTCGTCATACTGTTGGAGAAAATATAGCGAGAACACAAAGAGCCCAGTCCCGATGGCAAACATTATAAGTTCCGGAATGTCTACCAACTTGAGTCGCTGATCCTTGTCCACAACCGCGAGGGCCCAAAGACTCCCGAGCACCAACACTCCCATCTGGAAGAATCTTTCGACATCCTGTTTCACGAAATCTAAGGCTTTCGCGACATATTCATCGTAATTGACAAGTTTTATCTGATCAGGGGTGCTCCGAAAAGCGTGTAACACTGATATGGAGATCCAGGCTCCCAGTGAAACGGATAATATGGCCAATAGAATTCGAGGAATCCAGTTTGCTTTTGGAGTGGGTGGGTTTGCCATGGAGACTCCCAAACTAAATGTTGTGCCCGGTCAGACCACTCTGACGCAAGCGCCTAAGGTCGAACGGTCGCCGAGTGGTTGGCTTCACCTCATAGAACGAGATCGCCCGCCAATTCCCTTCACGGGCGGGTGGGCCACATCAAAGTGGAGAGGTTGACGCGAATTGCCTTTGATCGTTGGGGCTAACAAACTGGGTGCGCCCCTTCTCGCGCTTTTCGAGAAGGGGGGCCCTTCCCAACTGCCGACACCTGACACTGCGGTGCCCCTAATCAGGCGGGTGGGCCACTTTAACGGCGAAGTATAACGCGGGTTTGTCTTCTAACATTGACTGAAATAACTGGGGGTGCGCCACTTCTCGCGCGCTTTTCGAGAAGTGGCCTGCCGAACGGCCGACACCGTTTCTCGTACTTCATTACGTTTCCCCCTTGACTTACCGAGTTACAATAGAACTAGGTCAGTCCTAGCAGCATCGCGTTCTTTGACAATGTTTCTCTAACCATCTTAGGGAAGCCCGAGCCGGCTCCCCTTAAGCGAAGATTCGCGGTCGTCGACACGTTGGATTCTATTCGGCGCTCCCGTAACTCCTGTATCCGGAATACTTTGGCGAAGTTGGTCTCCGGGGCCGGAATCCAGCGCAAGAATTGCACCAAAATCAGTGCAAATTCCGGCCATTCCCGAGGGTTTCGACGGCGAAAAGGGAACTGAGAACTGAGAAGCAAGAGCTAAGTCTCACGCGCTCAAGACTTTGCCTCTAACTCTCGGTCGCTCAAGACTTTGGCAGGAAATACCCGCTAAAGTCTTGATTCCAATAGACCGAGGTAAGGGGGTGGGGTGACTACGACCCAAGCGTCAGCAGCGCCTTTCGCAGCCGCCGATGCCGCTGCGTCAGATGCAGGTAGAGCATTTCATCCCGTTTGCCCTTGGCGCGGATAATTCGGACGAGGTCTTCTTTTTCTTCTCGTGTCCACGCACGCAATCCCGGCAAATCGGCCAGAACGAGGGCAAAATTCTCGAAGGCCGCCTTCTCCAGCGGAGTCCACGAAGACGTGCTGACACCGCCGCCACTCGAGAATAAGATTCGCTCCAGCGCACGCCTTGAATGCTCGCGCATGAGGACGGCATCTCCGCCAAAATCGCGCGCCATCCGCCGGTTGACTTGCAAGCCGATGTTGCGGGTTGAAAATCGATCCCACGCGCCGACTTCGCTTCCCGGCAACTCGTAGAAGACGTGGTCGCTCGCCAAGAGGCGCAACGTTCTCGCGGGTGTCCGATATTTTGCATCAGCGGCGATTTTCTGCTCTTCGCGCTCTGCCAGTTTTTGTAGATCGGCGCGTCCCGGCCTGAAGCCGAGTTTGCGGTAGAACCAGAACGCGCCCGATTCAATCGCCTCCTCGTTGTCATGGCCCAGTTGATACGGATAGACCGAGACGCACGTCGTTCCCATACGGTGACTCAGGCAGCGCAGCACTTGCGCGTAGATCCATCCCGCTTCGCCGCCGCGGAAAGTGTAAAAGGTGTTGAAGCCGACCTCCATCCACTCGCAGAGGCCGATGGCTTCGATGTAGTTGATCGGCACTCCATTCTTCAACGTCAATCCCGCGACATACGCGCGCAGAGGGAGACGGCGATCGGGCGGGAGGTTCCAAAGATAAATCTCAACGCCTCTGCCCACCTCGGCCCGCACCACTGACGCCGCGTCGCCGAGCGTCGTGCCGTAAAGTTCGCGGTAGCGCACCAGCATGACCTCGCGGATCATATCCATGACCTGCGCGCCCTGCTTGCGCGAAAGCTTCGTCAGTTGCGGTGGACGCCGTGCCAACTCCGCAGCCAGCGACACCTGACTTCGGCTGATGAGCGGTGTCGTGTGATAGAAAATGCGGTGATAAAAAACGCTGCGAACCGGCTTCCAGTTGCGCGTTCGCGAGATGACGGAGTTCTCAAGACTCCAACGCAAGGGCACGCGCAGTGATTCGTAGAGCTCAGCTTTTTGTGGAGCGGACAGTGGCAACGGTTCGAATCGCGAAATCAACCACGCCGGAACGCGCTTCTTGCCGGCAGCCGTCTCGAGCCATCGGCGCCACGGCGTGTCGGCCTCGACATACGCATCGTCCTCAAGCAAGGGAATAAAGCGCGGACCGGTGGTACCTAACTCTCGTCCCGGTTCGTAGTTTTCCCACGCGATTTCGACTTTGCTGGGCATGCGCTGGATATTGACGAGCCAGCTGGCAACATCGAAGCTGAGCGTGTCCTCCATCTGCGTGCCGGCGATGCCGGAGACTTCGAAGGTGTCGAAGTCGTCCATGTCAACGCCGGCTTTGCGTAATGCTTCAACTTTCTTGTGGAAACTATTCAGAATGCGCTCTGTGATACGCACCACGACTGGACCGTGCGGAAAGGCGCGCAGGAAGAGTAGCGCTTCGTGGAAGCGGATGAGCAACGCGGAATCAGGAAAGCGGGCTGCGTCGAGCCGCTTCAGCAACTTCACCACGCGAGCGGCTTCACGAGGGCTGAAGCGATAGCGGCAGTCTTCGAGTTGGGTCAGGTGGCGATCGAGAGATTTCGCAGCCATGTGAGATTCCCGACAAGGGTACCTCATGGCTCGCTTGCGCAGCGTTAACCTCGCTGGTGATGCCAGGGCCGCTGAGGGAGCGACGTCCCGGCTGGACGGGCGAGACGCCCGTCGCTCCACCGTCGGCGTTCATCTATTTTTAACCCACTGTTCATCTACCGTTAACCCGTCCGAAATGCGCACGCAATAGGCTTTCGCTCAGTTCCATTCTTTCAGGAGGCCTTTCAGTGACAGTTCGTCGCTTTCTCTCCCCTCTGCTTGCCGCAGTCGTACTTGCGTGCCTGTTTTCCACAACCGCTGCCGCGCAATCCGGCAACATCAAGCATGTGCTTCTCATCAGCGTCGACGGTATGCATGCCCTCGATGTTGCGAATTACGTAGCCAAGAACCCGCAGTCGGCTTTGGCCGAGCTCTCCAGTCACGGGATCACCTACACCAACGCCCGGACGCCTGCAAATTCAGACTCTTTTCCCGGACTGCTCGCGCTGGTGACTGGCGGCTCTCCCGTCAGCCATGGGCTGTTCTACGACGTCAGTTACGATCGCACGATCTATGATCCCACCAACGTCACCTGCTCGGGTCCTGCGGGCAACATGATGGTGTTTGACGAGAGCATCGACCTGTACAACGCGCATAACGTCTCGCAAAACGTGATCGACCCGACCAAGCTGCCGCGTGTCCGCGACAAATTCGGCAACTGCGTCGCCCTCTATCCGCACAGCGCTCTGCGCACCAACACTATTTTTGAAGTAGCCAAGTCGAAAGGCTGGCACACGGCATGGGCGGATAAGCATCCTGCCTACGATCTGGTCAATGGTCCCTCGGGCACGGGAGTAGACGATCTTTATACGCCTGAAGTCACCAACGTCGGCGGACTCGACAATACCCACAGCGTGGTTTGCACGGTTGAGAACGATCTGAAAAAGGTTCATGGGATCATCAACGAGATCCACGGCCTGACCCACGACGGAAAACCTGCACCGGGCGCTCCGGTGATTTTTGGGATGGACTTCCAGGCGGTGAGCGTGGGACAGAAGCTGGTCACGGACAATTACGACCACAGCTGTGTTAGCGACACCGACCCAACCATCAACCAGCAGCCGGGCGGCTACACCGACGGCTCGGGCACGCCGAGCGCGGTCCTGGCTTATGGTTTGCAGCAAACCGACGCGGCATTGGCCAGCATGATCGTCGCGCTTAAGAACCGGGGCCTTTACGACTCGACTCTGTTCATCGTCACTTCAAAGCATGGCCAATCGCCGATCAACCCGGCGAAGGTCAACAAGCCGGGCCACTTCGCGGATCTGGTTGCGGCATTGCCGGATGCGGGCAGCAATCCCGCCGCAATCGCGATCGCCAATGCCAACAATTGTTCGACAGGCTCGTGCGGTTTTGTGCAGGACGATGACATCGCGCTCATCTGGCTCCAGGGACAGAATATTTCCGGCCAGCAAGTTACGGACTACCTCAACACCAACGCCGTTCCGCTGTTCATCGATGAAGTGATGGGCGGGGCCGAACTAACTCTCAAATTCAACGACCCGGCCACCGACAGCCGCACTCCCGACGTTATTGTGGAGCCGACGTATGGCACTACCTACACTCATTCCACCGCGAAGAATTCCGAGCACGGAGGGTTCAACTACGGCGATACGAATGTTGGGCTGATCGTTTCCAACCCGGCGTTCAAATCCAGTGTGCTGAAGACTCTCGTCTCCATCACGCAAGTCGCACCCAGTATTCTGCATGCCCTCGGCGTCAGCCCGAGCGCATTGAAGTCGGTACAGGTCGAGAAAACTGAGGTGCTTCCCGCTCTCCCCTAAAAGCGGCTTCTGAGAGGAGATCTGCGAACAGACGAAGAACGGGCTGCGCCATGCAGCCCGTCTTTACTATCATCTTTCAATCGGGTCCTGTCTTTACCTCCATGCTATAATCTCCATTCGCCTGAACGTTTTTACGTCGAGGCTGATCTGTGATTTCCTCCGCGGGCGGATCCATAATTCCGAGAATCTGCGCAATCAAGTTCTAGTGTTATAAACACGAGGTATTGCTATGTCCGGCCATTCGAAATGGGCAACAATCAAGCACAAGAAGGGCGCGCTCGACGC
>Ga0209118_1000716_pt1 | contig 16988 bp, 16 predicted proteins | sample BlaSpr_A8_Ref_M1_FD_187988 | JGI IMG/M metagenome (GOLD analysis project Ga0209118, IMG submission 187988) | Forest soil microbial communities from Thunder Bay, Ontario, Canada - Black Spruce, Ontario site 2_A8_Ref_M1 (SPAdes) (version 2) | ecosystem: Environmental > Terrestrial > Soil > Boreal...
GCCCGAGCCGATATCGATGCCGATGGTGCAGATCACGACCGTGCCTCCACAGTTTTTCCTTCCTCGACCACCGCTCGCCACGCGAACGTTGCGCCGCCGAGCGCGCCGGTGTAGATCGAGTCTGGATTGATGTTAAGGGTCAGCGCGCCATAATTCTCGCGCACGAGATCCTTGAGCGCCTTCACCGCTGCTTCGTTCTTTGCGACGCCGCCGGTGAAGGTGAACTCGTTGCGGATTCCCCCGGAGCGCGCGAGGATCGACATCGCGCGCAGGATGATGGCCCGGTGCAGTCCCGCCATGATGTCCTCGCGCTTGTCGCCGAGCGAGAGCCTGTCGCGCAGCTCGGCACCGGCGAAGACGGTGCAGGTCGAGTTGATGCGGATGGTCTTGGTAGACTTCATCGCCATCGGCCCCAATTCGTGCAAGCCCATGTTCATCTCGTCGGCGATGTAGCCAAGGTATCGCCCGCAACCGGCCGCGCAGCGGTCGTTCATCTGGAAACTTTCGACGATGCCGTTCGGATCGACCTGGATCGCCTTCGTGTCCTGGCCGCCGATGTCCAGCACGGTCGCGGTCCCTGGATGCATCACATGCGCGCCGAGCCCATGGCACAGGATCTCGGACCGGACATGCTCCTTGGAAAACGGCAGCCGCGCGCGTCCGTAGCCGGTGCCGACGACGTAGGTTTCCTCCATCGGCATGTCGAGGATGCCCTTGATCGGCGCCTCGATCTTGTCCCTGCGGCGGGCGGTGTCGGGCAGCGCCAGGAAGGTGCGTTCGAGTGCGGCCAGCAGGTGTCGCCTGATCGAATCGGCGTACACGCGGTTCTCGACCTCGATGATCGAGCGGTCGAACACGTTGAGCAAGAAATCGTAGCGGATGCCGGATTCCTTGGCCACAGCCTCGCCGATCGCGAGGTACTGGGCGCCCGCGATGTCACGGAAAAAGTCCGATTTGGGTTTGGCGCCGGGCGCGAACAGCGCCGCCACCTCGGTGGAGATCCGCTTGAATACCTCCGTCAGCGCCGCGCTGACAGCCGTCGCGTTGTCGCCAAACTTGGCGGTCCCGACGTTGCGCTGGCAGGTCGCCTCGAGGTCAGCGAGTTGCTCGAGATATTGCTCGAGGCGAAAGCTTCGTTCGAGCTGGCCGATAAATCCGTCGAGCGCGCCGTTGAGCGCCGAAGTGCTGCCTAGCGCCTGCCGAAAAAGGTAGAAGCGGGCGTTGAGGAGCGCCTCCTGCTTGGAGATCGTCGCCGCGGTGTCGTAGTTCGAGCGCGAGTTGGTGATGCCGCGCCCGAGGATATTCTGGTTCTCGTCGAGAACCACTGCCTTGGTCGTGGTGGAGCCTAAATCGATGCCGATGAAGCAGCGCATGCCATCCCCTCAGTGTGCAGCGGTCGCAGCAGCAGTCCGCTTCTGGTTGACCATCTGCAAGTAGCTCTCCAGACGGTTCTTCACGTTCGCCGCCGAAAAATAGCGCGGGTCGACCAGGTCGGTCTCGATGAACGCCGCCGGCTTGCCGGTGCGTTTCTCCACTTCGCGCAAGATAAGGAGTTGCCCTGCCGAGAAGCTGTTGCAACTCTTGATCGAGTTGATCAACAGGCCGTCGGCCTGGTACTCGTCGATATACTTGCAGATCATGTCGATCCGTGACGGCAGGTTGAGGTTGGTGTAGCAGCCGAGGCAGTAGTCGGCGAGCGATTCGATCGGATGCTCGGGATCGTGGCGGAAGCCGAAATCGTAGACGCCGCCGACCTTGGCGTAGGTGGAAGTCACGACGACTGCGCCCTCGTCATAGAACATCTTCCAGAATTCGCGAAAGCTGGTCCAGTTGGGGGGGCCTTCGACGACCAGCCGGTATTTTTCCTCTCCCATTTCGCCATCGGGCGTGATCGGGCCCTTGCCCTCGCGCATGCGCTGCTCGATCTCCTGCCGCAGCACGCGGTAGAACTCGGTCGCCTCCGGCGTGCCGCGGAACGCGGTGAAGATCGGGCCGATGTAGTAGACGGCTCCGAAGTAGCCGTCTATCGGTGAGGGCCGGTTCTTCGCCGACTGCAGCACCGCGACCAGATCCTCCTCGGCCTTCACCGATTCCTTCATGTACTGGCGCAGCCGGTCGATGTCGAACTTGACCCCGGAGATGCGCTCGAGCGCCGGGATCACCGTCTCCTTCAGTTGCTTGACCACGTATTCGCGCATGTTCGGAGCGATCTTGCCCTCGCCCTGGTACGGCACGTGCAGCATCAGGCTCTCGCAGCCGTATTTGTGGCGGATCAGCTCGAACCATTTCATGAAGGTGAAGCAGCCGGTGTACGAGAGCAGCAGGATGTCGGGTTTCGGGAGTGCCTCGCCGGTGGGGCCGATCTCGCCACCCAGCATCATGCCGAGGTCGGCCTTCACGTAGTTGCAAACGTCCTCGGACTGGCCGTCGCGCTCCGCGTCCAGAATGAACTTGCCGGATTTCTTGCGCAAGCCGTTCTGCAGCGCGTTGGTTTCCGGAAGGCTCCGCGCGAAGTCGAAGCACATCAAGAGCTCGTTCAAGTTGCCTGGCACGAACGTCGCAGCCACCTTGCGGCCCTGCTGTCGCGCAGTGGCGAGCTCATGATAGTTGCGATTGATCATCTCCTTCTGCAGCCACATCGCGTCCTCCTTCTGGACTTGTGGCTTCTTGGTACTTTGGGGCATCGCAGCAGTCGCATTCATGAGGTGGCTTCCTTCGTGTTTAAGAGCAGCGTCCTGGGCGGGGGGCTCACGCCGCGCTCCACAGCTTGATCGAATCGGCGAACGTGCCTGCCTGTTCCCGGATCGGGGCCATCTGGCCGGTGTTCTCCGCATATTTGAAGGCGGTGTGCGGCACCTTGTGCTTCGAGAGCACGTCCTGCAGCATCGGACGCTCGAGAAGCGCCGGATCGCAGAACGATGGCGCCGCGAAAATCACACCCTCGGCGCCGCTGGTCTTGATCTGCTTGAGGAGGAAGACGCCCTTGTCCTCGCGCTTTGTGTCGTACTTCGCCGCGGTTGTTGCCGAGCGGTGGAGGAACGCCTTCGAGAGCTCCTCGAGTGGATTGCCATCCGCGGGTACGTCGTCGAGCAACCAGCGCGTCACCAGCATGAAGTCGTCGTCGACGATGTAGCAGCCGGCCAGCTCGATCGACTTGATCAGACCTAGCGGCGGCTGCTCGCAGAACGAGCCGTTCAACACGACGCGGGCGTTGTCTCGCTTCGGTCGCGGCAGCGCGTCGGCCGCCGCAATGTAGTCGCGCACGAGCTGCGTGTGCTCCTCCGGCGGCAGCACCATGCCCGCGCGCAGCACCAGGTACACCTCGGAGGTGGGCGCCTGCCAAGGCTTCGCGGCGCGGTAAGCGTAGAGGTCCTGCACCGCGCGGCGGTTCTCGTTGTAGACCCGGATCGAGGCGTTGAGCTCTTCGTCGGTGATCGGCGCGCCCCGCAGCTTGCCGAGATCGTCGCGCAGGACCTCGAGCTCATGGACGTAGTAGACGCCGCCGATCGCGTCCACGTAGTTCTGCGGAACGTCGAAGTAGCGCACGTATTTGTCCTTGAACAGGATTTGCCACATGCCTGACAGGTTGCGTATCACGTCGCAAATCGATGGGAACAGCATGCCGTCGAGGCAGTCGAGGCGGCCGGTGAGCGCGAGCTCGATCGTCGAGCGCGGTATCCGGCAGATGTAGCTCTGGTAGTACGCGTCGCCCTGGATCACTTCGATTTGGTCGCCACCGCCCAGGATCCCCACAGACAGCATGCCTGCCGCGTGCACGAGCTCGCGCGGGACGTAGATCGGCATGTAGCCGATCGCCTTGCGGCCGGGCGCCGCCGCTTTCCATTGCTTGACGGCGTTAAGTTCGAGGTCTTCGAAGAGCGCTTGACAGCGCTCGACGATCTGGATGACGGGTGGGATCGTGGTCATCAGCGGTGCTCCCATTGCGGTTGGCGGTTGGCGAGGAACGCGACGAGCCCTTCGTTTGCATCGCGCGTTTGCATGAGCCGATCGAGATAGAGGCGTTCGACGTCAGCCAGTCGACGGCGCACATCGGCAATGTACGGACCACGCACCGCCGCGAGGGCGCACGCGAGCGCAGTAGCACTTTTGTTTGCAAGATGCTGCTCGAAGTAGGCGAGCGCGGCCGCCTCGGGGTCCACGGCGACGGTCTGTACGAGTCCGATTGCTTTCGCCTCCTCGCCGCTGATCGAGCGGGCAGAGAACAGCAGGTCTTCCGCGTCCGGTTGACTCACGCGATACGGCAGGAGGCACGACGCCGCCGGGGCGAACACGCCGAGCTTCATCTCCGGCTGACCCAGTTGTGCGTCGGGCGTCGCGAAGATCGGACCCCCGGCGAGCGCGACCTCGAGCCCGCCACCGAGGCACTGGCCGCGCACGGCGACGAGGATCGGTGCGGGGAACTCCAGCATGGCGAGAATCAGTGCGTGCAGCGACGCGAGCATCGTCGCGCAGTGGTCGGGGAGGTGCTCTTCGACACTCGCGCCGAAGCTGAAGTGCGGACCTTCGGCGTCGAGCAGCACGGCGCGCAGCCCCGCATGGTGGCGATAGCTGACCAACGCACCATTGAGCGCCGCGATCATCGCGGCGTCGACCAGGTTCGCCTTGGGCCGCGCCAGACGCAGCCGCAGCAGCGCGCCGTCGCGCTCGAGCCAGACTTTGACTAACCCGGTTACAGCCATCGCCTCGGCGCGCAGGGCGCTCACGAGCGGCGCCCCGGCATCAGGCTGTCGGTGAACGCCTCGTCCCAGCCCTGACCGCGCGCGAGTGCTTGGCGCATCGCGATGAAATCGACTTCGCGCGACTGCTTCGTGCCCTCGTTGAAGGCGCGGAAGCCCGCCCGCGCCTCGGTCATCATGTTCAGTGCGAGCCACGCGCGCGAGTTTTCCTTGTTGCGGTTCCACGCGTCGAGCTTGGGTTTGCGCAACTCCTCGAGCGTCTTGGTCGTGCAATCGGGGAAGGTGAGCAAGAGCTTGGCGCAGAGCTCTTCAACCTTTGCATCGAGCAGCGACAGGTCGACGGTTCCGCGCGCAAGCAGCGCCTTGGCTTCCTTTGCAGCGTCGCCGCTTCTCGGCTCACCAAAGACGAACCGGCCGTAGTCGTCGACGACACGCTGGGTCTCCACCAGTGGGTTAGCGACGAATTTGCCGTCGACCTTAAGCGCCGGAACGATGTCGGCAAGCATGCCCCAGTAATAGGCTTTGTGCGCCGAGAAAGGTTCGCACAACACGCCGGCGACCATCGCACGTTCGTTCCCGATGATCGGCGGTAGAAAGTCCGTTGCCCCGCCGATCGGCGCCGAGCCGTGCTTCGGGCCGGCTTGACCGAAGCGCGCGAGGTCCTGCGCGACCGAAAAGTCGCAGGCCATGCCGATTTCCTGGCCGCCGCCGATGCGCATGCCGTTGACGCGGCAGATCACCGGTTTGTCGCAGGCGAGGATCGTCGAGACCATATCGTTGAACAGCCTCATGTACTGGCGGTATTCCTGCGGGTGTCCGGCGTAGTACTCGGCATATTCTTTGGTGTTGCCGCCGGTGCAGAAAGCCTTGTCACCGGCGCCGGTGAATACGACGCTGCTCACGTCACGGGCATTCGACGCCGCGCGGAAGGCGAGGATCACGCCCTTTACCATGTCGGTCGTGTACGAATTGAACTGGGTGGGGTTATCCAGCGTGATCCATGCGTTGTAAAGGCCGGGCACGATGGTGCCGTCAGGTGTTTTCGCCGGCCGCGGTTCGTATCGGATACCTGGCTTCGCAATATTGTCGACCAGGTCGTGGTTCTTGAATTCGCGCAAGGGAACCTGGGTGTCGGGGGCATTCATCTGGGAAGACTCCTCAGTTAAGTCGGTACGAGGACCGCGCGCTTCTTGATCTCGCGCTGATGTACGGCCGCGAATACGCGGTTGATGTCGTCGAGCGGGTGCGCTTCGACGAACGGTTTGATCTGGACCTTGCCGTCGAGCACGAGGTCGAGCGCCTGAGGGTAGGACTCGGGAGGGCAGCCCCAGTTGCCGATTGCGCGCGCATCGAACGCCATCAGATTGGATAGGCGAACCTCGACCTTGTCCATCGTGAAGCCGACGACCGACAGCGTTGCGCCGTGAACGAGCAGGCTGTACGCCGTCAATTGGCCGGCCGCCGTGCCGGAACATTCGAAAATACACCACTCGCTCGCCCGCAAGCCATTCTTTTTCGCGAAGTCGGCGACAGCAGCCTTGATCGACTTGGCATCTCGCGCGCGGCTGTTGATCGTTAGCGTTGCGCCGTGGCGTGACAGGGCGGCGAGCTTGTCGTCGTCGACATCGATGGCAACGACCTTGGCGCCGAACGCATTGGCGATCTGAACACAGTAGCCACCTACGCCGCCCGCACCAACGACGATGGCGACGCTTCCGGCCGTGACTCCTGCGCGCCGCACGGCCTGGTAGGGCGTGGTCAGCGCATCGGCGACAATCGACACATCGGCGAGCGCGAGGCCTGCGCTGGAAAGACGCGCTTCGTCCACCTCGCACAAGCCGCGGCTGGGGACTACGATGTGCGAGGCAAAGCCACCTTGGATGTCGTTACCCGGCATTTTCTGCTGCCGGCAGATCGTGCCGAGCCCGCGTTGGCAAAGGTCGCACTCGCCACACGGCAGGACGGCGGGCACGATTGCGGCCTTGCCCTTCCAGCCCTCGGCACCCGCACCTGCGTCGACCACACGGCCGCTGATTTCGTGTCCTAGCGCCAGCGGCAGGGGGTGGTTGGTCCGAACGCCGTCGTAGAGATAACCGAGGTCGGTGTGACAGACGCCGCAACCAGCGATGTCGACGACGACTTCTCCGGGGCCCGGCTCCGCGCGAAACGCCGCGCGTTCGAGCGGCGCATTTACCGCGGTCATCAGCCAGCGATACGCTTCCAGGCTCATCGATGCACTTCCTCCATGTCGGGTTCTATGTTCCGCTTCCCGCCCCTGCACCGCGCTTCCAAAAGACTTGACCGGGCAGGTACGGAAGACTATTGTCGTATTACAGTACCATAATACCTATTTATGTGGACTATGATGCAGCAAGAGGATTGCAAACGCCTTGACCTACATCAAACCAGACCTACAGCAGAGCGGGTTTACTTGGTCGAACCCGACGCGGGTTGGAGGAACAACGTGCAAGCAACGATTAGTACAGCAGCAACGCGAATGGACGCGACCGCGAAAGAGCGGGGCCTGAAATCAAGCATTTCCATCGCTCTCGCGGGCAGCGGCGGCAGCGGCGTGATGACGGCGGGAACGCTGTTGTTGAATGCGGCCGCCAAAGCGGGTTTGTACGGTCTCATGGTCCGCACCAGCGGTCCGCAGATCCGCGGCGGCGAAGCCGCTGCACTGGTGCGGCTCGCTCGGCAACCGACTCATTCGCTGGACGACGGGTTCGACCTGCTTCTGGCGATAGACTGGCAGAACGTCTACCGGTTTGCCGACGAGATTCCGCTCGACGCGTCGAGCGTGATGATCGGCGACCCGGACGAAGGCGAAACGCCGGAGGTATTCAAGAACACCGGTGCGCGCTACGTACCGCTGTCGCTGAAGAAGATGGCGAAGGCGATTCCGGGCAGCTGGACCAACATGGTCGCGCTCGGTTTGGCCGGCGCACTGGCCGGAATTCCAGCGGAAGCGCTTGAATCCGCCGTGCGCGAATCCTGGAAAAGGGCCGACGCCGCACTGCAGGCAAACCTCGCCGCATTGAGGGAAGGGCTTGTTGCCGCCTCCGGCATCGAAGGCGTGCCGAAGTTGAAGGGTACCAATGCGCCAGCGGGCAGACGGTGGCTGATCAGTGGCAACGAGGCGGCGGGTTACGGTGCGATTCGTGGCGGCATCCGTTTCGTCGCCGCGTATCCAATCACGCCCGCGACCGAGCTACTCGAATGGATGGCACCGGCATTGACCAAAGTTGGAGGCACGCTGCTCCAAGCCGAGGATGAGCTCGCATCGGTCAACATGATCATCGGCGCATCCTACGGCGGCGTGCCTTCGCTTACCGCCACTGCTGGCCCGGGACTCGCCTTGATGACCGAGGGCATCGGCCTCGCGGTGAGCGCCGAAGTCCCGATTGTCGTCGTCGATGTGATGCGCGGCGGCCCATCGACCGGGATTCCTGCGAAGAGCGAGCAGAGTGATCTCTCTTTTGCCGTAAGCGGCCTGTCCGGCGACGCGCCCCGGCTCGTGCTCGCGCCGACGTCGATTGCCGACTGCCTCGACACCACGCAATGGGCGGTGCAGCTCGCCGAAGCGATGCAGGCGCCGGCCATCGTGCTGTCCGACCAGTTCATGGGACAGTCGCGTGCGATCATCGACCGGCCCGCGGATCTGAGCTTTGTGGGCAGGCGCCTGACTGCGGCGGCGAACACGCCGGACTACAAGCGATACCGGAACACCGAATCGGGAGTATCCCCGATGGCCATTCCGGGGACGCCGGGCGTCGTGTACACCGCCGACGGCCTCGAGCACACCGAGGCCGGCATTCCGAGCAGCCAATCGCGGGATCACCGCATCCAACTCGACAAGCGCGAACGCAAGCTCTTGCAATACGATTACGGGCGCTGGTGGGCCGACGTCGAAGGCGACGGGAAGGCCGCCGTGATTACATTCGGTTCGGCGACCGCCGCCGTGCGCGAAGCGGTGTTGCGGGCCGCCGGGCAAGGCGTGACGGTGCGGCTGATCGCGATGCGACTGTTGGCGCCCGCGCAGCCCGAGCGGCTTACCGAAGCGCTCGACGGCGTCACCCGCGTGCTCGTTGTCGAGCAGAACCACAGCGCGCAGTTTTATCGGTACTTGCGTTCGGTATATGACCTGCCGGGCAAGCCGGCGAGCTTCCATCGCCCCGGTCCGCTGCCGCTTCGTCCGGGCGAGCTCATGGACACGATTCTGGCGTGGAGAAATTCATGAATGACATCGCTACCTTCGCGCCTTTGACCGCGCAAAGCTACAAGTCTTCGTACAAGCCGATCTGGTGTCCTGGGTGCGGCGACTATTCGGTCTTGAGTTCCGTCACCAAGGCGCTGGCGATGATCGCGGTACCGCCGGAGGAAGTCGTGGTCGTGTCCGGCATCGGCTGCTCGTCGCGGATCCCCGCCTACACGACGTGCTACGGATTCCACGGGGTGCATGGCCGCGCGCTCGCAGCGGCGACCGGACTCAAGGTCGCGCGACCGGAGCTGACGGTGCTGGTCACCGGCGGCGACGGGGATGGATACTCTATCGGCGGCAACCACTTTATGCATGCATGCCGGCGCAATGTCGACCTTACGTACATCGTGATGGACAACCATGTGTATGGCATGACCAAGGGCCAGGCCTCACCCACGACGGAGCCCGATTGGGATTCGAAGCTCTCGCCTGGCGGCACCGGCGTACGGTCGTTCCATCCACTGGTCATCGCGCTCGCGTCCGGCGCCAATTTTGTCGCTCGCGCTTTCTCCGGAGATCCGAACGGCACCGCAGAGATGATTGCGCAAGGGATTCGCCATCCGGGATTCTCGTTCATCGAGATCTTGAGCCCCTGCGTCACCTTCCGCCCGGAGCAACGCGAGTGGAAGCAACGCGTGCACCCGGCGCCGGTGGCGGCGACCGACGATCCGGCCCGTGCCGCACGACGGATCATGACGGATGACGGCTTCAACATCGGCGTGCTATACGCTGGCGATCGGACACCGTATCCGACCCTCGCTGTCAAGACGAAGCAGACGCCTTCCGACCTGGAAGAGGAGTTCGAACTGTGAGCCGCGCGTCGAGCAAGTCCACCAAGGACGCGGGCGTGTGCAAGCGCGCTGTCAAGACAAGGCGGCGCAGCGTAGGTAAGGCCGCCGCTGGTGCAATCAGGACGACCGAAAACACGAAGAAGCTCGCAGCCCGTAAGACCGTCGCAATCGCTGGAAAGGTTGCTGGCAAGAGCGCGGGCCATCCAAAGGCCAAAGAGCCGCGCACGCTGACCGAGTTCATGGCACAGGCGCTGGCGATGGAAAGGGAAGCTGCCCAGCGTTACTCCGACTTCGCCGACGCTATGGAGATCCACAACAACCGCGAGGTCGCGGCGCTGTTTCGCAAGATGGCCGGCATCGAGCGCAAGCACGCGGCGCGGATCATGGTCGAGATGGGCTGGAAGGATATGCCGGCGTCGCCGTCCGGCAAGCCAAGCTGGGAGGGTTTCGAAGCGCCGGAGACGACGCCGGGCGACGAGGTGCATTACCTCATGCAGCCTTATCATGCGCTGCAGCTCGCGCTGCTCAACGAGCAGCGAGCCGAGCGCTTCTTCACCCGGCTCGCACGGGAGGCCACCGTCGAATCGGTGAGCGCGGCGGCGCGCGAACTGCAGGCGGAAGAGCGGGAGCATGTGAAACTTGTCCGCGCTTGGATGAAAAAGCTGCCAAAGCCTGGTCGATACTGGGCGAACGACCCCGACCCCGCGACCTACACGGATTGAGCAGGCTTGCGATGATTTTCGTCGCTGAGCTGCTCAATAGCCCGGCCAAGATCGAACTGGAAGCAACCGCCGTCCTGCCCAGGTGACTCGCGCGCCATGTGAGGTGCGCAAGGATCTGCACCCTTCGTCAGATAGCCTGGTTGGTTCCGGAGCGCTGCATGCTTGTCCTCCGCAATTATTGGATCAGCCGCAATGCGCAAGTCCGTCACACGTGGCTGTGGCATGATCATCGTGTGATCGCCTTTGTTCGGATCGTTTTCGATTTTTCGCGGACCTCGTCAGGCCGCTTCGGCGCCTTTGCGCGGCGCTCTCATGCTGCCGGCCAGCCTGGCATCACCGGTACTCATTTCATGTCGGGGGAGCGATGAGCAGAAGTCATATCAGCCACTTCAGCGTTGAGTTTGGCGACTGCGACCCGGCGCAGATCGTGTTCTACCCCAATTACTTCAGGTGGATGGATGCCGCATCGCTGCGCTTTTTCCGGGCCTGCGGAGTGGCGACATGGCGCGAGATGGAGGCCTCGACGGGCATCATCGGGACGCCGCTCGTCGACGCCTCGGCGCGTTTCCTGCGTCCCGCCAGCTACGGCGATGCGATCGACGTCGAGACCTCGATGATCGTATTGCTTGGCAAGAGCTTTGTGATGAAGCACACGATCCGGCGCGGCGACGAAATCTTGGTCAACGGGAGGGAGATTCGTGTGTTCGCGCGCCGCCATCCGGATGACCCCAAGCGAATACAGGCCGTCCCGGTGCCTGTTAGCATTCGCGAGCTTTGCGACTTACCGATGGCCGAAGGGGACAAGGAAGCAAGAGTTCCCGATCTACTGAATCGGTAGCTGATCCGGGCAGTGGGACGAAAGTCATCCGGCTACCGCCGTTGCGTTGCGTGGTGGCCCCTTAGCACGACGAGCGAAATCATCAGGGGCTAGACAATGGGCTGATCTGGCAGTGCCGAGCTCTGTACGATGAGTTGGGATCGTCCGCCGCAGGCAGACTCGACCGGATATTCAACTTCTATTGCCGAGAGCGGTGTGACGGGGGGTCAATCGAGCAAATGGACCGTACGCGATCCCTAGCCGCGTCGTCCGCTTTTGATCCCGATCAAGATGGGGCCGACACGTTGATGTATAAACCACACCAGTAGAGGTACTAATATAGTGGAAGGGAAGGTAAATTATGACCAACGACTTAACTAAAGCCGCAGGGTGGTGGAGCACGATTTTCCCGGCATTCGATAGGGCAACACTGGCACGGCGCCTAGGCCTCAAGAGCGATACATGCCTTGCCGATAAGCAGGGCCGCTGCCCAGGCAGAAACACCGCGTACTATTGCGCCGACTGCCCTTGGTCGGAAGGGCCATTCCGAAAGGCGTAGCACGTCTGACCGTGTCCCCTTGACGTCTGACCGTGTCCCCTTGTTGAAGTCCTTCGACCGAGTTCTTCAGGCCCCGAGGGGACGGAATTCGGCGGCAACTGCTGCACGAGGCCTCAACGGGGTGCCCGGCAACGTCGAGGCGGGCCCGCCGAAGCACATGTCGAGCGCGGTCGGTCAGATCGTCAACTTCCTCGGAACGCTGCAGAACGAGTTGGCCGGCGCACAAGCCTTCTCTTCGTTCGACACCGACACGGCGCCATACATCCGCAAAGACCGGATGGACTACGCGCAGGTACGGCAGTGCATCTAGGAGCTGATCTACCACCTCAACGTCCCTCGCACTGGGGCACGCAGGCGCCGTTCACCAATCTCACGTTCGACTGGGTGCCCGAAGACCTGCGCGAGCAGATTCCGGTGATCGCCGGCGAGGAGATGCCGTTCGCGTACGGCGATCTGCAAGGCGAGATGGACATGATTAACCGCGCGTACATCGAGGTGATGATCACCGGCGACGCGAAGGGGCGCGTGTTCCCGTTCCCGATTCCTACAACATCACGCCGGATTTCGACTGGGATCACCCCAACACCGAAGCGCTGTTCGCGATGGCGACGGTTACCTGTATGCGAAAACGTAGCGATCTTGCCACTCCGAGGCGAGCGACGACAACGCGCAGCACAGTGTTTGATCTAGATCATTCGACAACCTCGTCAACCCGGCCGACAATAACGTCCGGATGGGGTTCGATCAAGATGCAAGCTCCGGTCGGATCGCCGTGACGAGTTGAACGAGGACAGACATGAGGCGAACTGGATTGAGTTTTAGAAGCGTCGAATTGCTGGTGCTGTTGGTGGTAGGCGGGATGGCCGGGCACGGCGGCGCCGTCCCGTCCTACGCGCGCCAGACGGGGCAGGGAGTGCGTCGCCTGCCACGTTAGCTTTCCTGAGTTGACTCCCTACGGGCGCTACTTCAAGTTGACCGGTTACACGATTGGTAAGGTCGCCATCTCGTCGGAAGGGATGAACTACGTCCCGCTGGCGGTGATGGCGCAAGCATCGGTGACCAATACACGGAATAACAACACCACCGACCCCACCACCGGAGAGACCGTTCCGGTCAATCCGCGCAACAACGGCCTGGTATTCTGCTGCGCCAGTTTTTTCCTCGCGAGCAAGGTGAACGACTACCTCGGCGGCTTCGTCCAGTGGACGTATAACAATCTGGCGACTACCGCCGACGGGACCCTCGGTGGGCACAGCCAGATGGACAACACCGACCTTCGCGCCGTCTATAAATATAGCGCCGAGGGCGCCAGCGAGCCCGATTGGATCGTTGGCGCGACGCTACACAACAATCCGACCGTTCAGGACGTGTGGAACAGCACGCCCGCATTTGGGTTCCCTTATACAACTTCGCCGCTGGCGCAGTTTCCATCCGCGAAGACGCAGGTCGACGGGGCGCTGGCCCAGCAGGTCGCCGGCTTGGGTGGTTACGTCTTTTGGAAGAAGGCTGTCTACGCCGAGGTCTCCTTCTACCGCACTGCTGACGGCGCCTTTTCGGCGTTACGAGAAGGTCTACCGACAAGCACCGACGGTGGCGTCGCCGCGCTCAAAGGCTACAACCCCTATTGGCGCTTGGCCTATAGCCACGACTGGGGACCGAACTCGGTGATGGTGGGAACTTACGGACTGGTCACCGATCGCTACCCGAGCAACCTTGATACCTCGACGCCGACGGACCGCTTTCGTGACGTTGCGGTGGACGCGCAATACCAGTACATCACCGACCCGCACACCTTCACGGCTCAAGCGACGTATATCCGCGAAAAGCAGTCGTACAACGCGAGCTTCCCGGTGACCACCGCGACCGGAGCGGGCATCGGCGCCGGCCCCACTCCAGCGAATCCGACCGACACGCTGCGCACGTTTCGAGCAAAAGGGACCTACTACTACAACCGGCAATACGGTGGGACGCTTGCGTACTTCTCGACCACTGGCAGCTCAGACAGCGGACTCTACGGGACGGACTCCAGCGGGAACGCGTTTAAACCGGACAGTAATGGGTACATCTTCGAACTCGACTACCTGCCGATCCAGAATGTGCGACTGATGCTGCAGTACACGGCGTACAACAAGTTCAACGGGGCGTCGACCAATTACGACGGCAACGGCCGCAATGCGCGGGATAACAATACGTTGTTCTTCAATGTCTGGGCGGCATTTTGATCGCTTGGGCGAAATCCGGGTAAGTCGGCTGGCACGCCGGACGGACGGCATTCTGCGAGAGGGAGCTCGGTGATGAGGTACATTAGTTGCGCAATCTTCGCACTGCTTGCGGGCGCTGCGACGCTCTTGAGTGCCCAGACCATTCCGCCCGATGTCCAAAAGGCGGCCGAGGAAAAGGTCGTCAACCTTTGCTCGACCTGTCACGGGCCGCGTGGGATCAGCACGTCGTCGGAGTTTCCCATCCTTGCTGCGCAGCATAAGGGCTATCTGGCGGCTCAGATCGACGCGTTCAGGAAACAGGCGCGCGCGGAGAAGGACGCCCACGACTTCATGTGGGGTATCGCCGGCCAACTTGATGAGAAGATCATTAACGGGATTGCCGCTTACTACGCTGCTCAGCCGCCTGCGCCCGGCCGAACTGATGACCCCGCATTGGTAGCGAAGGGCAAGGAGTTGTTCGACAAAGGCCTGCCTGACCGGGCTATCCCCGCCTGCGCAACGTGCCACGGTGCGAATGGTGAAGGAATCGCTGATTTCCCGCGCCTGGCCGGCCAACATGCAAAATACGTTGCCAAGCAGCTCACCTACATTCAGACGTTAACCCGCGCGGCGCCGGTGATGCACGGCATCATCAAGGATCTGACCCCCAGCGAAATGCAGGCCGTCGCCGCTTACGTACAGGCGAAGTAGGTACAGCTGGATCACCGATCAACCGCTGAATGCTTCCTATTGGCAACCATGCAGCCGCAATCGTTTTGTGTCGCATGACAAGAAGGCGCAAGTTCATGGACATCCGCGGGACACGCGCAGCGGCCAAACTGCTATCATCGATTTGAAGGGACTGGGCACGGGTTGACTGAAGGGCTGGGTAGGTAGCCCGTCATTTCTAACCGGCATGGTTGCGCGCGCATTCGCCTTGGAGGTTTTCAATGGGCGTGTCCGTGACAAGGTGTTTGGACGACCCTCAAGCATGCGCCGGGGTATCTGCATGAGCGCCCCGCCGGGGTCTCCACCGGATGAAGGCGCGAGCCTGCCGGAGACTGACGACCCCCTCCTCGAGAGCGTGATGAGCGAAGTTCCGCGCGGCGCGCTGGCGCTCGCGGCATTCACCGTTGGCCTGATGCTGGTGGCGTGGTTCCTGATTTATGCCCTTGTATTCCTGCCGCGTGGCACGGTGGGCTGAACCATGCCGATGAGCGAGGAGGGCATCCTCCGTTCCGAGCTTGGCTGGGCCGCCGTCTCGACCGGCATCGTCAGCGTCATCATGCTGGCGCTGATCTATGCGGGCCTGGTGCACCACATCAACCCGCCCAGCAACATCGAGACGATCGACCCAAAAACGCTGCATCTGTCGGGGGAGTTTACCGAAGGCAACCTCGGCACGCGGGTCGCCGCGGACGGGCAGGTGACCAGCCGCGTCGTCGCGACGCAATTCGCCTTCCAGCCACCGTGCATCGTCGTTCCAGCCGATCGCGCGGTGACGATACGTCTCGCGTCCCCCGATGTGATCCACGGGATTCTCGTGACGGGAACCAACGTCAACACCATGGTGGTGCCCGGGTACGTGAGCCAGGTGCACACGGTCTTTACGCGCACCGGCGATCTGCTGATGCCCTGCCACGAATACTGCGGCCTCGGCCACAGTGAGATGTCGGCGACGGTACGCGTGGTGCCGCAGGACGCGTTCAAGCCGGACGCCGACGGAAGGGCCGCCTGTGATCTACGCTAAACCCCTGACGCTCGCCCACCTCTGGTTCGCTTTCGCGGCGTTCGCGGTTGCGGCCGTGCTGGGGGTCTGGCAGATGTGGGCCCGCAGCCCGTTGCCGGCGCCATTTCTGACGGCGCAATCCTATTTCACCTCGGTCACGGCGCATGGCACCACGATGGCTTATGTGCTGCCGACGTTCGTCATCATGGGCTTCGGCTATTACGTGGCCGAGACGGCGCTGCAGCGGCCGCTGCCGGGACCCCGCTGGGCATGGCTGGCTTTCGCGCTCGGTGTCGTCGGTGCGCTGATGGCGGACGTGACGGTCTTCGCCGGTCAGGCCACTGTCCTCTACACATTCTATCCGCCGCTGACCGGCAGCGCGTTCTACTACATCGGTGTCGTACTCGTTGTGGTCGGGTCGTGGATCTGGTGCGCGCTGATGGTCATCGCGATGGCCGGCTGGAAGCGCGCCAATCCCGGCCAGCCGGTGCCGCTCGCCATGTTCGCGACGGTCGCCAATGCGATTCTGTGGCTTTGGACCACCGTCGGCGTCGCGGTTGAGCTGCTGTTCCAGGTCATCCCCGCGGCTCTCGGCTGGAAGGCCGACATCGACGTCGGCCTGTCGCGAACGCTGTTCTCTTGGACGTTGCACGCCATCGTGTATTTCTGGCTCATCCCGGCCTACATCGCCTTCTACACCATGGCGCCGCTTGCGGCCGGCGGGCGGCTCTACAGCGACACCATGGGGCGGCTCACGTTCATTCTGTTTCTGATCTACAGCCTGCCTGTCGGCATCCATCACCTGCTGATGGATCCGGAGCAGTCGAACGCGTTCAAGTTCCTGCAGGTGAGCTTCACGGCGCTTGTCGTCGTCCCGACACTGCTCACGGTGTTCACAATTTCGGCCTCGCTGGAGATTGCCGGACGCTTGCGCGGCGGGCGAGGACTGTTCGGATGGATCCGGGCGCTGCCGTGGGAGCGGCCGATGGTACTCGCCACCGGACTCGCATTTCTAATGCTGTGGTTCGGAGGCTTCGGCGGCCTGGTGAACATGAGTTACGGCATGAACGCCATGGTCCACAACACGTCGTGGGTCACCGCGCATTTCCATCTGATCTTTGGCGGCGCCGTGGTGATCATGTATTTCGCGATCGCGTATGAGATGTGGCCGCGAATCACGGGCCGGTCGTTGTTCTCCCGGCGTCTGGCAC
>Ga0209118_1000717_pt1 | contig 16985 bp, 15 predicted proteins | sample BlaSpr_A8_Ref_M1_FD_187988 | JGI IMG/M metagenome (GOLD analysis project Ga0209118, IMG submission 187988) | Forest soil microbial communities from Thunder Bay, Ontario, Canada - Black Spruce, Ontario site 2_A8_Ref_M1 (SPAdes) (version 2) | ecosystem: Environmental > Terrestrial > Soil > Boreal...
GCTTGAGTATGCCGCCCAGTATCAGGCCCAGCAATGAAACGAGCAGCAGCTTCTTCCACGACACCACCGCCAGCGCATCGAAGAAACGCCACCACATCACGACGATGCCATCGCCGATCTCACGCAGGGTTTGCCTGGTTCCGGCTGGCGGCGAGGCGGGAGAGCTCTTGCCACGTTCCGCGGCGTTGTCGGTACCTGGGCTGCGTTGGTCGGGATTCATCTTGTTGCGCTCTGGTCGCCTACTTATCAAAGGGCAAGACTACGGGAGGGGGCCGCTGGGCTCCAGCGCGGCAAGACACAATGCGCGCTGGTAGGGATGAAATGCAGGAAACCGTCGTATTCGGTCGCGCCGTGGCGCCATGCTTCGCGTGCCGGCACAGGACCTTACGGCGCCGCGCCTCTCGCAGCGCCTGGGCGCTGTTGTTTGCTCGTATCTACGAAGGCTGTCCGACTTGCATTAAGATTTGACGTTATACGGGAGAATGGCGATCGCAGAGCGCCATGTACCTGATCGAGGCATCCCTTCCCACCGACACGCCGACCTTCGATGTCCGACTCGACCACACCCGACACTCTCTCGCCAGCGACCGATGAGGACGGCAAGCTGCTCCTCAGCGTGCCGGAAGCCGACGCATTGTTGCGCGAGTGCTTCGCTCTGATCAAGGCACAGCTTCACGATCTGGTACTGCAGTCGATCGAGACAACCAACGACTTGTTCGAAATGAACGAGTTCGTCAACGAGGACGCGGCGCTGCTCTTTCGCAACATGCGCGGTGAATGGCTGACACGCTTCGACAAGGCGTTCAACGATCTCTTCGAAAAGCGTATGGCGGGCGGGCGTCGAAAGGGACGTCGCATCGACCACGACGCATCGGTCGCGACCCTGCGCGTTTTGAATGCTTTCGATCAGGAACAGCAAGCGGCGCTGACCGAACGTGCCTTTCATCTCTTTCGCATGACAAGACGCGAGCTGAACGCTCTCGACCTGCGCGTTGGCGTGCTCTTGCGCGAGCCACGCGCACGCGATGTCGATAACCCCTTTTCGCCGAGCTACTTGCTGGATGCGATGGGATTGACCTCGCGCGAGTTGTTTCCCGATCCGAGAATCTGGCGGCCGCTGCTGGTGCGCCTGATCGCTGACACCACACCTGGCGTCAACAGCGCGTACATACGAGTCAATCGCTTCCTGGCCGACCGCCATGTGCTGCCGGAGATCAAGGCCGAGTTGCGCGCACGCAGCGAGCTACGGCCGGCCGACGATGCGGAGCTGCTGCCGCTGTTTATGCGTTTGTTCAAGGAAGCCGGCCCCACTGCGGCGGATGCGTTGCTGGCACTGAATATCGAGGTTCCGGCGGCATCCGAGACCTCGGCGGAGGGCGCGCGCACTGCGGCGCCTTGCTCGAAGCCCGCGGCGCCTGCGCCCGGCGCGCCGCCATCGCCGCCGCACGGTTCGCCAACCGCGCTGGAAGGCGCGCTCGCACCCGCACCGGAAGCGCCGCCACAGGTTGCTGGCGCTGCCGGTGTCGGAGCGCCAACCGCGGCAGCGTCGGCGGTTATGACCGGCGGCGACATCCACACACTGCGTGCGGCCGGAGCGCAGCCCGCGCCGTGGCCGCCGTCATCGAATCCGTACGCGCTGGATCTGGTTCGCCCGGTACTCGAGGCTCCATCGGTCGTCGGCCCGATGGGCTTGCCGCAGCTCGATCCGATGCTGGCGCTCGGGTCGCTCGCGTCGGCAGTGGCGCTGCTGGATCGCTGGCAGCATATCGATCCGGGTGGACAGATTCGCGTCGACGATGAGGCCGCGACCGGGTCCGAGCTCGCGCTCCTGCCGCTCAACCGCATACCGTACATTCGCGCGGCGATCGCCGACAAGATCGTCAATTCGACCGACAAGATCACGATCGATGTCATCGGGCTTTTGTTCGACTACATCTTTCGCGATACGTCGATCCCCGAATCGTTGCGCAGCCTTTTCAGCCGCTTGCAGGTTCCGATTCTCAAGACGGCGCTGGTCGATCGCAGCTTCTTTTCTGACAAGAAACACCCCGCGCGACGCCTGCTCGATCACTTGGCTCTGGCGGCGATCGGCGCCATGGGCGATACGCAATACCGGCCCGCGTTCGAGCTCATCGCTGCCGGAATCATCGACGAAGTCTGCCGCGACTTCAAGGTCGATGTCGCGGTGTTCGAGGAAGCCGACGCGAAGCTGCAGGAATTCGTCGACGCCGAACAGCGCAAGGTCGCCGCCGCGCTCAATCAAGAAGTCGCCGCCGCGCTTTCTACCGAGGAAAGCGAGGCGGACCGCTCGCACGTGCGCGCGATCATCCGCGATAAGCTGGCGGGACGCACTCTGCCTTTCGATGTGCGCTCGTTCAGCGAAACCACCTGGGCGGAATACATGACGTCGCTGCGCCTGCAGCATGGGAGTGAGAGCGACGATTGGCGAGTCGCGGTGCAGACGCTGGACGACCTGTTATGGAGCATCACCGCGAAGGAACGCACGGCGCAGAAGGCACGGTTGGCGAAAATGGTGCCGCCGCTGATCCGCAACCTGCGGGCCGGGGGTGCGGCGGTCAAGGTCGGTGACGAGCGCATGAAACCGTTTCTGGAAGCGGTCTATCAACTGCACATGGCGGCGATCAAGCCCCAGGCTGCGCGGCCCGCGGCCAGTGCTTCCAATGACAGGGGGCCACCGACGGTCATCGAATCGGACACGGTGCAAAAAATCGGCAACGTGCACGATTTCGTCAGCGAAATGGTCATCGGTACCTGGATCGCATTCGAGGGCGGCGACGAGATCGTCACCGCGCGCCTTTCCTGGGTGAGCCCGTTGCGCAGCAAGTACCTCTTCACCAGCCGCACGCGAAGCCAGGCCATCGTCCTGACGCCGGAGGAGCTTGCCTGGAGCCTGGGTGCCGGCAAGGCAACGGTGGTGGTGGAACCTGTTCCGCTGTTCGATCGCGCGGTGAGCGCGGCGCTCGATTCCCTGGCGGCGAAAAAAGCGCCGGAAGGGACGCCGGTCGCCGCCTGATGCGGCTTTAGCGTCCGGCGAGGCGGCAGCGTGCGAAGTCAGGCGTTCCGAAGGTAAGGGAACGGAGCTCGCCGCGAACTAGCGAGCACATTTCTGACTTAAGTGCACTCGTGCCGGCTCAGGTCGGGGAGCAGAACGCGACTGCGTTCGGCCCGCTTCCTTCGGGTACCCATTTGCGGTTGATCATCGCCCGGCGCACCGTCAGATCGACGGTGTGACGATGGTTGGCATCGCTGCGATTGTCGAAGAAGCGGTAGACGGGCAGCGTACCTGCCTGGCAGTTGCCAGCCGCGTCCGGCAATATCGCATAGAACGCCGCGCCGTTCTCCAGCACCCACGTCCCCGGCCAGCGCATTTGCACGAAAAGGCATTCGCTGGCGCTGGCGGTATAGAAATGCGAATCGATCAGCGGCAAGGGGCTGTAAAAGCGGCACACCGGCTGCGCATTCGCCGGCGCGAGCGCCGGGTCGATCCAGGCGAAAAAGACCTCCCCGGTGCGCTGAAAACCAGGCAGATAGGTGTCGATGAACGCGATTTCAGCCGCGTTCGCAGTCATGAAATAGTGGTCCTTGGCGGCGCGGTAATACTCAATCACGGCCACCGTGCCCGGAGGCGCCAGGCTCGAACTGGATACCGTACCCAGTAACGCGGACTTGGCGTCGAGGAGACCGCCGCCGCATGCCGGGCCCCTCACGCACGAACCTGCCTCGTTGAACGTTCGCGCCGTGCCCGAGATGATGCCGAGCACTTGCCCGGGCGTCAGGTTTGCGTTTCGGGCAAGCATCAGCGAGGCGACTCCGGCAACGTGCGGCGCCGCGAAGCTGGTGCCGATACCGATCGCGTAGGCGGGTCCGCGCGGACCGCTGGTGCCGTCGTTGGAAAGCGAAAGGATCCAATCGGCCTGGTTGCCGTCGCCGCCGGGCGCCGACACGTCGACGCGGATGCCGAAGTTCGAATAGGTGGCGCGATCGCCTTGCCGCGTGCTGGCACCGACGGTGATGACACCCGCACAGTTCGCCGGTGCGAACAGCGACACGTTGATGGAACTATTACCCGCGGCGATGGAGACCACGACACCCTGCGCGAGGGCGACGTTGATGGCATCCTGTATTGCCTGCGGACACGAGGACTGGCCGCCGAGGCTCAGGTTGATCACGCGCGCCGGATTCGGGTTCAGCGGCGCGCCAGCGACGGGTACGCCCACTGCCCAGAGGATGGCTGCCGCGATGTCGTCGAAGGTTCCGCCGCAGCGGCCGAGGACCCGCACCGGCAGGATCTTCGCATTCCAATTCACGCCGGCGATGCCGACGCCATTGTCGGTGTTGGCGGCGATCAAACCGCTAGTGAAAGTGCCATGCCAGGAGCTCGGCGCGCCGGGCACGCCGGGGCCGCACTCATTGTCACTGGTGTTGTCTCCTGGATCCGAAGGGTCGTTGTCGCGTCCACCGCCATCGTTGGCCATGCTGGGATCGCTGATGAAGTTGTAGCCAGGCAGGACGCGGCCCGCAAGCTCCGGATGCTGCGTGACGCCGGTGTCGAGCACGGCAACCGTCACGCCGGCGCTTCCGATTTGCAGATCCCACGCCGCGGGGGCGTTGATTCCGCCGACGGGATCGGTCAGCGCCCATTGCCTGTCGAAAAACGGGTCGTTGGGAACACGCTGGGCGCGAACGCGGCGGACCGGGTCCGCATATTGGACCGCCGCATCGGTTTCCAGCTGCGAGGCCATATTTGCGAGATCGGCGTCGGGAACTGGAGCAGCGAGCTTCAGCACCCACACGTCGCCGATTTGATGGTCGACGCTGATGTCTGCCCCAATCAGCGAATTCCAGCGCGGCAGCAAGGCCGCCCAGTCGGGTGACGCGGTACCACCGGCGACCCTGACCATGAGCTTGGTCCCCGTTGGCGCTCTGGCATTGGCGGTGACGGCCTGTGATTTGGCGCCCGAGCCGGTGGTGATGGTCTCTGCCCAAAGCACGCTGCGATCATTACGCAGGCGTTGCACAAGCGCGGCCGCGGCATCTGCGTCGAGCGGCTGGGCGAGCGTGAATTCGAGGCCGCCAGTGCGAGTCGTGCCGGCGAGCGTGAGTGGCAAGCCGGCGAGGGTCTGCAGGCGTGCATTGGCGAGCGTCGGAAGCTGACCCGGCGCACCAGCGTAGGGATGCAGCATCAGCCTGATGCGCGAAACGGTCTCGGCATAAGCGCCAGGCGCAAAAGCGCCAAGGACCAGCACAACGACCAGCCATCGAAAGATTTTCCGCACCATGGGTTGCTCCACAAGAGACGCCCCGCCGCGGCGCCTCGCTTCGCCGCGTCGGGGGTCTGCGGCCATGCTACACAATGACAATGGGATTGTCATGCGTTCACGGCAGGAAAATCGATCCCGGCGATGGCTTTAAGCGCAGACTGAAGCCCCAATCGCGCAAGGCGCGCTTCGCATGGGTCGCAAACTGTTACTTTTTCGCCGATGCCGTACGCGATGCCAGTGCCGCCCGATAGGGGGCGAGCAGGTTCACTATTTGCGCAAAAACCCGCGGATTCGCGGCAATGACCTCCCCACCGAACAAATAATGATTTTCGCCTTCCAGATCGCCAACCAGCCCGCCGGCCTCCGTAATCAGCAGACTGCCTGCGGCCACGTCCCATGGGTTGAGGCCGATTTCCCAAAAGCCATCGTAATAGCCCGCGGCGACATAAGCGAGGTCGAGCGCGGCCGCACCGGGACGGCGAATCCCTGTGGTCGCCGACATCATCGCGCGCATCATCGCGACGTAAGCTTCGAGATCGCTGCCGTCGCGATAGGGAAACCCGGTGCCGATCAGGCAATCCTTCAAGTGCTGGCGGCGCGAGACGCGCATCCGATGATCGTTCAAAAAGGCGCCGCGGCCTCGTGTCGCGGTGAAGAGGTCGTTGCGCACCGGATCGTAAACGACGCCTTGCGTCACCTGCCCCTTGTGGCGCACGGCAATCGAAACGCAGTACTGCGGAAAGCCGTGCAGAAAGTTGGTGGTGCCATCGAGCGGATCGATGATCCACAGATATTCGGCGTCGGCGTTGGCATCTTTGGCGGTCCCTTCCTCTGCTAAAATCGCGTGGTCCGGATAGGTGGCGAGCAGGGTTTCGACGATCGCAGCCTCGGCAGCGCGATCGACTTCGCTGACGAAATCTTTCGGTCCCTTGGTCGTAATGGTCAGACGATCAAGATCGCGGGCACCGCGGTTGATGATGCTGCCGGCGCGCCGCGCGGCCTTGACCGCGGTAGAAAGCATGGGATGCATGATGAAGTGCGCCGGCTGACACGTCCACAAGGCCGCGCCAAGAAGTTCAGAGCCGCGCATTCTACCCGCATTCGATCCGCACTTGATGTGTGCCATGGCCTCGCCGCTTGACCGGATCCGCGTCGTGCTATGCGCGACCAGCCATCCCGGAAACATCGGCGCAAGCGCGCGCGCGATGCAGACGATGGGCCTGTCGCGGCTGGTGCTGGTAACGCCACAGCGCTTTCCCGACGCCGACGCCGATGCGATGGCCGCAGGCGCTGGCGCAATTCTGAACGCGGCGTGCGTCGCCGCCTCGCTCGATGAAGCGCTTGCGGGAGCGTGCCTGGCGATCGGGTTTTCCGCGCGGCCGCGCGAGTTTGCGGGCACGGTCCTTCCGGTTCGCGCCGCAATGCAGGAAGCGTTGCGTTACGCGGTCGCCGGAGATGTGGCGCTGGTGTTCGGAACCGAAATGTCGGGTCTTTCGAATGCGCAGTTGTCGCGCTGCCAGGTTGTCGCGACGATCCCCGCAGCGCCTGATTTTGGGTCGCTCAACCTTGCTGCCGCGGTGCAGGTGGCCGCCTATGAGTTGCGCGTTGCCGCCCAGGGCGGCACCGTATGGACCGCCCCGGCGTTCGCACCGGCGACGCAGGAACAGATCGAGCGGCTTTTTGAGCAAGGAGAGCGGGCATTGATCGCCATCGATTTCCTGCGCCCTGCGCAGCCAAAGCGGTTGCTGCCGCGGCTGCGCCGGCTTTTCTCACGGGCACGCCTGGAAAAAGAGGAGGTCAACATTCTGCGTGGCATCCTCGCCCGCATCGAGGAAAGGGTACAAAACGGCTGGCGGAAATGACCGAGATTGCCGACTTCGGGCGCCCGGATTCCGCAAACAGTGGTCGTCCTAGGCCCGATCGCCGATTCGAGACAGGCGAGCGGGGGATCTCCGCGCGGGACTTCGCGGACAATACTTGAGTGATTCTGTCGGAAATGTCAGAATAGCAGCATGTTTCCCCGCTTACGCGAAGACATCGCGGTCGTATTCGAGCGCGACCCGGCGGCACGCACGACCTGGGAGGTTCTGACCTGCTACCCGGGCCTGCATGCGCTCGTTTGGCACCGAACGGTGGCGCACCCTCTGTGGACCAATGGGGCGCGATGGCTGGGCCGCTGGTTGTCGCACTGGGGTCGCTGGCTGACCGGAATCGAGATCCATCCCGGGGCGACCATCGGACGCCGCGTATTCATCGACCACGGCATGGGCGTGGTGATCGGCGAAACCGCCGAGATCGGCGACGACTGCACGCTCTATCATGGCGTGACTCTCGGCGGTACCTCGTGGCATGCCGGTAAACGCCACCCGACGCTGGGACGGGGCGTGGTGCTCGGCGCCGGCGCCAAGGTGCTCGGACCCATTCTGGTCGGCGATCACGCCAAGGTCGGGTCGAACGCGGTCGTGGTCAGGAATGTGCCCGCCGGGGCGACCGCGGTGGGCATCCCGGCGCGCATCGTGACCGGTGAGGACGCGGCGCGGCGTGAGGCACAGGCGGCGAAAATCGGGTTCTCGGCCTATGCCATTAGTGCCGATATGAACGACCCGATCGTCCAAGCGATCCATTCACTGCTCGACCATGCCGCTTCGACCGACGGCAGGCTGCAAATGCTGATCGACCGGCTCCAGACCGAAGGGGTCGATTGCGGCGATGCCAAGGCGACGGCGGAGCGCTTCGACCCGACCCAGATCAACAAAATGCTTGAGTGAACTCCTCGGGCTTTTAGTTGACTAAAACACTAGGGAATTATAGAATGCTAGCTGTGGGCAAAAAGCATCAGGCAACCGGCCTAACATCATGAGACTGACGACTAAGGGACGCTTTGCGGTGACCGCGATGATCGACGTCGCGATGCACGCGACCGACGCTCCGGTGACGCTTGCTGGGGTCTCGGAACGGCAAAAGATATCGCTGTCGTACCTGGAACAGTTGTTCGGCAAGCTGCGCCGGCACGGCCTTGTGGCCAGCGTCCGAGGGCCGGGTGGTGGCTACCGGCTGGCGCGTCCCGCCGGGGCGGTGTCGGTCGCCGACGTGATTCTGGCCGTCGACGAACCCATCGATGCCACGAAATGCGGCGGCAAGGAGAACTGTCTCGACGACAGGCGGTGCATGACCCACGAGTTGTGGGCGGGGCTCAATACCCACATATTTGCCTATCTGCGCTCGGTGACGCTGGAAGAGCTGGTTCGGCAGCAGGAGCGGCCCGAAGTCAATGTCCTGCACGTTCACCATTCTCTGCCGGGCAAGAAACGCGAACCCGCCACCATGTCCTAAAGCGATACAAAGCGATGAAAAAACCCATTTATCTCGATTATTCGGCGACGACACCGGTCGATCCTCGCGTGGCGGCCAAGATGATTCCGTATCTGACGGAGCATTTCGGCAATCCTGCGTCGCGCTCGCATTCGTTCGGGTGGGAAACCGAGCACGCGGTCGAAGAGGCGCGCGCAGAAGTCGCGAAGCTGGTCAACTGCGACCCGAAGGAAATCGTCTGGACCTCGGGCGCCACCGAATCGATCAACCTCGCCCTGAAGGGCGCGGCGCATTTCTACAAAGACAAGGGAAAGCACCTGGTGACGGTCAGAACCGAGCACAAGGCGACCCTCGACACCATGCGCGAGCTCGAGCGCGACGGATTCGACGTCACCTATCTCGACGTCGAGCCCGATGGCTTGCTCGACCTCGAAAAGCTCAGTGCGGCGCTGAGGCCGGACACAATTCTGGTCTCGGTCATGTACGTCAACAACGAAATCGGTGTGATTCAGGACATTCCCGCGATCGGCGAGCTTTGCCGCGGCCGCGGCATCATTTTTCACGTGGATGCCGCCCAGGCGACCGGCAAGCTTCCGGTGGATCTTGTACAGCTGAAGGTGGACCTGATGTCGTTTTCGGCGCACAAGACCTATGGGCCGAAGGGCGTCGGCGCGCTTTTCGTGCGACGCAAGCCGCGGGTGCGCATCGAAGCGCAGATGCACGGTGGAGGACACGAGCGCGGGATGCGCTCGGGCACGCTGCCGACGCACCAGATCGTCGGCATGGGCGAAGCATTTCGTCTGGCGCGGTTGGAGATGGCGACCGACAACGAGCGCATACGCATGCTCCGCGACAAGCTGCTGAAGGGTCTTTCCGAGATCGAGGAGCTGTACATCAACGGAGACATGGAGCACCGCGTCCCGCACAACCTCAACGCCAGCTTCAATTATGTCGAGGGTGAGAGCCTGATCATGGCGATCAAGGATGTCGCAGTGTCGTCGGGATCGGCGTGCACGTCGGCATCGCTCGAGCCTTCATACGTGCTGCGTGCATTGGGCCGCAGCGACGAGCTGGCGCACAGCTCGATTCGTTTCACGGTCGGACGCTTCACCACCGAAGAAGAGATCGACTACACCGTGGGGCTGATGAAAGGCAAGATCGCCAAGCTGCGCGAGCTGTCCCCGCTCTGGGAAATGTACCAGGACGGCGTTGACCTCAATTCCATTGAGTGGGCAGCGCACTAACCGCACCAGAGTCAACAACGAACGCAACATCAAGAGGTTCAAAATGGCATACAGCGATAAAGTGCTCGATCATTACGAAAACCCGCGCAATGTCGGATCGTTCGCAAAGGACGCTGACGATGTGGGCACCGGCATGGTCGGCGCGCCCGCCTGCGGCGACGTAATGAAACTTCAGATCAAGGTCAGCGCGGACGGCACCATCGAAGACGCGAAGTTCAAGACTTACGGCTGCGGCTCCGCGATCGCGTCGTCGTCGCTGGTGACTGAGTGGGTCAAGGGTAAGACGCTCGATCAGGCGCTGACGATTAAGAACACGCACATCGCGGAGGAGCTCGCACTTCCGCCGGTGAAGATTCACTGCTCGATTCTCGCCGAGGACGCGATCAAGGCGGCGGTCGCCGATTACAAGCAGAAGCACGGTTCGGGCACGGCGCCGACGGTCGAAACACAGACCACGCCTGGCGGCACTGTCGTGACTGCCTGATACTGCGATGGCGATTTCGCTCACCGAGACCGCGGCAAGCCACGTCGCGAGGTTTCTGACCAAACGGGGGAAAGGCGTGGGTCTGCGCCTGGGCGTGCGCACCACGGGTTGCTCCGGCCTCGCGTACAAGCTCGAATACGCCGACGACGTCCGCCCTGAGGATCATCAGTTCAAAAGCCATGGCGTCACCGTCATCGTCGACCCCAAGAGCATGCCGTACCTTGACGGGACCGAGCTCGATTTCACACGCGAGGGTTTGAACGAAGGTTTCAAATTCAACAATCCGAATGTGAAAGATGAGTGCGGCTGCGGGGAAAGCTTCAACATATAAAGCGTTCGCTTCCCGATCGGGCGAGTGACCTGCGCCTGCCGCCCCGAGCCCCACCTCGATCCTTCCGTAAGCCGGGAGGACGAAGACCATGATCGATTTTTCCCAAGACTACTTCGCGCTGTTCGGCTTGCCCGCGCGCTATCGGTTCGATCCTGCAAAACTGGACGCGGCGTATCGCAAGCTGCAGACGGAGGTGCATCCCGACCGGTTTGCTGCGGCGGGCGACGAGGAGCGCCGGCTCGCACTTCAATCCTCATCGCGCGTCAACGAAGCGTATCGCGCGCTCAAGAGTCCCGTGGAGCGTGCGAATTATCTGCTGCTCTTGCGCGGCATCGACGCACTGGCGGAAACGGATACGGCGCTTCCGCCGGCCTTTCTCGAGCAGCAGCTCGAGTGTCGCGAATCCGTGGCCGAGGCAATTGCCAGGCGCGATGCGGGTGCGCTGGCCACCCTGCGGAAGAGTGTCGAGAGTACGGCCGCCGTGCTCGAGCGGGAGCTCGCCGAGCAGCTCGATCTTCCGAGCGTGCCGGCGGAGGCACGCGTGAGCTTACGCAAGCTCAAGTTCCTGTCCAAGGTTGCCGCCGACATCGGAGCGGCCATCGCTGAGATCGACGACTGATGGCGCTGCTTCAGATCGCCGAACCAGGCGAGGCGCCGGCGCCGCGTCAGCATCGGCGGGCGGTCGGCATCGATCTCGGCACCACCAATTCGTTGGTGGCGACGGTTCGCAGCGGTATTCCGGTGATGTTGCCCGACCAGGAGGGCCGGCCGCTGCTGCCTTCGGTCGTGCGCTATGGCGACGACGCAGTCTCGGTGGGATACCCGGCACAGGACGCGCAGGCGCACGATCCTCAGAACACGATTGTGTCGGTCAAGCGGCTTATGGGTCGCGCATTATCCGATCTGTCGGACGTGCGGCGTTTCCCGTATCACTACACCGATGTCCCGGGGATGGTCCAGATCGAGACTCGCGCGGGACGCAAGAGTCCGGTCGAGATTTCCGCGGAGATATTGAAAACGCTGCGCATTCGCGCCGAGAAGAGCCTCGGCGGAGAACTCACCGGCGCCGTAGTGACCGTGCCGGCGTATTTCGACGATGCGCAGCGGCAGGCGACGCGCGACGCGGCGCGACTCGCCGGCCTCAATGTTCTGCGCCTTCTGAACGAGCCAACCGCTGCTGCGATCGCCTACGGCCTCGACAACGCGTCCGAAGGTATTTACGCCGTCTACGATCTGGGTGGCGGCACGTTCGATCTATCGATTCTGAAACTCTCGCGCGGCGTGTTCGAGGTGCTGGCCACCGCGGGGGATACCGCGCTGGGCGGCGACGATTTCGATCACCGCGTCTACTGCTGGGCATTGGAAACCCAACGCGTCGGACCGGTATCACCCGCCGATACCCGGCTATTGATGATGAAGGCGCGGGAAGCGAAAGAAAACCTGACCAGCCACGGCTCGTCTATCCTGCTGGCCACACTTTCCTCCGGCGAAACGATTTCCGCGACGCTGACCACCGAAACATTTACTGCGATCACTCAGACCTTGGTCAGCAAGACGCTTGCGCCGATCAAGAAGGCGCTTCGCGACGCGAAGCTTGCGACGACCGACATCAAGGGCGTAATCATGGTCGGCGGCGCGACGCGCATGCCGCAGGTGCAAAAGGCGGTCGCGGAATTTTTCGGCCAGCCTCCGCTCAACAATCTCGACCCCGATCAGGTTGTCGCCCTAGGCGCGGCGATCCAGGCCAACGTCCTTGCCGGAAACCGGGCGCCGGGGGAAGACTGGCTCCTGCTCGACGTCATTCCGCTGTCGCTGGGATTGGAAACGATGGGCGGCCTGACCGAGAAGATCATTTCGCGCAACTCCACCATTCCGATCGCTCGCGCGCAGGCGTTCACGACCTTCAAGGACGGCCAGACGGCGATGGCGATCCACGTTGTCCAGGGGGAGCGGGAGCGGGTCGACGATTGCCGATCGCTGGCGCGGTTTGAATTGCACGGCATCCCGCCCATGGTCGCGGGCGCGGCGAGGATCCTCGTGTCTTTCCAGGTAGACGCCGACGGCCTGCTGTCGGTCACCGCGCGCGAGGAGACGACGGGGGTCGAGGCCGCAATCACGGTAAAGCCATCGTACGGATTGTCCGACGCAGAAATCGCGCGGATGCTGGAAGAATCGCATGCCAACGCCGCCGCCGACATGGCCGTGCGTGCGCTTCTCGAAGCTCGCGTCGATGCCGCGCGCATCATCGATGCGACCGAGAGCGCGCTGGCGGCGGATGCCGAGCTGCTCGCCGAGGATGAGCGCGCCGTGCTCGACGATGCGATGAAGCGGCTGCGGCGTTTGATGGAAGAGAAGGGCGCCGATCGTCGGGCGCTGATCGAGGCGACCGAGGCGCTCAATCGGGCAAGCGAAGACTTCGCCGGCCGGCGCATGGACCGAAGCGTGGCGCAGGCGCTGACGGGTCGCAGCATCGACACGCTGCGCTGAAGTCATGCCGGAAATCGTCGTCCTGCCGCACGCCGAGCTATGCCCCGAAGGCAAGACCTTCGAAGCCGAAACCGGCGTCTCGATCTGCGACAGCCTGCTCGACCGCGGTATTGAAATCGAGCACGCATGTGAAAAATCCTGTGCGTGCACGACCTGTCATGTCATCGTACGCGAGGGCTTCAATTCGCTCACGCCGTCCTCCGAGGACGAGGACGATCTTCTCGACCGCGCGTGGGGCCTGACGCCACTATCGCGCCTTTCCTGTCAGGCCAAGGTCGGCGAGCAGAAGCTGGTTATCGAGATTCCCAAGTACACGATCAACTACGCCAAAGAGGCCACCAAATGAAGTGGACCGATACCCGCGATATCGCGATTGCGCTCGCCGAGACGCATCCCGACGCGAATCCCCGAAGCGTGCTCTTTACCGACTTGAGGCGGTGGGTGCTCGAGTTGCCGGATTTTGACGACGACCCCAAGCACAGCGGCGAAAAAGTCCTCGAGGCGATTCAGATGGCGTGGATGGACGAGGGCGATTTTGACGATTAGCGAGCCTTACGAGCGCGGCCTTAGGGTGATGGAACGCAGGATCGCTCATACGAACAGATTCACCACCGCGTCCAGACCGCAGTAGTCGATCGCGTAGGTGCATGCGGCCCGGACAACAGGCTTCGCACGATAGGCGATGCTGATATCCGCCTGCGCAAGCATGGGCAAATCGTTCGCGCCGTCGCCGATTGCGACGGCCGAGCCGCCGTCATGCGCGTACTCGGCACGGAGCTGTCGCACCCAATCCGCCTTGATGTTTGCGTCGACGATCGGTCCCTCGATTCGGCCGGTGAGCTTGCCGGCAACTATCTCCAGGGTATTGGACACGGTGTAATCGAGGCCGAGGCGCTGCTTCAGGCGCTCGGTGAAAAAGCTGAAACCGCCCGAGACCAGCAGCGTCCTGGCGCCGACCTTGCGGAAGCTGGCGAGCATGCGCTCGGCCCCAGGCGAAAGCGCGAGCCGTTCCGTGTAAACGTGTTCGAGAACGGAAACGTCGAGTCCCGCGAGTAGCGCTACACGGCGTAGGAGGCTCTCGCCGAAGTCGATCTCGCCACGCATCGCCGCGGCAGTGATGGGGGCGATTTGGGCTTTAAGTCCCTGCATGTCGGCGATTTCGTCGATGCACTCGATGGTGATGAGCGTGGAATCCATGTCCATTGACACCAACCGCACGCGGTCGAGGCGCTGGCCGGTGGGAACAAAGGCGAAGTCGAGATGTTGCTCGGCGCAGAAAGCCGCGGTGCTGGCCCACTTGCTGGCCCCTTCGAGTCGAAATGCCTGGGTGCCGCCACCGGGCACGCCAACAATGCGCGAGGCGCCAGTTCGCCGGGCGAGCTCCTTGAGCGTTGGCGTTGGAATGTCCGGTGCCTGGATCACCAGCGAGAAGATCAGGGAGTCCGAAGCCGAAGTTCTCACCGTGCCCATTTCCGTATCGAAATCCCCTTCCGGCGAACGAAGCACACCTCTACTTCGACCTCGAAGCGCGCGCCTTTCTGACCGGCTGCGCCGCCGCGTCAGCCTCCCCCTCGACGAGCACAAAGTCGATCTTGGTTGTCTCGAGATCGACGCGCGCCACCTTGACCGTGATGCGATCGGCGAGACGAAAGCTCTTGCCGGTTCGCTCGCCGTTCATCGCGTGACGTATCGGGTCGAAGTGAAAGTAATCGTTGCCGAGCTCGGTGACGTGCACCAGCCCGTCGACGTTGAGGCCGTCGAGCGTGACGAACAATCCGAAATGAGTGACACCGCTCACCGTTCCGGCGAAGACTTCTCCAATACGATCCTGCATGAAATAGCACTTGAGCCAGTTCTCGACATCTCGCGTCGCATCGTCGGCGCGGCGCTCGGTCAGTGAGCAATGCACGCCCAGCTCGGGCCAGGTCGCCCCCGACGGGCTATAACGCTCGCCCGCAAGACACGCCTTGATGCAGCGGTGGATCAACAAGTCCGGGTAGCGCCTGATCGGTGACGTGAAATGCGTGTAGGCGTCGTAGCCCAGGCCGAAGTGGCCTTCGTTGTCCGGGCTGTAGACCGCCTGCTGCAAGGAGCGCAGCAGCACCGTTTGCAACAGGTTGAAATCGGGGCGGCCCTTGATCTGGGCGAGCAGCTTGGCGTAATCGGCGGGCGCAGGATTGTCTCCGCCGTCGAGCGATAATGCTGAGCCGGCAAGAAATTCCTTGAGCGCGGTCAGTTTCTCCGGTGTCGGACCTTCGTGCACCCGGTACAGCGCGGGATGCTTTTGTTTGAGCAGATACTCCGCCGCGCACACATTGGCCGCCAGCATGCATTCCTCGATCAACTTGTGCGCCTCGTTGCGCACCACCGGCACGATGGTCTCGATCTTGCCGTGCGGGTCGAACTTGAGCTCGAGCTCGATGGTTTCGAAGTCGAGCGCGCCGCGCTCCGCTCGCGCCTTGGCGAGCACCCTGTACAGCGCATACACGGTGTCGAGATGCGGCAAGAGCGCTTTGGCAGTCTTGTCAATGGCCGTTGCCGGCTGCGATATCCATTCCCAAACCTGGGTGTAGGTAAGCCTTGCGCGCGAATGCATCACCGCCGGGTAGAAGCGGTAGCTGCGAATTTCACCGCTGCCGGTGATCGCCATGTCGCAGACCATGCACAGCCGATCGACCTCGGGCTTCAGTGAGCAGAGCTCGTTGGAGAGCTCCTCGGGCAGCATCGGAATCACACGCCGCGGGAAGTAGACCGATGTGCCGCGATCGCGCGCGTCGGCGTCGAGGGCGTCGGCGTCGCGCACGTAGTGGCTCACGTCGGCGATGGCGACGAGGAGGCGAAAATCCTTGCCGACGCGCTCGCAATATACTGCATCGTCGAAGTCGCGCGCCGTCTCGCCGTCGATCGTCACCAGTGGCAGCTTGGTGATGTCCGTGCGATCCTTGCGGTCGGCCTTTTGCAGCTCGTGGGGAAACCGCGCCGCCTGGCGCTTCGCCGTGGCCGAAAACTCGTATGGCAGATCGTGCTTGCGCAACGCTATCTCGATTTCCATTCCCGGATCGGTGTAGTTGCCGAGGATCTGCACCACGCGCGCCATCGCTTCGCGGTGCGCCGAGGGCTGCTCGACGAGCTCGGCGACCACGACCTGCCCGGGCTTTGCCTTGCCGCGCATGTCTGGCGGGATAAGGATGTCCTGGCTGATCCGCTTGTTCTCGGCGACCAGGTACCAGATGCCACGCTCCTCGTACACGCGGCCGACGATCTCGCGATTCGCGCGCTCGACGACGTCGACGATGGCGCCTTCGGGACGTCCGCGCTTGTCGACGCCGATCAAGCGCACCGTCGCGCGGTCGCCGTGCAATGCCTTGTGCATTTCCTTGGGCCCGAGAAACACGTCCGGTCCGCCGTCGTCGGGGATCAGAAAACCGAATCCGTCGGGGTGCCCTTGAACCTTGCCCGTGACCAGATCGAGCTTGGCGACGACGCAGAGCTGCCCCTTGCGGTTGGTCATCAACTGACCTTCGCGCGTCATCGCTGCCAAACGACCTTCGAAAGCATCGCGCTCGGCGGACCCGACGACGCCGAGGGCAATCGCGAGCTCGTCCGCGCGCATCGGCACGCCGCGCTCGCGCAACACATCGAGTATCTGCTCGCGGCTCGGAATCTCTACGTCGGCTTGCTTGCGTTGCGATCTGCGTGCAACTGCAGGGGACGCACTGACTGATTTCTTTGACAAGGAATCTTCTCTTTCGTAAAATTAATGGCTTGCTGTCGCCCAGATGGCGGAATTGGTAGACGCACTAGGTTCAGGTCCTAGCGGTGGCACCACTGTGGAGGTTCGAGTC
>Ga0209118_1000718_pt1 | contig 16974 bp, 17 predicted proteins | sample BlaSpr_A8_Ref_M1_FD_187988 | JGI IMG/M metagenome (GOLD analysis project Ga0209118, IMG submission 187988) | Forest soil microbial communities from Thunder Bay, Ontario, Canada - Black Spruce, Ontario site 2_A8_Ref_M1 (SPAdes) (version 2) | ecosystem: Environmental > Terrestrial > Soil > Boreal...
TTGCGTGTGGTGTTGTCGATGGCGGCGATGTGGTCCGCGTCGAACGCGTGCCTGAGGCCGAAGGTGTACGCCAGGCCGCCCAGCGCCAGGATGGTGGGCCGGCCCGCGGCCACGGCGAGCAGGAGACCCCAGCCCGCGACGTGCAGCAGGCCCACCCCGCCGAAGAAGCCTGCCAGGCGCCTGCGTTCTCCACTGTCGAAGGAGTCACGCAGCAAGGCGATCATTAGAAGGGACGCCCTGCGCGCGCCCGGCTGGAAGCCACGCCTGGAGCCTAACGCTTATTGCGACTTAGTCGCAAGTTGGTATTCCTACCGGGGGTCTCAATCTGCGACTCCGTCCCATAATCTCCCACCCCCTCCCTACCCTCCCCCTGAAGGGGGAGGGGTTAAGTACCCTTCCAACATGGACCTGGACCACCTGCCGCCGCAGCTGCGGTCAGTGCTCGGCGTTCTCACCCACGCCGTGCAGAGCCGCGAGCCCGCCATCCAGGCCAAGGTCGAGGAGCTGCGGACGAGCCATCCGAACTACACCAATCATCAACTGGCTCTGGCGCTCATCCGTTCCACGCGCCGCAGGGTCGCGGCGACCGCGGCGGTGAGCGGCGCGTTGTCGATCGCGCCGGGCCTCGGCACGGTGCTCGCGATCGGCACCATCACGAGCCAGACGCTGTACGCGCTCGAGCAAGAGATCGAGCTCGTGCTGGGCATCGCGATGATCTTCGGGCACGAGCTCGCCAACTCCGACGAGCGCGTGATCGAGGCGCTGGTCGTCGTGGGGATCACAAGCGGAGCGGTCAAGCTGCGTGAAGACGTGCTCGTCGCGGGCGGCGAGCGCATCGCGATCGCTGCATTTCGCCGCCTGCCCGGGATGCTCCTCGTGCACGGCGGCGGGCGCGTGATGACGCGCATCTTGGCCCGCTTTGCGACCTCCGGTGCCGCGAAGGTCGCGGCGCGGGTGGTTCCGCTGGGCGTGGGCGTCGCGGTGGGCGCGGGCTTTGACTGGGTGGCGGTGACTGGATTGGGCCGGGCGGCGATGAAGTACTACGGGCCGGGCGGGCCGGGCGCAAAGCCGCTGCTACTTGCTCCCAAAGATCCCTCGCACATCAAACTCGGCAGCTGACTCGATCTGGTCGAAGCCGCACTTGCGCGGCGGCTTGTCGGTTCGCCAGCGCAGAAATCGCGTCGCGTGGCGAAAGCGCTCACCCGCTTCGAGCTTGTCGTAAGCGACCTCGCAGACGAGCTCGGGCCGCACGGCCACCCATTCCGTGTCCTTTCCGCGCGACCACCTGCTCAAGCCGCCCGGCATGCGGCCGGGGTTGGCTTTCCACTCCGATTCGGGGATTTCGGTCGTCAGCGGCTTGAGCTTTGCGATCAGCTCCTTGCGCTCCGCGGCGTTGAACGAAGACGTGTGGCCGACGTAGTGCATCGTCTTTTTCTTGTCGTAGAGGCCGAGCAGCAGCGACCCCAGCGTTGCCCCGTCGTTGGACTTGCGCCATCCGATCACCACGCAGTCGGCGGTGCGCTGGTGCTTGATCTTGACCCACAGCCGCTTGCCCGGGACGTACTGCCCGCTCCATGACTTGGCGATCACGCCGTCCAGCCCGGCGCCCTCGAAGCGCTTGAACCAGCCCTCGGCGGTGGCGTGGTCACGGGTGGATGGCGTCAGGAAGATCGGCTGCTTGACTCCCTTGAGCAGCTTCTCCAGCTGCTTCCGCCGCTCGCCCAGCGGCTCCTTGCGCAGGTCCGCACCGCCGACGGCCAGGAGGTCGAAGGCGATGAACCAGGCGGGGGTGGCCTCGCTGAGCATCCGCACGCGCGAGTCGGCCGGGTGGATGCGCTGCTGGAGGGCGCCGAAGTCCAGCCCGTTCTGAGCCACGACCACAAGCTCGCCGTCCAGCACCAACTGCTGCTCGCGGAGCCCGCGGAAGGCGGGTAGGAGCTCGGGAAAGTAGCGCGTCATAGGCCGGGCGCCCCGACTGATGAGCGCGACCTCGTCGCCGGCTCGAAAGACCAGGGTCCGGAAGCCGTCCCACTTGGGCTCGTACTCCCAGGTGTCGCCCTTGGGGATTCCCTCGGCGGGCGCCGAAAGCATCGGTTCCATGTCCATCGGAATTGGGTTTTGTGGAATGCGGTGTTTCAGGTGATTTGTCCCCAGGTGTCGATATCTTGTGGATGGCGGGACCCCGTGCTACCATATCGGCGGTCGACCAACCGACCCTTGATTTCGACATCACGCCCCCACCCCAGCCTGGGAAGCTCGCGCAAGCGGGCTTCCCTTTTTATGCGTGAAATCGCTTGAGCAGATCGGCCACGGTGACCGAGCCGTAGTCCTTGCCGAGCACCGCCTGCGCGGTCGCCCAGACAGCTCGAGCCCTGATCGGCCCCTTGCCCGCCAGGTCGGCCAGGCGCAGTGCGTCGTACACCTGGATGTCGGGCACCTCGCGCAGCTGGTCGGCCAGCCACCTTGCCCACTGCGCGATGTTGCCCTCGGAGGGGGACCCGGCAGGTTCCCCGGGCTTGGTTTGCTCCACCGCCGCCCAAGGAGCGGCTGCCGGTTTCGCGGCAGCGGCAGGTGCGGCCGCGTGCACGGCCCCGGAGGCCGTGAGCCTGGACGCCACCGCCGTCGCCTTGGCTTCAGCAGCGGCTGCGACCTTCTCGGCAGCCGCGGCTGCTTTCTCGGCGTCTTCCGCGGCCTTGGCCTCCGCCTCCTTAGCCTTTGCCGCCGCCTCGGCTCTCGCCGCCTTGAGCGTCGACAGCCCTTCGCCCGCGATCTCGCTGATCCGGTCCGCTGCGCTTCCAGGGTCGCTGCTGCGCTCGCCGTCGCCTGTGCGCAGGCGCTCGCCGAAACCACGACCGAGCGCGCCGCCGATGAGGTTCGGGACGTCGAGTCCGGTCAGGCCCTTGATCGCGGTGGTCGATTCAATCATCGCGCGTGTCGCGTTCTTGACGATGTCCGAAGCGCCGTCCGCGCTCATCACGGTCAATGAGTCGATGTGGCCCATCGGCTCGGCCGCCGCGCGCACGATGTCGGGCAGCGCCGACAGCACGGTCTGGATGATGGCGGCCTCGTTGAACTGCTTGTAGGCATCCGCACGCATGGCGAGCGCCTTGGCCTCGGCCTCGCCCTTGGTCAGCACGATCGCCGCCTCTGCCCCACCTTCGAGCCGAGTCGTCTCGGCGTCGGCTTCGGCGGATGCGATGCGCGCGCGCTTGTCACCTTCGGCTCGAGCGATCACGGCCTGCGCTTCGGCCGCAGCCGGCTTGACCGTGGACGAGAGCAGCTCCTTCTCTTTGCGATCAGCCTCGAGCTGAGCCAGCTCGGTCTGCTTGCGCACGACCTCCTGCTGAGCTTCCGCCTGCGCGAGAGGACCGGCCTGGTCGGCGCGCGCCTGCGCCGCGGCGACCTGCGTCTTCGTCTCCGCCTCGCGAAGCGCGACGTCTCGGCCGGCGTTGATCTTGATCTGCATAGACTCGGCCTCTCGGACCGCAGCTTCCTGGTCGGTCGTCGCCTTGACCATGCGGGCGTCGCGCGTGACGGTGGAGACGCTCTGCTGGCCAAGCAGCTCGATGTAGTTGGATTCGTCCGAGAAGCTCTGGATGGTGAAGGCGTCGATCTGCAGTCCGCTGGTGGCGAGGTCGCCCTTGGCCGCATCCTGAACCTGCTGCAGGAGCTTCTGGCGGTCGCGGATCAGCTCCTCGATGGTGAGCGTGCCGACGATCGATCGCAGCGAGCCCTCGAGCACATTCTTGACGATCGAGTCGACCTGCTCCGGCTTGGCGTCGAGGAAGCGCTCGGCCGCGTTCCGGAGCGACTCCACGTCGCGGCCGATCTTGAACGTGGCCACGCCCTGGACCTGCACCTTGATGCCCTGGCTCGTCACCGCGTCGCTGAGCTGCACGTTGATCTGGCGAGCGGTGAGCTTCAGCCGGCCAACCCGGTTGAGGAGAGGCATCACGATCGTCCCGCCTCCCACGACCACCTTGACGCCCTTGTCGCCCGGAGCCGACGCGACCTTTCCATGCTCGTCGCGCACCTTGGCGCCTCGCGCCCCGGCGACGATGATCGCTTCGTTGGCGCCAGCCACCTTGTAGCGGCTCGCGACAAACGCGAGGATCAGGATGAGGATGACCACGATGGTCACGGCGAGGAATGGCGAGGTCGTCACGAAACTAGGCATCGGACCGTGCTCCTTCGTTACTGGTGACTGGGGTGGCCGCGACCACGAGGTTGCCCCCGGCGACCGACATGACCTTGACCACGGCACCTGCCGGTATCGCCGTGTCGGCGGTGGCGGTCATGTTGTGCGATGTGCCGGCGAAGCTGATGAGGACCGTGCCGAAGTGATTGGCGGGGATGCCGACCGAGACGCGCCCGGTCGAACCGACCATGTCCTCGAGGCTGAACGTGTCGGAGGACTCGGCCTGCTTGAGGACCTTGAAAGCGCCAAAGGCCACTGAGGCGCCAATTACGCCGGCAACGGTGCCAACAAGGGTGGCCAGGCCGGTGCTGAGGCCGAGGCTGTGGAGGCCGAAGAGCCCGCCGGCGCCGAACATGGCGACGAATCCCAGCAGCAGAGGCGTCGGCGACACGCCGGCAACGTCAAAACCAAGGTGTAAAGCGCCGAGCAGGCCACCGAAGATGTCGTCGACGACCAGGGTCAGGAGCAGGAGACCGCCTCCCAGCAGCAGGCAGACGCCGAAGACCAGGTCAGCCGCGCCCATGTGCTACCACCCGAGTTGCATGTTAGGCCGCCGGACGGCCGGTCGCAGAGGCTTACCGTTGGTGCCAAACGTCCGGAATGGTCCCTAGGTCAAGGCGTTTCGTAGGAACTCGAACTGCCTGGCATTGGCCTTGCGTGCCAAGGTGGTCGGGAAGGCGTTGAAAGCGTGCACACCATCGGGATAGACCGCGACCTCGGCCTGATTGCCGGCCGTTCGCCAGCGCTCGGCCATGAAGAGTGAATCGTCCAGGAGAGGGTCCATCGTGCCGACCGAGAACAATGCGGGAGGCATTTCGCCGAGCCGAGCGTAGAGCGGCGATATGTCGGGGTCGCGCCTCTGCTCGAAACTGGTTCCGGGGAGAAAGTTGCCGGCGAACCAATGGACGATGGGCGTCGATAGAACCAGGTTCCGATCGCCCCAGAGGATCGTGCTCGGCGTGCCATTCAAGTCGTAAGCGCCGTAAACGAGGTTGGCGGCGGCGATTGGATTCTTGATCCCGTGTCTGTCACGCAGCCTCAACAGCGTCACCGCGGCCAGATGCGCGCCCGCTGACTCGCCGCCAATGGCAAACCGCGCCGGTGCATCCAGCAGCTCAGCTCCGTGCTCGAGGAGATGGAGCACGGCGTCCTCACAGTCGTCCGGGCCGGCGGGATACGGGTGCTCTGGGGCAAGCCTGTAACCGATGCTGGCGGCGCAGAGGCCGGTCTGGTCGGCGAGCAGCTTCATGGCCACGTCCTGCATGTCGTGCGCACCCAGCGTCCAGCCGCCGCCATGAATGTGGAGGTAAATTCCTTTCGGCGTCTGGTCGGGACGGACGAGCCGCACTTTGATCGGACCGCCTCGGCCCGCGATCTCTATGTCCCGGGCGTCCTCCAGGAACACCGGCGCCGGAAAGATCCCCTTTCCATCCCGCCTCGCCCGCCGCGAGACTTCAGGAGGGAGAGTGTTTACGGGCGGCTGGGTCGCAATGAGGGCTTCGAGCTGCGCGTTGAACGCTCGCGCCTCTTCTATGTCTTCCTGCTGGACATCGGGCGCTGCCCGCTGAACCGTGGCCATTTGTGGCCAGTTTATTACCCGCGGACGTCACGGTCGCATAGTTGGTGGGTGCGTTGGGAGGAGATGACACCCAGCGAAGCGGTGGAGAACGCGGACTGGATCGGGCCGCGATTGCATCCGTTCAAGGCCTACGACGTGGGGATGGTCATTCCGACCGGGTTCGATGCATATGCGCGCATCCTGCACCCGGCCCAGGGCGAGGGATCGACGTGGGAGGTCAGGTGGTCTGAGATCGCTCGGTGGAGTGGCAAGACCATCCATCCGGAGGTGCAGTTCGTTCCGATCACCGAGCCCGCAGTGGGTTTCGGGACGGGGACGAAACCGTGGCGCTACCCGCCGAGGGATGGGAGGCTGGAGGCACCGCAGGTCGAGGCGTTGGTCGCCGTCCTCTCGAAATACACCGCAACTCCAGCCGCGTGCTGGTTCTGCCTGTGGGAGGGCTACGGATACCTGAATCCTGGTGGAACGGCTGCCCTCACGTTCGTCTCCGCGAAGGGGCCGAGGCTGCTCAGCCGGCTTCGCTTGTGGGCGGCTCGCCGTCGCTTGCGGAGAATCAAGCACCCGCGCCCGAGCTCGGCACGAGTGAACCTGCCGAACCGGGGCTATCTGCTGTTCACCGGGTCACTGCGGGACGCTACCGGGTGGGAGGACGGTCCCAACCTCTGGTGGCCTGACGATCGAGCCTGGTGTGTGGCGTCTGAGATCGACTTTGGCTACACGTATGTCGGCGGCTCGCACGAAATGATCAAGGAGGTGCTGGCGCATCCGGAGCTCGAGGCGCTTCCGGCGGACCTGGCCGACGCGGTCACGTACGACAGCGACAAGGTGAACTCCTCGAGGTCATAGTGCGAGCCTCGCATTTCGAGTCCGATCCAGGGTCAGGCCAGGAGTTGATTCAGCCTGACGTTGAAGTCTGCGCCGGTGATCTCGCCAGGAAGCACGACCTGCACGTTGCCGTCCCGCGCCACGAGAATCGTCACGGGCAGCCCGGTTTGCTGCAAGCCGACGCCGAATCGATGAGCGACACTCCCATCAGGGTCAAGGTATGGCGGCGGCTCGAGCCCGAGGTCTTTCCAGAACCGGCTGATCGCGCCGGGAGACTCCTCATAGTTGATCGCCACCAGGTTGAGCCCCTGATCGCGATGTGCCCGGTAGGCAGCGGCGAACATGGGGAGCTCTTCTTTGCAGGGCACACACCAGGTCGCCCAAAACGTGATGACGGCAGGTTGGCCGTGCAACGAGGAGAGGTCCAGCCGATGCCCGTCAAGCCCAGTGACGGTCACCGCGGGCAGCTGATTACCCACCAGCGCGCTCGGGCTGCCAACGCCGGTCGGAGGAATGCTGAGCTGCCCGGCAACCTGGATCGCCGAAAGGCTCGGAAAAAATGAGTTCAACACAGTGAGCCGGTTCGTCAAAGTCAGCACTCCGATACCAATGAGGAGCACAGCGGCCACCGTGTTGATCACCGGGTAGACGCCCCGGACCTTGCCAACGAGTGCGGTCACGGGCCCCAGGAACAGCCCCGCCACAACAAAGGGCAGGCCAAGCCCCGCCGAATAGGCCCCGAGCAGCAACGCCCCACGCGCCGCGGTCGCTGAGTTGGCCGCGTAGATGAGCACAGCCGCCAGGATGGGCCCGACGCATGGTGTCCAACCCACCGCAAACGCGAGGCCGATCAGGTACGCCGCCCACGGTGAGTGAGGGAGACGGTGCGCCACTTGCAGCCGGCGCTCCTGCATCAGCCACGGGATGCCGCCTAACAAGGCGACTCCGAACAGGACCAGGATCACACCCGAGACCACAATCAGGGGCTGCCGGTATGCCGCGAGATTCCCCCCGAGCAGGCCTGCGCCGGCGCCGAGTCCGACGAAGGCGGTGCTGAACCCGGCTACGAACAGAACCGCGTTCCGGGCCACTTTGAGGCTGCTCCGCCGCCCCTCCGGGCCAGGTTCGACGCCGCCCATGTAAGCCACAAAGACCGGCAGCAGGGGAAGCACGCAGGCGGAGGCGCACGAAACAAGCCCCGCGGTGAACGCCAGGCCCAGGTCGCGAAGCATCCCGGGTTAGTGAACGGCCAACAGTCGATCCGCCGCTTGCCTCAACTCGTCTGCGGCCGTGGTGGCTTCGAAAGCCACGTTGATGACTCCGTGCGCATCGATCAGGAAGACCCACGGCTCAGTCTCCAGGTGCCATTCGGCAACGGTCTGGGTGAGCTGCCGCTTCGAGGGGTCTGGCTTGAAATCGCGATAGATCTCGACGTGGATGAACGTGAGTCGGTCACGGTAAGCGGGTTCCAGCATCTGCACCGCATGAACCTGCGGGCCGCACGTGGCGCTCACACAGAAGGCTGGAGTGGCGAACACGACCAGTGTTGGCCGGTGCTGATCGATGGCATCCGCGATTGAAATCGTGTGCATGTCATCGGGTGGGTTACCGCTGTCGATGTAAGAGACGTCGGGAACGTCTTTTACGGTCTGGTTGTGGCTCAAAGGAGCCGGCTGACCGGCGGCTGGAACGGTTGCCGATGCGAGAACCTTGAACGGCGCTGGCAGGGAAACGGGGCTTGCACCCGGCCGCTGGACTGTAATCGCGGCCAGCCATGGGCCGGGGGTGTCGAGTCGAAGATACGCAATGTACAGACCGAGCCCCTCCAGGCCTTCGCCGCGAAATGCTGCGTCGGCCTCGGACTTCAGCTGGCTTGAGCCACCAGCCGCGCTGTAGGCGCGAACATGGACTGTGGCGTCATTCACGGGGGTGTTGTGATCAACAATCCCAATCGGGACGCGGTCAAGACCAACCGTCAGCTGAGAGGCGACCACCTGGGCTTGAAGCGCTGAGCCGGCCGACGGAGCCGCACTGGCCGCCGCGGGCTGGGAGTCGGTCGTGGAATCGGCGCATCCGCTGAGCAGGACCACAGCACTGAGTACATAGAAAAGGAAAGGCCGGGCAGCGGCCCGGCCTTGGTTCGAATGCGAATCAGCTGTGGGCGCCGCCATCACCCCCATCCCCCTCGCCAGGGAGGACCAGGATGTTGCCGCTCATGCCGTTGAATTGTCCCGCGGCATGCTGTCCCCCATGTAGAGCGCAGTAGAAGGGATACAGGCCTGGTGTCGTGAAGGTGACGCTGAACTGCGTTCGCGGAACGGCTGCGCTCAGGATCGAGTCCTTCAGGTTCCAGTAGTTGTACTGGCTGCGAGCAAAGAGAAAGCCCGAGTTGAGGTCTGAGGTGCCGTCGTAGGCCTTTGGATTACCTGTACCCGAAGGGAACACAGCCGCGAAGGGTCCGCCCGCCGGCTCCGTGCCGAATGTGACCGTATGGGGCTCATGGAGGTCCCGAGTGGTAAAGGTGAGCTCGTCGCCAGCCCTGACCGTGATGTTGCTCGGGAAGCTCGGGTAGAAGTTGAACAACTCAGTCACCTTGTCACCGGCGCCCGCCAAAGCCTCGCCTTGGGAGTGGGCTGACTCCTTGATCAGCCGGTTGTCGAGCTTGACGGCCTTGGCCTGATCCGATGCGATCTGTGCGTCCGCGAGTGTCTGGTTCTGCCCATTCGTGGCTGGGAGCGATCCTTTCTTGACACGGATCACGCCTTTCATGAACTGATGGAGCTGGCACTGGAAGTGGTAGGTCCCTGCGGGAAGATCTTCTCCGATGGCCAGGTCGAAAGGTGGCGGCGGTGGTGGATTTACAACAGTTGGGTCAGGTGGCGTGGGAGTACCGTTGACGAACGTGTTCGGGTGGTCCAGAGAGTTCGAGGCGGTCGGTGTTCCGAAGAACGCGAAGTCAAGGAGTGACAGGGTCGGGGGCGGATTGAAGGTCACGGTGTGAAAGCCCGCCCATTTGAATCTGACCGTGTCTCCAGGGTGGACCGTGATGTCGTTCGGATAGAAGCGGTTCAGTGACGTGTACGGAAAGATGCCCGACCCAACTGTGATCACCCAGGGCCCTGCCGCCGCGGCTGGTGCGGCGCCAGCGAGACCTAGACTTGCGATCGCTAGCGCAGAAGCCAACCCAACCGCACGAACGCGCGCCATTACAGTTTGCATTGGTCCACCTCCCCCAGATTTGGGACCATTCCGGCCGGCGTCTCTGAGTTCTTATCACTCGCTGGGCTCGGTGTCAACCGTGCTGGCCATTGGTCGGGCGGGCGAGATTTGAACTCGCGGTCTCCTGGTCCCAAACCAGGCGCTTTACCGAGCTAAGCCACCGCCCGAGCTAAGTGATTCAAACAGACAGGCGCTCCAGCGCGCCCGATTCCAACAGATTACGCACGGCGCGAGCCCTGTGGCTGTACAGGCGCTTCTCTTCCGGCTCCATCTCTCCGAAGGTCTTTCCCGTCCCGGGGACCAGAAATATCGGGTCGTAGCCAAAGCCCGCCTCGCCCCGCCATTCCGGCACGATCTCGCCCCGACACTCGCCCTCGAAGAACTGCGTGGCTTGACCTGGAGCGGCCAAAGCCACCACACAGACAAAGCGCGCGTGCCAGGGCTGCGGCTTGCCTTCCAGCCTTCTCAGCAGCTCTGCCGTTCGCTCCTGCTGCGTCGGCCCGAGGCGGGCCGAACGGATGCCAGGAAAACCTCCGAGCGCTTCGACCTCCACGCCAGAGTCATCTCCCAACGACGGCAGACCTGATCGACCGCACGCCGTTTCGGCCTTTAGGCGGGCGTTCTCCGCGTACGTCGCCCCCACCTCCTCCACCTCACTGTCGAAAGCCACGAGCTCGAATCCCGTGTCAGCCAGCAGCTCCCGATACTCGCGCAGCTTGCCGGCGTTGCCGGTCGCGATGACCAGCCGCCGGCGCTTAGCCAAGCGTCGCGATTGCCCGCTTCTGCCCGACGATCAGCTCTTTGATTCCTTGGTTGGCCAGCGCGAGCATCGAGTCGAGCTCCGCTCGTGTGTACGGCGCACCTTCAGCCGTGGCCTGCAGCTCGACGAGCCGTCCGTCCTCCGTCATCACGCTGTTCAGGTCGGTCGACGCGTGGAAGTCCTCGGTGTAGTCGAGGTCCAGCAACGGTGTGCCTTCGACGATGCCGCAGCTGACCGCGGCCAGGTACTGGCGCACCGGAATCTCCTGCACCATGCGCGCGTCCTTCATTTTCTTGATCGCCATGTACAGCGCGCAGAACGCGCCGGTGATCGAAGCGGTACGCGTACCGCCATCGGCCTGCAGCACGTCGCAGTCGAGCGTGATCGTGCGCTCGCCAACTTTGCTCATGTCCACCGCCGCACGAAGAGAACGGCCGATCAGTCGCTGGATCTCGTGCGTGCGGCCACCCAGCCGGCCCTGGATCGCCTCGCGCGATCCGCGATCGTGGGTCGCGCGTGGCAGCATCGAATACTCCGCCGTGATCCAGCCCTGGCCGCTGCCGCGCCGGTGCGGCGGCACACGGTCCTCGACGCTCGCGGTGATCCACACGCGTGTGCGGCCCATCTCGATCAGGCACGAGCCTTCGGCGTGCACGTTGACGCCCAGTTCGATCTTCAGTGGGCGAAGCTGGTCGGGCTGTCGCCCGTCCAGGCGTGATGTCATCGTTTGCTCAGCTTGAGGATCAGCGCGGTTCCCTCATAAAAGATGTACAGCGGCACGAACATGATGAGCGGCGTCAGCGGGTCAGCTCCCGGGGTCAGGAAGTTTGACAGCAGGCCGAGGCCGAGGAACCAGAACGGCCGGTTCTTGTAGAGCCAGCGCGAGCTGATGATGCGCAGCATCCCCAGCACAAAGAGGACCACCGGCAGCTCGAACACCAGCCCGAACCCGATGACCATCGTGAGGATGAAGCTGATCAGCTCGCTGATGTCGGCGAAGTAGGACACGTCCGGCGGCGACAGGGCGTTCAGCACATGCAGGTAGAGGGGCAGGGCGAAAATCGCGGCCGCGACGCCCAGCGCAAAGAAAAAGATCGTGGAGACGATCAGGGGCAGCATCAGCCGCCGTTCGTGGCGATGGAGCCCCGGGCTGACAAACCACCAGATCTGCTGGATCACGACCGGGGCGGCAAGGATGAGTCCGAGGTAAAGCGCGACCTTGAGCTCGAGCAGGAAGCCTCCCGCCGGAGCGAGGTAGTACGCGTGCGCGATGCCGGCCCGGCGAACCAGCAGTCCGACCACCTGCCCGGAGATGAAGAATGCGGCAACCGTCGTCAGGCCCCAGGCTGCCAGAGCGACGATCAGGGCGCGGCGCAGCGCCTCGAGGTGCTCGATGAGCGACATGCGGGGCTCCTCGACCGGCGCCGCCTGGCCCGGCCCGCGCCGAAGCACCCTGTCTAGAAGGGCCACCGAACGACCGTCAGTTCTTGGTGGAGGAGGCCGACTCCGTGGTCTTGGCTGAGGCGTCGGCTGGGCCGGCGGGAGCCGCCGGCGTGGTGTTCACGGACGCCGACACTTCGTTGCCCAGCTCAGAGGTCGCCTTGCGGAATTCCCGCATCGCCTTGCCGGCCGCGGAGCCGAGCTCCGGCAACCGTCCCGGACCGAAGATGATCAGCACGATCACGAGGATGGCGACGATCCACAGCGGGTGAATAGGCATTTGAGCCGATTATAGGCCCCAGCGTGTAAACAGCCAGTCAGTTTACCGTCAGAAGACTTTGATCGTGATCGAGGTGATCGTGTCAGTCGGCTGCAGCAGCTGGGCCTTGTCCATACCCGAGATCACCGTCCCGAACCGGTTGTAGACGGCGGTCGGGCCCCCTCCGGGCCATACCGCCTTCTCGATGAAGAACTGGCTGCCGTTCACTGAACCTCCAGGCACCCTCGCCATGCCCACAGCCGCGAGGCCCCAGGCATCCGTGCTGGGTTCGTCGGGGAGTGCGTAGCCCGGGCCACCTCGCCCATCTCCTGCTCCCGGATCCCCGCCCTGGACCACCCAGTCCTCGCTCTTCCAGAAGGTCAGGCCGTTGTAGTAGCCGTGCGTCGCCAGGACGATGAAGTTGTTCACCGTGACCGGGGCGATCTCAGGGTGCAGCTGGATCACGATCGGACCCTGCGACGTGTTGACCGTCGCCTGGTATTTGTGGTTCGCCGTGATGCACATCGGTTGAGGACCGATGTACTCGTGGGGGGCGATCTGCGTCGAGGTCATGCAGCCGGCCAGCGCCGCCGGTAGTGATGGCTTCAGCGCCTTGTCAACGAGGAGGCCCGTGCCAAGCACCGCCACCACGAGGACACCAACGGTCAAAACCGGCACCCAGGGACGCCGGCGCCATGTTTCAGGAAGGTCGGACTCGTCGGGCTCGGCGACGACAGGCCGGCGTGGCGCGACCTTGGCCTTGGTCACTTGCGGGCGGCCGATTCCGCGATGGCCTGAACCAAGCCGTGCGTGGTGTACTCGCGAGCGACGATCGCTACGCTGAGGCCGAGCTTGCGCGCCGTGTCCGCGGTGACGGGGCCCATGCATGCGATCTCCGCGTCGCCAAGCACGGCCGGGAGCCGGTCCTCGGGAAATGCCCTTACGAAGTTGTAGACCGTTGAGGAGCTGGTGAACGTGATCACGTCGACGCCTTCGTTGTTGAAGAGTCGAAGCAGAGCGTCGCCCGCCTCGGGCGGGCACTTGGCTCGGTAGACGGGAAGGATCTCGACTTCTGCACCTCGGTTCGCAAGCAGGGATGGTAGTGCGTCGCGCGCGACCTCTGCCCGCGGCACCAGCACACGCATCCCGTCCATCTCCCAACCCTCGAGCGCCTTGGCCAGGCCTTCCGCCGTGTACTCGGAGGTGATGAGCTCCGGGCGAAGGCCGTGCGCCTCGAGCGATTCAGCCGTCTCCTGCCCGATGGCACACAGCTTCGATCCGTGAAACGCCCGTGCATCTGAGCCGGAAGCCAGCAGCATCTGAAAAAAGATGTCCACGGCGTTGGCCGACGCAAAGATGACCAGTGCCGTTCGCCCGAGGTGCGAGATGGCTCTGGTCACCTGGTCGTCCATGGGCATGGATTCGATCTGAAGCGTCGGGATCTCGACCACCGAAGCTCCCAGCTCGACGAGCTCGCGCCGGAAGGGATCCACCTGGTGCCTTGCACGCGTGATGAGGATGCGGCGGCCGTGCAGTGGTCGCTTCGACATGGTGTCGAGGCGCTCGGCAAGGCTCACGCCCGGGCCGAGGACCAGGAGGGCATCGCCGCGCAGCCCGTAGGTGGCGGCCTTGCGCGCAAGCTCGCCCAGGGGAGCGCTCACCCTGTGCTGGCCGGACTGTCCGGGATTGAGGATCAGGGCGGCAGGAGTGTCGGCTTTTCGGCCGTCCGCCAGCAGCTTGGAGATCCCGGATTCCCACCAACCGGACGCGAGCCGCAAGACCACCGTCTCGCTGCCCTTGACGAGCCCGAAGCCGATCGAGGCTGACTGCCCTTCGATGGTGAGCGGGATGCCGCTCATCACCGGAGCGGCGAGCTCGACGATGAGCCCGGGCACGGCCTCGAAGTCCACTCCAGCGCGCTCGAGCTTCTCGGCGACCTCGCTGCCGTTAGAGAACGCGTATGGGTTGCCCGGAAAGAGGACGGTGACTCTTTTTCCAGCACGCGCCATTCGCACGATCTCTTCGGTCGACTGCAGGGCTGCTATATCCGTGCCGGCCGATGCAAGGTGCAGAAGTCCAGCGCCGCAGCCGTCGCTGTGGCGAATCACGTCAGCGTCCTTGATCGCCTCGACAGCCTGCAGAGTCGCGAGGCCAGGATGCCCAGGTCCGACACCGACAAGCTTGACCGGGCTCATGTAGCCATCCCCAGCCGGGACACGCAGACAGGTTAGAGCTTTCGAGTCACCACGTAGGCGGTCAGCGCCGCCAGGGCATGGCGAGCCTCTCCCGTCGCGATGGCGTCGAGCTGCGTGCGCGCCTTCGTTGCGTAATCGCGCGCGCGGTCGAGCGCACGCTGCGGCCCTTGGCTGCCGCGCACCGCTTCGACTACTTCGCGTGCCTCTTCTGCGCTGAGCTTGCGGCCGTCATGCAGGATTTTCTTGAGCTTGTTCGCCAGGGCGCTGTCTTCCATTGCGAGCATGAGTGGAAGCGTGGCGAAACCTTCGGCTATGTCCTGGCCGATCGGCTTGCCGATCTCATCCATGCTGCCCAGGTAGTCGAGCACGTCGTCGGCAATCTGGAATGCAAGACCCAACAGGTGCGCATAGGTATGCAGCGCCTCGCGTTGCTTGTGCGGCAACCCCGCCAGCAGTGCGCCGATGTCGCAGCACGCGGCCAGAAGCGTTGCTGTCTTGGCCTCGATGCGCTGCATGTACTCGTCTACGTCGGTGCTGAAGAGATAGCGGATGGCCTGCTGCCGCACCTCGCCCGCGCAGATTTCCATCACTGCGCGCGCGAGAATTCCGACCACCTCAGTGGAGCGGGTCCGCGCCGCGTGCTCGTAAGCCTTCGCGAAGTAGAAGTCTCCGATCACGATCGCCGGCTCGTCGCCTCGCGAAGCGGCCACCGTTGGACGTCCACGCCGCACGGTCGAGCGATCGATCACGTCGTCGTGCACGAGTGTCGCCGCGTGGGTCAGTTCCACCGACATCGCGGCCGGAAGCAGCTGCTCGAGGTCGTATCGGCCGCACCTGGCCGAGAGCAGCACGAGTGCGGGCCGGAGGCGCTTGCCGCCGGCAGCGAATAGATCGCCCATCGGCGCCGCGACCTCCTCGGGGTCAGCGTCGATTTCGTCTCGGAGGGCAGCTTCGACCGCGGCCAGGTCGGCGGCCACCGGGCCGAAGATCTCTACGTCGTCTGCCGCTCCCAGATCTGCACCTCCTCGGCCTCGATCGCCTCGCCAAAAAGGTTGGCCGCGATCTCGTCGAATTGCCGCGGCACCGAGGTGACGAGGACTTCGTGCTTTGGATTCGCCTCTGTGGCGCGCAGGCGCGAGTGGTCGAGGTGGCGCTCGACCTTGGCGGCGGTCGGTGTGGCCGAGTCGACGAGAATGAATTGTTCCGGATAAACCCGTTTGATCGCCGGTTTCAGCAGCGGATAGTGCGTGCACCCGAGGATCAGCGTGTCGGCGCCGAGGCGCACGATGTCGGCCAGGTCCTTACGCACCACGCGGTCCGCCCTGGGCGAATCCGCGTCTCCGGCCTCGACGATGTCCACCAGCTCGGGACAGGCCTTCTGGTACACGCCCACCATGGGATCGATCTCCTTGATGGCGTGGAGGTACTCCTGGCTGCGCATCGCGCCTTCGGTGGAGATGACTCCGATGCGGTTGTTCCGGGTTGCCTCGACGGCGGCCTGCGCGCCGGGGCTGATGACGCCAATGATCGGCAGCTCGAACAGCTCGCGCGCCTGGTTCAGCGCTGCGGCTGTAGCGGTGTTGCAAGCGATGACGACCAGCTTGACCTCGCGCGACTCGAGGTAGCGAATGATGTCGATCGCGAAGCCGCGCACCTCGTCCTGGTAGCGCGGGCCGTAGGGGAAATGCAGCAGGTCGGCGACATAGATGGTCGGCTCGAGCGGGAGTTTTTGACGGATCTCCTTGAGCACGGTGAGCCCGCCCACACCCGAGTCGAAGATTCCAATCGGTCTTGCGTCCCCGCTCAACCTGACTTGACCGAGAGGCGGTAGCCAAGTCCCGGAACTGCTTCCAGGCTCACGCCCGAGCTGGCGTGGTCCGACAGCTTGCGGCGCAATCGCTGCACATGCGGATCGACCGAGTGGTCGTCTAGGTCGTGCGGATAACCCCACACCTTGTCACGCAGCTGCGCTCGCGTCAGCACGCGCTCTGGATTTGCGGCGAGCACCGCGAGCAGGTTGAACTCGGTCATGGTGAGCAGGATCTCCTGGTCGCCGACCTTCACGCGACGCGCGGCGTTGTCGATCTGCAGGGCGCCGATGCTGAGGACGCCCTCACGGCCGGCGCCCGCCTCGGCCAACGCCGAACGCCGCAGGTGCGCGTTGATCCGGGCCGCGAGGATGCGCGAGTCGAACGGCTTGGTGATGTAGTCGTCGGCGCCAACCTCGAGACCGACGACTTCGTCCATCTTGGTCGACCGGCCGGTCAGCATGACCATCGGGCTGAGGAGCCCCTGACGGCGCAGCTCGCGGATGACCTCAGTGCCGCTGATGTCCGGCAGCACCCAGTCGACCAGCACGAGGTCTGGTTGGGTGCTCGTGGCCAGCTCGATCGCCTGCGCGCCGGTCGCCGCTTCGAGCGCCTCGTGGCCCTGGAGCTTACAGACCTCGGCGATGAGCATCCGGATTGGAGCGTCGTCCTCGACCACGAGAATGCGCCG
>Ga0209118_1000719_pt1 | contig 16957 bp, 13 predicted proteins | sample BlaSpr_A8_Ref_M1_FD_187988 | JGI IMG/M metagenome (GOLD analysis project Ga0209118, IMG submission 187988) | Forest soil microbial communities from Thunder Bay, Ontario, Canada - Black Spruce, Ontario site 2_A8_Ref_M1 (SPAdes) (version 2) | ecosystem: Environmental > Terrestrial > Soil > Boreal...
CCCAACCAGGCCGCACTCGGCTTTGGAGACCTGGCGAACGTCTGCCGGTCGACTGCCACGAGCCCGAACGTCGGCGCATAGCCGAAGGCCCACTCGAAGTTGTCGAGCCAGGACCAGTAGAGGTAGCTGCGCACGTCGATGCCGTCGGCCAGGCACGCCTGGACCTCAGCGAGAGCCGCCCTCATGTAGGCGATGCGCCGCTCATCGTGGGCGGTGGCGATGCCGCTTTCGGTGACGAGGACCGGCACTCCAGGGCACGCCTTCGCGGCCCGGCGGATCGCGGCGCCCAGCGCCTGCGGGTAGTCCTCGTACCCCATCTGCGTCGTGTTGTCGGTCTCGGTCATCTCACGGGTCACATCGCTCCAGTCGAGCCCTGGGCTGCGCGGCCCATCCGGTCCAATCCGAAATCGCGTGTACGTCTGAACCCCGATGAAGTCGTCCGCGCGCGCCAGCTCCAGGAACCAGTCGATCACACGCGATTCGACCTCCAGTGAAGAGGTGCCTGGCTGCGCGCCGTCCTCGTACTGGATGTCGGGCATGGCCAGCGTGACTCCGACCGGGATGTGGAGGCGCGACCGGATCGCGGCGGCGCCGGTCCGGTGGGCCTCGAGCAGGTTGTCGACCGTCTTCTGAGCGCCCTCGCGGTCGTCGGTGTGGCCGGGTGGGTTGATGCCCAACAGGTAGCCGCTCGAGCCAAGGCCCTGTGGCTCGTTGATGGTGCAGGCAACTCCGATCAGGTCGCCGAGCGCCGCCGCCGCGCGGTCGCAATAGCGCGCGAACAGCGATGGAAAACGTTCCAACGCGAAGCCGCCGGCCTCTTGCAGCCACCTGGGCAGCGTGAAGTGATGGAATGTCACGATCGGCATGACACCGCTCTCGCGGCATGCCTGGAGCACCCTGCGGTAGTGATCGAGCGCTGCCTGGGAGAACTCGCCCTCGGCGGGCTCGATGCGCGCCCACTCGATGCCGAACCGGAACGCGTTCAGGCCGAAGCCGGCGAGCATCGAGACGTCCTCTCGGTAGCGGTGGTAAAAGTCACAGGCGTCGCCCGACGGCTCGTGGACCGGCGTCGACTCGAGGTGCTCCCACCACCACCAATCGCTGTTGACGTTGCCACCCTCCACCTGGTGGGCGGATACGGCGGCTCCAAAGAGGAAGCCATCGGGAAACCGGTTCGTGTCGTTTGCCATCCGGCGGAGTGTTCCACAGACCGGCTCCCCGGCGGGTTCCCAACTTGCTTCTTGACAGAAAGCACGAAGGGCCCTAGGATCGCCCCTAAACCGCTTTACTAAAGCGGTTTATCGATCAGAGTTGGAGAGGGATTTGATTTGGGGTCAAGCCTGGATGTCTCGGGTCACCATCGCTGACGTGGCGGTTGCAGCCGGCGTCTCGAAGACCGCGGTCTCCTTTGCTTTCAACAGCCCCGAAAAGCTCGGCCCGGCGACCCTGGAGCGAGTCCTCGGCATCGCTCACGAGCTGGGCTACACCCCGCACCCGGCCGCCCGCGCGCTCTCGATGCGGCGGAGCGGGACCATCGGCGTTCTCATCCCTCAGCGCCTTTCCACCGTCTTCGCAAACCCGTTCACGAGCGAGCTCATCCAGGGTCTCGGCGAGCTTTGCGAGGAGCACGACCTCACGATGCTGCTCGTCCCGCCGCTGGACGGTTCGCTGGAGGGCGCGATCCGCCAGGCGTCGGTCGACGGTTTCATCAGCCTTGGATTGAGCCCGGATGACAGGGCCCTCGAGATGCTCGACCGCATCGGCATCCCGGCGGTGCTGGTGGACTCTGACGCCTCACCCAATCACCCGGCGGTCAACGTCGACGATGCCGGAGGCGCCGAGGCAGCGGCGCAGCACGTCCTGGAGCTCGGCCACCGCGAGGTGGCGATCATCGTCCTGCCGCCGACCCGGGCGCAGGTCGGGCTCACGCCCGTGGCATCACGAAGGCTCGCCGGCTACCGCGCCGCGCTCGACCGCGCGGGCGCGCCCGAGCCCTACACCGTGACCGCCGGCGTGACCCTGGCGGCAGGGGCGCGGGCTTTTGAGGGATTGCCGAAAGGAAAGCGAAGGCCCACAGCCGTCCTGGCCATGAGCGACATGGCCGCGATCGGCCTGATGGCGGCAGCCCAGGCGGCCGGCCTGAGGATCCCCGACGACCTGTCGATCGTGGGTTACGACGACCTGCCGATGGCGGCCTGGACCAATCCCGCGCTGACGACGGTCCGGCAGCCGATCGTCGAGAAGGGACGCCTCGCCGCGCGGTTGCTGATCCAGCGCATGAAGGGCAAGACGGTCGAGTCGCCGGCGCCCCTTGGGACGAGCCTTGTGGTTCGAGCGTCCACCTCGCGTCCCTGGAGCAAGGAGGTGAACGGCCGCGGTTCGTAGGTCACCAACGAGTTCGCGAATTGGCTTTGCGTCGGTTGCTTGATACAAAGTCCGGATTACGTAAGTCAGGAGAGGTACATAGAATGTGTCATATCGGAGTAGCGGCGCCGTCAGCTCAGCATTCGAGGGGGATTTGAGAATGCACCAGTTGTGGTTGAAACGTAGCCTGCTGTTATCGCTCGCGGCCATCGTCACGGCTGTGGCGTGCGGGACGAGCTCTACTCCTAGCGCGGGGTCCGTGAACGTGATGGCGACCTGGACCGGGGCTGAGCAAGCCTCCTTCATGGCCGTGATGAAGCCCTTCACGGACCAGACCGGAATCACTATCAACTATGAGGCCAGCCGGGACCAGGACGCGCTCCTGACCACCCGCGTGGCGGCCGGCAACCCGCCGGACCTTGCGGCGGCGCCCAGCCCTTCGCTGCTCACGACCTTTGCCAAGTCGGGCAAGGTCAAGGCCCTCAACACCATCGTTGACATGACCGCGCTGCAAGCGCAGTACTCGCCGGGCTGGATCACGCTTGGCGAGCCTCTGGCAGACGGCAAGCTCTACCAGGTCTACTCGTGGGTCTCTCTCAAAGGGCTGATCTGGTACGACCCGAAGAACTTCCAGGCCAAGGGTTACAACGTCCCCAACAGCTGGGATGCGCTGCTCAACCTGCAGCAGACGATCAAGAGCAGCGGGACCACGCCGTGGTGCATCGGCCTCGAGAGTGGGGCCGCATCAGGCTGGCCGGGCAGCGACTGGGTCAAGGAGATCGTTCTCAGCCAGTCGGGACCGACCGTATACGACGCCTGGTGGCAGGGCAAGCAGAAGTGGTCCTCTCCTGAGATCAAGCTCGCCTGGACGACCTGGGGGCAGATCCTCGGGTCCAACGACAGCAACGTTTACGGTGGCGCGAAGAACATGTCGGCGACCAACTTCGGCGACGCCGGCACGCCCATGTTCCAGAACCCGCCCAAGTGCTACATGCACAACCAGGCGTCGTTCATCACCAGCTTCTTCCAGAGCGCGAACGCATCCCTGCAGCCGGGGACCGACTTCAACTTCTTCGGGTTGCCCGACATCACCTCGCAGTACGCCGGCGCACACGTGGTCGCAGGCGATGCATGGTCGATGTTCAACGACACGCCCCAGGCGGAGAAGATGATGAAGTACCTGACGACCGCTGACGCCCAGGCGATCTGGGTCAAGCGCGGCGGCAAGATCTCGCCGAACAGCCAGGTGCCCCTGGCCGACTACCCCGACGCGCTGTCGAAGTCGACCGCGCAGATCCTGGTCGCGACGAAGATCGCCAAGTACGACGCCGGCGACCAGATGCCGTCTGACATGAGGAACGCGTACTGGTCAGCCGTGCTCCAGTTCGCGCAAAACCAGAACAATCTCAACTCGATCCTTGCCAACCTGGATGCGATCCAGGCCAAGGCATACACCTCGTAATCGAATAAAACGTAAGAGATGGACTTCAACGTCCTTCTGACGGACCTGCCGACGCTGGTCGTCGTGATCATCGGCGTTCCGCTGGTGCTCGCCGCCTACATCGTGGGCGGCGAGTACCTGGTCCGGCGCCTGCCGGACAAAGCGCGCCCAGCCGTCCGGCCGTGGATCTGGGTCGCCCCGGCGCTTGTGCTCGTCGCCGGGTTTCTCGTGGCGCCGGCCATCGCCACCCTCATCCAGAGCACCGAAGACCGGCACGGCGTCTTCATCGGATTTCAGAACTTCGCCACGCAGCTGGCCGGGTTCCCCACGGGGGGTGCGTGGATCGCGATCCGGAACAACCTCTTCTGGCTCATTTTCTACACACTTTTCGTGCTTGCCTTTGGCTTGCTCCTGGCCGTGCTCTTCGACCGCGTGCCGTACGAGAAAGTTGTCAAGTCGCTGATCTTCATGCCGATGGCCATCTCGTCAGTGGCCCTGGTGGTGATCTGGAAGTTCATGTATGCCTACCAACCGCCCGGTCAGCCGCAGACCGGCACGCTCAACTTCATCTTCAACACAGTTTTCCACCAGGACCCGCGGACCTGGATCCAGGACGAAACACCGCTGCTCGGGCTGTTCCCGCTAAACGACATGGCCCTGATCGGGACCGCGGTGTGGGGAATCGTCGGGTTCTCCCTGGTGATCCTGTCGGCCGCGCTGAAGGGCATACCGGGCGACCTGCTCGAAGCGGCGCGGGTCGACGGCGCCGGCGAGATCACGATCTTCCGCCGCGTGATCTTTCCCCTGATGATGCCCACCGTCGTGGTGGTCGGCACGACTCTCGTGATCTTCGCCCTCAAAGCCTTCGATGTCGTTTACGCCATGACGAACGGCAACTATCACACGGACGTGCTCGCCAACCGCATGTACCAGCTCCTGTATAACTCCAACGACTTTGGAGGCGCGAGCGCGGTGGCAGTGATCCTGCTCTTAACGGTGATACCCGTTTTGATCTTCAACCTGCGCCAGTTCAGAGCAGTGGAGGCAAGGCGATGACAATCGCAGTCGCGTCCCCGACCTCATCTACCACTGCCAGGTTCTCGCCGCGGTGGCTCTCCGACCGCCTCGGCGGCTTCGTCCTGCACGTCGTGGTGATCGGTCTGACGGTGGCCTGGATGGTACCCACCATCGGGCTCCTGATCACGTCCTTCCGCCTGCCGGCGGATATCTCCAACAGCGGCTGGTGGACGGCCCTGTCGCCGCCATTCAAGTTCACCTTTGACAACTACTCGCAGATGCTCTCGGCGAGCAACCTTGGGCAGAGCCTGTTCAACAGCTTCATGATCTCGATCCCGGCCACTGTCATCCCGGTGGCCCTCGCCGCGTTTGCGGCGTACGCCTTCGCCTGGATGAAGTTCCCCGGACGGGACTGGATCTTCCTGGCGCTCGTGGGGCTCCTTGCCGTGCCCCTGCAGCTCACCTTCATCCCGGTGACCACGGAATTGGTCAAGCTCGGCCTCACACCCGAAAAGCTGACCGCTGCCGGGCTGCCGCCTTTCATCCCCCTTTGGCTCGCCCATGCCGGCTACGGGCTGCCGTTCTCGATCTACCTGCTTTCGAACTTCTTCCGGGCCCTCCCCAGCGACCTTTTCGAATCGGCAGAGATCGATGGAGCGGGAACGCTCACCGTCTTCTTCCGTATCGTTCTTCCGCTGTCGGTTCCGGCGATCGCGTCGCTGGTGATTTTTCAGTTCCTCTGGGTCTGGAATGACCTTCTCGTTGCGCTCATCTACGTCGGCGGTGTGGCGAGCGTGGCCCCGGTCACGGTGACCCTTGTCAACCTGGTCGGCTCGTACGGCCAGAACTACCAGCTGTTGACCGCGGCGGCGTTTTTCTCGATGATCGTGCCCCTGGTCGTGTTCCTCAGCCTCCAGCGCTACTTTGTGCGCGGCATCCTCGCCGGTTCAGTGAAGGGATAGAAAGAGATGTCATCAGTCACCTACGACCACGTCGTCAAGCGCTACACCGCGGACCTCACCGTCGTGAAGGACTTCAACGTCGAGATCAAGGACAAGGAGTTCATGGTCCTGGTCGGCCCGTCCGGCTGCGGGAAGTCGACCGCGCTGCGCATGCTGGCCGGACTCGAGGCGATCTCCGAGGGCGAGATCCGCATCGGCGACCGCGTCGTCAACAACGTGGCGGCCAAGGACCGCGACATCGCGATGGTGTTCCAGTCCTACGCCCTTTACCCGCACATGTCGGTCTACGACAACATGGCCTTCCCTCTCCAGATGCAGCACATGAAGAAGGAGGACATCGACAAGCGCGTCAAGAACGCCTCGCAGATCCTGGGCCTCGACAATTTCCTCAAGCGGAAGCCGCGCGCTCTTTCAGGCGGCCAGCGGCAGCGCGTCGCGCTCGGTCGCGCGATCGTGCGCAGCCCGAAAGTCTTCCTCCTCGACGAGCCACTCTCCAACCTCGACGCCAAGCTGCGCGGCCAGACGCGCATCCAGCTGCAGAAGCTGCACCGCGACCTCGAGACCACGTTCATCTACGTGACGCACGACCAGGTCGAGGCGATGACGATGGGCGACCGTATCGCGATCATGAACGCGGGCATCCTCCAGCAGGTTGGGACGCCAGGCGACATCTACGACCACCCCGCCAACCTCTTCGTGGCGGGCTTCATCGGCAGCCCCACCATGAACTTCGTCCCCGCGACGGTGGACAACGGCATCGCCCGGGCGTCCGGGCTTGAGGTCAAGCTGCCGAAGCCGGTCAGCGTGACCAAGGGCACTCTCGGGTTCCGGCCCGAGGCCGTGACCGACCGCGTCGTCGAAGGCGGCCCCACGATGAAGATGAAGGTCGACGTCGTGGAGCGGCTCGGCTCGGACCAGTTCCTGTACGGGCAGGTGGGCTCCGACCAGGTGACGGCGCGCGTCGACCCCCGTATGAGCGTTCAGCCCGGCGACACCGTTCAGCTGGGCCTGGGCACCGCCGGCCTGCACTTCTTCGACTCGGAGACCGAAAAGGCCCTCATCTAAGGCTTGGAGCGGATTCGGGCGCTCGAGGACTTCGACGCCGCCCGATTTCGCGCCTTCCGGCGCGCCGTCGGCTCGATCCTCACGCGGCGCGCCCGGAGCCTGCAGTCGATCGAGCCGGTGCTCGAAGCGGCGGGCCTCGAGGGCAGGTCCTACGGTGGAATCCAGGAGATCCCTCTCGACCAGGTCGTGGGCTCGGCGGCGCCGGCGTCCAAGACGGGCGACTTCGACCCCGGCTTCCTTCCAGTCAACCGGCGCTTGCGCGACCGCTGGACGCGCATCTACGAGGCGATGGTCGAGGGAGACGAGCTGCCGCCGATCGACGTGTACAAGGTGGGCGACGAGTACTACGTGATCGATGGGCACCATCGCGTCTCGGTCGCCCGCAGCCTGGGTCGCGCCACGATCAACGCGCGCGTGGTCGAGGTCAAGACCCGCGCGCCGCTGGGTCGCAAGCGCGACGCGGCCGCGCTGCTCCGGGCGGCCGAGTACGCTGCTTTTCTCGAGACGACACAGCTGCATCGCACTCGCCCGGAAGCGCGTCTCGAGTGCAGCCGCCTTGGCCGCTACGACGAGATCCTGAAGCACATCCTCGGACACGGCTACTTCCTCGGCCTCGAGCTGGGCCGCCCGGTGCCGCTGCCAGAGGCCGCCGCGAGCTGGTACGACCGCGTGTACAAGCCGGTGGCGGAGGCGATTCGGAAGCACAGGGTGCTCGAGCAGCTTCCCGGCTGGACCGAGGCCGACCTCTATGTGGAGATCACCCGCCGGTGGCTCAAGATGAGCCAGGTGGGCCAGGCCTCCGGTCCCGACCCGGCAGTACAGGAATTGCTCAACGAGCATGCTGACAACTGGTGGCGGCGCCGCCAGGCGATGCAGATCCCCGACCGGCGGCAGAAGGACAGAGCCGAGGACGAAGTATGAGAAGGAACCTGCCGGTTCCTTCTCATCGACAGGCCGGCTGCGCCGGCGTGTCTGCTCATCTTCCCGCGGTTGGGATTTCCGGAATAGTCACTCCAGGCGACTCATGGGAGTTTTCGAGACAAAGTTGCGGCCGGGACCAGCCCGGCCGCCCATGCCACGCTGGAAGTGAGGAATGATTGGAATCATCTTCGGCCCGCCTGGGAGCGGGAAGGGCACGCAGGCCGCCCGGATCGAGGACGAGTTCCACCTGACGCACCTCTCGACGGGCGACATCCTCCGCTCCGAGGTGGCGCGCGGCACCGAAATCGGCAAGGAGGTCGCGCGGATCATGGCCGCGGGCGACCTCGTGCCCGACGACGTGATCATTCGCATCGTCCAGGCCATCCTGCGCGACCCTGACGTCAGCTCAGACGTGCTGCTCGACGGGTTCCCCCGAACGCTCGAGCAGGCGCGGGCCCTGGACGGGATGCTGGCCCAGGAAGGCCATCGGGTCGACTTCGTGGTAGCCCTTGACGTGCCCGAGGGCGACCTGGTCGATCGCATCCTGCACCGGGCGGCGGTCGAGGGTCGCGCCGACGACACCCGGGAGGCGATCGCCGAGCGGATGCACGAGTATCACAAGCTCACGCACGCCGTGCTCGACCACTATCGCAAACAAGGGGTGCGGGTCGAGGTGGTCGACGGTGTGGGAGACGTCGATGAGGTATTCGGGCGTATTCGGCGGGCCATCGGAATATCCTCTCGCTAGCTGGGTAGGCGGTTTGGCAAAGAAACTGGAAAAAAGAGCGTCCGAGTCCGACCTGGGTCCCTCCATGAAACCGGCCGTGAACGGTGATCGAGCGCACCTGGAGCCGGGTGGGGAGGGCGAGCCCGAGGCGGCCGGCGCGCGGCCCCGGATCGCCAGTGCCTTTCCACCGATCGCGGACTACGCATTTCTTTCCGACTGCGAGGTCAACTGCCTGATCGCCCCCAGCGGGCGCCTGGAGTGGATGTGCCTCCCACGGCCCGACAGCCCGAGCGTGTTCGCGGCCATGCTCGATCGCGCCGCGGGGAGCTTCCGATTCGGACCGACCGGCGTCCAGGTCCCCGCCGGACGCCGCTACCTGCCCGGCACGCTGGTCCTGGAGACGACCTGGCGGACCAGGACCGGCTGGATGATCGTCCGCGACGCTCTTTGCATCGGGCCCTGGTATCACAACCAGCGCCGTTCGGGAACCAACCGCCGGCCCCCGACCGACTATGAGGCGGAGCACATCCTGCTGCGGACAGCGCGCTGCGTGGTGGGCGACGTCGAGATCAGCCTCGACTGCCAACCGGTCTTCGACTACGGGCGCACCGCCGCGAAATGGGAGTACGCCGGCCAGGGCTACAACGAGGCGATCGCAAGCGGTGGAGAGATGGATGTGCCGCTGCGCCTGGTCACAGACTTGAGGATGGGTTTTGAGGGGCCTGGGGCGCACGCCTCGAAGACATTGCGCCAGGGCGAGAAGGCCTACGTGGCCATGGTCTGGCCGAGGTCGCGCCACTCCACCGCCCAGGAGTACTGGGCGGAGCACCCCGCCCCCGCGACTGCCGATGAGGCGTTCGTGCGCGTCGAACGGACGGCCGACTACTGGCGCGAGTGGATCAACCGCGGGGAGTTTCCGGAGCACCCGTGGCAGAGCTACCTCCAGCGCAGCGCGCTGACGCTGAAGGGGCTCACTTACAGCCCGACCGGCGCCCTCCTTGCGGCGCCGACGACCTCGCTGCCGGAGACGATCGGCGGCGAGCGCAACTGGGACTATCGCTACACCTGGATTCGCGACGGCACCTTCATGCTGTGGGGCCTTTACACGCTCGGCTTCGACCGCGAGGCAAACGACTTCTTCTATTTCATCGCCGACGTGGCGAAGGGCAAGAAGGACCTGCAGATCATGTACGGCATCGGCGGCGAGCCCGAGTTGACCGAGACGACGCTCGATCACCTCAGCGGCTATGACAGCTCAAGGCCAGTGCGCGTCGGGAACGCCGCCTACCAGCAGGTGCAGCACGATGTCTGGGGGGCGGTGCTGGACTCGGTATATCTGCACACGAAGTCTCGCGACTACCTGCCCGAGGTGGTGTGGCCGACCCTCAAGCGCGCGGTGGAATGCGCGATCGAGAACTGGAGCAAGCCCGACCGCGGGATCTGGGAGGTGCGTGGCGAGCCGCAGCACTTCACTTCGTCGAAGCTCATGTGCTGGGTCGCGTGTGACCGCGGCGCACGCCTTGCTGAGCTGCACGGGGATAACGGCCTGGCGAGTAGCTGGCAGGCGGTGGCGGACGAGATCAAGTCGGACCTGTGCGAGCGCGGCGTCGACAACCGGGGCGTCTTCGTACAGCACTACGGCACGAAGGCCCTGGATGCATCGGTCCTGCTCATCCCGCTGGTCCGGTTCCTGCCACCGGAGGATCCTCGCGTGCGGGCAACGGTGCTGGCCATCGCCGACGAGTTGACCGTCGATGGCATGGTGCTGCGCTACCGCACCGACCAGACCGACGACGGCCTCTCGGGAGAGGAGGGCACGTTCACGATCTGCTCGTTCTGGTTGGTCTCGGCGCTCTGCGAGATCGGCGAGCTGGACCGGGCGCGCCAGCTGTGCGAGAAGCTGCTCTCGTACGCGAGCCCGCTTCAGCTGTACGCGGAAGAGATCGACCCGCGAAGCGGCCGGCACCTGGGCAACTTTCCGCAGGCCTTTTCGCACCTGGCCCTGATCAACGCCGTCATGCACGTGATCGACGCCGAGCTCGGAACACCGATCACGTTCGGCAGCGGAGCGCCCTCACCCCAACCCTAGCCGCAACATTTGTAATGCGGCAAAACACGGAATTTTGCAGACAGCGCCCCAACCTGGGTGCCACATTCTCTCGTCGGGGGTGGGTGAAAATTCAGGTCCGCTCGAGGGCGAGGACATTGGCACCTCCCATTGGGAGGACGCCCGGCACTGGATGAGCATCTACGGCGACCTGATCGAGTTCAAGCGCGGAATCCTCGATCGGATCCAGGCCGATTTGATCAAGCTGCCTCCGGTGGCCCGGAACGCCGCCGAGGCAGATGTTCACATCATCGAGAGCCAGATGCACGGCTACCTGCGACGCCTCGACCTCTGGCACCACCGCGTCTCCGAGCTGAACGGCCTCTCGGTGGATCCCGAAGAGCGCCGGATCAACTACAGGGGGGAGGAAGCCACACTGACTCTCCGAGAGTTTCAGCTCATCAAGTTCTTGCTGGATCACCCCTACCGGTACTTCACCGTGGCCCAGATACTCGCCCAGGCTTGGGCCGAGCCCAACCTCTTCCCCGAGCAGGTGCGCAGCTATGTCTGGCGATTGCGGAAGGTCTTCGTTGAAATGCAGCTCCCGTGTGACATCGTCAACCGGCCCGGTCGCGGTTATTCGTTAGAGTTCCGCGCCGAAAAGTAGCAACGATACTTTGAGTCCTATGGGAAAGAGCCAGAGCCAATCTCGATCTGGGCCGCGTACCAGGCTGCCCCGAATCCTGGTCGTAGACGCCAATGCCGGCTACCGATCGGTCATCTCGCATGTGGTCGAGCTGGCCGGAGCGGAGTTCGAGAGCGTGGCCGACTTCGAGACGGCGAAAAGGGTGCTGGAGAGGTCCGCGAGGTTCGACATGGTCATCCTGGGCATGAGCGCGGAGTCGCGAGTGAGCCCGAAGCAGCTGAGCGAGCTGCGGACGGCGGCGGGGTCACCCTTCATCCTCCTGGACGAGTCGTCCGGCGAAGCCGCCGGCACCCTCGAACAATACGAAGCGGGTGCGAGCCAGGTCCTGCCCAAGCCCTTTGTGCCAGACGCGCTGATCGGTGCCATCAAAGCAGTGCTGCGGGGCCCCGAGGCAGGGTCCGTGGTCTCGATCGCCACCAGGATCGAGATGGGCGGCCTCGTCTTCGACGCCACGCACCGGACCGTGAAGAGCGCTGAGGTCAGTGTTTCGATGACGAAGCGCGAGTGGCAGCTGCTCTCGTTCTTCCTGGCGAATCCGAACCAGCTGTTCGCTGCCGAGGACGTCGCGCTGCCCGCCTGGGGCCCGGATTCGTCGATCGAGCAGTTCCGGACGTACGTCACGCGACTGCGGCAAAAGCTGGCGCCGTTCAAGAGCGTTTGCGAGCTGATCAACGAGAAAGGCAAGGGCTACCGCCTGACGCTGCACCAGCCAAAACCATGAATTTCACCTCCCCACCGCGTGGGGCGGTGCGACCTATTCGCAGTCTGTGCCAGCGTCCTCGCACTCGGGACGGACGCCGAAACGACGGAAGGAGGATCGGTTGCGAGCGAACCAGCGGTAGGCCGCCTCCTCGACAATCGCCGCCGGCCGGAGCCGGTACGCGCTGGCTAGCACCGCCCAGCCGCCTCCCAACTCCCGCCACACGCGGTTTACCGCCGCCGCCCCCTCCAGGCGCCCTTCCCGGTCGACCGTCCAGGCCGCCCGGTCAGCCTGCGTACGCGTCACTCCATACCGGGCCAACACTCCTCTCTTTTGATTTGCCAATGCCAGCACACGGCCGGCCCGGTCGCGCCGGCGGACCCAGCGCGCCATCCTGGTTCAAACGCCTCAAGTCCCGTCGAAAAGGAGGACCAGGTTGGGCTCGCTCACGCGAGCGACCAGCCAATGAACCCAATCAGGGCGAAGACGAGGGCATTCAGGTCGCCGTGGACGAGAGCCATCGTCTGCAGGTCCAGCGCAGGGAGGGGGAACACGCGCGCCGCAGCGTAATCGACGCCCAGAAACATCGGGATCACCACCCCGGCGGCGGAGAGAGTCAGCAGCCAGCGGGCGCGAGAGCGCATGCGCGGGGCAACCACGAAAGCGGTGAGCGCCGACATGGTCAGGATCCCGGTCGCCAGCACCAGCGGCCCGACCACGGTCAACGCCACAATCCCGGTCGCCACCCCGGTGGCGGTGGTCGGCGTGCCGAACACGACGAGCAACCCGGCGCCGGCCGCGACCCGGCGCGTCCAAACCGGCGCTCCTGTAAGGGCATTGAGCACAAGCGCCGACATCATCACCGCAGCGAATCCCGCGTAGTGAAAATGCACGGCGGTCAGTTCCGTAATCGTTGGGCTGTAGCCGAAGTCATTGCCGCTGCGGAATGCGACCAGCCAGGCCGCGGCCACGCTCAGAACTCCGAGCGCTGCAGCGGGCAGCAGGTGGATGGGGTGCAGCGACCGTGACTCGACGATCTCGAAAAGGCCCGCCAGGCTCGCGATCACGCACACAGCAAGCCAAGCGGAAGCCAGGAGGGCGGCGGTCCCACCGATCGGGACCAGGAACGAAACGACCGCACACAGAGCCCCGATGGGCTGCGTGTACCGGGCAATCTTCAGCACGACGATGGCGTGCGGCGCTGTCAGAGGAGCGAGCCAGAAGCCGAGCGGAACAACTACGACAGGGGCCAGCAGGAGCAAAAGGTCGATGAGGGTGAGCTGGCCGACGACGATCGGTGGCACGGTGAGCTCGGTTATGGGGAAAATGTAGAGCTTGAATGCTGGTTAGAGTTCGACCTCTGACAGGCGCTGAGTGGCGCGAACGCCTTTCAATTCGCAAGTACGAGTGGATCGGCTACAGCCTGGCCGCCTTGACAGGTGGGGCATGCGGCGGACTAGCAATCGGCCTTCTCTTTCAGTGTTGCAGCCAAAAGGGCACAGTTGGCGGTCCGCCCACCCGGTTTGCGGCCAAAAGGGCACAGTTGGCCCGCTCCGGAGTGCGGGCTGTTAGGGGTGGTCCCCATTGGAGGGGGCCGGCTTCAGGAACAGTGCCCCAAGCGGTGGCAAAGTCAGCGTCAGGCTGTGGCGATGGCCGTGGGCGCTGATCGGCACCGCCTCGACGCCGCCCAGGTTGCCCTGGCCGCTCCCTCCATAGAGAGGCGCGTCGCTGTTCAGCAGCTCCAGCCACCGGCCCGCCTGTGGGATGCCGATCTGGTAGTTCTGGCGTGGGACCGGCGTGAAGTTGAACACGCCGACGATGATGTCCTCCGGTGACCGCCCGCGGCGGATCAGGCTGACGATGCTCTGGTCGGCGTCCGTGACGTCGATCCATGAGAAACCGGCCGGTTCGAAGTCCAGCTCGTGCAGAGCCTTCTCGTCGCGCAGGATGCGGTTCAGGTCTCCGACCCAGAGACGCATCCCGGCGTGCATCGGCTGGTCGAGCAGGTGCCAGTCGAGACTCTGGTCGTGGTCCCACTCGTGCCACTGGCCGAACTCATCGCCCATGAACATGAGCTTCTTGCCGGGCTGCGCGTACATGTAGGCAAACAGCAGGCGCAGGTTCGCGAACTTCTGCCAATCGTCACCCGGCATCTTCGACAGGAGCGACCCCTTGCCGTGAACGACCTCATCGTGAGAGAGCGGCAGCATGAAGTTCTCGCCGAACGCATAGAGCATCCGGAACGTGAGCTGGTTGTGATGGAACTTGCGGTGGATCGGCTCCTGCGACATGTAGGACAGCGTGTCGTGCATCCAGCCCATGTCCCACTTCATGCCAAAGCCGAGCCCGCCAAGGTACGTCGGTCGCGAGACGAGCGGAAAGGAGGTGGACTCCTCGGCGATGGTCTGGACGGCGGGCTGCTCCTTGTAGACCTCGATGTTGAAGCGGCGCAGGAAGTCGACCGCCTCGAGGTTCTCATTGCCTCCGAACTTGTTCGGGATCCACTCCCCGGCCTTGCGCGAGTAGTCGAGGTAGAGCATCGAGGCGACCGCATCCACGCGCAATCCGTCAGCGTGATAGCGGTCGAGCCAGCAGAGGGCGCTGCTCAACAGGAAGCCGCGCACCTCGTTGCGGCCGTAGTTGAAGATCGAGCTTCCCCAGTCCGGGTGGACACCCAGGCGAGGATCCGCGTGCTCGAACAGGTGCGTCCCGTCGAAGTTCTGGAGTCCGAACTCGTCGGCCGGAAAATGTGACGGCACCCAGTCGAGGATCACGCCGATCCCGTTCTGGTGCAGGTAGTCGACCAGGAACATGAAGTCCTGGGGCGTGCCGTAACGGCTCGTCGGCGCGAAGTACCCCTCGACCTGGTATCCCCACGAACCGTAGAACGGGTGCTCCATCACGGGCATGAACTCGACGTGCGTGAAGCCCATCTGGCTGACATATTCGGCAAGCCGAGGGCCGAGCTCGCGATATGTGAGCCACCGGTTCTCCTCCTCCGGCACGCGCATCCACGAGCCAAGGTGCACCTCGTAGACCGACCAGGGGGCTCCGCGTCCGTTGCCGGCCTGGCGGTTGGACATCCAGCGTTCGTCGCCCCAGCGGTAGTCGAGGTCCCACACGATCGACGCCTGGCGTGGCGGCTGTTCGCAGTAGGCGGCGAACGGGTCGGCCTTGTCAGCTCCCTGGCGGGTGACCCGGGAGTGGACGTGGTACTTGTACAGCGCGCCGTGCTTCACGCCGGGAATGAATCCTTCCCAGATCCCGGACTGCTCGCGCGGGAACAGCCCGTTGGCGGTCTTGTCCCAGCCGTTGAAATCACCGATCACGCTGACCGAGTCCGCGTTCGGCGCCCACACCCCGAACGACGTCCCGTCCGGATCGGCCGATAGGTGTGCCCCCAGCTTGTCGAACAGGTGGCTGTGCGTGCCCTCGTTGAAAAGGTGCAGGTCGAACGGGCTGAGCAGCGAGCGTGCGATCACGGAGGCGTCACCACCTCGAGGATGCCGCGCAGCGGGATCCGCACCCACTCCGGCCGCATGTTCAGCTCATATCGCAGCTCGTACAGCGCTTTCTCCAGGAGCATCGTATTGAGTTGCAGGTCGAGGTCGTCGGCCGCGTGGGGCACGAACGAAGCAGCCCCAGCCGTTGAGAGGTAGCTCTTCAGGAAAGCGGCCGAGACACACTGGACCCAGAACCGGCCCCAATTCCGAAGTGCTGGGAGCGCGGCGGCGGCGATCTGATCTGAGCGCAGGGCCGCCTGGCTCGCGTAATCGAATGACCGCAGCATCCCGGCAACGTCCCTGAGCGCGAGTCGCTTGAGCCGGCGCTCGTACAGGGTGCGGGTGGGCTCGCCTTCGAAATCGATGATCACGAAATCGTGTCCTGTGTACAGCACCTGCCCCAGGTGATAGTCGCCGTGGACGCGAATCCTGGTCGAGGTCAGGCGCCGGCTCAGGAACGACTTGAGGATGCTTGCGATCCGCGGCTCGAGCTCGAGCACCTGCTTCGCCTCGTCGCGAGCGTCCTGCGGAAGCTTGTTGAGCTGGCTGCGCAAGAGCTCGGTCGAGCGCATCGAAAGGCCGCTCAGAGATTGATAGATGGACCGCTGGTCCTGGGGCGTGATCCGCTCGGGGGCGAACGCAGGATCGGACGGATCGGAGGCGAGCGCCGTGTGCATCTCGGCCGTCCGGCGACCGAGTAGCCGCGCCGAATCGAGGTAGGCGCCGATGGTCCTGGCCGCCGCCTCGGGCAGCTCCCCGGCTGCCGCCTGGACGAGATTGCGCGCGAACGCGGGAGGTTCCGATTCGAGGAGCTCCGGCCCCTGGAAGAAGTGAGAGAGCGTGTTCGTCGTGTGCTGCCAGGCGTCGCCCTGGTTGGGCACGTATCCCTGGAGCACCGCCAGGCTGACGGGTTCGCCGCTGTCTCGCCGGTATTCGAGGCTCCCCGCGAGCGGCGCGATCTGCGCGAAGTTCGTCTTCTCGGTCAGGAAGCGGCCGACCTCGAGCTCAGGGTTGACGCCTTCCTCGAGCCGCCGGAACACCTTGAGGATGAGCCGCTCGCCGAACACAACCGAGTTGTTGCTCTGTTCGGCCACAGAAAGGGCCGCCTCCAGCCGCACGGTCTCTGGCCCTCGCAGGCGGGCGAACGCTCGCGTCGTGGAACCGATCAAAATGCCCTTCCCCCCAGTCGCGCGACGCCGCCTGGCGATCGCCCCGAGCACCGCCTCGGCGAAGGCCGGCGGGCCCAGGGCGTCGTAGAGCAGACCGCGCCCTTCCTCGCCCTGAATGCGAATCCACGCGATGGCGGAATGCGGCCACCTCTCGACGATGTGCGGTGCCTCCGCCTGGTTGGCGTAGGCAAGCGGCAGCTGGTAGGTGTCTGGGTCGCCCTCCGCGTACGAGATGACGACGGCGGCCAGGTAGGCGCCGCCGACCGCCCCCGGCACCGGTAGCAGGTCGGAGATGAAGGCCGACTTGAGCCGCCTCGCCTTGCCGGCGAACCACC
>Ga0209118_1000720_pt1 | contig 16944 bp, 12 predicted proteins | sample BlaSpr_A8_Ref_M1_FD_187988 | JGI IMG/M metagenome (GOLD analysis project Ga0209118, IMG submission 187988) | Forest soil microbial communities from Thunder Bay, Ontario, Canada - Black Spruce, Ontario site 2_A8_Ref_M1 (SPAdes) (version 2) | ecosystem: Environmental > Terrestrial > Soil > Boreal...
GAAGTTCGAACCGCCACGCACAGCGGACAGGTCATCACGGGTCAATTCTTTGCTGATTTCCAGGTCTTTGATCATCAGGGATTTCATGGTATGTCTCCAGAGTTAAGTTAGGTTGGGCTTGCATGTTGAGCAATTAAAGTGCGCTCACCGACGACTAAAGCACAGGCCGTGCCAAGCGCAAGAAGCGCCACGGCATGATCGCTAAGCATATGAAATAAGGGTGCTATGTGGATAACCGAGCAGGGTGGGCGAGGCTCTTCACCTGGGGCGCCAGTGCGAGTTGGTGGGCTGAGCCGAACAGCTTCGTGGCCCATTGTTGGCGAGCAGACAAACACCTCGCGGATCGCAACCGACACGCGAAACCGGATTCGTTGAAGCCGGAGACCGGCGCACCGGGGTGTCCGTCTTAGCGCGCGCGGGTGCCTGCACGACCCATGCTTGCACCTTAGCGCCTTCTGCCGCGCGCTACGCCCCCTCGGTTCCCTTGGGGCGCGACGTTTTCGGCTGCGTCTGAGCTAATCAACCAGACTGCCGCTCGCTGAAAGGCGATCTTCAGCGTGGGGGTGTCTCCGCTGCTAGGCAAGCGGCGCGTTGACCACCCCTTGCGTTCCTGTGAGAGAACCCAGTGTTTACTATAATCTATTCGCAACAGGGGCAAAAACTCGAACCAAAACGGTATTGGGGCCCCGCGATCATTGGGCAATGAGTACTGCTTTTAAATCCTGCGAACTTGTTCCCCTTTTTCGCTCTCGTGGGCTGGATGAGACTGACTGGGACTGGCCTACTCTGTTGCAGGCATTGTGGTCTGAAGACCCTGGTCTGCGTAAGCCAGTCCCAACCGCGCCCCGCCGCAACCACCGGAAAGGGTCATCCGACGGGGCATGGGTGAGATGTCGGGAAAACGATGGGCTGAGGGAAGACGCGGCAAGCCGCATCTCGGGCTTCTCACGCAAGCATGAAGGTATCTGCGGCATTTAGGGGGTGACTTTTTGAAGAACACGCGAAAACAAGATAAAGAACACAAACCCAGTCCATTTCTCCAGAAATCGATCGGGACTGCCGCACGCCGAACGACGATCCAGGAATGCAGTGCCAACACGTATGTCTAGTTTTGCGCACGTCATCGATTCCTTTCGGCACGGCGGTCTGTCGCCCAACGAGTTTATCGCGCACATCGACCGTGTGTTGGCTGCGAATCAATCCAATTCGGCACGGCTGTTGGAGATTCTTACCGAAGAGCACACCAAGATCCCATTGCCGCCCGACGTGTACGCCGAGGCGCACCGGCGCATCGAGCATTCGGCGGAATCGGTTCCGGGAACGACTGACGATGAAACTCGTGCCGTGAATTCCTCCGTCGCCGGATCAGACCGGATAAAGGGGGTCGGCGACACGCTGAATGGCCGGTTTGTGTTGGAGGAGTGCCTCGGTGTCGGTGGTATGGGCACGGTGTACAAGGCGCTGGACTTGCGCAAGCTTGAGGCGTCCGACCGCAAGCCCTACATCGCGATCAAGGTCCTGAACCTCCAGTTTCGCGGCCATCCCAAGTCGCTGATCGCTCTGCAACGCGAAGCCAAGAAGGCCCAGACGCTGGCCCATCCGAACATCGTAACCGTATACGATTTTGACCGTGACGGATCGATGGTGTACCTGACGATGGAGTACATGTCGGGGAAACCGCTGAGCGAAATACTCAGAACCACGGGCTTCTCCGGAATGCCCTATGCCGAGGCGCTACCTATCATCAGCGGTATGGGCAGAGCGCTCGCCTATGCGCACGAGCGTGGCCTGGTCCACTGCGACTTCAAACCCGGCAACGTTTTTCTGACAGATTCAGGTCACGTGAAGGTGATCGATTTTGGCATAGCGCGCGCCTTCGAGAAGCCGGGCGAGGAATCGGACGCCACCATATTTGATGCCGGCAGTCTCGGTGGAATGACGCCGGCATACGCCAGTCCAGAAATGCTCGACCACCGCGAACCGGATCCGCGCGATGACATTTATGCCCTCGCTTGCATCACCTACGAGTTGTTGACCGGACGGCACCCTTTCGGCCGTTTGTCCGCAACGCAGGCGCGCAGCGCGGGCAGCAAGGCACCCCGGCCAAAGAATCTGGGGCTTAGACAGTGGCATGCCTTGAGGGCGGCCTTATCCTTTGATCGCGAAACGCGAACGCCAACGGTGGCGCGCTTTCTCGCGGAAATAAGCGGTGAACGTCAACAAAGGGTTTCGGTTGGTCTGGTGGCATCGGGTGTAGTTGTTGGCGTGATTCTCGCGGCCGGCCTCAGCTACTATTGGCAATCGCGGACCGCTGGTGGCGAGAAGCTGCCGCCCCCTGTAGCTCCGTCGGCGATAGCGGTTGCTCCGTCAGCGACCCCGGTTACTCCGCCGGCGACTCTGCCCCCAACGGCGCAGCCTTCCGAACCTGCGCTGTCCCTTGCGGCGGTTGCACCGATTCTGGCCGGCGTCTCATGTTCGGCCTTGGCGGCATCGGTTAATGATCATGCGCTGAAGGTCCAGGGATTTCTTTCCGAGCGGTCTGGGATCGCACGCCTTAAAGACACGTTGAGCAAAGTCCCCGGCGTGAAAGCTTTGAGCACAGATATCCAGTTGGTGGGCGATGACAAGTGCGGCGTGCTCAAGCAGCTAGCACCCTATTGGACAACGAATAGGCAGGCCGGTGCCGCCGCCTCGATTCGCACAAGAGATGCCGAGCTAAATCTGACCGAGGACGATCCGTTGATCCTCGACATCACGACCCCAGGCTATAACTCCTACGTGAGCGTCGATTATTACCTCGTGGATGGCAATGTCGTCCATCTGCTGCCCAACCCCGACGCCAAAGATAATCAGGCACCTCCCAGTCATGCGCTCACTATCGGTAGCTTGGGGGAGTGGGTGATTGCTAAGCCGCTGGGGACGGAATTGGTTGTGCTTTTGATCACTCCCGCGCCGTTGTTCGACGGGATTCGTCCCCAGTCCGAAACCGCATCAGACTATTTGGGGGCAGTAGAGCAACGGCTTCGGCAGTTGGCCGCCAAATACGGATCAGAAAAAATCGCGGTTGACTTGATTCAAATCACCACCAAAGCTCGCAAGCATTGAGCCGTTGGCCAACCCAACGCTTCCGGGGTAACGCAGGTTCAGGTCCTCGGCAATCGCTTGATCCCACGGTTACGTTCATTTGAGGCTTCGCGCCACCCGGAAACCATTCTGCGAGTAGCGCACGCTGGCGTCATATCTGAAACGCGTCGACGACAGCATATAGCTTGGTCCGTCGCGCCAAGAACCACCTCGTATGACTCGAACACGGCAGTCGTGTTCATCCCAGGAACTACCGTCGGAAGGCGCGCCCTTATAGGAGTTGTGCCAGCAATCACTGACCCATTCCCAGACACTGCCGTTCATGTCGTAAAGTCCGTACGGATTGGCAGCAAACGACCCCACAGTGGCGGGCCCATCCTGATGCCAGGGCTCGCCGCAACCCTTGCAGTTCGCGCTGTTGTTGCGCATCTGTTCACCCCACCAGTATCGGGTCGAGGTGCCGCCCCTTTCCGCGTACTCCCACTCGGCCTCCGTGGGCAGTCGGTAGGCCTTGCCACTGACTTTGCTCAACCACACTACATACTGTTGAGCATCGTCCCAGCTCACGTCGCGCACCGGCGTATTGGCGGCACGGCTGAGGTCGGCTGAGACGCGCTGGCACGCACCCGCGTCCACACAAGCGTTCCATTGTTCCACGGTCACTTCGTATTTTCCGATCGCGAAGGGCGCGCTGATCGACACGCCATGTGCCGGCCGTTCCGAGGGGTCGTCCGAATTGCTCCCCATCGTATAGGCTCCGCGCGGCAACCCGACGAGCGCCGGACACATGGGGCAATCCTTGACCTCAGCGACCGCCGCAGGCGGACTCGGCGGCTTCTCGGACGCTGTCGCGGGGGTGGGGGCTGGGCGAGTCTGCTTCGGCGTCGCTTCAGGGGCGGGCGCCGGACGCGCCCGCTCCGGTGCCGCCTCGCCCTTGGGTGCGGATGCGCGCAGCCGCTCAATGCGACTTCGCGCCAAGGCGGCGAAGCGACCGTTGGGATACGCTTCCAGATAGGCCTCGTAGTCGCTGGCGTGGGTACTGTCCTTGATCGATTCCCAGAAGGCGAGTTCGTAGGCGCTGTCCTTCGGGAGAATACCGCGGCTTTGCATCGCGACAACGACTTCCCGTCCGATCGACTCCGCGCTTGGGAAAGCCCCGAGAGATGCCCTAGCCGCTACCAAACTGAACTCGCCCGATAGCGATGATGACACCCAGGGTATTTGCTGGCCGTCGGTTGCTTGGCTAACGGCGGCCCCAACGCTCGCGAACAACTCCATGATGTCTCGGCCGGGGACGGCCAGCGCCCTCACCAATTCGGCGGTGTAGAGGCCGTGCTGTGCCCCATCTGCCGCAAAGGATCCTGGAGCGGTGGCATAGGCGATCAGCGTTTGGTCGGGCACCTCGGCTGAGCCTGCGTTGCCAACATGAAACGGGTTGTTCAGACACGTGTCGAGAATGATCAAATTCCGCTTGCCCGGGCGCGGCGTGGACATGCTCGCAAGCACGCTCTTCAGACTGATGCTCGTCGCGGTCAGTCGGCCGGGCGAGTGGCTATCGGAGTCGACGGGAGCAAGCCATGCGTCCTCACCGATTCGAAATCCATGCCCTGCAAAATAAAATAGTCCGACGCCACCGGCATTGAGGCGTTGACTGAATTCGAGGATCACTTCTTTCATGCGCCGCTGGGTCGCGTTTTCGTAGACCATGACCTCAAATCCGAGCCGAGCCAGAACTTTGCTCATTGACCGCGCATCGTCTATGGGGTTGCGGAACGCACCATCTCCGTAGTCACCGTTTCCGATAAGCAGCGCGACACGTCTGTTTTCGCCATAGTGTGTGCCGGGAATTGCCTGCTCAACCGCTGCGCCGACGTCATACGCTTTGCTACCGGCCTGTACCCAATCGCAGAAAATCGTTCCCAACAGAAACGCAATCAGAAGTTTTTGCCACACAGCCGGCCCCTTTATTAGCTTCGATTTTGATGTAGTTTCCCACGCTAGACCCCTACAGCGGTGGCACGATCCTGCGCATTGGCATGGTGTTCCGCAACGGCATGCAGAGGATCCGACCCGCTGTGCCTGGCGCAGAGCTCGGCCACGCGGATATCTGGAGGGACAGAAAAAACACAGTCAATGGCTCATGCAATGAAAAATCGTCCTAGTGGGCTACGATTTAAGGCTCAAATTTTTTTCGAGCCCGTGTTTCGCGCAGACAGAATCCCGCAATCGCTAGTTAGGTTATATGAAGTTAGTTCAAAACAAACGTCTGCGTAAAAGAAACGGCGGGTGGACCGTGTTCGGGATCCGCCGGCCGTATTTATGCGCAGCCCTGCACGTGCTTCTGGTTACAGTATAGAACCATTTGCCAGCTGCATATGCTATTGTTTTGACATGTGTTTTGGCAAAACTTATTCGCTACGGCTCGACGTCGAGTCCCTTCGTTCGGGACCGCTGGTTCAAATTTGCGTAAAACCGTTCATTGTTTTCGCTTGACGTTCAAGAAAGGACAAATACCGATCCTTCTGCCATGTACTACTATATTAAATTGAAGATGCTTCCATCATGAATTTCAACGACCGAGGGCAGATCTCTTCGGACATGTGTGGCGTGACCGACGTTGGAGTGTTTGCAGCTCGGCGCTGCCGGGCTTCGGAGTGCGAGCAGGCACCCGACATTCGCTGGGGCCCGAAGACGAATCGGCGCTTGGCCGTGACCCTCGAGTTGCCGCGAGGCAGAATGGAAACGAAGAAATCCGTGAGCAACGCGGCGCTTAAGCAGCCGGGTTTCGAGCCCCTGGGGTCGGGAACGTGACCGGCGCAATAGAATGCCGTGGTTTCAAGTTGCCCATTTTGCAATGAGTTGATGCTTGGCTTTATTCGGGCGCGCACAAGAAGACAAGGGCCAAGCAGCGTATCGCGCTCTAAACCTGCGTTATGACCTACCTCGTGCTGAGCCGGAACGACAAATGGCCTTTGTCTGGGGCGATGCCGACGATGTCCGGTTGTGCGCTTTGCTGCGTGGTCAAGGCGGGCGATTCTTTGGGAGGATGCATAGCATGTTAAGAGCAATGATTTTTGCCGCTGTGGCTGTAGGGGTCTTGTGGATGTCGCCTGTCTTCGCCGCCCGAACACCGTCACCGAAGAATGCGGAGGCCGCTATTATCTGGCCCGCCGATGGTACGGTCATTGAAGGCGGCAAGTTCTGGTTACGCATGGGCCTGAAAAATATGGGAGTGTGTCCCAAAGGGGTCAACATGCCCAATGTGGGCCACCATCACCTGTTGATCGATACCGATCTACCTCCGATGGACCAGCAGATACCGTCTGATAGAAATCACTTCCACTATGGGGCCGGTGAAACGGAAGCGCGCATCGAACTCCCGCCGGGAAGGCACACCTTGCAGTTGCTGCTGGGAGACCAGGACCACATACCGCATGATCCCCCCGTGTATTCGAAGAGGATTTCGATCATCGTGCGCTAATGAATAGCGTCGCGCGCTCGGGCGGGTAGTTCACTTTCATCTTCGAATCTGGCAAAAAACGGGGAGCACAATCCATGTACAAGGTATTCGCTGCTGCCGCAGTCGCAGTCCTTCTCCTGTCCGAGGTCGCGTTTGCCGAACGGACTCCAGCTCCCCTCAATCATTACCTTTACATCGGCTGGCCGCAAGACGGCACCGTCATTGCCGCCGGCAAGCCTTTTCGCGTGTGGTTTGGACTACGCGATATGGGTGTCGCCCCGAAAGGCGTTACCTTTCCGAACACCGGGCACCACCACCTGCTGATCGATACGGAATTGCCCGCATTCGACCAGGAAATACCTTCGGATAGAAATCATCTGCATTTCGGAGCGGGCGAAACGGAAACAATGCTGGAGTTGGCTCCGGGAAAGCATACCTTGCAGCTGCTGATGGGGGATTCCCGGCATATTCCGCACGATCCGCCGGTCTATTCGCACAAGATTACAGTCATCGTAAAATAAATAGTCAGTGCGCAGAAATTCGCGTTTTGCGCACATGACAAGAGCACCCGTTGACCGCCCGGCGGCCAGTAGGTACCAAGGTCATCGGTGCCGATCAATGCCGGTAACCGGGTACCGGCAAGTTTCTCCTGTGCTAGCAGGTTGTTAAAGATTCAGATTCGTCGCTAAACCGCTCAGGTTCCTACCCCTGAAGCCCTAAGAGTCGTCCGGCCCGCAGCGACCGCCACATATCGCAGAGACAGGCAAAAAAAATAGGTCTTCACATAGCGTCCCGACAGCCAAAGATGCTAGCCGTTGCTTTGATCTTGCGCGCCCCACCAGTGTGCGCTGCCACACGCTTCTAACTCTAACGCTACCCGGCCGCCGGTCGCCGCGCCACAAACTCAATCAAATCGTCGCAACCAAATCGCCGATTCGTGATCCCGCGTGATGGGGGTTCCCTTGCTTGGGCTAGTCATCGCCTGAGCTCAACTCAGAATGTCGCGACCGCTTCCTCGACGTCACCCTCGGTGGGATGCAAGTTGAATTGCTCATGGAACGTCGGCTGCGCAGCCGCACCGGCAGATACCAAGGACGGTAATGTGGTCGCCGTCACCGTGATAGTTGCGGCGAGCGCATCCACGTCCTCGGTCAGATCGACGGGCGGGAATGCTGCGCCCAGCAGGAAGCTCACGCTTATCCCAACTACGCTTGCGGCGAGGAGCCAAACCATGTGCCGATCGATGCGGATGGTCTTGCCAGACTTGCGATCCGTTGTTGGATTAGCGCGCGCGCTCTCGATTCGGACCACACGCGGTCTTCCGCGCTGGAAATTTTCCGGCGCGGTGCGCAGGAATTCGTATTGCGAAGGTGTTGTCACGACTATCTCCCCAGCTTGTTGAACTGTGCAGTTATCGAAGAAGCGTCCGATCTCTACGGTTTATCGACGGACGATGGGGGCCTCACTAGCAGACAGGGCTACACAACGAACGTCTTCTGAGACTTGATGGAGACAACAGCACACAACATGCCCAATGCATGGCAAGCGGCGTCATTGAATCCTAACTGCCGGATATGTCTACACTAAGGTGACCGCTACCCCCGCTTCGCCAGGGGTCCTGAAGTGCGTTTTGGCGAAGAGTGGGGGGGTATTTCCAACAGACGGTTGAACGCAGTTCGCCAGATCCAACACGCGGCCGTTTGCCGCCGTAATCGACCGTGAAGGCGAGGAGCTCGAGACTCCCATATGAAGCCGCAGCGGATCAGGAGGGCTGCCAAAGTTTTGGGGTATGTTGTTGTTCGTCCGAGACTCATCAACCGAGCAGCCGTGCTGCACAGGGCCGCTAAGGGCGCTCTCACGCCTTAGGGTAGCCTCTGGACAAGTCCAGTAGGATCGCCAGGCCGAATTTTGTTGTGAGCAATTGCGAAAGATGGTAGATCACCTACCCGAACGAGCTTCAGGGAGGTACCGGACCGCTGTCCTCAAGCTTGTCGAAAAAAGCTGTCCGTAGGCCGCCAATCTTTGACTTTGAAGCGTGCAAGGCGTGGCGCGATGCACTTTACCATGCTTGCCAGGCGCCGCAGCGAGGCGACATTGGTAAAACAGGGGCTATTTTGAGCCGCTTGTTGTCGAGTGACGTTGAGAAAATGCTTGCGTTGAGTTATGAGCAGTGCACTTGGCATGACTAATCGACCGCGCTCGACGCAGTTCGCTACACCCAGCCCCGAGCTGCAATCGCTGTTGGACAAATTTCACCTGGAGTTGCCCGCTCAGCCGCGCTAAGGATCAGCACCGGGGTGCGACCCTAGCTCCGGTTGCAGAGTGCAGACCTTTGCGACGAACGGGCCGTCTTTCAACCCCTTATTATTACTTCCTGGCGCCCCCGCGAATCCGCGGAGACGGGCTAGCTCGACTTTCCCAACCCGATGCTAGATTTGGCAATTGTATCGAATGTAGCGCGCGTAAGTGATTGACGGCACGAGGGGCGTTTTCTCAAAATGCTTGTAGTGTAGATCTTGGTCGTTGGCAAGCGTTTGTGGGTTTCTACAATGGGCGCATGTTTCTCAAGGGCAACCGGCGTACGAAGGATGGGAAGACGCAGCACTACTGGAACGTGGTAGAGAACCGGCGGTTGTCGGATGGGCGCGTGGTGCGGCGGCAAGTGCCGCTGTTTCCGGTAGGCTCAATGCCGGGCGATGCTGCGGATGTGCTGGGCGTTCGCTTAGAGGAGTTGGAGTTAAGGCTCCCGCGGCAATGTGGCAACAACTGAAGCGCGATGAGTTCTGGAGTGTGCGCTTGCGGCCCTCGCGGGAGGGCACGCCGTGGCTGCAGGTATGGCAAACGCTGGTGGCCTATCGGCTGATCGATCCGGGCTCGGAATGGCGTTTACACTGACTCTCCCGCACGGCAAGGGCCAGCTACTACGCGAATCACGCTGAGCGGCTTATCCAAAAAACGCCTGGCCTAACGGTCGCTTCTAGAAGCCGACAGGCATCCTGAACGTCAATGTCACGTCGGGCGTATCGCGGGTCAGCCCAGCACCCAGAGAAACGTTGACAGTCCGCTTGTCGTTCACCCGGTAGGAATATCCCAGCAGCAAGGAGCCGAGCTGAAGCCGTACCGCGTCCAAGGCATACTGGCCGTTCTGCTTGGTCTTACCGACCGACGCGTGGTCGTAACCGATGCTGAAGGAAGATTTTTCGTTGATGGCCAGACCCATGCCGAAGTTGAAACCGATGATGCCGCCGGGTTGAACGGAGCCGAGATTCTGGTCACCTGTGTCAGTCGTTTGGATCACATTGTCCCGCTTGAAGCTGTGCAGATAACTTAGGCTCCCGAAAAACACCGCCGGGTCGGAGGGCAAAAGCACCGTCAGCGTGGGCTGCAAGCCATAAAAGCCGGAACCGGTCGGCAACTCGGTCTGCACCCCATTCCGAAGGCCGACGATGGTCCTGGTCGTCATGACCTCGAAGGGATCCTTACCAGTGCGAGACTTGAAGCGCAGGCTGCCGATGTAATAGGGGTTATCGGTGCCGCCGTCATTGAACTGGTAGCGTGCCGTCAGCTCGACATCGCCGATGCCCTGGCCTGAGGAATTGAATGCGGTATCGACCGCCTCCCCCTGGAGCACTTCGCGACCGACACTGGTATCGGAGCGATAGACGTAGGGTAGACGCGCTTCCACCTCCAGCCGGTTGGTCACTCCGAAGCGGGTGGTGAGCGCGGGAGTGAAGGTGTTGCGCTTCACCTCGCGCACATCGATGACACCGATCAGCAGCGCCGGAATGATCGTGTAGCCGACCAGCGCAACCCGGTTGCTCGACGAATAGGAGTACTGCAGCGAAGGCTCGAGTACAAACTTGCCTTTCTGCGTCAACACGCCGGGCTGTTCAAAAATCGGTGCAATCGCCGGCGGCCGGCCTTCCCGTTCGGGGGCCTGGCCCACCTGGCCAGGATTTTCAGAGGGCGGATTTTGGGACACTTGTGCCGGCGCGCCGGTCTGCGTGCCGCCGCCCCGCTGCACGGCGAGCGTCTCCAGCCCGAGGGCGTGCAGCACTACCTTGAGACTGGCTTCCTCCTCCGCCACCGATCGTTTGAGCGCCTCTAGCCGGCGGCTCTGTTCGGCGACCTGCTGCTTCAGGGCCTCCAGCCGCGCAACCGCCTCATCCTGGGTTTCGGCGGCGTGCGCAGAACCCAAAGCGCCGAGCAGGACAATGGCCGAGAAGCCGGCCGACCCCAAATAGCGCAATTGTTTTTGCTTTCGCTTCATTTAGGGCCTCCGGATAGACACAGCAATCGAAGTGCTCCGCGGCAGCGACTACGCGCTCCATTCTGAGTATAGACAGTACAAGGGCCAGTTCAAGCTGACGCAGACTGCTCGCTTCGCCAATTCATACGCCCTTCCCTGACACTTTTGGTTGACACCTTAGCAGCGCTGGCTATTCGCCCTGACACAGGCCTAAAACCTTCTCCTGCTGTGAACACGTTTTCCCAGTGCCTCGCGCCGGCGGTGCCGCTGGCGAGGGCTTGACTGTGGGGCCCGTACAGGTGCGGAATACGCCTTCCATCGGAGGATAGTAGAGCCAGCCGGCGCCCAGTTCCGGCAGATTCAGTTCCACTTCGCGCCATTTCGGATGGCCTTCGGTTTGCAGTATCGAAAAATTCCGGCACAAGGCACGGGCAAATCCGGTCAGGTGGTCGACGGTGTACTTGTAGCTGTAATCGTAGGTGACCAGAAACGCCTTCACGGCAAGCCCGGGTACGTCCTGATCCAGCCATTGCGGATAGCTGGCGGAGCGGATGGTGGCAGGAAAATAGGTTTGCAGCGCCGCCTTGGTCGTCGGGTCGTTGGGGTCCACGGCGAGCAGCCTGATGAGTTGCTTCGCCTCGGGCCTCATGTCCGCCAGCAGCTTGGCCGGCTGGCCGGCGACTATGACGACCACCTCAACCGTTTTGTCACTCGTCAGCTTGATCAACGCTTCCTCGTTGCTCAAAAAGCTGGCATTCGCGTCGGCAATCGACTGGCCGAACATGAGGCGGTAGAGCGTAGCGGCACTCAGCGCGGTACCGCTTTGCAGCGGACCGATGTTCATCTTCCGGTCCCTGATTTCATGAACGTACTTCAGCGGCGAATCGGCCCGCACGATAAAGTAAATTTCCTCGTTGTACAAAGGCATGATCACCCGTAGCGGACGGATCAGACGAGCGGCATCGGTATTGCCGGCGGCAGCGAAGTCCAGAAACGCCTGATAGACGTCGGACTGCACGATGGCGAGCTTCACGTTGAGTTCGTAGCGCAACCGGTTGACGTTCTCCGACGAACCTTTGGATGGCAGTACTTCGAGAACGATATCGGCCTCAGGCGCGATGTATTTGGCCAGGTCGCGACCGATCTGGATATAGGTGCCCCGTTCGGATGCCGTTACGATCTTGTACTCGGCAGCGGCCAAGGCAACGTTGGCGCAAAAGAAAAACGCCGCCGCGGCCAAGCCGGTCCACAACCTTGTCACCATGATTTCCCCCCAATTTGGTGTAGTCATTAATTCGCCTAGGTGCAAAGCCATATAGCGCCACTGTTCAACCGCGAAATCGTTGCGGTCACGTAGTTGCGCTGCCAACGACCTCTGCCCTGCTTGGCGTCGTCTGCGGATGGTACTATGGCATCGCGCGCGCAGGCAGTCGAGGACTACCGTCTTAGCGAGTCGCTGATGGCATTCCTGAGGGAGGACTGCAAGTTCAGTCCCTTGAGGACTTCGAGGCTGTTCACCGTGGCGCTGATGGTCGTCACATTCTGAAGCTTCTGGTTGTTGAGCGTGTTCTGGATCACGGTGGCCACGGAAGATGGAGACAGCGGGCCGGGCTGGAAAGTGTTCCCCGGGCCGATTTGTATCAGACCGAGACTGCCCGGACTAAGACCGCCCGGGCTCGCCTGTCCTGCCGACATTTTGCTCAAGTCCGACACGTTCAAACTGGTCGTTGCGATCAGATTTCCGTTGACGTATACGGCCCGCTCGATACCGAAGGAAATCTGCAGGCCGTTTTCGGTCAGGAAGCCACCGCGGACTTCGTCCAGCATGTTATCGTTGACGACCAGAAAGTCTCCCTGCATCGGATTGACACCGCTGTCTGAGAGAGGCTCGGGGTTGGCGGGATAGCTGCGGTCTTCTTCGGTGGCAGCCAGCACATTGTCAAGCGTATCCAAGGTGAGTTGCACCGGTTCGCCGGTTGATGCGGGTTCCAACTTATCCAACTCTTCGACCGCGACGGATGCCGCGGGCGATTCGGCAAGGGGAGTTGGCGCCACCACGGCGCCGGGCTGTTGACCCAAGGGCTCGACCGCATCCAAAGCGAGTTCGAGGTGGGGGACAGCCGCGAACACCCCGCTGTCAGTCTTGGCTGTTGCTGCCTCGGAAAGTCCGGGCAGCAGCGCTTGCCGTGCTGCATCGGATTCATTTCTTTGCGCTGCCAACGCCGCAGCCCGCTCGATTATCGTCGGCCGCCAGTCCTTAGCGTGCCCGACCGATTCAATCTGCTCCCCCGGTCGCAGCGTCGGCGCCGGCGGGGAGGCTTCCGTCATCACCAATGCTGGCCCGGCCGGGGTCGGTTCGGAAGCAAGCTGAAGATCGGATCCGAAGGGCTCAGGCGGCGAGTTGTCTGCCTGGTTCACCTGCGCGACAGTTTCGCCACCGGCGATCGGAGGATCAACCATTTGCCGGGCAACGTCGCCCGCAGGGGGCGATAGGATGAGCCGCGGTTCCAGCATGGAGGGGGTAGCAGGGTCAGCCGGTACTTCGCGCCTGATCAGCGGAAGAAGAATCTGTCTTGTGAGCTGCAAATTGTGCGACGCGGTAAGCAGGGCCATCTCCATCTGCAACGGCGGCGCGTCGATCAACTTCGCTTGGATCGTGTTCGCTTGGATCGTGAACTCCGCGTCGTCCGTAGCGAGTTGCGGATCAGCGGTGACGACGGGCACGCTAATGCCCGATGCGGCCTTTTCAACGTTGGCAAGCGGCGCAATGAAATCCCGCAGTTGGGGCTCGTCGCGCGGCGCACGGTCGGTGTCAGCTTCTAGCATCGTGACCGCGCCGTCGGCTGCCTCTTCCGGCTGGGCGTTGGCCTGGACCGGCGACAGCGCTTGCGCTATTGCGGCGTCCTCTTTGGGCATCGTTGTTACCAGCGAATAACTCGCCGGGACCCTTTCCCCCCGTCTTATACCGCTGTCCGGATCCGAGGCAAGCATGGGTATGGATCGTTCGACGCCCTCCGGGGGAGCGGGTTGGTCCGGTGCGGGGTCTTCGTTCAGCGCCAAGGCCGTTAGCATCTGAACTTGAGCATCGGATGGCGCAGCGGGTGCTGCGGGCGCATCCGACGCCGGTTTCTGCGCATCGGCGGTCTGGACGGAGGTCGCCAACCGCAGATCAATCGGCGCATATACCGCATATACTTCATGGGGCCGCATCGCGCGCGTCGCCACATTTCCCTTCTGCAGCGGGCTACCGGCCAGACCGAGCGCCAGTTTGATCGTGTTCAGAAGTTCTTCCCGGGTGGGTCTGACAACGGGGTCCGGGTTTACGGTTTGATCTGGATTTGGGCCGTCGCGGGATCGGGCGGCAGTGAGTAGCGGTTCGACCGCGCCGTTCTCCAGCCCGAGCGTCCGCTTGATCCGCTCCGGCTCGTTCGGAGCCAGTTCGGAGACGACAGTTCGTTTACCGGTATCGCTGACCCAATGACGCGCGTCGACTTTCGCTGCCTGAGGCTCGGGTCCCTTCAGCAAGCCCAATGCGTGGCGTATCGCCATGTCTCCCGCAAGTATGCCGGCAGATTGGTCCGGACGGTCCGCCGATTCGTCCGTGCTGAGCCCGGCTGCAGAGCATGGCAAGCCGAGTCCCAACAGGGAAATCAGTACAGCGAGCTTTTTGGGCGTAGGCATCACCGGTCTTTTAGAAATCCGACGGGCCGAGCTTCGGTATCACGACGCCGCCTAGCCCGTCCCGGTTGACGCCGCTGCCGATGGGCGCCGTCGGGGCGGTGCGCCAATCGGATTCGCCATTGAATTTGGCGATTTCCTGTTTGTTGCGGATCACAAAAAGAATCTGGTTCACCCAGATGGCCTGGAATGCTGCCTGTGGCATGGCTCGGGTTCCGCCAGACGGATCACCGATCAACACCCGGCCGTCTCGTATGCCTTTGATGACCACGAAATGGTTGTAGCCACTCTGGTTGATCAAAACGATGGCCGGAATGCCGGCGCTCTTCAATTGCTCGAGGGGGGCTTCAAAGCCATCCGCCTGAAAGCCACGAGCTTCCAGATAGCGCTTGATGTCGAGCAGCGAAAAGCCTTCGCGCTGGATCTTGGCACGATCGCCGTGCTTGAACATCTCTTCGAACACCGTCTGCTCGGACACCGGATAGTTGTAATGGTGGCTAAGCAAAGTGGAAAGCGCGGCGGAGCCGCAGCTGAAGTCGTATTGCTGCCGCACCGTCTCGCGAAAATGGCTTTCCTTGATACTGGTTACGGGTACGGAAAACGAACCGCCCACCTGGATCGGCACAGTCACCGAGCCGGCGTGGGCAGTTCCGAACGCCAAAAGCGCCATCGTGATGGTCAGGATGGCTGGTATCTTCATGGTAAATGCATAGTCACTTGATTTGTACGTTGACTATCGTCGCGTTCTGGATAAGAACGTTATTGCCTGTGTTCTGAATGACCGTCGGCAAGCCGCTCGCGCCGGCAAACGAGCCCTCTGCGATGGCGTTGTTCCCGGTCGTCAGGTTGTACGCCTGGTTGTCGCTGACGATTCCCTTGAGTTTCATATCGTTGATTACATCCATCCCACCGCTGAGCGTTGCCAGCGCACGCTGATCCAGCGCCTTCCCGCCGAACGGAGTTTGCAACAAAGATACAGGGGCTGGCTGAAGCACCGGATCCAGGCGGCCTTCTTCAGCCCTGAGCGGGTTGGTCCAGGACATTGCACCAAGCAAACAGAAACTGGCGATTAGCACATAGCGTTTGTTCAACATGGCTGCTCCCATTAAGCGAAACACGCCGGGAGCGTGAAAGCACCCCCGGCGCAAGTGTCGCTAGTGCTGGCCGACGTTCAGGTTTGCCTGCACGTTGACGCTTTGTTGCGTAAGAGCAGCAATGCCGGTGTTTTGGCTGATCACCAGAATGCCTGCGGCCGATTGCGCCGTACCGGACATGGTGTTGGACAGGTTGAAGGTACCCGCATTGACGGTATTGGTGCCACCGGCTCCGCCGGCTCCGCCGACAGCGCCGTTACCCACTCCACCGGTGCCACCGTTACCTTGGCCACCTGCACCGCCGGTTGCGCCCGTGGCTCCGGTCGCACCGGCGCCACCTGTTGCGCTACCGTTGGTAGCACTGGTGGAAGCACCGCCGTTGGTCGCACTTCCATTGGTCGCCGCGCCCCCAGCACCGCCGCCACCGCCGGAGTTGCTTGCCGAGGCACCGGCGCCGCCGGTACCGGTGCCTCCCGTGGCCGTGGCCGGCCCGGAAGTCCCCGCTCCACCCGTGGAGGTTGCTGCACCTGATGTCCCAGCACCGCCGCTAGCCGTGGAACTGCCGGTAGCTGCACCACCGGTCGACGTCGACGCGCCTGCGGTACCCGTCCCGCCAGTGCCCTGGCCGCCCGCGCCGCCCGCGGCACCCGCGCCCGTCGTACCACCTCCAGCACCACCGCCCGCGCCGCCGCCGGTCCCGCCCGTGCCATCACCGCCATTAGCGCTGCCGCCGTTCGCGGAACCGCCGCCGCCACCACCACCACCGCCGCCCGCGCCATGACCGCCAGTGCCCACACCGACGCTTGCCGAGAGCGCACCGCCGCTGCGTGACCTATCAGACGACCGGCTACCACCGCCCTTAGCTGCGCTGAGGGAGGCCGAATCGCCGCCGGTCGCGTTGTTGGAGGCGTCTGCATTGCCGCCACTGCCGTCGCCGCCATTGCCACCATTGGCATCTTTGGCGCTTCCACCACGGCCGCCGTTTCCGGCAGTGGCGTTGCCGTTGGTGGCGTTGCCGTTGGAGGCGGCACCCGCGCTGGCACTGCCGTTGCTCGCGTCGCCGCCGTTGCCGCCATTGCCGCCGTTGCCGCCGGCGCCACCACTGCCGCCGGTGCCGCCGTTGCCAACACCGCCGACACCTTTACCGCCCTTGCCGCCGCTCGCGCCATTGGCGTTGCCACTGTTGGTGGCTATGTTGCCGAGGCTGTAAACCGTGATGCCGGTTACGGTCCCTTCCAGCTTGCTAATGGCGATGGCCTTGCTGGTGTTGAAGGAACTGCTAATCGAGGCGGTCGCTGTTGAACCATTGTTTGCCGCGGCGCTGCCTTGCCCCTCCGCGCTCGCCGTGCCGTCGTTGTTACGGTTGGTGCCAGTGCTGC
>Ga0209118_1000721_pt1 | contig 16928 bp, 16 predicted proteins | sample BlaSpr_A8_Ref_M1_FD_187988 | JGI IMG/M metagenome (GOLD analysis project Ga0209118, IMG submission 187988) | Forest soil microbial communities from Thunder Bay, Ontario, Canada - Black Spruce, Ontario site 2_A8_Ref_M1 (SPAdes) (version 2) | ecosystem: Environmental > Terrestrial > Soil > Boreal...
TGAGCAGGTAGGCACGGCGCGCAGAGCCCCTTTCCAGGAGGCGGAGGGCGTATTCAGGCTCATCGTGCTGGCTGAGCACGACCACACCTATCTCTGGGTATTCGTCGCGCAGGCGAGCCGCCGCCTGAATGCCTTCGTCGGTGTTGCGGGGCGGCATGCGGATGTCGGTCACGACCACATCAGGGTGGTCGCGTTCGACTGCGGCGAGCAAGCCGTCGAGGTCGACGCAGCAGCTGGTCAGCTCAATGTCCGGGTCGGTCTCCAGAAGGCGGCGCACACCCTCGCGCACCAGATAGCTGTCCTCCGCCAGAACCACTCGGATCCTCGCCTTCATGGTGGGGTAAGGATGCCACTGGCCCGGCCGCTTGAACGACCGTACCCGCACCCCACGGCGGGTGTGCCAGCACACCGAATGTCCGACACAGCTCTCGGCAAGTCTCGTCGTCTAGGAACGGATAAATACCGATGACTTGCTGGCCGATTAGACGACGCTGGACAACCTCGTGGTCGACCGGAAGCAGGATTGGCGGTCACATTGACAGTCAGCTCCCACCAGCAGCATCAGATCAGCTCCCTTGACACAGGCGGAAATGAGTTTGGATTTGGTGGGCCCGGTTGGGATCGAACCAACGACCAGCCGATTATGAGTCGGCCGCTCTGACCAGCTGAGCTACGGGCCCTCCCGGGTGAGTCTATCCGCGGCAGAATCGAGCCGTCCGCGGACGCGCGGCGCTCATGTTTCAAGTTTGTGCCTGCCTGGGTAACGGAATGCCAACGCTGCACGGGAGGTAGCAACAAACGATGATGACGGCGCTTGGACTTTTGATTCTTCGACTCGGCATTGGCCTGATCATCGCCGCCCATGGTGCCCAGAAGCTCTTCGGCGTATGGGGCGGCCCGGGGATGGCGAAGTGGACCCAGTCCGTCCAGAGGCTCCGCATCCGGCCGGCTCAACCGTGGGCCTGGGTCGCGGCGCTTTCGGAGTTCGGCGGCGGCCTCCTGGTCGCGCTGGGCCTGCTTTCGCTCCTCGGCAGCCTGGCCATCATCGGCGCGATGGTGGTGGCGATCGCCACCGTGCATCTCAGCAAAGGCTTCTGGGCCGGAAAAGGCGGATTTGAGTTCAACCTCGCCCTCATTACGGGCGCCGCGGCGCTCGCGTTTACCGGCCCCGGTCCCTACTCGATCGATAACGCGCTCGGCATTCACCTACCTGAGCCGGTGAGCCTGATCGCCGGCACGATCGCGCTGATTGTTGGCGTGACCGTCACCCTCGCGTCGCGCAGCCCGCAACCCGACGCCCAGACGCAGACCGCCTAAAAGTCAGGCCGGCGACGGTCTCAGCGGTTGATCCGTACGAGACCCCGGTTTTCAAGCTCTGAGATGTAGGCGCGCACCCCCGAGTCGGCAAGCAGGACCAGGATTGTTTCCATCGCCCGGCGCCGCTGGTTTTTGGCGGTCGTGAGACCCACCGGCGTCTTGTCCACCGGGTGATCCGCGGCCAACATCTCCTGGACGTGGGCCGCGAGCGTGGCCAGCTGGATCAGGACGTCATCGGCCGGCTGCGGGACCGGCTCGGCAGAGCTCAAGGCACAGACGAAATAACTTCGACTTCGTTCCCGTCCGGGATCGAGGCGCACGTCAACGACCATTCCAGCTGCATAACCCAGACGAGCCTATTCTTTTCCGATGGCTCTCTTTCGGGCCGTCCTGCTCACAGCCCACGAAGAGAATGAGTGGATGCGCCTTAATGCCGAGTTTCACGCTAGCCAGACGCCATCTCATGAGGGGGCGGAGGAACGCGAGGCCGTCGGTCGACTCGTCATTGCGCAGCGGAAGATCGCGGAGGCACGTGGACTTGACCCACTACAGAGCGGCTTCGGGTTTTCGAGACTGAAGGACCGATCGTGGGCAGTCGTTCTGACTTATCCGCTGACCAAAGACGAGGAACAGCGGGTTCGCGGGCTGGGCTGACGCAGCCTCGTTCGTGATCGCGGTCGGCCTTACGGTCCCTTGTGTCCGGGATCCGGAGATATACATTCGCATTCGTTCCCGTCCGGGTCGTCGACGTAGAAGGTGCGCACGCCTTTCAACACTGGATGCACCCCGGTGCGCACCTCGACGCCCTCCGACATGAAGTGGAGCTGCAGGTCGTCGTACGCCCTCGCATCCACCCTGAAGGCCATGTGATGCAGCACTCGCTTCGCCTTCTCTCTTGGGAACTGGAACGACTGGTCTGGATGGGGCACGAGCACGATCATCTCGGGCACACCAGACGCGCCCTGACCGGCGCGGAGGAACTTGTTCGGCAGCTCGGAGGGCGAGATGAGCTCGAGGCCGAACCCGTCGCGATAGAAATGCAGCGCCGCGTCCATGTCGTGCACCCACAGGACGATCTCTGCCAGGCCCGCTACCCGCCTCATGCCGCGAGCGCCGTTACCATCGCCGCCAGGTTGACGTCTTTCGCGCGAGTCGGAACCGAGCAACCCGGCGCCAGCAGCAATCCGCGACCGCCGGTCTCCGCCACCGCGCGCCGCGCCTCGGCCTCGACCTCGGGCGGAGGTCCGTAAAGAAGGCTTGCCCGCTGCCCCAGGCCGCCCATCACCGCCCTGCCGCTCACCTTCCGGCCCTCTGCCAGCGATGGGTTGCCCTGGTTGTGGATCGACCAGCTGACGACCTGGGCCGGCATCTCGCGCGCCAGCTCGAAGTTCAGGTTCGATCCGCAAAGGTGGACGACGTTGAACCACGCCTCCGCCGGGAGACGGCCCAACACGCTCACGTCGTATGGAAGCACAAGCTCTCGGTACAGGCTCTCCGGCATCACGCCCCTGCCCGCGTAGCCCGAGATCGCGTAGAAGATTCCCGCGGCGCCCGCCGCGACGGAGCGCCGGCTGAAATCCACCAGCGCCTCGGCAATGTTTTCCAGCGCGGGCCGGACCAGCTCGGGGTGCTTGCGCAGCTCTCGCACGACGCGCGACTGCGACTTCCCCACCAGGTATCCGCCAATGGTGATGGGACTGAACACCGTCTGGATCACGGGGACGTCGGGACCGAGCTCTCGCGCCACGATCCCGATCGACTCCACCTGGTCGTCCAGAGCCTTGGGGTTGACCAGCTTCACGCTGCGCCACGACTCGAGGTCGGGCACGGCCTCGCTGACCAGCACCGGTCCCTTCAGGCGATGGCCGGCCGGCTTGTAGACCGATCCGAACGCCTCGGCAAAGCTGCTGGCGCGGGGCTGGAACTTCACGAAGTCCCAACCAAACCGCCGGGCCCGCTCGATGGTGATGGCCGCCAGCGCTTCGGGCGACCATTCCTCGCGATACGTGTGTCCCCACGCGCCCACGGGCGGGCGGTCGGCCACCCCCATCGCGATCGCTGCCTGCACACGTTCGCGGCCCGTCATCTCATCGAGTTTAAGCTGGACCCGATGGATGACATCACAACCATCGCGACGCGACTGCGCGCCGCGGCAGAAGCGAAGCCGATGCGATTGCCGGTGAACCGTCGCGTCGACGAGACCCACCACGTGATCACACCGGATGGCCTGTCGGTCTGGTACACGATCCAGCTCTCTCCTCACAGCCGCATCCAGGAGGCGATCTTCGAACGCATGGACCGCATGCCGTCCGACGAGGAATGCCGCTCATGGCTCGAGCTGCTCGTGGTCGGGGCGCAGGCCATCGAGGCGCCTGGCATGCCCGGCTCAACGACTCGCAGGTTCGAAGCGTTCGAGCGCAGCCCCGAGCATGAGGCGCCGCTCGCCTGATGGCGCTGGCAACTGCGGTCGTGGAAGAGCTGCGGCGAATCGTCGGTCGTGAATCCGTGATCGATTCCGCCAACGACCTCCGCATCTTCGAGCGCGACGCATCCATCGAAGGAGCGCTCCCCGATGCGGTGGTTCTTGCCTCGACGACCGCAGAGGTTGCGGGAGTGATCAAGGTGGCCGCGAAACACCACATCCCGGTGGTTCCGCGGGGCGCCGGGACCGGACTCTCCGGCGGCGCGGTGACCATCCACGGTGGCATTGCCCTGCAGGTGACGCGCATGCGCCGGATCGAGATCGACCCGGTCGCCCAGACCGCGCTGGTCGAGCCCGGCGTGGTCAATCAGGAGCTCTCGCTGGTGGCCGCTTCCCACGGCCTCTTCTACGCGCCCGACCCCTCCAGCCAGAAGGCATGCACCATCGGAGGCAACGCGGCGGAGAACTCGGGCGGCCCGCACTGCCTCTACTACGGAGTCACCACCAACCACGTGCTGGGGATGGAGGTGGTGCTTGCGGACGGAAGCGTCCACTGGGTCAGCGGCGACGCGCCAGACCGGATCGGCCTCGACCTTTGCGGCGTGCTGGTCGGCTCGGAGGGAACGCTGTGCGCGATCACAAAGATCAAGGTCCGCCTGCTGCGCATCCCGCCCAGCGTCGCCACCCTGCTGGCCGCATTCCCAAACATCGAAACGGCGAGCCATGCCGTGTCCGCGGTCATCGCCCGCGGAATCGTTCCGGCCGCGCTCGAGATGATGGACCGCGTCACCGTCGGCGCTGTCGAGGCTCACTACCACGCGGGCTATCCCACCGACGCTGGCGCTGTTCTGCTTGTCGAAGTCGACGGCATCGCCGAGTCGACGCGCGAGCTCATGCTCGCGATCCGCAATGTGCTCGAGGAAAACGAGGGCTACGCGTTGCGCGAAGCGCAGACACCGGCCGAGCGAGACCTCCTGTGGGCGGGACGCAAAGGCGCCATCGGCGCGCTCGGCAGGATCAAGCCGAACTACTACCTGCACGACGGGGTCGTCCCGCGCTCCCGCTTGCCCCAGGTGCTCTCGGCCGTCGGAGAGATCGGTGAGCACTACAAGCTGCCGGTCGCCAACGTCTTCCACGCGGGCGACGGCAACCTGCACCCGAACATCCTGTTCGACCTGCGCGACCGCGAGGTGCTTCACCAGGTGGAAGGCGCGGGCGAGGAGATGCTGCGCGCGGTCGTGGAGCTTGGCGGCGCGCTCTCGGGTGAGCACGGCATCGGGCTCGAGAAGAGCGCCTTCATGCCCTGGGTCTACAGCCCGGACGACCTCGACGCTATGCAGCGCGTCAAGCGCGTCTTCGACGTGGACGGCATCCTCAACCCCGGCAAGATCTTTCCCGACCCGACGCGCAAGCACGTCCACCTCGCAGGTCGCACCGGCCTCGCCGTCGAGGCGAAGTGGTGGTGAGCCCGTCAATCGAAAAACCGACGACCGCCGAAGAGCTCGCCCGGCGGCTCCACCAGGCTGCCGAGAGCGGGTCGGCCGTCGTCCCGGTCGGTGGCGGCAAGGCCGCCGGCATGGGCGGCGCGCCGGTGCGCTGCGACGTCGAGCTCCACACAACCCGCCTCGACCGAGTGCTCGAGCACTCGCAGGCGGACATGGTGGTGAGCGTGGAGGCGGGAATCACGCTGGAGGCCCTGCAGGCCGAGCTCGGCAAGGCCGGCCAGTTCCTTCCGCTTGACCCGTTCAACTCGCCAGGCCACACCATCGGCGGCCTGCTTGCGACGGGATGGACCGGACCGCTCCGTCAGCGCTTCGGCTCGGCCCGTGACTTTCTCATCGGCATCCGGGTCGCCCTCCCCGACGGGCATCTCGCCACCGCAGGCGGTCGCGTCGTCAAGAACGTGAGCGGGTACGACCTGATGAAGCTGCACTTCGGTGGAATGGGCTCGCTCGGTGTGATCGTGGCCGCGTCCTTCAAAGTTTTTCCCCGGCCGCTGCACGACATCACTGTCGAGAAGCTGCACGACTCGATCGAGGATGCGTGGGATGCATCGGCTCGCGCGCTGGAGCTTCCGCTCCTGCCTGCCGCGCTGGAGCTTTTCTCGGACGGCCGCGTGCTGGCACGCTTTTTTGGCAGCCCTGATGCCGTGAACCGCATGGTCTCAGAGCTTGGATGGAAACCAGCCGAGGCTTCCGTTTGGGGCGAGCACTCCAGGCGCGCGCCGGAATCCTGGGCTCGTATTGCCGTGCCGCGAAACGCGTTGCGGGGAGTGCTCACTCGTCTGCCCGCGGGCTCGCATTGGTGGGCATCGCCGGGCATCGGGATCGGGTACTGGCCGTGTGACGGCGACCTGGAAAAGATCCGCAGCGCACGCGTCGCGGCGGAATCGGCCGGCGGATCGCTCGTTCTGATGGCGGCACGCCAGGATGTCACGGCCGAGCTCGGCGCCTGGGGCACGCCGCCGCCGACCCTGGAGCTGATGCGTCGCATCAAGCACGCCTTCGACCCGCAGGGCATCCTGAATCCGGGAAGGTTCGTGGTTTGAAACCCTTCGAGCTTCTCAGCGACGACGACCTGGCCACGTGCGTCCACTGTGGCCTGTGCCTGGACGCGTGCCCGACCTTCCGGGTCACAGGGCTCGAGACCGAATCGCCTCGCGGCCGGATCTACCTCATGACCCAATGGAAGCGCGAGACGATGCCGTTCGACGAGGACCAGGTGCGCCACATCGACCTATGCCTCGGCTGCCGAACCTGCGAGGCGGTATGTCCTTCTGGAGTGCCGTACGGCCGCATCATCGAGGCGGGCCGGGCCGAGGTCGAGCGCCTGCGCCGCCCGACGGCCAAACGCACTTTGAGCCGCGTCGCGCTTCGCCAGCTGCTGGCGCATCCGGCGCGACTGCGGGCGGCAGGCGCGATTACGCGCGTGGCCCAGGCGCTGAAGCTCACCTCTGTTGTGCGCTCCGGCCGGCAGCTGCCGCGACTCAAGCCTCAATTCCGCCGCCCCGCCAGCAACATCGCACCGGCGATCGGCGAGAGGAAATATCGAGTCGCGTTTCTCGTCGGCTGCGTGATGCCGATCCTCTATCCGCAGTCGCATGACGCGGCGGTGAAGCTGCTGCAGCTTGCGGGCTGCGAAGTTTGGTTTCCGCCCGGCGAGCGCTGCTGCGGCGCGCTCTTCGCGCACAACGGAGACCTCGAGAGCGCGGAGCTGCTCCGCGACGCGAACAATCGCACGTATCTCGCGGGAGAGTTCGACGCGCTCGTCGTGGATTCCGCTGGTTGTGGTGCGCACCTGAAGGACTTCTACCCCGAGCTGAACGGCCGGGTGAAGGACATCACCGAGTGGCTCGCTGAAATCGGGCTGCCGGCTACCAAGAAGGACGTCAAGCTCCGAGTCACTTACCAGGACGCCTGCCACCTTGCGCACGCACAGCGCATCAAGAAGCAGCCGCGCGACCTGATCCGCTCGCTGCCCGGGATCGAGTTCGTCGAGATGCGCCACCCGGAAATCTGCTGCGGGGCCGCTGGCCTTTACAGCACGCTCGAGCCGAACATGTCGAACCGCATCCTTCAGGAGAAGCTGGCCGACCTTTCCGCCACCCGCGCCGAAGTCGTGGTGAGCGCCAACCCGGGATGTCAGATGCAGCTGGGGGCGGGCCTACGCGCGCAAGGATCCAGCATGAAAGTCATGCACGTGACGGAGCTTCTCGCGAGCGCCTATTAAATAAAGTCACTTCCCCGCTCGCCGGGGAAGGTGGCGCGCAGCGCATATTGAATAAGTCACTTCCCCGCTCGCCGGGGAAGGTGGCGCGCAGCGCCGGATATTGGATAAGTCACTTCCCCGCTCGCCGGGGAAGGTGGCGCGCAGCGCCGGATATTGGATAGTCACTTCCCCGCTCGCCGGGGCAATCAATAGGTCCCATCCTCATCGCCGCTTGCGCGCAAGGTGGCGCGCAGCGCCGGATGGGGGGGTGCGCTAACGCTTCAGCTTGGGCAGGACGGCGGTCTTGGTGACGTCGACCTCAACCCGAGCCACCGCCAGCGTCACGTTGTCCGGTGCGCCCAGCTCGCGGCATCGCTCGATCACGCGCTCGGCGCCGCGGTCGAGGTTGCCGTCCCTCAACAACAGCCGTCCCATCTCCTCAACGCTCACGCCGGCGGTCTCCACCCCATCGCTGCACAGCACGACGGCGTCGCCTTCTTCGAGCTTGATCTTGTCGGCGAAAGGCTGGATCGCGTCCCACACGCCGACCGCGCGGGTGAGCCGGTGCTTGAGCGGATGCGTCGCCGCCTCCTCAGGCTTGATGAGCCCTAGCCTCACCTGCTCCGCCGGCCACGAGTGATCCTGCGACACGAGCGTCGCAAGCCCGTTGCGATACAGGTAGGCCGGGCTGTCGCCCACGTTCAGCACCGCCATCTCTCCTGCCCTTATCGCGGCAATCACCAGGGTGCTGCCCATCCCGGCCCAGTCAGGGTTGTCATGCGCGGCCCGGAACACCGCCGTGTTCGCTTCCTTGGAAGCGCGCTTGAGGCGCTCGATGTCCGGCCCCTCCTGCCCGTCCTCCGCCAGGACCCTGGTCACGGTCTTCGAGGCGATCTCGCTCGCCGTCTGCCCGGCGGCATGGCCACCCATCCCGTCGCAGACCACCAGCAGCGTGTCGAGACCGGCTTTGTTGCGCCAGACAACCACGGCATCCTCGTTCTCCTCGCGTTCGAGACCGGGATCGGTCGCCCAGGCGATCCGAAGCCGCATTAGCTCACGCCTGGTTAGGAGCCGATGACTGAGAAGTGCACCGCGTTCTGGCCGATGGTGATCCGGTCGCCATGGGTGAGCTCCTTCTCCTGGATCGGCTCACCGTTGACGAGCGTGCCGTTTGTGCTTCCCAGGTCGACCAGCCAGAACTGATCACCTCGGCGCTCGAGGCGCGCGTGGTGGCCGCTCGTGGCCGGATCTCTCAGGATCACGTCGTTGTCGGGCGAACGGCCAAGGCGCAAGGCGTTGTCTCCGGCTCGGTGGCTGTGACCTGCATCAGGTCCTGTTTCGATCGTCAGGTCGGCCTGACGACCCATGCCGGGAGATGTGCCCGGCGCGGTGCCGAACGCCGGTTGGGCGTTGTGGTCGATCGCCATCGTCTCCGCGACATCCGGTGCTGCCGGCGGCGGCTGCCATGCCGGCATGAGCGTGGTGGACTCGCGTGCCTCACCGGCCGGCTCCGGCATCATCATCGTCGCCGCGACGTCGGGGACCATGGGTTCTGCCACGTCTGGTGGTGGTGGCGCGGACGGTGGAGCGGGTGGGGCTTCCCAGGGCACGGTCGGCTGCGCCTCGGGCTGGGCTGCGGCCTCAGCCGGGGACGCGGCTCCGGCCGCGAGCACCGCGTCGGTCGAGCTGGGCTGGGGCTCGGGCGCGACCGGCGTCGATGCCGGGGGTGACCACGGAGCAGGGGAGGGCGCAGCCGCGGGCGCCGGCGCGCTCCACGGTGGCGCGGCGGCCGCCGGCTCGGAGGGCGGTGGGGCCGGCGCCGACCACGACGGCGCGGCGGGAGCAGCGGGCTCCTCGGTCTTCGGGACGTCCCAGGCCGCGGCCGCGGGTGCGTTCCACGCGGGTGCAACGGTCGGTGGGGGCGGCGCGGACGCAGGTGGCGGTGCACCCCAGTCAGCTGACGCGGGTGCTGCCGGTGTCGAGGCGGGCGGCGCGGGTGCGTTCCAGGCCGGAGCTGGAGGGTTCCACGACGGTGCGGTCGGGATGGGTGAGTTGGGTGATTCGGCCGGCGCTCCCCACGCTGGCGCGGGGGCAGCGGCAGGTGCGCTCCAGGACGGCGCTTCGACAGGCGGGGCGGGCGGCGCAGGCGGAGGCGGCGCAGCCGGAGGCGGCGCGCCCCATGACGGTGCGGGTGCCGCTGGAGGGGGTGGCGGAGCGGCGGGCGAATCCGCAGTTCCCGGTGCACCCCAGCTCGGCCCCGGCGTGGACGTTGGAGCGGCGGCGTCAGGGGGCGGAGGCGATCCCCACGTCGGCGCAGGCGCTGGCGCTCCGCCCGGCGCGGGCGCGGCGGGCGAGCCCCAGGTGGGCGCGGGCGCGGCCGGTGGAGCCCCGGGCGCGCCCCAGGTTCCCTGCCGCGCAGGCGAAGCCGCGGGTTGATCCCAGCTTGGCGAGCCCGATGGGGGCACCACGACGGTCGGGGCGATCGGGCTCGGCCCATGGACCGCCAGGGCGGGCGGGGCCCAGGTCGAAGCGACTCCTGCAGTCTGGGCTGCCGGCGATGCCGGGCGAACCGGCGGAGCGGACTTCTTTTTCCTTCGGCGCCTCCGCACGCGCATGTAGAGAATGCCGGCGATCAACGCCGTCACCGCCAGGATTATGTATGCGTATTCAACCGACATCCGGTGACGAGCCTCCCTTGGGCCGTTTCCGGCCTTAGATCAGTGACGTAAAGCAGCAATCGCGTAGTGCAGAAGTATGGCATCCGAGTACAGGAGTTGAAGTCACGAATCGACCGACCCCTCGATCACCAGGCGCCCGGAGGCGATCCCCGGCACGGTGATATCCGCCTCCAGAGAATGCGCGCCGGCGCCCAGCGGATCGCCGCCGAGAACGTGGACCACGACGCGTCTTCCAAGCGGCAGATCCAACCGTCGCGGCAGCGGGGCGAGCGCGGCATGCGTCTCGATGTGAAGCTGATGGCGTGTGAGCACGACACCATCGAGGCGCAGGCCGGTCACGCCGACGAGCACCGCGGGTCTCGTCCGGTTCTCGAGCACGAAGCTCATGCCCTCTTTTTCCGCACGGAGGCTCAACACGTCGGCCAGCCTCTCCGCGAGGTAGCGCGGTATCTCGGGGCGGGCCCGAGGCGATGGAAAGGAGGATGTGACGCAGAAGAGGAGCTCGGTGCGGTCGACCTCGTTCCCCGCCACGGTCAAAGTCGCCTCGAGCCTGTAGTCGCCCTCGGCCTGCAGCGGCAAGCTCAGCGTCGTCGCGCTCACGGCAGGCTCGAAAGCGGTCGGAATTTCGACCTCGACAGAGCCTGAGTAAGACTTTCTCTGGACCGCGTCGCGAAGACGCTTCACACCTTTACCGCTTGCCGCGCGCTCGCGCGCCAGCGACCAGCGGATCGAGCCACGTCCGGAAATCTCTGGGTCGTCGTTGACGATCACGACCCGAGCCGCGAAGGGTTGATCGGGCTTCTGCAGGATTCCGAATGGCCGGTCGGGCTCGAAAGCAAGGGCCTCGATGATCACGCGAGTTGGCTGAAACGCGCGCGCGAGCGCCGCGAGGGCGGGCTTCGGACGCCGCGCCGCGTCGAGCAGCCCGAACCCGATGCCTGGAAATGGATCGACGAGGTGATATGCGAAGGCTCCCCAGCACGATTCGAATTTGCGCGTGCGCATGTGCTCGGCCGCAAAGCGCACGACGTCCGCCTGGTACTGCTGCGACGCCGCTGCATAGGACTCGAGGCTCTGATGAGCCGATGGCAGTCCGGCGCCACGCTCTGCCCAGTTCACAGGTTGAAATCCCGCGTGCCGCCACGACGGTTCGTCGTCCGCCGCCGGCCATCGCGTGCCGATCTGCTCCCACACCGGAGAATCGGCGTCGGGCAGCGACTGCGCGCCGAACGCGCTGACCATCATGGGCTCGACCTGGGCAAGGTCGGCCCACGTGCCGGTGGACCAACCCAGCATCAGGTGCAGGTCAACGTCTCCCGATGCTGCCAGTGCAGGTCGGCTCGGGTCGAGACGCTCGAAGGACGCCTTGAGCTCCTGGTCGATCGAGTGGTTCTGCCGCACGGCGTGGACCTCGCCGAGGTCTGAGTTCGTGGCGAGCCACGGCGGGTCGTCATGGGCGATCCAGACCGCGACCGACGGCCGGTTGTGAAGCATCTCGACCATCTCGGCCTGCTGCTCGCGCGCGGCCTGCTCGAAAAAGCGAGCGTCGCCGGCTGATGCGTGATAGACGTATGTGCCGGTCAGCGGCAGGTCCTGGATCACGAGCATGCCCATCGCGTCGGCGCGCCGGTAGAACTCGTCGGGCAGGACGTTGGCGACCACTCGAAGCGCGTCGAGGTTCGCCGACTTCGCGATCGCGATGTCGGAGTCAAAACGATCCGGCGTGAGCTCATCGAGCCGGTATGACGGGGCGTAGCAGGCCCCGCGGAGAAACATCGGCCGCCCGTTCACCGACAGGGCCCAGCGGCGCGGGCCGATGTCCCAGGTGAGCTCGCGAAATGCAAATGTGTCCTCGACCCGCGCCGACTCGGTGGTTCCCGAATCACGCGTGATGAGCTCGGCGCTGTATATCGGTTGTTCGCCCAGCCGCCATGGATCCCATTTGCTCGCGCCGGGAAAGGCGAGCCGCATGGTCAGCGTCTGGTCGGCCCCTCCGGCAAGCCGCACCTCCCGTTTGAGCCGCAACGTATCGCGCCCCGCTGACGGGATGCTGAGCTCGACCTCGCCCTCCATCTGCCGGCCGTCGAGGTTGCGCAGCCGCGCCTCGACCTCGAGCCTTCCGTCGCCGCCCTCGAAGGCCGGCTTGACCCGCATCCAGTCGATCGTGATCGGCCCCACGTACTCGAGCTCGACCGGGCGCCACAGCCCGACCGGCACCTCCCACTGGTACTGGTCGGGCAGGCTGCCGTATGCGGACGCGGGATATGGCCTGAGGTCGCCGTCGTTGAACAGGCCCATGATGTGCCGCTTCTTGTCAGCCTGGCTCTCGACCGGCGCTTCGCAGCAGATCACCAGCAGGTTCTCGGGCTTCAGGTAAGGCGTGAGGTCGAAGCCGAACGGCGCGAAGTATCCGTAATGAGAACCGAGCAGCTTTCCGTTCAGCCAGACGTTGGTGGCGAGGAACGCACCGCCAATGCGCAGCACGACGCGGCCCGAATGGTCCGGGCGTGGAAACTCGGTTCGATACCACACCGACTGGCGTCCTTCTCGCGCCGAGAGCTGGCGTGGAACCTCGATCGGCTTCCAGCCAGAGCTGCGACCGACCGTCAGTCCCTCGGCTTCGCCTTCGCCCAGCGGCATCCACACCGCCTCCCAGGCGCTCAGCTCGCGGGTGCCCGCCGAGCGCTGCGCCATCGGTAGGAACAGACAATCACTCATTGGGGCGCCACATAAGCGCCGTCGGCGGTCGCGCAGACGAGCGCGGGCTGGCCAATCGAGGCCACGAACGTTTTGATTTGGGCACGCTCGACAAGGGCCAGCACGCTGCCGCCAAAACCAGCGCCCATGATGCGCGCGCCGTAGCAGCCCTCGATGCTCCACGCCTTCTCGACCAGCGCATCGACCGTTGGTGTCGAGACTTCGAAATCGTCGCGCAGACTCTCGTGCGATTGTTTCAACAGGCGTCCCAGCTCGCTGAAGTCGCGACGCCCCAACGCATATACGAACGCGTGCACGCGCGCGATCTCGGAGTCGACGTGGCGGCGCCGCTTCGGGTCGAAGGCCTCCGCCTCGCGCCGACGCTCGTTGTATGGAGTGTCGGCCAGGGAGCGGTGCTCGCCCGAGTCGATCACGGCGATGGCGAGCTCGTCCGGGAATGGCACTGCCTGATATTCGAGGGTCGTGCAGTCGAGCAGCATCGCGTGCCCGCGACGGCCCAGCGCCGAGGCGAACTGGTCCATCACGCCGACCTGCACCCCCGTCGCCTTCTGCTCGGCGCGCTGGCAGGCGAGCGCGGCTTCCATGCCATCCATTTCGGGCCGGAGCCCGACCGACAATGCCACCAGCAACGCTGCCGACGAGCTGATCCCTGCTTTGGGTGGCACCTCGGAGGTCACGCTCACCATCTGCGGTCCAGCACCCAGTTCGCTCCCCAGCACCTGTGCGTATGCGAGGCCGCCGGGGACTTCGCTCGCGACAGACCAGGCCTCCGCCGGAAGGCCGGTCGCGGTGGTGTGCCTGTCGACCGCCGCCGGCAGCACGACGCCACCGAGATAGTCGACATGCTCTCCGATCAGGTTCACCCGGCCGGGCGCCCGCCCGGTCCAGCGGCCCGAGGCCTGGCTAGATTCCACGCAGCTCCGCCGCGGTGTCCTCGGCGCGCGCGTCGAGGATGAACGCGCCCGCGCCGAGTTCGGATCCGGCGAGGTACTTCAACTTGTCCTTGGTTCGATTCGGTGGATAGAACTCGATGTGGAAGTGATGGTGCTTGTTGCCGCGCCCGGGCGGCTTCTGGTGCATCGCCATCACGTACGGAAGCGGCCGGTTGAACAGGCGGTCGTACTTTTGCAGCAGGCCCTTGAGGGTGCGCGCAAAGGACTCGTCATCCTTCGCGTCGAGGTCCGCGAGACCACCTCGATGGGCGATGGGCGCGAGATGGACCTCATAGGGCCAGCGCGCGAACGGCGGGACGAATGCGATCCACCGCTCGTCGCGCAGCACGGTCCGCTCGCCCCCGCGCTCGCCTTCGATGACGTCGCAGTACAGGCACCGGCCCGTCTTTCTCAGATGCCGTGCTTGGGCCGCCAGCTCCCGCTGGATGACCGGGGGCATGAAGGGATAGGCATAGATCTGGCCGTGAGGATGGCTGAGGGTGACGCCGATCTCCTCGCCGCGGTTCTCGAACACGTACACGTAGCGGACGTTGGGCAGCCGGCCGAGCTCGTTGGTGCGATCGCGCCAGACCTCGACGAGGTCCTGGATGTGATCGACGCTCTGAGCGCCAAGTGATGAGTCGTGATCGGGCGTGTAGCAAACGACCTCGCACCGCCCCTGGTCCCCGGTGTACGAAGGAAATCGATTCTCGAAAACGGCGATGTGATAGTCGGGCTCGGGAATCTCGGTCTCCTCCTTTCCGGGACGCGTTGGGCACAGCGGGCAGTGGTCGGCGGGCGGGTGATAGGTGCGGTCCTGCCGCCACGGAGCGACGGTGACCCACTCCTCCAGAAGGGGATGCCAGCGAAGCTCGCTCAACTAACTATTTGGTTGCGCGCGGCGCGTAGTAGATGAGATGGCGGCCGTCGGGCTTTTGGACGACGCGCTTGGTCAGCCGCTTTGTTTTCAAGTGCTCGAAGAGTCTAGGGCAGGGTTCGACTGGTACACTTCGGGGCGAAGTTCAACGCCCGTGGGGCAAAGGAGGTGAGGCGGAAGCTTGGATATACCCAATCGTGGTGCCAACCGCCTCGTTTGCCAGCCGGGAGCTCGGGAGGGATTGAGCCTCTAGGGCTTCCATTCCGAATCCGGCTCCTGGAGTCGGAGGCGGGAAGCACTGCGAACGTCGACCGGCGAGGGCCTGGATCTGTTCCAGGCCCTCGCCTTTTTACGGGCTGCGGTCGGGGGGCCGACGGCGAGAGATTCGGCGCCGAGGTGGCCCAGATGCTAGGCGCGGCCGAGCATCGCAGCGCGCGCATCGTTCATGCGTAAGCGAGAAGCGCAGGCCGCAACAACGCAGATGGGCCGCATCGGTGACGAAGATCCGCCGGCCGCTCCCCGATCCGCAGCCCTACTACGATTTCTCGAGATGAGCGAGGACTTTTCGGACCAGATGAACGCGGCGCGTGGTGGGTGGCCCGAGACGATGGGCATCACCATCACGCGAGCGACCGCCGACGAGGTCAAGGCAGAGCTGACGGTCGGCCCTCAACACCTGCAGCCATACGGCGTAGTTCACGGTGGCGTTTATTGCGGGCTGATCGAAACACTGGCGTCAGTCGGAGCAGCATTGTTCGCGCTGCCGCGCGGCCAGTCCGTCGTCGGCCTCGAGAACAGCACGAGCTTTGTGCGTGCCACGCGCATCGGAGCGAAGCTGCACGCGATCTCGACGCCAATCACGCGCGGCCGCACGACCCAGGTCTGGGAGGCGACCATCTTCGACGAGGAGGAGCGCGTCGTCGCCACGGGCCGTGTGCGCCTGTTGTGCCTGGACCAGGACCGCCCGCTTGCGGGAGAGCAGGTCAAAGTTTCCCTGCACCCGCCTGTCGAATAAGGTCAGCCTCCGGTCGCGTAGCTGAAGATGATCTCGTCGATCAGGCGCTCGACCGGGGCGAGATCGTCGGTGAAGACCTGGCCGTGATAGGGCGACACCCGTAGTCCACCCGCTGTCACCGCGCTGATCGCGACGGCGCTCGCGACCGGATCGCTGACGAGACCCAGGTTGTGCTCGACATCGGCGATGGAGATCGGCTGCGTCGACCCGTAGACCATCGTGTTCGTGAAGGCGGGGACGTCGACCAGGAACACACTCGGATAAACGGCGGCCATCGTGCTCGCGATCGCATCCACGAGCCTGTAGTCCGTCGTCGTGCGTCCGACGTTGACCACGACCGCGCCGCCGGGGTTCAGATGATCGCGCACCGAGCTGAAGAACTCGCGGGTGGTCAGATGAAACGGAATGTAAGGCTGCTGATAGGCATCGAGAGCCATGACGTCGTACTTTCCCGCTTGCGTGTCGAGCCAGTAGCGAGCATCCGCGACCACCGGGTGGACGTTGGGCGAAGCGAGGTGGAAGTAGCGATACGCGACGTCGAGGATGGCCGGGTCGATCTCCACCCCCGTGACCTGGACCTGGTCTCCAAAGGCCGCGGTGTACTGGCGCGCCGCCGTCCCGCCGGCGAGGCCGAGGATGGCGACGCTCTTCGGCTGTGGCTCGGTGGCCTGCGCCGGACGGAAAGAATTGGCGATGACCATGTAGTCCCACGGTCCGCCTGTAAGCAGACTCTTCGTGTCATAGATGGAGTGGATGGCCTCGCCCTCGTTCAGGATGAGCTCCGTCTTCGTGCCGTCCTGCACGACCTGGATGTAGTTGTAGGCAGACTCTTTCTCGTATACAAGCGACCCGACCTGGGGCGGCTTGATCCCTGACGGAAGCAGGATCCACGCGAGGATGACGGCGATCCCGAATACCGCGTACAGCCGGCGTCGCGGCCAGAGCCCGGCGACCGAGATCACGACGAGCGCCAGGCCGAAACCGACGAGCGTCGGACGCGTGCCGTACGTGGGGATGAACCAGAAGACGGGGAGAAAGGTGCCAAGAATGCTGCCGGCGGTCGACAGCGCGTACACGCGACCCGCCGTGTTGCCGCCGGTCTCGACGTCTTTGAGAAGAAGCCGGATCGCGAAGGGGCTGACGCAGCCCAGCAGGATGACCGGGATCGCAAACAGCAGAACGACGGCCAGCAGGGTCCCTGCCACGAGACCGACGCTGAGGTCTTTGAATCCCTGCTGCGACGCGAGGAGTATCGGGTAGC
>Ga0209118_1000722_pt1 | contig 16920 bp, 17 predicted proteins | sample BlaSpr_A8_Ref_M1_FD_187988 | JGI IMG/M metagenome (GOLD analysis project Ga0209118, IMG submission 187988) | Forest soil microbial communities from Thunder Bay, Ontario, Canada - Black Spruce, Ontario site 2_A8_Ref_M1 (SPAdes) (version 2) | ecosystem: Environmental > Terrestrial > Soil > Boreal...
AGCCGGCTCGTGCCGGCGCTCGGCGACGAGCGGGAACGTCTCGCACACCTCCGCCAGCCTCCGCTCCACCAGCCGCCGGTCACGGACCGTGTAAGCCCCCAGGCGGACGTTCTCCCAGACGGTCATCGTCGGAAAAAGGCTCCGCTCCTGGGGCACCTGCACGATGCCCCGGCCGAGAATCGCGCGCGGGCTCCGCCCGGCCAACGACTCGCCGCGAAAGAGGACCGTCCCTGCGGTCGGCCGGAGCAGGCCGCTGATCACGCGCAGCACGGTGGACTTGCCGGCGCCGTTAGGCCCCACGATGCAGGTAAGGCTTCCCTGTTCGACGCTCAGGTCGAGGCCCTGCAGGATGTCGCCACCGCCGTACCCGGCTCGGACTCCCGCCAGCTCCAAAAAGGCGCCCACCTCAGGCCCCCAGGTAGGCGTCGAGCACGGCCGGATCTTTCCGCACCGCCTCGGGGCTGCCGCTTGCGATCGTCCGGCCCTGGTGCAGGACGACGACCTCGGTGCACAGGTTCATGACGAAGCTCATGTTGTGCTCGACGAGGAGGAAGGTGATCCCGCGTTCGTTCAGGCGGCGGATGCGGTCGGCGATCCGCTCGAGCAGCGCAGGGTTGACTCCTCCGGCGGGCTCATCCAGCAGAACGAGCTCCGGCTCCGCCATCATCACCGCGCCCAGCTCGAGCAGCTTGCGCTGCCCGTATGACAGCGCGCCGCCGAGCGAGTTGGCGACGTGCGAGATCTCCAGGAATCCCAGCATCTCCATCGCGCGAGTCTTCTCGTGACCCCAGTCGGCGCGAGAGAACAAGGCTCGCAGGCCCTTGCGCCGCACCGGGACGAGCATGTTCTCCAGCGCCGTGAGGCGCGGGAAGATGCGGGCGAGCTGGAATGTGCGGCCGATACCGAGCGCGTAGATGCGGTCCGGCCCCAAACCATCGATCGGCTTCGACTTGAACGTGACCTTTCCTTTGTCTTTGGGGATGAAGCCTGTGACCAGGTTGAAGACGGTGGTCTTGCCCGAGCCGTTGGGTCCGATGAGGCCGGTGATGCTCCCTGCCGCCACCTCCAGCGAACAGTCGTCGACGGCGACCACGCCGCCGAAACGCTTGTACAGGCCGTCGATCTGAAGCAGGCTCATGGCGTTACGACCCTTGGTGGCGCCGACGGGCCGGCCCGCGCCCTCCAGCGGTCGATCGCCTCCGTCAGGGACGGGACGATACCGCGCGGCAGCAGCAAGATCACGCCCAGGAAGACCGCGGAGTAGAGGACGAGATACAGCCGGCTCGCCCCGTAGTTGTATGCGAGCCAGAGCTGCAGCGGTTCGAGGATGAGGGCTCCGAGGACTGGTCCGCTCAGGGTGCCAAGCCCACCGAGAAACACCATCAGCACCATCGAGATACCGATCAGCGGATCGACCACGAACTGTGGGTAGATGTAGGTGACGTAGTAGCCGTACACGCCGCCGATCATGCCGACGAACGCCGCGCTCACGACGAACGCGGTCAGCTTGAAGGCTCGGGTCGGGACGCCGACAGCGAGGGCCTTGTCCTCGTCGTCGCGAATGGCCAGCAGGCCCAGCCCGAACTTCGAGCGCCGGATACGCCAGGAGACGGCCAGGGCGAGCGTCGCGAGGATGAGCATCGCGTAGTAGAACGGGGTGTTGAAGTAGTCGCCGCCCCACCGTGGATATGGGAAGGTCATTCCTCCGCCACCACCGGTCAGTCCGACGAGGTTTTCGGCGAGCAGCTGCAGCATGAACATGAACGCGATGGTCACGATCACGAAAGTGGCAGCCCGCGTGCGCAGCGCGAACCAGCCGATCCCCAGGGCGAGCACCGCCGTCGCCAGGCCGGCGACCGGCACGAACAGAAAGGGCGTGTAGCCGGCCGCGATGTGGAGGTGGGCGAGGAGCAGGGCGAGAGTGTAAGAGCCGAACCCGAAAAAGGCGGCATGGCCGAGCGAGATGTAGCCGGTGTAGCCGCCCATGATGTTCCAGGCCGTCGCTAGTCCGATGTACATCACAGTGAAGACGGCGATGTTGGTCGTGGCCGGGTCGGGGGCGATGGCCGGGAGCACCAGCGCGATCGCGAACAGCGCGACGAGGCCGGCGACCTTCAGGAACCTGGCCTGCGGGATCGCTCTCATATCCGCTCTCGCACGCGAACCCCGTAGAGGCCCTGCGGGCGGATTAGCAGGACCCCGATCAGGATGATGAAGAACACGAAGCTCGCCCACACCGGCGAGATCACGACCGATGTGATGTCTTCGGACACCAGCATGATCAGAGCGGCGATAATGGCGCCTCGCAGGCTGCCGAGGCCACCGAGCACGATGATCGTGAGCAGTCTGGAGATCAGGTCGTAGTGGCTCCCCGGGTTGAACGCGTTCGTGATCCCAAACACGACACCGCCTGCCGCGGCGGTCGCCATGCCGATGCCGAACGCAACTGCGGACACGCGATCGACGTCAATGCCAATCAGCTGCGCGGCCGTGCGGTTGAGCATGGTGGCGCGGATCGAGGCGCCGAACGTGGTGCGATAAAGCACCAGAAACATCGCGCCCAGGATGGCAATACAGAGCACGAAGCCGAAGACATATACGTACGTGATGCGGAAGTCGCCGATCGGAAAGCTTGCGTTCTCGTACCACGCCCGAAGCTGGACGTAGTTGGTGCTGAAGATGTAGCCAAGCAGCCCCTCGATGCCCAGGGCCAGCGCGTATGTCACGAGCACGGAAAGCGCCTCGCGGTCGGTCTTGAGCGGTCGGATGAACACGACCTGCAGCGCCACTCCCAGCAGGAACATGGCCGGCATCGTGATCACCAGCGTCAGGAACGGGTCCATGCCGAGGCGTCGCGATGCCGCGAAGCTCAGGTAGGCACCCAGCACGACCAGGGCGCCGTGGCCGACGTTGATGATGCGCATCACACCGAAGATCAACGTCAGGCCGGACGCCATGAGAGCATAGACGCCGCCGGTCAGCACACCAAGCACTGCCGCTTCGAGGGCCAGGGTCACAGCGTTCTTAAATTAGTCGCGTTCACTTCCCCGCTAGCGGGGAAGTACCCGGCGAAGCCGGGGGAAGGGGAGGTGGAGTCCGGACGGCACTCTTACTGCCAGTTCTTCTTGGGATACTCAGGCGGCGCGGCGGCGATGGTGGACGGGTAGACGAACATCGCGCTGCCACCCTGCCACTGCTCGATGTACACCCCGACTCCACCCTGCGGCTTGCCCGTCGCATCAAACGACATCGGCCCCTGAATCGTGTTGTAGGTGCCGCTGTGCAGGGTGTTGATGAGCGTCGTGTTGTCGATGCTGCCGGCCTTGGTCGCGGCCTGCTCCACGACTTGACCCACGCTGTAGGCCTCCGCCGCGTCGGCGCTGATGTCCGCGGCGGTGCCGCCGTACTTGGCGATGAATTCCTTGACGAAGACGTCGTTGCCGTACGCCTTGGCGGCCGTCGTCCAGCCGGCGGGAACCATGATGCCCTCGGTGTTGGAGCCGAGCTTGTCCGAGAACTGCGACCCCTGGTCGGGTCCGGTCGTCTCGATGATGGTCTTCGGGTTGAACTGCTGCTGGATGAAGGTCTTGGCAAACGCGACCGCATCTGGAAGCTGGGTACCGAGGATGACGGCGTCAGCCTTCGTGCTGGCGACCTGAAGCGCGATCGGCGTGAAGTCGGTCGTCTCGGCTGGATACACGTGGTAGTAGGCCGTCTTCATGCCGGCGGCCTCCAGCAGGCTCTTGGCCTTGTCGACCTGGGGCTGCGTGAAGGGGTCGTCCTGAGTAGCGTATGCGACGCTCGCCGGTCGCTGCCCTGAGGGCAGCGCAAGCAGCCACTTCGTATAGCTGACGAGGTTGTCCTCGACCGCCGCGGGCTGCACGAAAAAGACGCTCTTCAGGCCGCGGTCGAAGACGTGCGGCCCGCCGCCTGCCGGCTCAGGGAATGCATAGCCGTAGCGGTCGACGACAGTTGAGGCAGGGATGGTGAGGAGGCTCGAGAACGGGCCGAATACGAGCGCGACCTTGTCCACGGTGATCAGGTTCTGGTAGTTGGTCACCACCTGCTGCGTGCTGCTGGCGTCGTCGACGTACTTCATCGTGACTTTGTGGCCCGCCAGGCCGCCTCGCGAGTTGACGTCCGCCATCCACAGGTCGTAACCCTGCTCCAGCGCCTTGCCGTCGCCCGAGAAGTCTCCGCTCAGCGAGACGGAGACGCCGATCGTGATGGGCGCGCCCTGGACGGTGGGGGTGGCACTACCTCCGCACGCCGCTGTCAGACCGAGAGTCGCCACTACGGCCGCCATCAAGCGTCTGCGCATGCTCGCTCCCCCTACTTCACAGGCTGGCGCCGGCAAAAAAATCGATTGTCCTGAACAAACGATTGCCCTATGGTATTCACGGGTGGAACGAATGTCAATCAGAGCTTTGACGCCGTGCCGACCACACTAAAAGAGCTGGCGGCGCGCGCCAAGGTGCACCCGTCGACGATCTCGCGGGTGGTGAACCAGGACCCAGGACTGCGCATTGCGGCCGCGACCAGGATGCGCATCGAGGCGCTGCTTCGCGAGACCGAGTACCGGCCGAACGGCGTCGCTCGCGGACTTAAGCTGCGCCAGACGATGGTGCTCGCCGTCGTCATCCCCGACATCACCAACCCGTTTTTCGGCGGCCTCTTCCGGGGCATCGAAGATGGCGCAGCCCCGCGCGGCTACCAGGTCCTGCTGTGCAACACGGACGGAAGCCCAGACCGCCAGCGCGCTCATCTGCACAGCCTGATCGCCCGCCGCGTGGATGGGGTAATCCTCGCGAGCTCGTTCCTTAAGGACCCGGCCGTGCAGTGGCTGCGCCACCAGCGCATCCCCTACGTGCTCGTGAATCGGTTCAGCGATGAGGGCCTGGACCCATTCGTCGGATCGGATGACGTGACCGGGTCGCGCCTCGCCACGCAGCACCTGATCAGCCTCGGCCACGTTCGAATCGGGCACCTGGCGGGCCAGCCCACGGTGAGCACAGGAGTGCTGCGACGCCGCGGGTTCCAGGCTGCGATGGCAGAGGCGGGGTTGCCGGCAAGGCCGGAGCTCCAGGTCGAGTCAGGCTTCGTCGAGGAGGGCGGGATCCGCGGCACGGAACGGCTGCTGGCCATGAGCCAGCCGCCGACCGCTGTCTTCGCGGTGACGGACATGGTGGCGGTCGGCGTGTACACCGCGGCTCGGCGCATGGGTCTGCGGGTTCCGGAGGACATCGCCGTCATCGGGTACAACGACATCCCGCTGGCCGGCCGCCTGATCCCCGGGTTGACCACCGTTCACGTGCCGATCCACGAATTTGGGAGCGCCGCGGCGCGTGTGCTGCTCGAGCAGATCGAGACCGGTCATGTCACGCCGAGGCAGGTCGTGTACGCGCCGCAGCTCGGGGTGCGCGGTTCGACCGTGGCGGGTGCGGACAAGAGGAACGTCGCCCACTTCGCCACTAACGGTCGGGGCGAATAGGCTATGGGGGAGCGCAAACGTTTGCACGAAAGTCAAAATCGCAAGCTCGGTTGGATCGGGACGGGCCGCATGGGATACGCGCTGGCCACCCGCCTGCTGCAGGGCGGCTGCGACGTGACCGTGTACAACCGCACGCGGGCCAAGGCCGAACCCCTGGCCAAGCTCGGGGCGCGCATCGTCGACCGGCCCGCGGAGCTCGCCGACCGAGACATCGTCGTGGTGTCGGTCGCCGACTCGCCGGACTTCGTGTCGGTGATGACGGGACCCGACGGCCTCCTGTCCAACGGGGGCCCGGTGCCACGTGTCGTCGTCGACACGTCGACGGTCTCGATCAACGTCTCGAAGGAGATCCGTGCGCAAGGCGAGCGCCTCGGCAGCGCCTTGCTCGCGGCCCCCGTAAGCGGCAACGCAAAGGTGGCGAAGGCAGGCAAGCTGACAATCGCGGTCTCGGGACCACGTGAAGCCTTTGACCTCTCACTGCCCTACCTACAGATGCTCGGGACCAGCGTGGTCTACGTCGGTGAGGGCGAGAGCGCGCGGCTGGTCAAGATCTGCCACAACCTCGTGCTTGGGGTGGTCACGCAGATCATGGCCGAGACGACAGTGCTGGCTGAGCGCGGCGGAATCTCTCGCGCCGCCTATCTCGAGTTCCTCAATGGGAGCGTGATGGGCTCCACCTTCAGCCGCTACAAGACACCCGCGTTCGTCAACCTCGACTTCACGCCGACCTTCACGGGTCACCTGCTGCGCAAGGACTTCGAGCTGGGCCTCGCCGAGGGACGCCAGCTGAACGTCCCGATGCCTGTCTCGGCGCTGGTCCACCAGATCGTGATGAACCTCATCGGCAATGGCATGGGCGAGCTCGACTTCGCCAGCCTGCTCGAGCTCGAGGCGCGTGCGGCGAACCTGAAGCTCGAGCCCGATCCACGCCAGGTTTCCGACGGCCTGGGCGACCGGCCGTGACCGTGGTCAACGGCAGCCAGTCGCTCGCGATGTACCGCAGCATGCTGCGCATCCGCCTGTTCGAGGAGCAGGTCAACGAGCTGTACACCAGCGCCAAGATGCCCGGGCTCGCACACCTATATATAGGTGAGGAGGGGGTCGCGGTGGGCGTGTGCTCCGCACTGCGAGACGACGACTACATCACCAGCACGCATCGCGGTCACGGCCACTGCCTTGCCAAGGGTGCCAGCGTGGACAGGATGTTTGCGGAGCTCCTGGGCAAGGAGGCCGGCTACTGCAGGGGGAAGGGCGGCTCGATGCACATCGCCGACCAGGAGAAGGGCAATCTCGGCGCCAACGCAATTGTCGCGGGAAGCGTCGGCATCGCGACGGGGGCGGCTCTCTCGGCGAAAAAGCGCGGCACCGACCAGGTCGCGGCCTGCTTCTTCGGTGAGGGAGCCCTCGGCCAGGGCATCGTGTACGAGTGCATGAACATGGCCGCGCTGTGGAAGCTCCCCGTCGTTTACGTATGCGAGAACAACATGTACAACGAGTACACGCACTACCTGGAAACCACAGCCGGCGACATCGCCCTGCGCGCGCCCGCGTTCGGCATCCCGTTCCACGAGGCGGACGGCCAGGATGTGCGCAGCGTCTATGAGAGCGCCCGCGCCGCGGTCGAGCGGGCGCGGTCGGGCGAGGGACCGTCGTTCCTGCTCTATCGCACGTACCGCCAGCACGGGCACCACGTGGGCGACGTCGATCGCGCTTACTACCGCTCTAAGGACGAGGAGAAGAGCTGGAAGGACCGCGACCCGCTGAAGATCCTGGCCCAGTCGATGCTTGCGGAGGGCGCCGCGGACGCCGTTACCTTCGATCGCCTGGAGGAAGAGGTGCGCACCGAGATATTAGAGGGCGTCAGGTTCGCGCTCGAGGCGCCCTATCCGGGCCCTGAAGAGGTGCTCATGCACGTTTATTCTTCATGAGCAGGCTGGCGCGGCATGAACCGGCGGTCGCCGAGCGCCGGCTGAGCATGGCCGAGGCGGTGCGTGAGGCGCTGGCGCAAGAGATGCGCCGCGACGATCGCGTCTTCGTCATGGGGGAAGACGTGGCCGAGGCGGGCACCCCGTTCAAGGTCCTGAGCGGGCTGGTCCAGGAGTTCGGGCCCGAGCGCGTGATGGACACGCCGATCTCCGAGCCGGGCTTCACCGGCATCGGCCTCGGCGCGGCGCTGACGGGGATGCGGCCGGTCGTCGACATCATGTTCGGGGACTTCCTTTTTCTCGCCCTCGACCAGATCGCGAACCAGGCGGCCAAGGTTCACTACATGTCCGGCGGCAAGCTGAAGGCGCCGATCGTGATCCGCACCACGATGGGCGCCACGAGGCGGTCCGCGGCGCAGCACAGCCAGAGCCTGCATGCTCTGGTCAGCCACATTCCAGGCTTGAAGGTGGCGCTTCCCTCGACGCCGTACGACGCCAAAGGCCTGATGAAAACCGCGATCCGGGACGACAACCCGGTCGTCATCTTCGAGGACAAGATGATGTACACGGTGAAGGGGCCCGTGCCCGAGGACGATTACACGATCCCCTTCGGGCAGGCTGACGTGAAGCGGTCGGGCGAAGACATCACGCTGGTCGCCACGAGCAGCATGGTGTACGTGGCGCTCGCCGCGGCCGACCTGCTCGCCAAGGAGGGTATCTCGGCCGAGGTGATCGACCCGCGCACGACCGTCCCGCTCGACGTTGAAACCCTGGTGGGCTCCGCGATGAAGACCGGCCATGCCATCGTGATCGACGAGGGCTACCAGAGCTACGGCGTGACAGCCGAGATCGCCTCGGTCATTTCCGACGGAGCGTTTTACCAGCTCGACGCGCCGGTGAAGCGCATGGGAGCGATGGACGTGCCGATTCCTTTCTCGCCGGCGCTCGAAGACCTCACCGTACCCACCGCCGAGAAGGTGGCCGAGCTGGCCGTCAAGCTGTGTCGAAAGGGGAGCTGACCATGGGACTCAAGACTTCCGGGCGGATGGCTGTCGATTGGGAGGAAAGGGTCAACTTCGACCGGCTCCGTCGCGAGCGGCTCGAGCGCGCGACCAAAGAGCTGGCCGGCTCGGAGCTGGGCGCCCTGCTGTGCTTCGACATGAACAACATCCGCTACCTGACGGCAACGCAGATCGGAACCTGGGCTTACGACAAGCTGATCCGGTTTGCTCTGCTGCCGCGCGGGGACGAGCCGATCCTGTGGGATTTCGGTTCAGCTGCCAGACATCACCAGCTCTATTGCCCCTGGTTGGGCGAGCGATCGAGGGCGGGCCTCTCAACTTTCCGCGGCTCGATCGCCCCCGAAGCCGGTCGCGCAGAGGACGTCGCGCAGAAGATCAAGGTGGAGCTCGATGCGCGCGGGCTGCTCGGTGAGCCCTTGGGCATCGACATCGTCGAACCCCCAGTCCTGTTCGCGCTGCAGAAGGCAGGAGTCCAGGTGGTGGACGGCCAGCAGGTGATGCAGCGCGCGCGGATGATCAAAACCGAGGACGAGATCACCCTGCTCAACCAGTCGTGCGCCATGGTGGACGCTGCGTACGACGAGCTTTATGGCGCGATGAAGCCGGGCTTCCGCGAGAACGACTGCGTGGCGCTGGTCGCCAACAGCCTCTACACGCAGGGTTCGGAGTTCGTCGAGGGCGTCAACGCCATCTCGGGCGAGCGCTGCAGCCCCCACCCGCACAACTTCTCGGACCGCGCGCTGAGACCCGGCGACCCCGCGTACTTCGACGTGCTGCACTCGTTCAACGGATACCGCACCTGCTACTACAGGACGTTCGCAATCGGCAGCGCCTCGCGCGCGATGGTCGACGCTTACAAGCGCTGCCGCGATTATCTGGATCAGGCCATCGCGCTGGTCAAGCCGGGGGCGACGACCGCCGAGGTGACGAGCGTTTTTCCGAAGGCTCAGGAGTTCGGCTTCGCGAACGAGGAGCAGGCATTCGCGCTTCAGCTCGGACATGGAGTCGGCCTGTCGATCTGGGAGAAGCCGGTTTTCTCGCGGCTGGTCTCGCTGGACCACTCTGAGGTGATTGAGGAGAACATGGTCTTCGCGCTGGAGACGTTCTGGCCCGCGTCGGATGGCTGGTCGGCGGCGAGGATCGAGGAGCAGCTGGTCGTGACGAAGGACGGCGCCGAGATCATCACGCGCTTTCCGGCCGAGGAGCTCCTGGTCGCCGGCAAGCGCTACTACACGGCGGGTGGCCGGCTGCCGACCACTCGCGAGACACAGTCGAACCTCAACCGGGACGGATACAACCCGGTCGCCGAGGCGGCAAAGCGCGAAGGCGCCCGGGCCAAGAAACCAATTCAGTTGTCGCAGAACTAGTTGCCGGCTGAGGTCGTCATGCCGGCGTTGGGCCTTGCCCAGGAGACCGGCAAGCTCGTCCGCTGGCTGAAGCGCGACGGAGAGCACGTGGAGAAAGGCGAGCCATTGATGGAGGTCGAGACCGACAAGGCGACGGTCGAGGTCGAGTCACCCGCCAGCGGTACGTTGACCGCGATCACGGCGGCGGAGGGAGACGACATCAAGGTTGGGCACTCGATCGCGACGATCCTTGGGCCGGGCGAAACAGCGCCAGCTCCCCGCGCGGTCTCGACCGTCCGCGCTCCCGCGTCGCCCAAAGCGCGGCGGCTGGCGGAGGCGCGTGGCGTCGACCTCGCGAAGGTGACGGGAAGCGGGCCTGCCGGCGCGATCCTGGAGGAGGACATTCTGCAGGCTGGCGAAAGCGGCCCGAGCGAGTCACCCCTGTGGCGCGCGATGTCCGACAACGTGACGCGCAGCTGGAAGCAGGCGCCGCACTTTTTCGTCTTCCGCGAGGTCGACGCAAGCGCGCTTGTCGAGGACCGCCGCCAAGGCCCCAACCACGTGACCTACACAGACCTCCTCTTGAGGAGTGTGGCGGCGGCCCTGGTCAAACATCCGCGTATGAACAGCGAGGCGAAGGACGTCAACATCGGCGTTGCGGTCGCCGTGCCGGACGGCTTGTTCGTGCCGGTGATTCACGGCGTCGATGGTCTCTCCGTCGAAGACATCGCGACTCGGCGGCACGAGGTGGTGGAGCGCGTGAGAGGCGGGCGCCTGCGGTCGGCGGACGTGACAGGCGGCACATTCACCGTCAGCAACCTCGGCATGTACGGCGTCGATCTATTCACCGCCATCCTCACCGAGGGTCAGGCCGGCATCCTGGCCGTCGGCCGGATCGCGGACAGGGTCGTCGCCCAAAAAGGCGCCGCGGTGGTCCGGCCCACGATGCTCGTGAGCCTGAGCTGCGACCACCGCCGCGTCGACGGCGCCCGGGCGGCCGAGTTCATGCAGACGCTGGTCGGGCTGATCGAACAGCCCGCGGGATAGAACGACCTAGACGGGCAGCTTCGCCACGCTGACGCGCCGTGCGAGGAGCATGGACATCACGCGCTCAGACGCGCCGGGGTCGCCGCTGGTCCAGAACCGCTCGCTCCCGTCGGCGCCTTGCGGCTCTGCAAGCTTGCCTTCCTCCAGCACTCGCTCGAGCTGCCGGGCGACGGCTGCGCCGGTGTCCACGAGAGTCACACCATCGCCCGCGATCTCAGCGATCAAAGGGCGCAGGAAAACGTAGTGCGTTGACCCGAGCACGATCGTGTCCGCGCCCTCGTCGAGCAGCGGCCTCACGTAACGCTCGACCAGCAGTCGAAGGTCTGGGCCGTCGAGGTCAGCCGCCTCGACGTGCTCCACGAGGCCCGGCGCGGGGACGCTGATCACTCGGATGTTCCGGCCGAACCGATCGAGCAGCGAAGCCATCCGGTCCGAGGCGCTCATCGTGGCGGTGACGATGACGCCCACCACACCGGACTGCGTCGCAGCAGCGGCGGGCTTGATGCCCGGCTCCATCGCTATGACAGGTACTTTGAGCCTGGCGCGGAGCGCCTCGGCCGAGGCAGCCGTCCCCGTGTTGGAGCCGATCACGATCGCCTTCGCATCCTGCCCGACCAGAAAGTCCGCGATCTCTAACCCGCGCCTCCGAACGTACTCAACCGGCTTGTCGCCCCAGGGTGCGTGCACCGAGTCCGCGACGTAGACGATGGATTCGGAGGGCAGTGCAGCCCGAATGTCGCGCAGCACCGACAGCCCGCCGACGCCGGAGTCGAAGATCCCTATCGGACGGCTGCTCACGAGGACTTACGAACGGGTGCGAGCCACGCCTCAGGAAACGGACCGACCGGATTGAAGCCGCACGGCTTCGTCTTTGCGGTAAGCCGCGATGCCGAGCGTTGCCGCTTTCCCGATCTCGGCAGCAGCCTTCCAGTGTCGCATCGCCGTTCCGACATCGCCGCGATCTTCCAACATCTGCGCATAGTCCATGTGGCAGTCGCGCAGGTGGTTTGCGGCCTCGAGCTCGCCGAGCATCTGGATGGCCTCACGGAAGTGATCGTCCGCCGCCTGCAGGTTGCCTACCCGCTCTTCCAGTTGCCCGAGGATGCTGTGTACCTCGGCGAGCACGATTCGCTCGCCGACCGACCGTCCGACCTCTGCTGCCCGCTCGAGGTACTCGCGAGCTTCGCTCACGCGACCCTTTCGCAGGCTGACCTCGCCCAGGTTGCTCAGTACGAAACCGCGACCGCGCCGATCCATGTGGAGCTCCTCGGCTCCGGCCAGGGCCGTGAGGAAATGGTGCTCAGCCGAGTCAAGCTGACCTTCATGCATGAGCAGGGAACCGATGTCGTTCTCGACGCGGTAGACAGCACTCAGGTCTGACTCGATCGAGTAGAGCGCGAGCGCCTTCTCGAGGTGCTTGCGGGCCAGGGTAGGGTGCTCCAGCTGCGTATACGTAACACCCAGACCGTGGTGCATCTTGGCCATCTGAAGAAGGTCCTTGACCGCGCTGGCGGCCTCCGCGGCAGCCTCGTAATGGCTGATCGCCAGAGCCCACGACCGGGCTACGACGTACATGCCGGCAAGGTGACCCAGGATTCTCGCCTCCATCTGTTTCGGGCGGGGTTCGTACTTCCGGCAGCGCTCGAGGGCCTGGTTCGCCAGGCCGATTGCACGCGCGTCCTCCAGCAGCCCCCAGGCGCTCGCCTCCCAATCAAGGGCATCGACCGCCGACCACTCGTCGCCATATTGCTCGAAATAGGCCCGCGCTCCAGGCAGATGCTTCAACGCCTCAACCGGCTGCACCAGCCGGCAGTAGGCCTGGCCGAGGTAGAGATGGACGAACGCCGCGCATTCATTGCTCCAGCCCTTCTCGAGCAGGCTCAGGCCGAGTGAGACGACGGCTTCGAAGTCGCGAGCCGAGGTCAGCTGCTCCAGCTCGTGGAGCTCGTCGTGCGCTCGGGTCAGCTCGGGATTGGCGTCTGGGAGCAAGAAGAATTCGATCGGCTTTCGAGTTTGCCGGGCGATCAGCCGGAGCGTTTCGAGGGACGGCTTGGTCCGCCCGTTCTCGATGTGATGAACCGCCGTGCGGCTCACCTGGTCGGCTGCCACCTGGGCGAGGCTGAGCTTGGCTTCCGACCTTGCCTGACGAACCGAACCCTCGCGGATGGCGATCCCTTTGCGCCGGCCGTGATATTTGCTGTCGAGCATGGCGGTGAGCATAGCGCCGCCACGCTCGACAGGTCACGAATAAATTAACGGATGGCTTTACGGGGTGGGTCCGATCGCGCTCGCCGACACCGATACGATCGAAAGGGCGACGGCAAGGGCCGTCAACACGACTGAGTAGAACAACTTGCGCATGGCATATGCCTCCTAGAAGAAGTGATGGCGCGAGTGTCCTTTGAGTTGACACCGCTGTCAACTCAAACCAGCCCAGATCGGGGTCGGCGTGCGCCCGGTTGCCTGGCTACAAGATCAAGGCAGGCCGGAAACTGGGCTTAAGTGGCCTCTATACGCTCTTCGACCAGCTCTCCGTTCTCAGGCTCGAGCAGGCTGTCCACCCCCGGGACCACAGGCGCCTTGAGCAGCGCCTCGCAGATCTTGCGGAGGGTGTCGTGGGTCACCTTCCGGCCCCGCCTCGCTCCAGAGATGGTCGAGGGACTGCAGCCGGACGCGTTGGCGAGGTCGGTTGCGCTCCACCCGCGGCGGGCGAGCTCGCGGTCGAGCCGAGCCGGATTGATGCGTGCACCCATCGGGATCGATTCCCATTACTGGAGCTGGTTACATGCTCCGCGACCCTGAGAGCCTGCAGGGGTATCCTTCCGACGCGAGTGCGCACCCTGCGACTCTCGGAGCGTCAGTGGAGGGTCTACCTCGCCATCTGGCTGGTGGCGGTGGCCGCGGTCGTCGGCGTCGCCGCGGGCCTCGTCGCCCCCAGGCTGCTGGCGAGACCGGCGCCGAAAATCCTGATCGGGGACATCGTCATGAATCCCGCGGTGCCGGCGCCCGATTTCACGTTGCGCGATCAGCACGGCTCGACCGTCTCGCTGGCTCAAATTCGCGGACACGTCACTGCGCTCACCTTCCTCGACACCCAGTGCCTGAACCTGTGCCCGCTCCAGGCGAGCCTGCTCGGCATCGTGCAGTCCGACCTGGGCCGCAGCCAGCCCCTCACCGTGGTGGTGATCAGCGTGCGACCCGAGGCCGATACTCCTGCCGCTATCGCGACCTTCGCGGCAACGCACGGTCTCAAGGCGCCGTACTACTGGCTTAACGGTCCTCGAACAGAGCTGGCCGCGGTGTGGAACAGCTACGGAATCACAGTGGTGCCTGCCACCGGAGACCTGGCCCACTCCTCGGTGATCTATCTCATCGACCGCGGCGGATTTGAGCGCGTCGCCTTCGCGGACGTGCCTCAGTCGAGTTGGGTCGAAGGTGATGTGAGACTGCTGCAGCAGAGCTGAGCGCCTAGGCGCGATCGCAGGCCAGAGTTCGGGCAAATTCGGACAATTGCGCAAAAATTTGTTCATTTACAAGCCACTGCGAGGCTGATATGTTCGGCCCAGCTTGGAAGTCCAACGCGTCCCGAGAGTGGGCGCGCGCCTCGTCGTCGTCCTGCTGGCGACGGCAGCGTTGGCCGCTCTGGTGGCCGGATTTGTGATCGGCTTTGCGCTCCGATTCCCAGAGCCGCTGGCCGCCACCCCGGCGCAGGCCGGACCGGGCTTCAGCGTCCAGCTCGAAACAGTGGCAGCCGTTGGTACAGCCATCGAAAACCCACGGCCTGACGATCCGCATCCCACCTGGGTCGGGTATCTGCCGACGACGACGTTGACGGTTCCGGCCAACTCGCTGATCACGATCACCATCCACCAGGAGGACACCCCATCGGGGCTGAGGAACCCTTACTGGGCGACGGCCAGGGGAATCGAAGGCGGCACCTTTCACATGACTTACTTCGACGACAAAGGCAATCCTCAGGAAGGCGACTTCAGCGCGATCACCGATCCCGCCAATGCGGCCCACACGTTTGCGATTCCTGACCTCGGCGTCTTCGTTCCGCTCGAGGGCGTGAACGCCAACGCGCCGCCCAACAGCATGAACGTGATCAGCTTTTCATTCCGGACGGGCGCGCCCGGTGTGTTTCACTGGCAGTGTTTCGTGCCCTGCGGGTCGGGCACGATCTACGGCAACGGAGGACCCATGCAGACGCTGGGCTATATGGGCGGTTTCCTTGTCGTCCAGTAGCAGGTGAGGAGCCCGAACCGCACCCACGCCCTGCGCCTTTTGGTCGCATGGGCCGTCCTCAGCGTGATCGGCATCGTGGCCGTGATGCAGATCCAGTTTCCGCCGGGCGACCAATCACGCCAGGCCGCCGATCAGTCATCGCTGCTGTCGCTGATGGCGGTGCTGTCGACCCCGGTTTTCGTCGGCGTGGTCCTCTTCCTTATCTATGCGGCCTTGGCGTTCCGGCGCGGGAAGGTCCTGGAGGACGGTCCGCCCAGCTACGGAAACATCAGGGTCCAGGTGGCGTGGATCGCAATCACCGCTGTGGTGGTCTTCTTCCTGGCCGGCATTGGCATCACCCAGCTGGCCAGCGCGTCGAGCTCAACCGACTTCAGCGGCACTCAACTCGGTACGTCATCGCCGGTTGGGGGCGCCGGTCAGGCGCTCCAGGTACAGGTCATCGGCCAGCAGTGGTATTTCACGTACCGCTACCCCGACTTCGGAGGGGTCGAGTCGCTGCACCTGGTCCTTCCGGTGGACGCCAACGTCGAGATCCACGTGACCTCGACCGACATCCTCCACTCCTTCTGGGCCTACCAGCTCGGGGTCAAGGCTGACGCGAACCCGGGAGTCGACAACATCGCCTATGTCACCACCACGCACACAGGATCGTTCACGGTCCGGTGCGCGGAGCTCTGCGGCATCTGGCACGGCAACATGTCTGACACCTCCGGCAAGGTCGTGAGCCAGTCCGACTTCGCAACCTGGGTCGCCCAGCTCCAGAAAGATGAGAAGGACACGCCTGTGCCGCCCTATGCCCCCGCGTATTTCCCCAGCCCGCGAGTCAAGGGGAGCTGAGCATGGCGACTGAGCTGGCCGGCGGCGAAGGTCCGGGGATCATCCACTCCAGCGAGAGTCGGATCGTAATCCCGACCAACATCCTGACTGCGATCCTGCTCGCGGCAGCGGGTTACTGGGCGGGCGTCCAGCTAGGTGAAGGCTTCAAGCTGAACGACGGCCACAACACCGGCGTGCTGTTGGGCTATAGCTTCGCGACGATCATGTTTCTCGTCGGCATCGGCTTCGCGAGCTACCCGCTCGCCCGGCTGTTCGGCTGGCGCGTGACGCCGCAGCCGGCCGGCGACGACCATAAGGGCGTCTGGCGATACTTCAACCTCAGCCTCGACCACAAGGTGATCGGCGTGCAGTACCTCGTGGCAATGCTGATGGCGATGCTGTTCGGGGGCATAGGCGCCATGCTCGTGCGCACCAACCTGCTGGACCCAACGGCACCCATCTTCCCGCCAGACAAGTACCTGACCCTGGTCAGCATGCACAGCGTGATGATGGTTTTTGTCGCGAGCGCCGCCATCGTGGGACCCTTCGGCAACTTCTTCGTTCCGTACATGATCGGGAGCAACCGGATGGCCTTCCCGCGGCTCGAAGCGCTTTCTTTCTGGCTCGTGCCGCCGGCGATTGTGATCCTCCTCGCGGCCCCGATCTTCGGTGGGTTCCAGACGGGCTGGACTGGGTACACGCCGCTGTCCGAGCAGGCGCAGGAGGGATTCGACAGCTACATCGTCGGGTTCACGCTGATCGGCCTGGCGCTCTGCGTCTCCGGCGTCAACATGCTGACAACGATCATCAGCCTGCGGGCTCCGGGCATGACCTGGACCCGCTTGCCGATATTCGTCTGGGGAGTCTTTTCGGCCTCGATCCTCGGCACATTCGCTGCCCCAATTCTCGCCGCCGCTCTGAGCATGCAGGCCCTCGACCGCACCCTCAACACCTCGTTCTTCATCTCATCCAACGGTGGGAGCCCATACCTGTGGGAGAACCTCTTCTGGTTCTTCGGCCACCCCGAG
>Ga0209118_1000723_pt1 | contig 16915 bp, 15 predicted proteins | sample BlaSpr_A8_Ref_M1_FD_187988 | JGI IMG/M metagenome (GOLD analysis project Ga0209118, IMG submission 187988) | Forest soil microbial communities from Thunder Bay, Ontario, Canada - Black Spruce, Ontario site 2_A8_Ref_M1 (SPAdes) (version 2) | ecosystem: Environmental > Terrestrial > Soil > Boreal...
CGTTGCCGGAACAACGCGCGACGCGATTCGTAGCAGCGTCGAGATCGATGGTATTCCGCTGCACGTCATCGATACCGCGGGCTTACGCGAGACGAACGACGCCGTCGAGCAAATTGGCGTCGCGCGAGCGTGGGCGGAAATCGAGCGCTCCGATCTGGCTCTGGTTATCACCGACGCGCGCGCCCCCCAGCATCCCGGAGACGCCGCGATCGTCGCCAGGCTTCGTTCGACCTTGCCGAGGGTGGTCGTGCGCAACAAGATCGACCTCGCGGGAGTGCAAGCGCGCCGCAGCACCGTCGACGGCATCGCCGAGGTCTGGTTGTCGGCGAAAACCGGCAGCGGAGTCGATCTGCTGCGCCAGGCGATTTTGGAAGTTGTCGGCGCGGAGGAAAACACCCACGACGCCTTCCTGGCACGCGAGCGGCACGTGCGAGCGCTTGGCACGGCTCGAGAGCACCTGGCGCTCGCGGCGACGCATCTCTCGCCACCATCCGCTCCCGCGCTCGAGCTTTGCGCCGAGGAGCTGCGTCAGGCGCATGACGCGCTCGGCGAAATCACCGGAGCACACACCGCCGATGATCTGCTGGGGGCGATCTTCGGTCGTTTCTGCATCGGAAAATAATCATGCGGTGGGTATTGCCGTTCGCAATCGCTTAAGCCGCCCAATCGAGAATGATCTTGCCGCTCTGACCCGAGAGCATGGTCGCAAACGCGGTTTCGAATTCTTCGGCGGCATAGTGGTGGGTGATGATCGGCGACAAGTCGAGACCGCTCTGAATCATCGCCACCATTTTGTACCAGGTCTCGAACATCTCGCGCCCGTAGACGCCCTTGATCTCGAGGCCCTTGAAAATGATCTGGTTCCAGTCGATAGCCATCCGCGCCGGCGGAATGCCGAGCAATGCGACCTTGCCGCCGTGATTCATGTGCAAAAGCAGGCTCTCGAACGCCTGCGGCACGCCGGACATTTCCATCCCGACGTCGAAGCCTTCGGTCATGCCCAGCTCGTCCATGACGTCGCGTAACTTCTCGCGCTCGACGTTGACCGCGCGGGTCGCGCCCATGCGTCGGGCGAGATCGAGCCGGTAGTCGTTGACGTCGGTGATCACTACATATCGCGCGCCGACGTGACGCGCGATCGCCGCCGCCATGATGCCGATCGGTCCGGCGCCGGTGATGAGCACGTCCTCGCCGACCAGATTGAACGACAAGGCCGTGTGCGTTGCGTTGCCGAAGGGATCGAAGATCGACGCCAGATCGTCGGAAATATCGTCCGGAATCTTGAATGCGTTGAAGGCCGGGATCACCAGATACTCGGCGAAGGCGCCTTCGCGGTTGACCCCGACACCGATCGTGTTTCGACACAGGTGGCGCCGCCCGGCGCGGCAATTGCGGCAGAACCCGCAGGTGATGTGCCCTTCGCCGGAGACGCGATCGCCAATCTTGAATCCGCGGACTTCCTGGCCCATCTCGACGATACGCCCGACGTATTCGTGGCCGACGTGCATCGGTACCGGAATCGTTTTCTGTGCCCACTCGTCCCATTTCCAGATGTGCACGTCGGTGCCGCAGATGGCGGTCTTGCGCACACGAATCAGGACGTCGTTGTGGCCTACTTCGGGCTTCTTCACCTCGACCAGCTTCAGACCGGGCCCGGGTGTCACTTTAGCAAGTGCCTTCATCGTGTCGTCCATGGCGATGGGTCAGTCAGCGAATGGCGCCGAGCGCCTTGCCGACCTTGGCGAACGCGGCAACCGCGCGTTCGATCTGTTCCGGATCGTGCGCGGCGCTCATCTGGGTTCGCAGGCGCGCCTTGCCCTTGGGCACGACGGGGTACGAAAAGCCGATCACGTAAACGCCTTCTTTGAGGAGCGCGTCCGCGGCGCGCGTAGCGAGCCCGGCGTCACCGAGCATAACGGGAATAATCGGGTGGTGCCCCGGCACAAGATCGAAACCGAGCCTGGTCAGCGCCTCGCGAAAGTGCTCCGCGTTCCGATGCACGCGCTCTCTCATCGTGCGACCCTCTTCGCCACCCAGAAGTTCGAGCGTCTTGATCGTCGCTGCAGCGATGCTCGGTGGCACAGCATTGGAAAAAAGATAAGGGCGCGAGCGCTGACGCAGCAACTCGACGATTTCCTTTCGGCCCGCAGTATAGCCTCCTGCCGCACCGCCCAGCGCCTTGCCCAGCGTGCCGGTGACAATGTCCACGCGGTCTTCGACGCCGCAATATTCAGGCGTGCCGCGGCCGCCGTCTCCGACAAAACCCACCGCGTGCGAATCATCGACCATCACCAGCGCGCCGTACCGGTCCGCAAGTGCGCAAATCGAGCGCAGATCGGCAATGATGCCATCCATGGAAAAAACGCCATCGGTGGCGATCAACTTGAAACGCGCACCTGCCGCGTCGGCCTCCTGTAGCCTGGCCTCGAGATCGCGCATGTCGTTGTTGCGGTAACGAAAGCGTTTCGCCTTGCAAAGCCGGATGCCGTCGACGATGCTGGCGTGGTTTAATTCATCGCTGATGACCGCGTCTTCCTCGCCCAGCAGCGTCTCGAAGAGCCCGCCGTTGGCGTCAAAACAGCTCGAATAGAGAATGCTGTCGTCGACTCGCAAGAACTTGCTCAACCCCGCCTCGAGCTCCTTATGCACGGTTTGGGTTCCGCAGATGAAGCGCACCGAGGCCATGCCGAAGCCCCACTGCTCGAGCGCCGCTTGTGCGGCCTTCACCAGCCGTGGATCGTCGGCGAGGCCCAGATAATTATTGGCGCAAAGATTGAGCACCCCGCCGGTGCCGTTGACTCGAATTTCCGGTGACTGCGGGCTCTCGACGACGCGTTCCGTCTTATAGAAACCGTCAGCACGGACTTGATTGACGATTTGGCGCAGGTGGGACAAGTAAGCGTCGTTCATGAGCGCAGTCTTTTACCTTTGTTTTTGGAGCGCGTCCCGGCGGCGGCGTTGACCGGTCGTCCAATGTGATCGCGCGGCGTCAGTCGGGAGGTACTGATGGTAGCGCCGAACGAGGCCGCGCAGAACGCGACAGGCGTTGCCGGCGAAAGTTTGGCGCGAGACACTGCGGGATGGACGATGGCAGCTTGCCGGGGTCGCGGGGAAAGCGCGTGCTCCGGATCCGAATGCACCGCATGGCGCCAAGCCGCTTGGCTTTCGGTGCCGAAGGCGGCCAGCCTCCGGCATCGCAGTGACGGCGCTGCGCGCTCTCGTTCCGGTCTGCGGTGGCCTCGCGGTGTCGCTGGCCGCGGCGCTTGCCTGCGTCGCTTTGCATACGCCTCTGCCGTGGATGATCGGTCCCCTGCTTGCGGTAGCGGCGACGCGCGTCGCGGGCTGGCCGGTCGACGCGCTGCCGGGCGGACGCCAGGCGGCGCAATGGATCATCGGCACCGCTCTCGGCTTGTATTTTTCTCCGCTGGTCGCGCAGCGCGTCAGCGGCTTCGTCTGGCTGCTCGTTCTTGGCGCGATATTTGCGATCGCGGTGGGTTACCTTTGCGGCTACCTTTTGTCGGTCCTCGGGGGAACGGATCGGACTACCGCGGTGTTCGCAAGCGTTCCCGGAGGCGCGGCGGAGATGGCGGTGCTGGGCGAGCGATTCGGCGCGCGCGTCGACCAGGTCGCTGCGGCGCAGTCGATTCGAATCCTGCTCGTGGTGGTTACCATTCCGTCAGTGTTCGCGGCGCTGGGCTTGCATGGAGCCGATGCTTTTCTCGCCGCGGGCAGCGAAGTTCGATTGCCTGCGCTGGCGGCGCTACTGTCGCTGACGGCGGCCGCCGGCCTGCTGCTGACGCGACGAAAAGTTCCCAACGCCTTCGTTTTGGGCGCGCTCTTGGTCACGATTCCGCTGACGATCGCGGGCGTGAGCACTTCGGCGATGCCGCGGGTATTACTCAACGGCGCACAATTGTTGCTTGGTTGCGCGCTGGGCTCTCGATTCAATCGCAGCTTTCTTGCGCGAGCGCCGCGTTTTGTCGCCGCTGTTGTTGTAACGGTAGCCGTGGCGATGGGCGTTTCCGTCCTGTTCGCGCTATTCATGGCGCGCCTTACCGGAATACATCCGGCGACGCTGATCCTTGCGACCGCCCCTGGCGGGATCGCGGAAATGGCCGTTACCGCTCAAATACTCGGACTCGGAGTGCCGATGGTGACATCGTTTCACGTCACGCGGGTGATACTCCTGCTCACCTGTACCGGGCCGCTCTTCGCGTGGTTACGACACCGGCGCCGACGCGCCCGGACGCCACGCGGCCCAGTGGCCTGACCATTCGAGTCGATGAGCGCTTAACGTGGCCGTTCTCCGCGTGCTACAGTTGCTGCCCTTCTTACGAAAGCTGCGGGCCGGCGTTGCGGCAGTGCACGCGCAATGTATCGGACTTTCGCATCCCTCATGAATCGCCCCGATCCCGTCGCCGCGCTAACTGTTTCCGCAGATCCCGTCATCAAGGCGCCATCGTATATTCGACACGAGCGGCTGCTCAACTGGGTTCGCGACTTCGCGCGGCGCACCTCCCCTTCAAACATTGTCTGGTGCGACGGCTCGGAGGCCGAATACGACCGCTTGTGCGCCGCCATGGTCGGCACCGGCACGCTGCTACGGCTCAATGCGGAAAAGCGTCCGAACAGTTATCTCGCGCGATCGGACCCATCGGACGTGGCCCGCGTCGAGGATCGCACATTTATCTGCAGCAACCGCGAAGAGGATGCCGGACCTACCAACAACTGGGTCGCACCCGCGGAGATGCGCGAGACGCTCGAGCGGCTTTTTGAAGGAAGCATGCACGGTCGAACGCTTTATGTGATTCCATTTTCTATGGGTCCGCTGGGCAGCCCGATTGCGCATATCGGTGTGCAATTGACCGACAGCCCATACGTCGTTGCCAGCATGAGGTTGATGACTCGCATGGGACGTGCGGTTTATGACGTGCTCGGACCCGACGGCGTGTTCGTGCCATGCGTGCACTCGGTCGGGGCTCCGCTGGCCGAAGGTGAAAAGGACGTCGCATGGCCGTGCAACTCCGAGCACAAATACATCGTGCACTTTCCGGAAACGCGCGAGATCTGGAGTTACGGTTCGGGTTACGGCGGCAACGCATTGCTGGGCAAGAAATGCTTCGCGCTGCGCATCGCCTCGGTGATGGGACGCGACGAAGGCTGGCTCGCCGAGCACATGCTCATCCTCGGCGTTACGTCGCCGGAAGGACGCAAGACCTACGTCACGGCAGCGTTTCCGAGCGCCTGCGGCAAGACCAACTTTGCGATGCTCATTCCGCCGCAAGGTCTCGACGGCTGGAAGGTGACGACCATCGGCGACGATATTGCATGGATCAAGCCGCACGCGGACGGGCGTTTTCACGCCATCAATCCGGAAGCCGGATATTTCGGCGTGGCGCCCGGAACCTCGTACGAATCGAATCCGAACGCGATGGAGACGCTCAAGCGCAACGTCATCTTCACCAACGTTGCGCTCACCGACGATGGCGACGTGTGGTGGGAAGGCATGACCCGCGAGCCTCCCGCGCACCTGATCGATTGGCGTGGAGAGTCGTGGACGCCGACGCTGGCGCGCGAAACCGGACGCACGGCCGCGCATCCCAATGCGCGGTTCACCGTCTCGGCGACCCAGTGTCCTTCGCTCGATCCCGAGTGGGACAACCCCGCGGGCGTGCCGATTGCCGCGTTTATCTTCGGCGCGAGGCGGAGCGACACCGTGCCATTGGTCGTCGAGGCCGCGAATTGGGAGGACGGCGTGTACAAGGCGGCGACAATGGGATCCGAGACCACCGCCGCCGCCGCGGGCAAGGTGGGCGAGGTTCGCCGCGATCCCTTCGCCATGCTGCCGTTTTGCGGCTATCACATCGGCGATTATTTCGCGCATTGGCTCGCCATGGTGAAGACGGTCAAATATCCGCCTCGAATATTCAACGTCAACTGGTTTCGCACCGACCAGAACGGGAAATTTGCGTGGCCCGGCTTCGGTCAGAACATGCGCGTGCTCAAATGGATCGTCGAGCGTTGCCAGGGCAAGGCACACGCGGTGCAGACCCCCCTCGGACTGCAGCCTGAATACGTCGATCTGGATTGGCGCGGCCTCGAGTTCGGGCCGGAGCGATTTGCGACGGTCATGCGCCTCGACGACGCGCGCTGGCAGAGCGAGCTCGCGGCGCACGACGAGCTTTTCGCCAAGCTCGGTGCCAAGCAACCGCAGGTGTTTGTGGCACAACGCCGCCAACTCGGCGCGCGGTTCGCCGGTTAGTCCTTCGTCGTTCTCAAATCTCGGTTTTGCCGCTCCTTCTCGCGTAAAGGGCGGCACGAGGCTGTGGGCGCTTTCGCGCAGCAAGGCTTTCCTTGCAAGGCGCGGTCGCGGCCATTCAGGCGCCAGGTTCCAGATACGGTTGTGAGCACTTCTGCAGGCCATCGGTATCGATGGCGCTGAACAACGCCTACGCGGCGTGACACCCAGGCAATTCGAGTCGTTCAGGGGCGCTCCTTGCACATGATCCAGCGAACCCTTATGCTTGAGCAAATGTAACCGCTTTCTGTAAGCGCTTTCAGACGTCCCGAAGACAGTCCCGGCCGCGATAGCACTAAGGTGTTTGCGCGACGCTTGTGCAAAGGATCCCACGTCTTGGCGGCCACCGATACCAACCTTGGCAGACGCCGACCGAGGCCTCGCGGGAGCCAGGCTACGCTGACCGATGTGGCGCGAGCCGCGGCGGTATCGACAGCGTCTGCGTCGCGGGCCCTCACACGCCCACAGGCGGTCAGTGACGAACTGAGGATCAGGGTAGCCGAGGCTGCCAACACGCTGGGATATGTTCCGAACCGCGCGGCGCGAGCACTGGCGTGCCGCCGATCGGGATCGGTCGGCGTCATTACCGGAAATCTCAACGATCCAGGGATGGCGTCCGCGCTCGCCGCGCTTGAGGCACGACTCACCGACGCCGGTTGGGACCTGCTGCTGGGCAGTGGCAGCGAGGACGGAACGCCACTAGCCGGCGCTCGAGCACTGCTAAGTCGCGGCGTCGGCGCGCTCGTTTTTCTGGGGGTCGACCTGCCATCCGAGCTCCGGGAGGTGCGCGGCATTCAGCGCTTGCCCTGCGTCAGCGTGGATCGAACGGATCGCACCGGCTTCACCGCGAGCGCTGGCCTTGACCTCGGCCGCGCGGGCAAGCTGATCGCCGACTATCTGGGACAGCTCGGACATCGATGCATGGCAGTCGTCGCCGAGCCCCGTTCGGTCGTAAGCACTCTGCTGGTCGAGGCCCTCGGAGCGGAGCAGGCTTTGGGTGGATCCCCGCCGGAAGTCATGCCCATAGGCGATGAGCCCATCGCTGAAGGGATTTTGCGATGGCTTGCGTTGCCGAATTCTCCGACCGCAGCAATCTGCGTTAGTGACTTTACCGCGCTGGCGGTGATGCATGCATGCGCCTGCCACGGCATCGACGTCCCCGGCCGGCTTTCGGTCGTCGGGTTCGGCGACTCACCCTTGGCCCGGTGCGTGTCGCCGACGCTGACGAGCGTGCGTATCCCGGCGCGCGCCGCCGGCATTGCGGCCGCGGAATATCTGCTTGCCCGCTTCGCGGACCGCGTTCCGGACCTTGCTGAATGGCCTGTCAAACTCGCCATTCGAGGATCGACAGGCCCGCCGCCCGGGTCGCGGTAAGGAAGTGCGTCCGTCCATGCTTGTTCCACGTGAAACAGATGCCTCGGCAGGTTCCACGTGGAACAGACCACGTCGACGGGCGCTTTCCCAAAATCGAGCTTTGGATTATTATTACAGTATCCCTTCGTTTTAAATTATCGTTTAAAAACATGATGTTCCAAGAACGCTTCGAGGTAATCGTGGTAGGCGGGGGCCACGCCGGAACGGAGGCCGCGCTCGCCGCTGCGCGGGCAGGCCGGCGCACCCTGCTCCTCACCCATAGCATCGAGACTCTGGGCCAGATGTCCTGCAACCCGTCGATCGGTGGGATCGGCAAGGGGCACCTGGTTAAGGAAGTCGATGCGCTGGGCGGCGCTATGGCTCTCGCCACCGATATGGCTGGGATCCAGTTTCGTATCCTCAACGCCAGCAAAGGACCGGCGGTCCGTGCGACCCGCGCCCAGGCGGACCGGGTTCTGTATCGCCGAGCGATTCGCTCGATGCTCGAGAACCAGCCCAATCTGACGCTGTTTCAGCAGCCGGTGGACGATGTCTTGGTCACCGCGGGAAGAGCGACCGGGGTGGTGACCCAAGGGGGTATCCGCTTCGATGCTCAGGCGGTGGTGCTGACCACCGGAACCTTTCTCTCCGGGTTGATCCATGTCGGGCTCGAACACCATGAGGCCGGTCGTGCCGGCGAGCCGCCGGCAAACACCTTGGCGGCCCGGCTTCGCGAACTCGCGTTGCCCGTCGGTAGGTTGAAGACCGGCACGCCGCCGCGGCTCGACGGCCGGACCATCGACTTCGGTTCACTTGCGGTTCAGCCCGGCGACGATCCAGCGCCGGTATTTTCGACGCTCGGATCGAGGGAAATGCATCCGCGCCAATTGCCGTGCTGGATTACCCACACCAACCAGCAAACCCACGAGATTATCCGCGGCGGACTCGATCGCTCGCCGATGTTCACCGGCGTGATCGAAGGCGTCGGGCCGCGTTATTGCCCTTCCATCGAAGACAAGGTCACCCGCTTTGCCGACCGCGTGAGCCACCAGGTGTTCCTCGAGCCGGAAGGTCTGGAAACACACGAAATCTACCCCAATGGCATTTCGACCAGCCTGCCCTTTGACGTCCAGGTCGCCATGGTGCGTTCGATCAAGGGGCTGGAACGTGCGCACCTTGTGCGTCCGGGCTACGCCATCGAATACGATTTTTTCGATCCCAGGGCGCTTAAGGGCACGCTTGAAACCAAGGCGATACACGGGCTTTTCTTCGCCGGGCAGATCAACGGCACGACCGGCTACGAGGAGGCCGCCGCGCAGGGAATACTTGCCGGCATCAATGCAGGCCGGGTCGCAGTTGGCGAAGACGGATGGTGCCCGCGCCGCGACCAGGCCTACCTCGGCGTTTTGGTCGACGACCTCGTTACTCGCGGGGTCACCGAGCCCTACCGCATGTTTACCAGCCGCGCCGAGTACCGATTGCAGCTGCGCGAGGACAATGCCGATCTGCGCCTGACCGAAGCGGGGCGCGCGCTCGGCGTCGTCGATGAGCGGCGATGGGAGGCGTTTTGCCGCCACCGGGACGCCGTCGACAAGGAGCTCGAGCGCGTCAAGTCCTGCTGGGTCAATCCGAAACTCGTCAGCAGCGCCGAAGCCGTGCGCGTTCTCGGTCAGCCGCTGGAACGGGAGTGCTCGCTGGTGGAGCTCCTGCGCAGGCCGGGAGTGAGTTATGCCGAGCTTCTGACCTTGCCGGGCGCGGGAAATGCGGTAGCGGACCCCCGCGTGGCGGAGCAGGTCGAGGTAGCGACCAAGTATGCCGGGTACATCGTACGCCAGCACGACGAGATTGCGCGCAGCGCCTCGCAGGAGGTGCAAAAACTGCCTGCTGATCTCGATTACCGCACCGTGCGCGGGCTGTCGTCCGAAGTTCAACAAAAGCTCAACGAGCATCGACCGGAAACGATTGGTCAGGCAAGACGCATCTCGGGGATCACTCCCGCCGCGATCAGCTTGCTGCTGGTCCACCTCAAACGCGGCTTTAGGCCGCAGGCGCAAGACGCCCGAAGACTTTCAGCATGACGGCAGTGTTGGTCGCAGGGCTTTCCGCGCTCGAGCTGGACGCGGATATTGCGACCCGGGCAATGTTGGCGCAATACATTGCCTTGCTCGACAAATGGAATCGCACGCACAACCTCACCGCGATCCGCGATCCGGAGCAAATGGTCACCCACCATTTGCTCGACTCGCTGGCAGTGCTTGGGCATCTGCCCAAACAAGCCCACTTGCGCGTGCTCGACATAGGCAGCGGTGGCGGCCTGCCCGGCATTCCACTGGCCATCGCCAGGCAGGATTGGCACATCGTGCTGCTCGACAGCAACCACAAGAAAGCGGCGTTCCTGCGGCAGGCGGCGATTGAGCTCAAGCTCGCCAATGTCGAGGTGTGCGCCGTGCGCGTTCAGGAGTACGTCGCCGACCTTCTCTTTGACGTCGTCATTTCGCGTGCCTTTTCCGATCTGGCGACGTTCGCCACGCTCGCGCGACGCCTGATCGTGCCCGGTGGACGACTCGTTGCCATGAAAGGCCTCTTTCCCCACGAGGAGCTGCGGGATCTGCCACCGGACATCCTTGTCGCGGAGGTGCCGGCCATCCGCGTTCCAGGACTCGACGTGCAACGGCATCTGGTGATCATGGAGCCGCGCGTGCCATGACCAAGATCATCGCGATTGCCAATCAAAAGGGGGGCGTCGGGAAGACGACGACCAGCGTCAATCTCGCCGCGAGCCTGGTAGCGATGAAGCGCCGCGTGCTGCTGGTCGATCTCGACCCGCAGGGGAATGCCACGATGGGTGCCGGAGTCAATAAGCGAGCGCTCACTTATACCGTGTACCAAGTACTGTTGGGGGAGAAGAAGATTTCCGATGTTCGCGTGCAATCGCCTACGGGCGGCTTCGATCTGGTGCCTTCCAATCGCGAGCTCGCCGGCGCCGAAGTGGAGCTGGTCGATTTGCCGGAGCGCGAGATGCGGCTCAAAGGCGCTCTCGCGGAGGCACTCTCGCAGATGCGAGCCGCGATCTCGGTCGTCGTCGACGACTATGATTTCATCTTGCTCGACTGCCCGCCCTCGCTCTCGCTACTGACCTTGAACGGCTTGTGCGCGGCCGACAGCGTGCTCATACCGATGCAATGCGAGTACTACGCGCTCGAAGGGCTATCCGATCTGGTGCAAACCATACGCAAGGTGCGCGCGCACCTCAATCCGCGCCTTGAAATCGAGGGCTTGCTGCGAACCATGTACGACCCGCGCAACACACTTGCGCTTAATGTCTCCGCAGATTTGCAAAAACACTTCGGCGAAAAACTCTACCGCACGGTGATACCGCGCAACATTCGACTCGCCGAAGCGCCCAGTCACGGCATCCCTGCGCTGCAACTCGATAAGACGTCGAAAGGTGCGCTTGCGTATCTCGCGCTGGCGGGAGAAATGCTGCGGCGGGACGAGAGCGTCGCATCTTCGGCTGAGAGGGCGATGCATGGCTAAGCTAAAGGGGCTCGGTCGCGGACTCGATGCCTTGCTTGCAGGCTCCGACGAAACCTCGGGCGGCGAATCGCTGCAATCTCTTCCGGTCGACCGCATCGGTGTCGGAAAGTATCAACCGCGCACGCACATGGACGAGCATTCCCTTGCCGAGCTCGCGGAGTCGATCAAGGCACAGGGGATCGTGCAGCCGATACTCGTCCGGCCGGTCGATGGAGGACGCTACGAGCTAATCGCCGGTGAACGGCGGTGGCGCGCGGCGCAGCGCGCGGGATTGAAGGAACTGCCGGCGGTGGTGCGCAGCGTTCCGGACCAGGCTGCACTGGCGTTGGCGCTGATTGAAAATATCCAGCGCGAGGATCTCAACCCGCTCGAGGAGGCGCAGGGAATCGCACGCCTGATCACCGAGTTTCGACTGACCCACGATGCGGCGGCGGCGGCGGTGGGCCGCTCGCGCAGCGCGGTGAGCAATTTGCTTCGCCTGACCCAGCTTCCCAAGCAGGTGCAGGGATATTTGCTCGCGGGAAGGCTCGACATGGGTCACGCACGTGCGCTGCTGGGATTGTCCGGTGCGCAGCAGGTGACCGCGGCGGCCAAAGTCGTCGCCGAACAAATGTCGGTGCGCGAAACCGAGCGGCTGGTGCGTGGCATATTGTCGCCGCCATCGCGCCGCGAGGCGCGCGCCGCGACCGCAGGTCGCGATGCGGACCTGGTGCGGCTTCAGGAAGAGCTCGCCGAGATCCTCGGTGCAAGAGTTCGCGTCGATGCGGCCAAAAAGGGCGCGGGTCGCCTGGTGATCGAGTATTCGAGCCTGGAACAGCTCGACGGCATTCTCGTCCGGCTGCGCCGCAAATAACAGACGCGACGAACAAGAATCCGCGGCGCCGTGACTTCGAAGCGCCGCGGAATACTGCAAGGTCGAGCGAGCGCGTTCAGCCCAGCTGCTTGAGTATGGTCTCCGCGCCCGACACCTCGAACTTGCCCGGCGCTTCGATGTTAAGCGCCTTGACCACTCCGTCCTCGACCAGCGCCGAAAAGCGCTGGCAGCGTACGCCCATGCCTCTGGCGGTCAGATCGAGCTCCAGGCCCAGCGCTTTGGTGTAGGCAGCGCTGCCGTCACCCATCATGCGCACCTTGCCTGCGGCGTGCTGATCTTTGGCCCATGCGCCCATCACGAACGCGTCGTTGACCGACAGGCAGAGAATGGCGTCCACTCCCTTGGCTTTGAGCTCGTCGTAGTGCTTGACGTAGCTTGGCACGTGCTGCGCCGAGCAGGTCGGCGTGAAGGCGCCGGGCAAACCAAAGATCACGACTTTCTTGCCTTTGGTGAGATCGTCGACCTTGAACTGGTTGGGGCCGATCGTGCAGCCTTCGGTTTCGACGTCGATGAATTCACTCAAGGTTCCGGCGGGCAGCCGGTCGCCTACTTTGATGGTCATAGCTCTTCTCCGGAACAATGGCGCGAACGCGCCGTGGCGTGGCAACGATGAATGTCGATTGTAGCGGATAAATCGGTTTGTCCGCGAGACCGATATCTCGCAACGGCGTCTTGTCGGAAACGAGGCGAAGGCGTAATTTCGGCGGTCCGGAAATGCGAAAGAACAACATGGCCAAGCTCGACATCGCGCGGGGACGCCGCGCAACGCTGCTCATTGCTACGCGCAAGGGCCTGTGGCAGATGACTGCCGATACGACCCGCCGCAAGTGGCGCCTAACCGGTCCGCACTTTCTTGGCCACGTCGTTCATCATTGCGTCGCCGATCCGCGCGACGGAAAGACGCTGCTCGCCGCGGCTCGCACGGGCCATCTCGGGCCGACCATCTTCCGTTCGGCCGATCGCGGTCGGACATGGCACGAGGCGAAACGTCCACCGGCCTTTCGAGAAGGCAGCGGACGCGCGGTCGACCATACTTTCTGGCTGGCGCCGGGACCCGCCGGCGAGCCCGAAACCTGGTACGCTGGCACCTCGCCGCAGGGATTGTTTCGCTCCGAAGATGGCGGCGCCACGTGGGTCGGCGTCGATGGCTTCAACGAGCACCCGATGCGCAAGACCTGGTGCGGCGACGACAAGGATGGAACGCCCGACGGTCCGAAACTGCATTCGATCCTGATCGACCCCCGTGATTCCAATCACATGTACATCGGCATGTCGAGCGGAGGCGTTTTCGAATCGGGCAACGGCGGCGCGGCCTGGAGGCCGCTGAACGCCGGGGTCAAGGCGGATTTCCTGCCGGAGCCGACGCCGGAATTCGGTCATGATCCGCATTGCGTACGGCTGCATCCGGTCTTGCCGGATCGTCTTTATCAGCAAAATCACTGCGGCATCTACCGCCTCGACCGTCCCGCGGAGCGATGGCAGGATATCGGCGCGAGCATGCCGAAGAGCGTTGGCGCCATCGGCTTTCCTATGGTTGTCCATCCGCGCGATCCGGACACGATTTGGGTGTTTCCGATGGATGGAACCAAAGTCTGGCCGCGAACGTCGCCGGCGGGCAAGCCGGCGGTTTATCGTTCGGTCAACGGCGGCAAATCGTGGCAGCGCCAAGCAGCCGGGTTGCCGAAAACGCAGGCGTGGCTGACGGTCAAACGGCAGGCGATGACCGCCGATCAGGGATCTCCGGTCGGCGTTTACTTTGGCACCAGCAGCGGAGAGATTTGGGGCAGCCGCGATGAAGGACGCACTTGGAAATGTCTCGCCGCGCATCTGCCGCACGTGTACGCCGTCGAGGTAGCATGAACGTGGTCACGCCCCAAGCAACGCGCACCGCGAATGCTCGAAGCTGATCGCCGATGCGCGTTCTCATTCCCGGACCGCTGCGAGATTACACCGCCAATGCCGCAGCGGTGAGCGCCGACGGACTCACGCTCGGCAGCTTGCTCGCCGATCTCGATCGACGGTTTCCGGGACTGCGCTTTCGGATCATCGACGAGCAGGGACGCATTCGCCGGCACATCAAATTCTTTGTCGACGGCGTGCAAGCGAAGAACTTGGATCCGGCCTTGGACGGTGCGGCAGAAGTGATGATCGTGTGTGCACTTTCCGGAGGATAAACGTGTGCGGTGCAGCGCTATATATGCGGCGCAACATTCGTTGACGCGCCGCCGCAAAAAACCCTATAATCCAAAAGTTTGCATGAATCCGCAGTGCCCGATTCCGTCTCCGGCCGTTCGCCATTTCGTTACCCTCTGCGACGCGTCGCAGGCTGGCAGCTTATCGCCACTGGGATAATCGCCGTGGGGGGAAGCCTCGGGTGGGGATGGCACGGCGCGCTTTCCGGCTTGCTCGGGGGAATCACCAATCTGGCGGCGGGCGCTGTCTACGCTATGGTGGTGGGGCTTGCGAACCCTGCCTCGGCGGCGGCAACGGTGGTGACTGCTTTCCGCGCCGAGGCAATCAAGATCTTGCTGATCGTTGTCCAGCTCTGGCTGGTTCTCACGATGTATGCGGATGTGGTCCATGCGGTTTTTTTTGCCGCGTTTGTCGTCACGGTGCTGGTGACTCAGGCGGCGATTCTGATCCGCGACTGACGATCGGTGCTGCAAATAGAAAGCTGCAAATAGAAGACTGCAAATGGCCGACGAACAAGCAACCGACGCGACGTCCTACATTCAGCATCACCTGACGTTTCTCGCCGAGCCGGTCCGGGAGTCGGGCGGTTTCTGGACCCTTCATTACGACACCATCATCACCTCGCTGATTCTTGGTGTGGTCGTCTTCGGCTTTCTCTGGTTGGTCACGCGCAAGGCGACCGCGGGCGTTCCTTCGAAAACGCAGGCCTTCGTCGAGCTTTCGGTGCGGTTCGTCAACGACCAGGTGCGAAGCCTCTTTCACCACGACTACCGTGTTGTCGCCCCCATTGCCCTGACGGTGTTCGTCTGGGTGTTGTTCATGAACGCCATGGATTTCCTGCCCGTCGACATCATGGCGTGGATCTATCAGAACATCTTTCACCAGCATGAATGGCGCGGTGTCCCGACGGCGGACGTCAATACAACGTTCGCGTTGGCGCTCTCGGTGTTCGGCATGATGATCTTCTACAGCATCAAGAACAAAGGCCTCTTCGGCTGGATCAAGGAGCTGGCCAGCACGCCCTTCGGCATCAAGCCGCTGTGGGCTGCGCCGCTCCTGGCCATCTTCAACCTGCTCTTCAACACCATCGAGTATGTGTCCAAACCGCTTTCGCACTCGCTGCGGCTATACGGCAACATGTACGCAGGCGAGATCATTTTCCTATTGATCGGGCTCTGGGCCGCGACCGGCGTGGCAGGCGTCGTCGCGGGCGCCATTCTGCACCTGGGCTGGTCGATTTTTCACATCCTGATCGTCGTGCTGCAGGCTTACATCTTCATGATGCTGACGGTCGTCTACATCTCGATGGCGCACGAACATCACTGATTCGCGGATATCCCTTATCCAATCGTCCAACCTCCGTTCAGAAAGGAAAGCAAAATGGACAAGCTGCAACTGGTCGCGCAGATCCAGGCATACACGGGCATCGGCATAGGTCTCATGATCGGCCTGGGGGCGCTGGGCGCTTGCGTCGGGGTGGGCATCATGTGCTCGCGATTTCTCGAAGGCGCCGCGCGCCAACCGGAAATGATTCCGGCGTTGCAGGCAAAAGTGTTCCTGCTCCTCGGCCTGATCGACGCCTCGTTCATCATCGGCTTGGGTATCGCGATGCTCTTTGCGTTCGGCAATCCGCTCATTCCGGCGGGCCTAAAGTAATCGGGCGTCAACCGACTCTGCGATAAGGGAACACTGGGGACCAGTCATGAACCTCAACCTGACATTGTTGATGCAGGCGGTCGCGTTTTTCGCGTTCATCCTGTTCACCGCGAAGTTCATTTGGCCGCCGCTGATGCGGGCGATCGAGACCCGGCAGAAGGAGATCGCCGACGGGCTGGCTGCCGGCGAGGAAGGCCGTCACAGTCTCGTCAAGGCCGAAAAACAGATCGCTGAGATGTTGGTCGATGCCAAGACCCGCGCGTCGGACATCGTCGCGCAGGGGGAAAAGCTGAAAAGCGAAGCGGTCGAGCAGGCGCGCACCGACGCCAAGACCGAGGCCGACCGCATTCTGGCCGCGGCCAAGGCGGAGATCGAACAGGAAGTGCATCGCGCCAAGGAGTCGCTGCGCGCGCAGGTGTCCGAGCTTGCCGTCGCCGGCGCCGAAAAGATTCTTAAGCGCGAAGTCGACGCCAAGGCACACGCCGATCTCCTGAGCGCGCTGCAAAAACAGCTCTAGCCGGACGCCATGGCAGAGCAAGTCACCATCGCCCGCCCCTATGCCGAAGCCGCGTTCTCGCTCGCTCGCGAGCAAAACGCGCTGCCTCGGTGGGCCGAGATGCTCAAGATGGCGAGCAACGTCGCGAGCGATCCCACGGTGCACACCGCGCTCGACAATCCCAGGCTCGACAACGCGGCCAAGGAATCGCTGCTGCTCTCGCTTTGCGGCGACGCCCTCAGCGCGGAAGGAAAGAGCTTCGTTCGCGTGCTGCTGGAATCCGATCGCATCGCCGCATTGCCGGACATCCGACGCTTGTTCGACACCCTCAAGGATGGCGCCGACGGCGTGGCCCGGGCACACATTGTCAGTGCGTTCCCGGTCGACGAGGCGCAGCTCGGCGCGCTCAAGGCGGCGCTGGAAAAGCGCTTTGGCAAGAAAATCGAGGCAACGGTAAGCGTCGATCCGACTTTGATTGGCGGGGCGCGGGTCACGGTCGGCGACACGG
>Ga0209118_1000724_pt1 | contig 16839 bp, 17 predicted proteins | sample BlaSpr_A8_Ref_M1_FD_187988 | JGI IMG/M metagenome (GOLD analysis project Ga0209118, IMG submission 187988) | Forest soil microbial communities from Thunder Bay, Ontario, Canada - Black Spruce, Ontario site 2_A8_Ref_M1 (SPAdes) (version 2) | ecosystem: Environmental > Terrestrial > Soil > Boreal...
CTTGGATTCTGGACAAGGAGCAGATCAGCCGCTCATGCAAGGAGGCTTGGGGGGCGGCATTTGTAGTGCGGCCCGAGAAGCCGCGCCATCGCCTGGGTCAGATTGTCAAGGACCGGCTATTACCTTGTAGATAATATGCTTTAGCCTAGATTATCTGACTTACAGAACGCGGTCAAGAAGAAAAGCGGGCTGGCCGCGGATTGGGCTCTAGGCTGAGATCGCACCCGCCCTTTTCGCAAAGGACGCGAACAAGGGTGGCGCACGGCAAGCGTGGGGAGTGCCGCTAGCGCGTATTGATCATCACCGCGATCTTGTTCTTGAAGTACATGGCGAAGGCCAGGTCGGGAGCCTTGTCGTTGTTGAAATCGCCTACAGTCAGCGAGATTGCGCCGTCAAACTTGATCTCATCGTGGATGGGAACGGCAGCTTGGAAGGTGCCGTCGCCCTTGCCGTAGAACAACGCTGAATTGCCGTCTTGATTTGACGCGGCCAAGTCTAGTTTGCCATCGAGATTGAAGTCGTCAATCGCCACCGCGTCGGCGCCCGTGCTCTGCCCGGGAAGGGACGTCGGATAAAGCTTCGCGGTCCCGAATGTCCCGTCGCCGTTGTTTAGCAGGACAGCGATGGCGCTCAGCGAGGCGTTGACCACGGCCAGATCGTTCCTGCCGTCGTGCCGCAGGTCGGCGATCTTTACATCGACCGCCTCGCCCCCGCCGGCATCGTAGGTCACAGGTTTCAGAAACTTTCCCGTGCCGTCGTTCAGCAATATTGCGACGGTCCCTGCCGTCACGGTTGCTAGATCCGGGTGCTTGTCGCCGTTCAGATCGGCCGCCGCAATGTTCCCTGGCGTTCCTGCCACCTTGTATGTTGTGGGTTTCTCCAGAGTGCCCTTCCCGGTGCCAAAGAAAATCATCACGTTGCCGGTTTTCCCCTCTCCGCCGCTTGAGGCTGCTACGTCCAGATGCCCGTCGCCATTAAAATCCGCCAGGGCGATGCCAGCACTCTGTATAGCCAGTTCGTAAGTCGCCCCCGCTCGAAACTTCCCGTCCCCTTCGCCTAGGAAGAGCGCAAGCAAACTGTGCCCTGTGCCGCCAAACTCGATCACTGCCAAGTCTGGCTTGCCGTCCTCGTTAAAGTCCCCCACTGCTAGTGCAATCGGGTTTGGAACCTCGAACCGAATCGCCTTCTGAAAGGTGCCGTCTCCGTTTCCCAACAGTATACTCACGTGGCCGCTTAGCCAGTCGGCAACGGCCAGGTCGGTTTTCCCGTTGTTTCGGAAGTCGGCGGAGATCACTTGAAAAGGCAAATTCCGGTACCCGAGACTGTAGTACGCCACCTTGTGAAACTGGCCGGCGGCAGCGCCGGATACAGCTAACAGCGCGAGCAACGTAATTCGTGTGACCCCCTTCACATTCAAACCCTTTCCCAGTGCAGAGTCTCTTCCGCGCGGAAGGATTCGTCAAGATGAAACGGTTGGGCGGGGCGCACGGCAAGCGTGGGGAGTGCCGCTAGCGCGTATTGATCATCACCGCGATCTTGTTCTTGAAGTACATGGCGAAGGCTAGGTCGGGAGCCTTGTCGTTGTTGAAATCGCCTACGGTCAGCGAGATTGCGCCGTCAAACTTGATCTCATCGTGGATGGGAACGGCAGCTTTGAACGTGCCGTCGCCCCTGCCGTATAATAAGGCCGAATTGCCATTTTGATTTGCAGTGGCCAGGTCGAGCTTTCCATCCAGATTGAAGTCGGCAATCACCACCGCATCGGTGCCCGTGCCCCAGGAAAAGCCGGATATGTAGAACTTCGCCGGGGCGAACGTGCCGTCCCCGTTGTTCAGCAGGATTGCTATTTCGTTTATCGAGGCGTTGACCACGGCCAGATCGTTCCTGCCGTCGTGGCGCAGGTCGGCGATCTTTACATCGACCGCCTCGCCCCCGCCGACGGAATAGACCACCGGCTTCTGGAATTTTCCCGTGCCGTCGTTCAGCAGGACGATCGCGTTGCCTCCGCTTACGTCGGTAACCACGAGGTCGGGGTGACGGTCGCCATTCAGATCTCCTGCCGCAATGCCATACGGCGCACCCGTCACCTTGTAAGTGGCAGGATTCTTGAGCGTTCCTTTGCCCGTGCCAAAGAACACTGTCACGCTTCCCGCGTTCTTATAACCAGCCTTGTCAGCCACCGCAACGTCCAGATTTCCGTCCCCGTTAAAGTCGGCTGTGGCCACCAATATGGGTTCTATGCCCGCTGTGTAACAGGCGGAGAGGTGGAAGGTTCCGTCCCCCTGACCCAAGTACATGCACAGACTGCCGCTCCCTGTACCTCCGGAAGAGACTACCGCCAGGTCTTCTTTTTGGTCACCGTTGAAGTCCCCGATCGCAAGTCCAATCGGGTTTGGGACGGTAAACCTCTTGGGCTTCTGGAAGGTGCCGTCGCCGTTTCCCAGAAGAATACTGACTTGACTATTCAGGTAGTCCGCCACCGCCAAGTCAAAGTTACCGCTGTTAGTAAGTTGACCGGAAACCACGTAGTAGGGGAGGTCGTGCGTCCCAACGTTGTAGTAGACGGCACGTTCAAACTGCCGAGCTAACAGGCTTGGCGGAAGTGACACCCCTATCATAACGAGCAGGAGGGCTGAACCCACGTGTTTCATGTGTGAAAATCCCATTCGACGGTTTCAAAACTCTACCTGTCCGGCGGGATGTTTGCTATTGGCGAACGCTTTCCACACCGTCGAGGATCACAAGTGTCCTCCGTCTATGAGTTCAGTGTCAAGATGCAGAGTTTTGCAACGTGCACGCTCACGTGCCACGGCGCGCTCGTGGTGGAGTGGGTTCTGAATTGAGAATTGAGAATCGAGAGTTGAGCGCCCACCCTTTCGCAAAGAACGCGAAAGGATGGGGCAGCGCGGCCCCCCCTCGGTTGGTTATGTGCGCCCGGCAAGCGTGGGCCACCCCACAACTGAAAGCAGACCCATACATAACCGCAGGTCATTTGAGGAAAAGTGAGCGATTTTGAGCAGCCGCGCCATGGCTGACAGTGCGACGATGACGCTGTTGTGGTGTTGGGCCTCTAGTATTCGGATTCCCAGAGGTCGTTGCCAAGCAACTACAAGAGCCCGCATGCCCTCTCGGGCAGATGAGGAACGGCCATGAACTCGCCCTACGGTCTGCCCTGCGTTGAAAACTGTCTGACCTGTCACCAGCGCTCCGAGAATTTCTTCTGCGCACTCCGCAAAGAATCTCTGGAAGTTTTCAACCAGATGAAACACGTGACCTCAGTTTGTTTGCTTGCGGCAGCCGCTTCGGTGCTCTTGCTCGTTCTTGCAAGCGCGACGCCGGGACTGTCTCAGACTTTCGGCGGCGTGTTAACGGAGCACAACGACAACCTCCGTACTGGCCAGAACCTCAATGAAACCGTGCTCACCCCACTGAACGTAAACTCCAGTCGCTTCGGGAAACTGTTCTCATACTCCGTGGATGGTCAAATCTATGCCCAGCCACTGTATGTCCCGAATGTGAAGATTCCGGGCCAAGGCACCCATAATGTGGTTTATGTGGCCACGCAAAACGACACCGTGTATGCCTTCGACGCGGACGGCCTCAGCAGCGTTCCACTTTGGCAGGACAGCTTCATCAGTCCGGCACAAACCGTTGCACCCGTTTCCTGCCAGAGCAACGGTAAGGAAATCATGTCCTGCGCTGTTTTCCCGATATACGGGATCACGGGAACCCCGGTGATTGATCCCGGTACGAATACCATGTTCCTGGTCGCCCGTACACTCGAGAAGGGCAAATACTTTCAACGCCTTCACGCGCTGGACACTACCACCGGCACGGAAAAGTTGGGTGGGCCCGTCCTCGTTCAGGCTTCGGCACCCGGAACCGGCGTCGGCAGTGTGGGAGGCGTGGTTCCATTCAGCGAGCGTCAGGACATTCAACGCGCCGGATTGCTCCTGCTGAACGGCACGATCTACGTGGGATGGGCGGGCGCCGAGCACGGATGGATTATGGGGTATGACGCAACCACCCTGGCCCAGGTGGAGGTCTTCACCCCCACCCCGAACGCCGCTCGTGGCGGCATCTGGCAGAGTGGGAGTGGTTTGGCCGCTGACGATCTCGGAAATATTTACGCCGCGATTGGCGACGGTGTGTTTGATGTTGATACCGGCGGAACAGATTACGGCGATAGTCTCCTGCAACTGAGTGGTAGCCTGAGCGTGCTTGACTACTTCGCGCCCATGGATCAAGCCTGCCGCCTCACCAATGATCTGGATCTGGGCTCTGCGGGCCCCATGCTTTTGCCGACGCAACCAGGCTCCGTCTCCAACGAGTTGGTGATAGCGGGCAAGGGGGGCGATCCGTGCGACCAGTTCGGTCAGACCGGTGCAACTCCTATCTATCTGCTGGATCAAGGCAACCTAGGTAAATACAATCCGACACAGGACCAAGTGGTAGAAACCGTGGCCGGGGCACCAGGCGGCTATTGGAGTAACCCCGCGTATTGGCAAGGCCAAACGGCATCCAACCTCTACATAGCCGGCTTGATTGCAGAAGACGGAACCGGGGACTACCTGAAGATGTATAGCGTCTCCAATGGCGTGCTTTCAACTTCTCCGGTTGCCCAGAGTGCGAATATCTTTCCGATTGGAGCTACCCCTTCCATCTCGGCGAACGGTACTTCCGACGGCATCGTGTGGGCAATCGAGCGGCACGAGGGGTTAGGTATTCAACACGGACAAAAACCCGCGATCCTCTACGCGTACGACGCCACCAATGTTTCCACTATGCTCTACAACAGTGCCCAGGTTGTGGCTCGGGACCAGGGAGGCTGTGCGAGCAAGTTCCAGGTACCCACGATCGCCAATGGCAAGGTCTACGTAAGCACGCAGAACGAGCTGGATGTTTTTGGGCTCCTCGGTCCACTGTCGTCAGCTCCTAACGTTTTTCTGCTACAGCCTTGTGACACCTTTCTCCCCCAGGCGATAAGCACAACCAGCCCTCCCCGGAATCTGCCTTTGACCAACAGCGGGAGTGCATCGCTGATGATCACTCGCATTGCGATTACGGGTACTAACCCCGGGGAGTTCGCCCAAACCAATAATTGCAAATCCTCGCTGCCCGCCGGCAAGAGTTGCACGATCACCGTCACGTTTACACCCACAGCCATTGGAGCCCGGACTGCATACGTCTTGATCACCGATAACGCGGCGGGCAGCCCACATAATGTGTACCTACTCGGGAGAGGGCAGTGACCGTTCCGGCGCGTCGTTCGCTTTTGGAGGGGAGATTTTCTGACGTCTCCTGCCTCCTCGAGAGTTATCGCTGTCGCAGATGTTAGGACAAGGTTCAACCTAGCAAGACTAGGGCTTCAAAACTGCTGTTCCTGAGTCCAATCCCGCGGAACCGTGATCACGCTCGCGTCTGCTCCGAAGTACGCTTCATTGACCTCGGTTGTAAAAGGCTGCTCAAGGCTTTGTATCATCTTCCGCACGCGCTGTCCTCGCAGAGTATTGCTGATCTCCTGCCTTACCGCATCCAAAGATTCAATCCCCTTCCAGTCAAGCTTGTAGATGTAGTGCCCAGTGGCATCGCTGATGACTTGCGACACTTGGCCGGGTTTCAGGTCGAAAACTGAGGCATGTGCGGGTGGCAAGCCCCTGCGCCGCATCTTGTCCATCTCGGGATTGGGTGCGTTGTTGCCGCTCACCCCCGCAGCATCGTATGCCTGTTTTTGTAGCTTGATGAAATCCTCGCCCGCAGCGGCGTGGATGCGGAGAAGCTCCGCCTCTTTGGTCATCACATCCTCGGCCGCCTTTCCCTGCTCTGCACCCTGCGGATTCGATTGCAGTTTCACTTGCGTGCGGTTGGGGATCACGATACGTTCCATGCTGGCCGACTCGAACTCGCTGGTGTTTTTCTGATAGTAATCCTCGATATCCCTTTCAGGCACCCGCGCCGCCTCCTCTTGAATCTGGCCCATTAGCTCTTGGGAAAGGATCTGCAGTCTTGCAAAATCTAGCCTCTCCTCGAGACGTGGCTGTTTGTCCAACCCACGTTGTTCAGCCTCGTGGGCCATCACGAGAAACTGCGGATACGCCTTGGCGAGATGGCGCTTAGTCTGCGCGTCCTTGCCGGCGTGAAGGGCATCGATCAGCTTCTCGAATTGAGCACGCGTGACAACAGTCTGGCAGGCGGATTTCGCGCGATCTTCTCCTGCAGTCGGCGTCAGCTGGGCGCAAAGGCCCTTAATGGTGAGTACCGGGACGTCCGCTGCGACGCTGGTTGCTGATGGCGGTTTCTGCGTGTCATCATCGTGCTGGTCCGCTGCCGGCGGGCTGTTCGGCGCGGCGGCGGGTGTGGCCGGCTTCGCCTGTGCCGCCGCAGTCCCGCTCAACGTCCCGATCAAAAGACAACCGACCCAGAAATCGCGCATCATAAAAGCTCCAATGATGGGGGATTGCTCAACATCCTAGCATAGCGAGCATGTGTGCACGCATTCAGACTGGGGGATGGTGACGTCAGGCTGGGGGCTGGCCCACCTATTGTTGCTTTGAAACGTGGGTGGTGACATTCGTCGGCGGCGCAGAACTGGGAATCCCGACTCAGTTCGCGGAAGTGACACGACACGATCAAAAGGCAAGCAAATGAGTTATCGGGGCCCACCCTTTTGCACAACACCGGAACGGATGGGGCAGCCCAATTAGCTGAACCGGGAACAGGTGAGCCAGCCCCCAATGCATAGGTCCTTCGTCGGCAGGCATTCGCAAAGCGAAGATCTGCACTTTCTTGGGATGACGGAGGCTGCGACGAGCGAGGACGCTTACATCGAAGGATCTGTGCTCTCTCTGTGGGGGATCAGCTTGGGATGGTGCGAACTGCTTCGGCGCCCATGCGGGGCCTGAATCTTTTTTCTGCCCGTTTCCCAGGACTTAGTCCTGGGCTATTATCCAGTCGCCCCTCCCGGGGCTGGTACTTGGTGGTCTTGCGCTGCCTACGAATTTTAACCGAGACGCCGCATGGGCGTGGACGCCCGCGCTTACATTGGCACCTTGATCAGGGGGTTAGAACACCGGGACGAGGTTGTGTTTTTTCTGGTAGAGCTGGCGGTCGACCGCACGCAGGACGTCTTCCACCTCGCTGCCGGTTACATAGGCTGCGAGACCCCAGCTGAACGAGAGCTGATAGCTCTTGCCGCTACTGAGATTCCACTGCTCCAGCATACGGTGCAGGCGGCGGACGGGAAAATCGGAGTCTTCCTCGCTGGTGTCGGGCATAACGACTAGGAATTCGTCCCCGCCTTGACGGAAGACAATGTCGCCGCCTCGGAAACTGGTGGTGAGTAACCGGGCAAATTCTCGGAGTACCAGGTTGCCTTCGATGTTCCCTAACTTGGAATTGATGGCGCGGAAACCGTCGAGGTCGATGGTCAAGAAAGTCAGATGACTGGACAGCCGGTTGGCACGCGCCACTTCCCTGGGAATCAGTTCGTTCATGGCGCGCCGGTTCAACAGTTGAGTTAAGGGATCAATCAGTGAGAGGCTCTCCAGGCGCTCATTCAGCACCAGTTCGCTGATCAGCGCGCGCCGGGTGTTGTTCAGTGCGATCTTCTGCCCGATCAGGTAAATGTTGAAGAGCAGAATCAGCGAGATTAATCCGAAGAAGAGTTGCGGCAAGTAAACGTGTTCGATGCGGATGACGCGCTGCGCCCAGATGACATTGGGGAGGACCAGCGCCAGCATGCCCGCGGTGAGGACGAGGACGACCAGGATTACGATCGACCACAACTGCAGGTCGCGCCCGGAGAGCTGCTGAATCTCCCCCTGGATTTGTTCCGCCCGCGCCAACATGGTGGGCGGCGGCGCAGTCTGTTCCTCTCTCGTCTGCATTCCCCCTCCGCATTCGGGCGGCTTCGCCCGGCGAGTACCGATGCTTGTAATTCTCTACTGGAATCGCAGGCCGGAGCGAGGCGGAAGTATGGTTGTGGGTTACGTTCGTAATCAGCTGGCAGGTCGGCGGGGATTGCGGCCGAGGGTCAAGCGTCAGGCATAGTGGACGTCTACCAGTACGTTCTTTCCGGCCTCTTTTCGCAAGGTGATCTCGAGAGTCTGGCCTACTGGGAGGGCGTTGCGCATGTCTCCCTCTAGCGCCAGCGTCTGCGAGGAACCGTTGCCGCCGGAAAGAGTGACAATGGATTTGTTGGGCTGCCCGACGTTCGATTCAAAGAACACAACATCCTTTACTTTGCCGCGGGTTTTCAGGTGAGCCCCATCCGAGACGGGCCCGGCCGGCCGCCTGGCCAGCGCACTTCGGCTGGGTGCAAAGGCGGACTTCCCCTTGCGCAACTCGATCAGGGCGTTCAAGCCGAGAATGGCCGAGATGGAAAGCAGGATGAGGGACATAAACAGTCCGTCCACCGTGGTGGGAGAGCCGAATACAACGATGTAAACGATGCCCAGGACAGGAATCAGCGCCAGGAGTAGCGAAATCACCAAGACCATAGATTTCTCGGACGAAGGCCCCGTGCGGGCTCACGGGGAACAGACTAGCAGAAAATCATGGGGTTTTGCAGGGGCGCGTCAGTATCAGGCACATTGATCGCGCCAGTCGCCAATTTCTTTGAGGCCTTCGCGACGGGTTTGCTCGAACAGGCGGACACGATGGCGGATGTGCTCAAATTCATGAATATCGGCCCACACCTCAGCCAGCCAATGTTCCTCATGAACCGCGGTTTCACCGCAGGTGGCGCAGCGGGTGTGAAGCCTCCGGACCACCGGACCGGTTGGCGCATGGGGAGCACTGGGCAACTCGAGACTGGGCAACTCGATGAAGATGCACCGTACTTCCTGGATGTTTTCGTTGGCGTCGATGACGTGCTCGTAGCGCAGCAGAAAGCCAAATCCCAGCTTGCGGGCTTCCGCCTCGGCCTCGGCACGGGTCTGAAAGGGTCCGTATTCGGCTCGCAACTGTTCGATGGAGTCACATGCCATCCAGAAGCTTTCTTTAGTGGTCATTTCCTACCTCGAATCGCGACTGCAGGGCTGGAGACATAGCAAGACCCGAGACGCATCCCGGTGGCAGTGCAATTGGAATGCCGCGGGCCCATCGTCAAATGCTTGTTAAACTGTGCTTTGCAGCAATGATTACCTCGAGGCTGGGAGTTTTTATGCAAGCTTTTGCAGCGTTTTCCCTTCTCGGGGTCGCAATGCTGCTCATCTGGGTGTTTCATCGGTTGTTTGGGTGACGGAGGGCGTCTGAAGTAGAATCACGTCACCCTAGGACCCACGCTTCTTTTTGGAGGAGTCTGGTCAGGTTTATGGGTAAACGCCGAGAGCCGCGTAAGGAAATCAAAGTCCCCGTCCGAATTTTCGGGACCGATAGTGGCGGGCAAATTTTCTCCGAGAAGGTCTTCACCCTAAACGTCAGTCAACAAGGCGTGGAGCTGAGCGGAGTCCAAGCTCAGCCGAAGGTGGATGAGATCGTGGGCGTGACCTACGGCCAGACCAAGGCTCATTTTCGAGTGAAATGGATAGGGCAGCGTGGCAGCGCGCAGGCGGGACAAATGGGTTTGCTCAATCTGTCGCCGGAAAAAAGCTTTTGGGACTTCCCGCTACCGCCACCTGGTTTCGATGGATCGGTTCGCGATTTGCGGGATCGCCGAACCAGCCCTCGGGTGAAGTGCGCAAGTTCCGTGGAGGTTTACCCGACTGGCGAAACGGCTCCAATCCGAACCAGGACCGCCGATCTCAGCCTGGGAGGATGCTTCCTGGAGATGCCCAACCCCATTCCGAAAGGCGCCCAGATCAAGATCGCTCTTTGGGTCAAGGACTTCAAGATATGGGCGAACGCCGAAGTCGTAACCAGCACGCCGGGGTTTGGGATCGGAGTGAAGTTTACCGAGATTACGGAACAGGACAGGAATCAACTCAGGCAATTCCTGGAGAGCATGGTTCGAATCAGAACTTGAGGTCGCGCGACACTTGGGATTGCTCACAGCGGGCTCGGCGATGGTAGGACGAGCAGCCGGCCTCCCAGGCGCTCCATGGGCCGTCTTGCCGGACTTTTGTCGAGGCACCGCTCAATCGCAGCCGAAAGGTACAAATGCTGGATGGGCTTCAGGAGATATGCGTGTGCGCCGAGTAATGCCGCCTCAGCAATCTTTCCAGGGTCATCCACCGCTGAACACATGATCACCTTCGGCTTGGGGCGGAACTCTTGCAGCCGGCGCAAAGTTTCCAAGCCATCCATACCTGGCATCTGCACGTCGAGCAGCACCACCTGGGGCGCACACCCATGGCGTATGCTCTGCAACGCCTCATGACCGTTGCTGGCGGCTTCGACCCGGTAAGAGTCGAGTTCCAGCAGGACGCGAAGGTAACGTTGCATCTCCCGCGAGTCGTCCACCACCAGGACGGTGGCTTTGACCGGATTGCGTCCAACGTAAGCCATGAGGGAACAAGACACGTTGCTTCCTAAATGTCGCTGCCAAATTTCTGGTCTGATTGCCGTCGCTTCTTTTGTTCGTAGTTCTGATGCGGGGAAATCTGGTTACCTCTGGGCTGCCGCGACCGGGCTGCGGCTAATACGCCGTGGCGACCATAACGTCACGAACATGCTATGGCGCCATTGATCGCGTGCTGAATGATGGCGCAAAAGATCGTGCCCCACCCTTAACCAGGACTTGATGAAAAGCCTCTTCCCTCGGTTCGTCCAAGCTTATGTCTGGTTGACGCTCGCTTCGCAAGCACAACCTCCACGCCTGAAACGATTCAACACGGCATCCGAGTCGTGAAGCGAACCAGCGCCTTTCCCGCAAACGACTACTCCCAAAGATAGTTGGAGGTGTGTACTCCGAAGAGCTTGGCATCGTCAACTAGTTTTGGGCAATCGCAGGCTCTTAGTTTTCAGGCACATGCGTTCTCTCCACAGGGCACTGCACCGTTCTTTGTGCACTCATTTGTCGCCCCTAGGCCAGCGCCACTGTGCGCAAGCACGCACTACGGCAATTGGACATTGGCTCTCAATCGGCACGTGCCGCCAGGACTGAATCTCCGGTTGTGAAAAACTAGGCCGAAATCAGTCCTGGCGAGACTTCCGATTAATGCGTCAATTGTGGTGACCTATGGTCATCTTTGTCAACGTCGTGCGGGTGCGCGTTGGGCGGTTTGCTGTGGTGAATTTGGGGCTTCCGCCGTCAACGCGACCGGTTGGGATAGCACGGCGACGGGATCGCGCCAATGAGTACCGCCGTGAGCGGCGACATAGAGTGCAAGTTCCAGGCGGCTCCAGACGCCAAGCTTGTCAAACGTATTGCGCAAGTAATTTTTTATGACCTGCTCCGTGGTGCCGATCACATTGCCGATTTCGCGATTGGTCTGACCTTCCCAAACCAACATCGCGACCTGAATTTCTTTGGCGGTTAGCCGATCACATGGTTGCATGAGATTCCCTCTGCTCTCTTTGGAACACGGCGGTCGCGAGCTTCACGCGCTTGCGGCCATCCTTGATACCGGCCCGCAGAAACAATGTGCGCAGATGCTGTTTCACGGTCCGTGGGCTGATATTCAGTTGCTCCGCGATTTCCTTGTTGCTGCACCCTTCCACCAGCAGGTGTAGAACCTGCTCGTCGCGTCGCGTAATTTTGATGTCGCTGAGATCCAACATGACGGTTTCCTCTCTGCTTTCTTCCGGAATTTTTTCTTGCTTCCTTATGATTGACTCGACCTCAATCACTCAATCCGAAAGCAAGCTATTCGCCAAACTTTCGCCTGCGCACACGGAGGGATAAAGACCTTTGAATGCCACAATTTGAGAAAACCCAAAGCGAAGTCCCGCAGTTTGGGAGAACCAATATGGGAGAAGGCTGTGCTGAAACGGGCCGCTGGAAAAGTGGCTCTTCGAAAGAGGCTATTGGTAACGCAGCGCCACCATGGGATCGACTTTGGTGGCGCGCCGGGGCTGGGATGTACAAGGCGGCGAGCGCGACAAGAGTGAGCAAGATGGCGACTCCAATGAAGGTTAACGGGTCGGTTGCGCGAACTCCGTAGAGCAGGCTGGCCATGAGCCTGGTCAACCCAAGCGCCGAAGCCACACCCAGTCCCACGCCGGCGAGAGCGAGTATTCCACCGCGCCCGAGGACGGAACGCGCCCCAAAGCAGCGAAGCCGTGCGGGCGCCTTGCAACCGATGCGAGCTTGTCATCAAGCGCGCGAATGTGGGCGCGAATCGCGCTAGGGCCGGCTTTCATTCTGGCTTTCATTATGGATGGCGGCAGTGCAAGACTGAAGGTCAGAACGTTGCTTGGATTGAAGCCCGGGTTGACTTGCCAGAGGCGTCAAACCGCGGATCATCAGTCCTGCCCTTGGGTTGGCGTCAGGCGATGGCCACGTGATTCGTTGGATCGGCGACTGCTTGGTTAGGGCAATAGTAATACCCTTTCGGCGCAGCAGGTACCGAGGGGTTGATGTTTAAATCGGTGAGCGTTTCATCATTGTTCAGCTGGAAGCCAAGGATATACGAGTACTCACTACACTCCGATGCGTATGCGTACACGTTGTTCCCAATGAAGCTCAACGGTACAAAATACGACCACGTGGCAGGGGTAACTCCGAAATAACTCAGATTGCCGGTGGAGCTGTCAACATGGAAAAATTGATACGCGTCGTCGGTCCCGGAGCAATCTTCGTCGAAGTCTACGTCATACAAGTTTGCGCTAGTTTGGTCGAGGAACAGGCACCCGGACCACCACACTGGCCGCTGTTGAACTGTTGCGCGTTGATCGAGGCGACCTGTTTGATGGCGCCATCGGACGCGATGGCAAATGTGTAGATGTAAACCGTGTCGCTGACAAACAGATATTTTGCGTTCACTGCCATGCTTCCCACGTAGCCAACGCGGAAAGGCGAACCTGACACGGGGGTGAGCTTTCCGTTGGAGGCTGCGGCGAAGGCGTTAATCTCGTAAGCTGTTGCCGCTGGGATTGCTGGATACGTAGACATATCCAACGGACGAGTGGCTGGTGGAGTCTTGAATCGTTGCGTCAGTTGGTGCGGATGCGGCCAGAGTAAATGCCACCGCTGTGAATAGCGTGGCGACTAAGCAAGCGACGAGTTTGATGTAGCGCATATCTAACTTCACTCCTGTTGGAATCGAACTCGTATATGAACCCCCGGGGATTGAAATTCTGCACCGTCAGCGGACAGCCTCTCCCTCGTAGTACCCACTTCGAGTGCGAACCGTTAGTTTGCGATAGCCTCGTGCCTGCGCCCTTACCTCAATGACCCGGTATTTGGCATTTTGGCTGGGGTTGGTTGGCTTGTACCCGATCGTGAACTGACTGCGAATGTCGCGTGCCACGGTCCGCGTGATGTCGTCAACTTCGTCCAGCCGTTTTGGGAAAAAGGCAACTCCGCCGGTGCTGTCGGCCAGACTCTTCAGGGCTCCGCTGTCCGACTGCTGAAGCTCGTCCCCGAGCAGCCCGATGGCATAGAGCGTCGGCCCATTCTCCTGCTGCAATCGGCGCGTAGCCTCCTGTAATGTTTCCTGACTGGCATTGTCCCGGCCATCCGTGATCACCAGCAAAACCTTTCGGTCCACGCGGGTATTGTTCTTCAAATGAACCGCGGAGGCGACGATGGCGTCATAGAGCGCCGTACTGCCCTGCATAGTGACTTTCCGCAGAGCCTGCTGGAGCAGGTCGATATCGGATGTGAAGTCTTGATCGAGATAGGAATCCTGGCTGAAGTTGACCACGAAGATTTCATCATTGGGATTGCTGGCTCGAATCAGATTGAGCACCGCCTGACTCACCTTGTCTCGCTTTTCGCGCATGGAGCCGGAGTTGTCGATCACGATGCCCATCGCCACCGGAACGTCGTCCCGGTGAAATGAGGTAGTCGCCTGGGGCACTCCATCCTCGAATACCGTGAATGCTGGTCGGTCGAGATTGGTAACCAGGCGTCGCTGCTCATCGACGACGGTAGCGTGCAAGATCACTTCCCGCACTTCCTTCTTAAAAACGAAGATTGTGTCCTGTCCATCGGTAGGCGTTTGTTCTTCGGCCAGCGGCGGCGGTGCTGCCGTCGTCGCGCCACTGCTCTGATTCGCCGGCGCAGCATTGGGAACTGGGGCCGGTTGCGCAACCCCGGTTGCACCTGGGGGAGCTGGGGTCGAAGAGGAAGTTTGACCCTCGGTCTCAACGGTTACCAGAGCGAGGAAAAAGCACATGGCGACAACCATCACGCTGCCGCGCCACCGCTGGAACGCAGTAAAAGACACAGGAACCTGCTCTTCGTCGCTGTTATCGTTCGCCTGAAAGCTCATAGGTGCCAATGTTCAGAGTCCAAACGAGGGGGAAGGGTTGCTCCAAGTTTTTTGTCGATCTCCCTATTGTGGACTTGTCCCAGCGCCACCCGCGTACCTTCCCTAAGGCAACTTATTCAAATAACAAGCCCCGTTGGTGTATTGGGCTGGCGGGATTGGAGGAGTCATCCAAGCCGGGTTGTCAAAATCAAAGAACTCAGTCATGTCCATTTGGGTGGCGTCGCGCCTGGTTAGAGCCGGCACGTTGAAACGGGTTTCGATCAGTTTCAGAATCGCAGTCAGATCGGCCACGGTGTGCGAGACGTAATTCTTCTTCGTATACGGCGAGACTACGATCAGGGGCTGGCGGTAACCGGTGTAGACAAAGTCGCATATCGGCCCAGTCGTTGGTGGCGTGCAGATGTCACCGGGAAGCAAGTCCACAGGCTGGATGCCATCCGGACTGACGGCAGGCTGCGGCGAGACGTGGTCGTAGAGACCTCCGAATTCATCGTAGGTAAGTATAAAGGCAGAATCTTTCCAGGATGTGCTTGCCATCAGCCCATCGATGAGCGAGGAGACATACTTGGCCCCCAACTGGATATTACTCGGCGACGAGTCAGAGGTGGATGGATGCTCATCGAGACCCGCGTCGGATGCCGGCTCAATCTGAGCGACTTGTGGCAAAGTTCCGTTCTGCAAATCGTTGTCAAAATCAGAGTTTACGATACCTATTGTGCCGATGTTCTTAGGATACTGGGACGGGATCGTCTGGCCCCATTTAAAATTCTGCACGTAGCTCAAGGTGAGCAGGCAGGCAGGATCGTAGGGGGGGCCGGAACACTTGCTGTGGACGGGGTCCACATAAATCTTCCAACTCACGTTCGCAGCTTGGAGCTCCTGAAAGATTGTCGTTGCCGTCAGCAGTGCCGTGTCTTTACTGTCTGTGCCTATCGGATATGCATATCCCTGGGAAGTGCCTGCGATAAGATACTCGCGATTCGGATGGGTGCGCGTCATTACCGGGTTGAACCATCGGTCCGAGGTGGCGAAGTTCGACGCCATGAAATAGTAGTAGTTGAGGTCGCTGCCATCGTAATAACCCATCGCGCGGATACCATCGGTGTCATTGAACGGCGGCTGTATGGCCCTGGCGTCGTGCGCTGCAGTCCAGACCACACCATTCAAAGTAGCCGGCAGGTTACCGACCCAGTCGTTGTAGTCCCAATCCACATGACTCTCGTTCCAGGAAGGGCTCGTGTTTTCCGTACACTGAGTAATCATGGGATACGAAGTAACCAAGTTATTCGGGTCAAAGACGCAATCCTTTGGCGGAGGCGCGGTGGGATCGCAACCTGGGATGGCCGGGGGAGGCCCATAGAGCGGTGGTTGACCGGACATGGGATTGAACTGGGGCAGGCCGTCAAACGATTGGTCCGGAAAGCCATTCTGGGCCCAATATTCTCGCAATGCGCCAAAATAGTGATCGAAAGAGCGATTCTCCTGCGCCAGGAAAATGATGTGATTGAGAAGAGTTAGAGAAACGTTAAACGTCGCCGTCACCCGCTGGCTCGTGTTCATCGTCAGTTCGCAGGTGGGACTGTTGCCGCTACAGCCGCCATCTGTCCAACCCACGAAATATGACCTCGCCGCGGAGGTCGCCGTGAGCGTTACCTGAGTCCCGGCATTAAAGTTCGCACTGCAGGTTGGGGCACAACTAATTCCGGAAGGGTTGCTGGAGATCGTACCCATGCCAGTTCCTGCGAGGCTCACGGTTAACACAGGCGAAGTGTCGAAGGTTGCAGTCACCTGCTGGCTCGCACTGAGAGTCAATGTGCAGGTGGGGTTGTTGCCGCTGCAGCCTCCTGCCCAACCTCCGAAATATGAGTTCGTTGCAGCAGTCGCCGTGAGCGTCACCTGAGTCCCGGGGTTAAAGCGCGCGCTGCAGGTTGGGGCACAGCTAATTCCGGAAGGGCTGCTGGAGACCACACCCGTGCCGTTTCCCGCGAGGCTCACGGTTAACTCAGGCGTGTTTTGGGTGTTAAAGGTCGCAGTCACTTGCTGGTTTCCACTGAGCGTCAACGTGCACGTCGGGTTCGTACCGCTACATCCTCCTGCCCATGCGACGAAATGCGAGTTGGTTGCGGGAGTCGCGGTAAGAGTTACTTGAGTTCCGAGGTTAAAGCTTGCACTGCATGTCGGTCCGCAATTGATACCGAGCGGGTTGCTCGCGACGCTACCCTTGCGTGTTCCGCCCAGGGTCACAGCTAGCACAGGCGAAGCGCTGAAGGTGGCAATAACGGAAGCATTTGTCGTCAATGTCACTTTACAGGCACCAGTGCCGCTGCAGGCGCCGGACCACCCGGCAAAAAAAGAGCTGCCCATCGGAGCGGCGGTGAGCATCACCTGGGTTCCGCTAGCAAAGTTAGCGCTGCATGCTTGCCCACAATTGATCCCCGCAGGATTGCTGCTGATCATCCCCCCGCCAACTCCGGCGGCTTGGACACTGAGTTGAACGGAACCAGGCGGAGTACCGGAACTG
>Ga0209118_1000725_pt1 | contig 16830 bp, 14 predicted proteins | sample BlaSpr_A8_Ref_M1_FD_187988 | JGI IMG/M metagenome (GOLD analysis project Ga0209118, IMG submission 187988) | Forest soil microbial communities from Thunder Bay, Ontario, Canada - Black Spruce, Ontario site 2_A8_Ref_M1 (SPAdes) (version 2) | ecosystem: Environmental > Terrestrial > Soil > Boreal...
TAAGAATGTGTCCGCCCGGGCCTTTGTCCTTGACCTGATCGGTGATGTCGCGAAGCGATTGCTCGACCTGGTCCGGCGGCACACCAGCATCTTCGAGCCGCTTCGGGCTCGAAGTAATCAGCGTCTGGATTTCCACCGTATCGCCCGACTTGAGCCGCAGCACCGGTGGCGTCTTCGCGTCGTAGTAGCCCCACGCAATCGTTTTCGGCGTCGGCTTCAGCGTGTACGTCGCCTGCGCATTCATCTGCTGCGCATATACTGAGTGGGTGAAAAGAAAAATTGTCAGGCCCAGGAATACTGAGCGGCAAGTCACTTAGTCCCCCCATGTGATGATTTTTTCCGTGGGCAGTGGTCACACTCGCGAGGGCTAGCCGTTATTGTCACCTCATGCGGCAGATCCATGACTACCCTCGTATCGTCGTAAGAAATTCTTTCACCTTCGAGACGATAGATGAATTTTATTGTCTTCTCATAGGGCACAGGCGACGAGCAATATGCACACCCATATGTCCACTTCTTTACTAGCTTCTCTGTGTCGTCCCTCAAGAGCGGGTGGGCATTTGCTTGCGGGTCTTGGTTCCGCGTCTGGGATTCCGCAGCCAGTACAGTTCCGTCCGCTGCAATCGTTAGCTTCACAATGACAGTTCCTTGGATCTGCACTTGTCGTGCAAGCGCAGGGTAATGAAGAGGTGGCTCCAAGTGCTTGACATAAACAATCGCCTGTTTCTCCTCTTGAGGAAGACCCACTAGGAAAAACAACAGAGACACGGCCAATATGCTGAGCTTCATGGCTTCACCTCCTCCCAAGCAACTGGGGAGACTTGTCCCAACTGCATCTTTTGCCGTTCGCGATTGTAAGAAACATGGCCGTCATGGATGGGTCATGTCCTCGGGGCGGACGAGGGCGTCGAATTCTTCGGGAGTGACGTAGCCGAGTTTGATGGCGGCTTCGCGGAGGCTGATGCCGGAGTGGTGAGCGGCCTTAGCGACCTGGGCGGCGCTGTCGTAGCCGATCTTGGGGGCGAGGGCGGTGACGAGCATCAGGGAGTTGTGAACGTAGCGGTCAATCTGCTCTCTATTGGCTTCGATGCCGACGGCGCAGTGCTCGACGAAGCTGTTGCAGGAGTCGGCGAGGAGTTCGACGGAGTGGAGATAGTTGAAAATCATCACGGGCTTGAAAACGTTGAGCTCGAAATTGCCTTGCGAGCCGGCGAAGCCGATGGCGGCGTCATTGCCCATGACTTGTACGGCCACCATGGTGAGGGCTTCGCTCTGCGTGGGATTCACCTTGCCGGGCATGATGGAGGAGCCGGGCTCGTTTTCGGGAAGCGTGAGTTCACCGAGGCCGCAGCGCGGGCCGGAGGCGAGCCAGCGAATGTCGTTGGCGATTTTCATGAGCGAGGCAGCAAGCGTTTTTAGAGCGCCGCTTGCGAAGACCAGTTCATCGTGGGCGGAGAGTGCTGCGAATTTATTGGGGTGCGAGCGGAAGGGAAGGCCGGTGAGCTCGGCGATTTTGCGGGCGGCGCGCTCGGCGAATTCGGGATGCGCGTTCAGGCCGGTGCCGACGGCGGTGCCGCCGATGGCGAGATCGTAGAGGCCGTCGAGGGCCACGGCGACGCGGCCGCCGTCGCGGTCGAGAAGATTCACGTAGCCAGAAAATTCCTGCCCCAGAGTGAGCGGCGTGGCGTCCTGCAAATGGGTGCGGCCGATTTTTACAATGTCCGCGAACTCTTTGGCTTTGGCGTCGAGAGCGTCGCGGAGATTTCTCACCGCGGGGAGGAGGCGGCGCGCGGTTTCCGTGGCGGCAGCAATGTGCATGGCGGCGGGAAAAGTGTCGTTGGAGGACTGCGACATGTTGACGTCGTCGTTGGGGTGGATGGGCTTTTTGCTGCCCATTTCGCCGCCGGCGATTTCAATGGCGCGGTTGGAGATCACTTCGTTGACGTTCATGTTGGTCTGCGTGCCGCTGCCGGTTTGCCAGACGCGAAGAGGGAAGTGATCGTTGAGTTTTCCTTCGATGACTTCATCGGCGGCTTGGGTGATGAGCATGGCTTTTTCCGGCGAGAGCTTGCCAAGATCCTGATTGACGAGCGCGGCGGCTTTTTTGAGGATGCCGAAAGCGCGGATCAGCTCGGGCGGCATGACGTCCTTGCCAATGGCGAAGTGGATGAGCGAACGGGCGGTTTGCGCGCCGTAGTAACGGTCGGCGGGGACTTCGATCTTGCCCATGGAGTCGGACTCGGTGCGGGTTGGGGTGGAGGCTGCGGGCTTTGCGGCTTCAGACATAAAGGACTCCTGAACAGTTAACTTCTCCAAGTTTAGCAGCATGCAGGTAATGAGGTAACGAAGTAAGGAGTGCAAAAGAGTGCGTAAGAGTATGAAAACAATGGAGGGCTAAAGGCTGTAGAATGATGGTGATGCACACTCTTTGTAAGCGTGGCAAACAAAGGAGTTACGGGCGCGATGTGTTTTTAAGAAAGGAACGATAACGGATGTGAGTATTCTGAAGGAGTTAGAAGAACCGCTTCGTGGGAGGCCATGATCGGCGGGCACGGAAGAATCGTGCCGAAAAAACAGGAGTGTTACGGCATATCGGTACTGGTCGTCAAATGATTAATTGTAAGTTGTTTGGATGGTGCGGGATAGCGGTGTGTCACTGCGGATCGGTACTAGAAAACAGGAGTGGTCAATATTCCTTGAATGTTGTGGCACCTGCGGAATCTAATGGTTGGCAGGATTATGATCGATGCCGCTTAGAAACTTTTGCAGTGCGACGCGGTATTGAATCGGGGCAATCAGTGAGGCTTCTTCGTGGCACTGGCCGTCGATTTGAAGGAAGTCCTTTGGAGGACGAGCAGCGCTGTACACCTCTTGCCCGAATTGGAATGGAATTACAGGGTCTTGCTTGCAGTGGACGATCAAGACGGGAGCGTTGATCTGTCCCAGCCTGGCCTGCGTATCGAATTGTGAATGTAAGAGCAGGCCAAGACCAGGAAGGAACCAGAAGACTTGACGTGCCACGCGGGATGCGGAAGGGAAAGGCGCCTCTAGAACTACGCCGCCGAGTTCGTGCTGGGCTGCTAAATGAGCGGCCACAGCGGTGCCCAGAGACTGACCAAACGAGACGATCGTCCTCGGGTCTGTGCCTCCGGTGTTGACAAGGTATTGATAGGCGGCTTCGGAGTCGCGGTAAAGGCCGGCTTCATTAGGTTTTCCTTCACTGCGGCCATAGCCGCGGTATTCCAGGGCGAATACGTTCGCGGGTAGATCTCTGAGGAATTCGTAGGCGGGCGCACGATTAGCAATGTTCGCGGCATTGCCATGGAAGGCGAGGAAGGTGAGTTTGGCCTTGTCGCTGGGAATCCACCAAGCGTGGAGTTTCGCGCCGTCAGACGCAGTGAGCCAAACATCCTGGACTGGCAAACCGCGCGGATGCCATTCGCCCTCGAGCCGGCCAGGATAATCGGGGAAGAAGATCAAGTGGGATTCAAATATGCGGACAAGAGCTAGCACCAAGACGTAGCCAACAAGAATGTAAACCAAGAGCATCGAGACTCGGTTGCGAAGATGCTTTGTAGGTTTCTGCAGGTTTGCCATCTACGCTTTGGCGCGAAGGGCAGTGTAACTCATCGGAGAGGAAAGTCAGAAACATTGCGCGAGCTGGCAGGAAACTGCGATCGAATGGGGACCTTGAAGAGTTAGGATGACTGGGTGAGAGCCACCCGAGTAAGACTCGCTCAGCCGGCAGATCGGGACCAGTTGGCCCGATTGCGCGCGGCGCTATGGCCGGAGTCTTCCGCGGAAGAGCATGGGCAAGAACTCAAACTCCTTCTCGCCGGCAAGTTCCCTGGAGTAATGCCGCAGGTGATTCAGGTCGCAGAAGCGAACGATGGGACGTTAGCCGGTTTCCTGGAAGCCGGGCTGCGCTCGCACGCCGATGGGTGCGACGAAGCGCATTCCGTCGGCTATGTGGAAGGCTGGTACGTTGCGGAGAACTGGCGGCAGCAAGGGATTGGAGCGGAACTCCTGCGAGCAGCGGAGGATTGGGCCCGCAGCCAGGGATGTATCGAGATGGCTTCGGATACGGCGATCGACAATGAGGTGTCGCAGCGCGCGCACGAAGCGCTAGGATTTGAGGTCGCGGAGCGCAGCGTGCTTTACCGCAAGAAGCTGTGAAGTGCAAACCGAGGCGCGCGGCTCCGATGCTGAGAGAAAAAAAGACCCGCGCCACTCCAAATGGAAAGAACTGGGGCGAAACAAGAGAGCATCCTATAAGAGAAGAGTGACGATGGCGGAGCCCCGAATTGGTTGGGAATGAACTCGACCTTGCGGGACATGCGGGGAAGAAAAAAGAGGCCGGGCTGAAGCTCGGCCACTAAATATTCAGGTCCATCTTCACGTACAGATTCAGCCGCGGGAGCGGTGGGACCACCAGTTGCGCCAGGCGGCGGGGTCGGAGCCGAGATTGGCGCCGGTGATGTCGCGCAAGGCCTGGACCGCGCAGCTACGCGTGGTTGGATCGAGTTTGGGATCGTCCAGCGTCTTCACAAGAGCGGGAACGGCCCCCAGGCGCTGCTCGGGCTGGAACATACCGGATTGCGCGATGGAATAGGCGGCTACCTCACGAACGTGGGGAGACGGATCGTCACGGAGAGCAGCGAACAGAGGTCGACGGCATTGTTCGTGCCCAGAAGTCCCAAACCCACGACGGCAGAGGAGCGAGTCAGTTCATCGGGATCGTGGAGGCGATCTTGAAACACGGCCTGAATGCGGGCGGTCTGCACGCCACGGTTGCCGAGGACGCCGAGCATCCAAAGCAGCCATGCGCGTTGCTCTGGCTCGTTTTGCAGGCGCGAGAGGAGCTTGTCCACGCTTTCGGGAGTTTTGTGGAGATCGTAGCCCGCCAGATAAATTTCCAGGGCAGCGGCGCGCACGCGGAGATCATTTGAATTTATGGCGGTATTGAGCAGCCCGGCGAGTGGCCCGTTTTGCACTTCAAGCTGGCCGTACCATCCCAAGACGTCCTTATCGAGCCGCTCGATGGCGCCACCGTAATGGTTGATCGAGCGCTCCATAAGGAGTTCGGCGCGCTGTTGCGGCGCCATCGCAGAGAGAGCATCGATCTCGTGATCGGAGAGCTTGGGAGGAGAGGCAGGCAGCGCGTCGCTCTTCAAGAGGATGATGCGTTCGAATTCCACCCAAGCCGCTTTGATAGGCGTGGGGTTGGAGGCAAACAGAATAAGGATGGCGAGGCCGACAAATAGAACGAACACCGAGCGTCTTCCGACACGGGGCGTCGCAGGGCGAATCTCCGCGGGAGGAATGGGCGGGTTGTGCCACCTGTTCCGTGGGCTGCGCTTGGGGCGGTTCCAGTAGCGTTTGTTGGCTCATACGGGGACACCTCGACATCAAAGATCAGGCTAAGAGACGGATTTACGAGGGACAATAGTACGAATGGGGCAATGACGCAGCAACGTTAACCCAGGTCATGTATAATTTTTGCAGGGGATCTTGCCAGGTTCATGACTGAAAAAGCAACGATTGTGCGGGCAAGCGCGAAGACGCGGCTGCGGAAGCGGCTCAGATTCCTGCGCACGCGTGCGCGCGAACTGTGCATGATCGGGAAGGCGCTGATTTCGACGAAGCACCCCATCCTGGTGCATATCATCCCCATGCGCCGCTGCAATCTCGACTGCGGGTACTGCAACGAATATGACGATGTCTCCAAGCCCGTGCCGCTTGAGGAGATGAAAAAACGGCTGGATATTCTGGCGGACATGGGTACGTCGATCATTACCATCAGCGGCGGCGAACCGTTGATGCACCCGGAGCTGGACGAAGTGATCCTGCATATCCGCCGGCGCGGTATGATCGCCGGGTTGATCACCAACGGGTTCTACCTGAATAAGGAACGCATCGAGCGGTTAAACGAAGTGGGACTGGAGCACCTGCAGATCAGCATCGATAACGTAGCGCCGGATGAAGTGTCGAAGAAGAGCTTGAAGACGCTGGACGGACGGCTGGAGATGCTGGCTCAGTACGCCGTGTTTCAGGTGAATATCAACTCGGTGCTGGGGAGCGGCGTGAAAGATCCGGAAGATGCGTCAAAGATTGCGCACCGGGCCGTCGATCTGGGTCTGACGAGCACGGTGGGAATCATTCACGACAACAACGGGCAGTTGAAGCCGCTGGGGCCGCGCGAGCAGGAGATTTTTGAGGAGATCATGACGCTGGGGAAGCGGTCGTTTTCACGGTTCAATGATTTTCAGCACAACGTAGCGCGCGGGAAAGAGCACGAGTGGCGCTGCCGTTCGGGCTCGCGGTACCTGTACATCTGCGAAGACGGATTGGTGCACTGGTGCTCGCAGCAGCGCGGGTATCCGGGGATTCCGCTGTCGGAGTACACGCCGGAGATGCGCCACCGTGAGTACTTCACGGAAAAGTTTTGCGCCGCGCGGTGCACCGTTTCCTGCGTTCAGCAGGTGGCCATCCTGGACAACTGGCGCGGCCCGCAGAACCTCAAACCCATAGCCATGGCGCCCGCTACGCCGCAAGCGCAGCTGGTGCAAATCGGGCAGTCGCGCGGCGACTCCTGATTCTGCATCCTCAGATTAAGATAATCGTCTTGTTGCTTGTTTTCACTCCGCGCACATCTACGCGGGTGTTTGATTGACGGTCGGCTTCGGCATGCGAACAATGAGGACATGGCAGAGTTAGCGATTGAGATCGAGAATCTGACCAAGGAATATTCCTTTGGGTTTCTGCACCTCAAGAAAAAGACATCGCTCGAAGGACTCAACATGCAGGTGGAGACGGGCGAGGTCTTCGGTTTTATCGGGCCGAACGGCGCGGGCAAATCGACGACTATAAAACTCCTGATGGGGCTGATATTCCCGACGGCGGGAAGCGCGCGAATCCTTGGCAAGCCGATCAGCGACATAGAAATGCACCGGGACATCGGTTATCTGCCCGAGCAACCCTACTTCTACGATTATCTGACCGCGGCGGAATTGCTCGATTATTTCGCAAGATTTCACGACCTGACCGCGGCGGACCGCAAGGAGCGCGTGCAGCGCATGCTGAAAAAAGTAGGGCTGGAGACGGCCGGGAAGATCCAGCTTCGCAAGTATTCTAAAGGAATGTTGCAGCGGGTCGGGCTGGCGCAGGCGACTCTGCACGACCCGAAGCTGGTGATTCTGGATGAGCCGATGTCGGGACTCGACCCGGTCGCCAGGCGCGAGGTGCGCGACATCATTCTGGAGTTGAAGCGTGATGGCAAGACGGTGATGTTTTCCACGCACATTCTTTCCGATGCGGAAGTGCTGTGCGACCGCGTGGGTGTGATCGTCGGGGGAAAGCTGCGCGGGGTTGGCGCAACCAGCGAGATTGTGGACATGAAAACGCAGGGCATGGAAATCCTCTTTGATCTGCCGGGGACGTGTAACGCGCCGCTCCTGGCGAAGGCGACCCGAACGGGCGAACGTTACCGGTTGCAGGTGGCGGAGGACCAGCTCTACACGGCCATCGAGCAATTGCGGGGAGCCGGCGCGCGCATCGTCTCGGTGTCGCAGGTGAAGGCAACGCTGGAAGAATACTTCATGCACCTGGTAGAGGCAGACCGCGCGCAGGCAGCAGCGGTTGAGGTGAGCGGGAAATGAGGCGCGTCGGCGTAGTGGCGTTAAACACGTTTCGCGAAGCGGTGCGCGACCGCGTGCTGTTCAATCTGGTGTTCTTCGCGTTGTTGATGATGCTCGCGGCTGTCGTTGTGGGGCAAATATCGATCGGAATCGAGCAGAGCGTGATCGTGAGCCTGGGGCTGAGCGCTATCTCGGTGATCGGGCTATTGATTTCCGTCTTTCTCGGCGTTGCACTGGTATCCAAGGAGATGGACAAGCGCACGCTTTACGCGCTGCTGGCGAAGCCGGTGCGGCGATGGGAATTTCTGCTGGGAAAATTTGGCGGGTTGGTGCTGACGCTGGCGGTGAACACGGTAGCAATGGCAACGGGACTCCTGTTGGTCATGCTGTACGTGAAACATTCCCTGGAGCGGAGCGACGCCGTGGTGCTGGTGGCGGTGTATTTCATACTGCTGAAGCTGGCCCTGATTATTGCCCTGGCGCTTCTGTTTTCCTGCTTCACGACTCCGCTGCTGGCAATTCTGTTTACGGCTGGCTTGTACATCGTTGGTCTCTACGTCCAAGAATTGAGGAATTTGCCGCTCGAGGTGATGAGTCCGGCGATGACCGCCTTTACGAAGCGGCTCTCTTACCTGCTGCCAAATTTTGAGAATTTCAATGTCATGGCCCTGGCGGCACACGGCCGAGCCGTCCCGGGGACACTGATTCTGCAAAACACAGCGTACGCCGTCGTGTACTGCGCGGTGGTGCTGACGGCCGCGGCCCTCGTGTTTTCCCGGCGTGATTTGAAATGAAATCGCAGAAACCCATCGCGGCGATGCTTTTACTGGTCCTCCCGATTGGATTTGCGGGGATCTGGAGGCTGCAGCACGTCATCGACGCTCAGCGGGAGTCGTTGAGCCAGGAACGGGATGACGTCCTGCTACGCTCCGGAAAACTCATGAAAGTGATGAGCCTGGAATATGCGCCGCTGATGGCGGACATCTACTGGACGCGAGTGGTGCAGTACTACGGCAATAAACATGTGCGCGGCCAGGCGAATCTCGAGTCACTCTGGCCGCTCCTGGATATCACGACGACGCTCGATCCCAATCTGCTGGTAGCCTACAGGTTCGGAGCGATGTTCCTCAGCCAGGCGGCTCCGGCCGGTGCGGGCAGGCCAGACCTGGCCGTGGAACTCATCCGGCGCGGGATTCAAGCCAATCCGGAATATTGGCGTCTTTACGAAGATCTGGGGTTCGTCTACTACTTCGACCTGAAGGATTACCAGAAGGCCGCAGAAGCATTCCTGGAAGGGAGCAACAAGCCGAACGCACAGCTCTGGATGAAAGTGATGGCGGCCAAGATTGCCGCGGAGGGAGAGTCGTATTCTACCTCGTTTTTATTGTGGAAGGATATTTACGAATCGTCGACGGATCCATTGGTCAAAGAGAATGCGCTGATGCGTCTGCAACTGCTCACGGTGAAGGAAGACTGCAAGCAGCTCAATGCGCTGGCTGACGAATACGAAAAGCGATACGGCCGGCGTCCCACGCGCATGAGCGAGATGGTCCAGGCCAACCTGCTCCGCGGTCTGCCTACCGATCCAGCCGGCTACGCATATACTTTCGGCGAGGACGGAAAGGCGGAACTCAATCTGAATAGCCCGCTCCTGGAAAAACAGCTTTTGCACGAGCGAATCAAGTAGGCTTTGCGCGCAGACTCGATTCCTCCGGTTAGCGCTCCAGCTATTCCGTGGTGCAGAGCAGTGTCATGTGCGGATCAATGACGATCTTGCGAGGCGGCATTAGCGTGAAGAAATGGAACGAAGTTTCCGGTCCGGCCGCCACGACCGTGCTCAGAAAAGTATTCCGCCCGGCCCCTCCGCCGGTATAGAGCGGAACGCTAGCGATGAACGAGCGCGGCACGCCGGTCTGAAAGAGCTTTCCCCGTATAAGGTAACCCGTCTCTGAGCGATGAGCCGTGAATTCCACATGGTAGTGAGGAATTCCCGTGCCGCGCACCCACTCTTCGAAAAACCATTCCATGGAGCGCCCACCCTCGAGGTTCATACCCGGAGTCATGACGGCTTCCACTTCGTGCTGCAAATTATCGGTGGAGAGGGCGCGGTATGCGTATTTGGTCACGATCGTTTGCAGGAAAGCCATGAACCGTGCATCGGGATTCTTGCTGCCGGGTTGGCGGAGCATCTCGCGAAGCATGTGAAAGATCCAGGCACCCTTGCTGTAAATAACCTTCTCGTACCCCTCGGGGGATTTTGAGGAGTCCAGACGCGTGCCCAAAGTAAGCGCACCAATCTCACCTGCGGGCTCCAGGGAGCCCGGCGATTTCTCGAGGAGCCGCTGGCGGTAGCGCTCGAGCCAGACGTGGAGAGTGTGATCGGGGTTCTTCTTGGTGTCGGCAAAGAGCAGCGCGAGATAATTTGCGATGGCTTCGTCAATCCACTGATCGCGGTAGCTCGACCAGCCGACGACGTTCCCCCACCATTGATGTGCCACCTCGTGGTAGGGAACCAACTCGGTGTAGTGCTCTCGGCCCGCAGTGGTCAATCCGGCACGCTCCTGCGCTTCGGATGGCAAGAAGGAGTAAGTGGAAATATAGAGCAGACCGGGCCAGCCTTGTGCAAAGGTTCCGGGAATTTGAGAGACGCTCAGGTTATGGAAAGGAAAGGAGCCGCTGAAGAACTCATAGAAGCGAATCGAGGAGTCGATCTCTTTTCCGAGTTGCTTGAGTGCATTGGCCGGGCTCGGAGGAGGCGGAGGTGGCATCTGGCCAGCCCTGGAGGGAAACCCGTAGGGTGTGGGTGCAACAGGAAGGCGATCCGAATCCGAGGAAGAGAGGCGATTTCGCAGCTCCTGTTCGAGCTGCCGATTGGCGTACACGTCGATGGAATGCTCCCCGGAGGCGACAGAGGCCGAAGCGTATTCACCGAGATTGAAGCCCGCGACGGACATGGGCTTTTCTGTTTTCCAGTGGCCCACGCGGAAGTCGCCCTCCTCGTGTTCTTCGATTTTTGAGCCGGTGGCTATCAGGCGCAGCCGGCGCGGCCAGCGCATGGTGAGGTCATAGAATGCGAAATCCGCCGAATCGCCGAGATGCGGATACCAGCTTTCTCTTGCACCCACGAAAAGCACGCCGTTTCCCGCGTCCTCGATGACGTTGCCTCGATAGTGAAACTGAAGTAAAAATTCTCGATTCTGGGCGGGAGCACCCGGGAGCACGACGCATAGATAGTCATTGCCTCGAGCGCTGCGCTCCTGCAAGGTCATTCCCTCATTTTGAAAAAACGCGAGCGATCCACCTTCCTCGTCGACCACCCGATCAACGGAAAGAGCCCGTGAGAGCTGAAAGACCAGAGCGCGTTCGGCGCCGGACTCCGCTCGCACTCGAACGGAGGCGGTGGCCTCCAGGGAATTGTTGGGAAGGATGGAGGTTTCGACGGAGTAGTGCAGCGCGCGGAAGCCCGCGGAAAGAACGGGAGACCCCGGCATTTTATGAGATGTCCAAACATCGTAGATGGATTTGGTGCCGGCTTTGTGGAACTGACCGAGGACGAACGGCTCGTCGCGCTGAGCGTCAAGAAACACATCAAAGGGTCCGGTCGCCACACCTTCAATCCTGGCATAGAAATAAGGCTTTGCGTTTGGAGAGAGCCGATCGAAAAGAATACGAAGGGTATGATTCGGGTTGAGCTGAGTGAGGACGGTTTCCCATTGCACGCTGAAGGAAGTTTCCGTTTGAGGGACAAGATTGGCCGCGGGCAATTGGCGAAAAAGTTCCTCGGCCGAGTCGTCGGTGAAACGGAGATAGGCGCTCAGGAAGTCTTCATCCAGCACGGGTGCGCCGAGGAAATGGCCCATCTGCTGCTTCTCGACGGGATCACGCGGAACGGCAAGGACATGGCCGCGGCCGGAGAAAACCGCACCCGTGATACGGTCATCGAGGGGTGAGAAGAAGGCGATGTGGCCTTCTTCAAAGGAGAGGACGGCATCGCCCCGGCGAAGCTCGATGCGGTTGGCGGGGGCGATTCGGTAGATAGCGGCGGGATCGACGCGCAGAGCGTTGATGGCAGCATAGAGTTCGTGCGGTGGTCTTTCGGTAGCCGGGAAAACTGCGGGCGCCAGGAGACACCACAAAGCGAAAAAGTTCACCCCAACCTTCATACTTGAAGTGTAGTCACTTTCGGCATGGGGGAACAAGGCGGGCAGGACCGAGCGCCAGCCAGGAATTAGAATGGTCTAATGCACCGGATGTATTCTTTCTACCGAATTCGCCTCATCTTGCTGGGCGTTGCGCTTCTTTCGATGAGCGCCGCGGCAACGGCGGACACGATTGTCCTCAAGAACGGCCGCCGCATCATTGCCTTGAGCGTTGTGGAAGAAGGCGACAAGGTGAAGTATCTGACCTCTGCCGGTGAATTGAGCCTGCCGAAATCCATTGTCGATCACATTGAAAAGGGCGGGATGGTGCCGATGGCGGGGTCGCCGGGATCGGCTGCCGCAAACCTGGAGATCGCTCCACCGGCGATGCAACCGAGTGGCGCTGGAGGCAATGAGGAGATCGAGCGCGCCGCCGTCCACGACGGGGCGGTCGACCGCGGATACATAGCGAAGCTGGAAGGCGAAGCGCGATCCGGCACGAAGCAGGCGAACTTCAGCGCGGCGATCGGGCACCATGCCGCAGCAACATTCGAAATGTCACGTGGCGACATGGAGCGTGCTCTGACGGACGAGCGCACCGCGCTTACCTATGCGCCGGAGGAGCCGGCGCTGCTGATGAACGTGGCGTACATCCATCTGCGGCGGAGCGAGTACAAGCAGTCGCTGGAATACCTGGAGCGGGCGCGGCGCTTCGCGCCGGACAACGCGGACGTGGCGAAGCTGGCGGGCTGGTCCTACTACGGTTTGAACAAGATCGACCAGGCAGTTGCGGAGTGGAAACGGTCGCTCACGCTGCGGCCCGATCGAGAAGTGCAGGCGGCGCTGGAGAAAGCGCTGGCCGATAAGCAGGAAGAAGAAAGCTACAAGGAAAACGAGAGCAGCCACTTTAAATTGCACTATAGCGGCACGGCCCAGCCGGCGCTGGCGCGGGATGTGCTGCGCACTTTGGAGATGCACTTTTCGGCAATCGAATCGGCGCTGAACTATACGCCTCCGGAATCGATCAGCGTCGTTCTCTACACGCAAGACGCGTTTAGTGACATCACCAGAGCCCCGGGGTGGGTGGGCGCGCTCAACGACGGGCGGATTCGCGTCCCGGTGCAGGGGCTGGCGGCTGTGGACCAGGAGCTATCGCGCGTGCTGAAGCACGAGTTGACGCACAGCTTCATCGCGCAGAAAACGCACAGCGCCTGCATGGCGGGGACGAGCTGCGCGAACCGGGCGCCTACCTGGATTCAGGAAGGATTGGCGCAATGGATGGAAGGGCAGCGCAGCGGCGAGAACGCGACAGCGTTGCTGCAGATCCACAAGGACGGGCACGGCATCCCGCTCAGCCGTTTGGAAGGCACGTGGATGGGTATGAACGAGAATACCGCGCGTTTTGCGTACGCGTGGGCTTTGGCAAATATTGAGTACATCGTGCAGGTGGATGGAATGGGCGACATCGAACGCATCCTGGACCACATCGGCTCGGGGATGCCCACGGAAGCGGCGCTACGCGAAGTGCTGCACAGCGATTACAACGACGTGATGCAATCCACCGCGGAGTATCTGCGGAAGACGTACAGTCGCTGAGTTGAGTGGTTCGGGCTTCCGCGGTTTGCCTCTGCAATATCCTTCCTTGTTTCTCTCGAATATTCATGATCATGGGGCAGCCAGAAGAGAAGCCAGAAGAGCGGCGCGGGCGGGCATCGTGTTGACTACGATGTGCTCGTGAGAAGAATGAGCGCCGTCGCCCACGGCGCCGAGGCCGTCGAGCGTGGGAATACCGAGCGCGGCGGTGAGATTTCCATCGGAGCCACCGCCGACGGTGCATTCGCCCAGGGAGAGATTCATCTGCCTTGCGAGTGATTTGGCGCGGGCGAAGAGAGATGCGCTCATTTTGCGCTCTAGCGGAGGACGGTTGAAGCCGCCTATGATTTCAAGCCGAGCGCCACTTTGAAACGGGCGCAGGGCGTGCAAGCGGCGTTCCAGGCGGCGCATGTCGGAAACGCGAAGCGCACGCAGATCAAGAACAGCTCGCGCGCGTTCCGGGATGACGTTGGCGCGCGTGCCGCCTTCGATAGTGCCGGCGTTGATCGTGACGCCGCGGCGAAGATCGTTCCACTTCTCGATGCGCGTGAGTTGTGCGGCCAGTTCGTCAATGGCATTAATTCCTTCTTGTGGCGCGAGGCCGGCATGTGAAGCGCGGCCATACACGGTCAATTCGGCCTCACCGACGCCTTTGCGCGCCGTCTTCAGCAGGCCGCGAGGACCGAATGACGGCTCAAGGACAAAGACGGCATCGCTGCGCCGCGCTTCCGTTTCGATGAGTTTGCGCGAAGATTCACTGCCGATTTCTTCGTCGGAAGTCCACAGGAAGACGACGCGTTTGCGGAGAACGGCTCTCGATTGTTGAACCGCTTGCAGCGCGAAAAGCGCCTGAACGATGCCCGCTTTCATGTCAAAGGTTCCTGGGCCATAAGCTTTGCCGGCAGATACGCGGAAAGGCGTTTTTGTTAGGGTCCCGCTGGGATACACGGTGTCGTAGTGGCCCAAGACGAGGAGTTGGCCCGTCGCGCGTGATTTGTTTGGCCAATAAGTCACGCGGAGATGGTCGCCGCGATGCTTCTGCACAAGACGCTCGACGCGCACGCTTCGTTTGCGCCATTCTTCCGCGATGAGACGGCAGCAGCGATCTGCGGGAACTTTTTCTAAGCTAGGCGACTCCGCACGAACGAAACGACGCAGAGCGGCGAGCATCTGCCGCAGGCGCGGTTTAAGGAGGCGCAAGAACTCTTTGGAGAGATGAGAATCCGGCATGGTCTGGACATGCTAACAATGCCGCGAAGAAGCGGCAACCTGGCGCCGCGGATGCCAGGAAGCACGGGGCGCCCCGAGCGCGTATCGCGGAGGGTACAGGTTCGCATATAATTAGAAGTTTGCCAGGGGAGTGCGAGGCGCCGCTGAAGGAGTGCGCGGCGACGGAGAGCGCGAATGATACTGGACGTTGTGGAAATTCAGAAAATTCTGCCGCACCGTTATCCCTTTCTGATGGTGGACGCCATCCTCGAGATAGAGCCACTGAAACGCATCGTAGGCGTGAAGAATGTGACCATCAACGAGTCACACTTCCAAGGACACTTTCCGGGCCAGCCGATCATGCCAGGCGTGTTGATTATCGAATCCATGGCGCAAACCGGCGGACTCTTGCTGCTCAAGGAAGTTCCAGACCGTGAAAAGAAGCTACTCTACTTTGTGGCCGTGGATGGCGCGCGATTTCGCCGGCCGGTAGTGCCCGGTGATCAGTTGAAAGTAGAGATGAAGGTGCTTTCGTGGCGCGGGGACTTCTGCAAGCTGGAAGGAAAAGCGACAGTAGAGGGGCAGCTTGCTGCAGAAGCCACGCTGATGTGCAAGATGGTCGATCGCGCACCCGCGGCGAAGGTGGAAAAACCCGCGAAATGACGAAGCGCGAAATTCATCCGCAGGCCGTCGTGGCGGCAAGCGCGAAGCTTGGCGAAGGCGTGCAGATCGGTGCTTATGCGGTTGTCGGCGAAGAGGTGGAATTGGGAGACGGCTGTGTGTTACACGCGCATGCCCTGGTGCAAGGTCCATCGAAGTTCGGCAAGAACAACGTATTTCATGCGTTCAGCGCGATCGGCGGCGACCCACAGGATTATACGTTTCGAGGTGAGCGCACTGAGCTGGTCACCGGCGACGGCAATATTTTCCGCGAATACGTAACCGTCACGCGAGGCACACAAAAAGGCGGCGGCAAGACCACCCTAGGACACGGCAATTTTCTTTTAGCGTACTCGCACATCGGGCACGATTGCGTGATCGGCAGCAGCACTTTGTTTGTAAATGGCGCGACCCTCGCGGGACACGTCACCGTGGAAGATTATGCAACCGTTGGCGCGTTTTCGCCGGTGCACCAGTTTTGCAGGATTGGCCGTTATGCCTACATCGGCGCGGCGACGGTGATCACGCAGGACGTGCCGCCGTTTTCGAAAATCGTCACCGAGCGCGAGACGAAGAGCTACGGCATCAATACGATCGGCCTGGAACGCCAAGGATTTTCGGCGGAGCGCTTGCAGGCATTGAAGCGCGCCTATCGCTTGCTTTTGCGTTCGAAATTGAATATCTCGCAGGCGCTGGCTGAAATGCGGAAAACGCTGGGCGATTCCGCCGATGTGCAGGAATTGATCAAGTTTATCGAAAGCGCCGAGCGCGGCATCGTGAAGTAACGCCTGATTGCTGATTTCATGCTGGACGCGAACACCAACACGAAAGGCTGGGGACTCATCGCGGGGAACGGGCGCTTTCCGTTTCTGGTGCTCGAAGGCGCGCGGAGCCAGGGGATCGAAATGGCGGTCATCGCGCTGAAAGAAGAAGCCTCGCCGGAGCTTGAGAAAATTGCGAAACGCCTGCACTGGGTGAGTCTGGGGGAGCTAAGCAAGACGATCGAGCTGATGCATCAGGAAGGCGTCACCCAGGCGGTAATGGCCGGGCAGGTGAAACACAGCAAGATTTTCAGCTCCATCCGGCCGGACTGGAAGCTGGCGAAACTGCTGTTTTCGCTGCCGCGGAAAAATACCGATGCACTGATCGGCGCAATCGCGCGTGTGCTGGAAGAGGAAGGCATTCGCCTGTTAGATTCGACGTTGTTCCTCAAGCCTTTGATGCCGGATCCCGGAGTGCTCACGCGGCGCGCGCCGGATGAACACGAAGCGGAAGACATCGCGTATGGGCTCGGAGTGGCAAGACAAATTGCGGGCATGGATATTGGGCAGACGGTGGTGATAGCCGATCGCGCGTGCGTATCGGTGGAAGCGATGGAAGGAACTGATGAAACCATCGCTCGCGCGGCGCGAATCGCTGGGGGCAAGCCGCTTGTTGTGGTCAAGGTGAGCAAACCGGGACAGGACATGCGCTTCGATGTACCCGTGGTCGGTTTGCCCACCATCGAACAGATGAGAGACGCCGGCGCGACCGCTTTGGCGGTGGATGCCGGGCGGACACTGCTGTTTGACCGGGCGAAACTGATCGAGTTG
>Ga0209118_1000726_pt1 | contig 16828 bp, 16 predicted proteins | sample BlaSpr_A8_Ref_M1_FD_187988 | JGI IMG/M metagenome (GOLD analysis project Ga0209118, IMG submission 187988) | Forest soil microbial communities from Thunder Bay, Ontario, Canada - Black Spruce, Ontario site 2_A8_Ref_M1 (SPAdes) (version 2) | ecosystem: Environmental > Terrestrial > Soil > Boreal...
GGCGCGCGCGCCGCGGCCGCGATCGCCATCACCATCGACGATGGACCCGACCCGCAGATCACCCCGCGCGTGCTCGCGCTCCTCGAGGCGCACGGCGCCAGGGCCACTTTCTTCTGCATCGGCGAGCGGGTGGCCCGACACCCGGCCCTGGCCCGCGAGATCGTGCAACGCGGCCACGCCATCGAAAATCACAGTCAGCGCCATCTGCATCGCTTTTCGCTCCTGGGGCCACGCGCGCTGGCGCAGGAGATCGGGCGCGCGCAGCAAACCATCGCGGCGGCGACCGGCGAAGTCGCGCAGTTCTTTCGCGCGCCCGCGGGCCTGCGCAACCCCTTCCTCGAGCCGGTGCTGGCGCGCGCCAATCTGCGCCTCGTGAGCTGGACCCGGCGCGGCTTTGACACCGTGAGCGGCAACGCCGCTCGCGTGCTCGGCAAGCTCACCCGTCATCTCCAGGACGGCGACATCCTGCTGCTGCACGATGGACACGCCGCGCGCACCGCCGCCGGCGGCGCGGTGATCCTGGAGGTCCTGCCGCCCCTGCTGGCGGCGGTGGCCGCCGCGCGCCTCACTCCCATCACGCTGCGCGCGGCCGCGGATCGTGCCGGGCAACGCACGTGACGTAGACTACCGCCACATGGATCCGCTCGCGCTCACGAGCTTCACGGCCACCAGCTGCATCGGCCGCGGTGTTGGCGCCACGCTCGCCACGCTGCGCGGGCAGCGCACGGGACTCGCCCCGTGCGCCTTCGAGACGGTCACCCTCGACACCTGCGTGGGCGAGGTTCCGGGCCTCGATGACGCGCCGCTCCCCGCGACGCTGCGCGGGTTCGAGTGCCGCAACAATCGCCTGGCGCTGCTCGGCCTCGGCGAGGACGGCTTTGCCGGGGCCGTGACGCGCGCTGCCTCGCGCCACGGGCGCGAGCGCGTCGGGGTGTTTCTCGGCACCAGCACCTCGGGCATCCTGGAGACCGAGCTCGCCTACCGGCGGCGCGACCCGGTGAGCGGTGCGCTGCCGGCGCACTTTCGCTATCGCGGCGCGCACAACTCGTTTTCGCTCGCGGCTTTTGCGCAGCAGGCCTTGCAGCTGTCAGGCCCGGCCGTGGTGATCTCGTGCGCGTGCTCCTCGAGCGCCAAGGTATTCGCCTCCGCGCGGCGCGCCATCGAGGCGGGGCTGATCGATGCCGCGGTCGTCGGCGGGGTCGACTCGCTGTGCCTCACCACGCTCTATGGCTTTCACTCCCTGCAGCTGGTGTCGCGCACGCCCTGCCGGCCGTTCGATGTCGCGCGCGACGGTATTTCCATCGGCGAGGCGGCCGCGTTCGCGCTGCTCGAGCGCCCCGGGGCGAGCCTGGATGCAAATGCGGTGCTGCTGCTCGGGGTCGGCGAATCGAGCGACGCGTACCACATGTCGGCCCCGCATCCACAGGGCCGTGGCGCCCGCGCCGCCATGCTGCAGGCGCTGCAGGCCGCCGCACTCGCCCCGGGTGACATCGAATACATCAACTTTCATGGTACCGGCACGCCGAGCAACGACGAAGCCGAAGCCCTTGCGGTGACGGGCGTGCTCGGCCAGGTCCCCGGCAGCTCGACCAAGGGCGCAACCGGTCACACGCTCGGCGCCGCCGGTGCGCTCGAGGCGGTGATCTGTGCGCTGGCGCTGCAGGATGGGGTGATGCCCGCGGGCGTCAACACCACCGAGGTCGATCCGGCGCTCCCCGTGCACTACCTGCGCGATAACCGCGCCGCGTGCCTGTCGCGCGTCATGAGCAACTCCTTCGGCTTCGGCGGCTCCAACTGCAGCCTGATCTTCGGCCGGGCCGGGTGACGCGCGATGGCGGCCCTCGCGGCGTACGTGGACGGCATCGGGCTCCTCGGACCGGGCATCGGCGACTGGCCGGCCGGGGCACGCCTGCTCGCCGGCGAGACCGCCTGGGTGCGCGCACCGACGGTGCTGCCCGCGCCCGAGTGCCTGCCGAGCGCCGAGCGCCGGCGCACCGGCACCGTCGTGCGGCTTGCGCTGGCGGTCGGGCTGGAGGCGACCGCACGCGCCGGCGCCGACCCGGCAGCTCTGGCAGCGGTGTTCACCTCTTCCGGCGGCGACGGTCAGAACTGTCACGAGATCTGCCAGGTGCTGGCTTCGGCAGAGCGGCACCTGTCGCCCACCCGCTTTCATAACTCCGTGCACAACGCTGCCGCCGGCTACTGGGGAATTGCGACCGGCGCGACTCCCGCCTCCAATGCGCTGTGCGCCTATGATGCGAGCTTTGGCGCGGGACTGCTGGAGGCCCTGACTCAGGTGGCTGTTGAAAGAATCTCCGTACTGCTCATCGCCTACGACGCGAGTTACCCCGAACCTCTGCGCCTCCACCGCCCCATTCCGGACGCGTTCGGTGTGGCCCTGGTGCTGGCGCCGGCGGCGAGCGCGGCGTCGCAGGCGCGACTGAGCGCCTCGCTCACCGATGCCCCGGCGGATGGCGTGACCGAGGCGGCGCTCGAGGCGCTGCGCCTGTCGATTCCCGCCGCCCGCAGCCTGCCGCTGCTCGCGCACCTGGCGCGGCGCACCAGCGGGTGCGTGGTCCTCGACTACCTCGACGGCAGGCGCCTGGCCGTGGACGTGAGCGCATGCCGCTAGACCGCCAGTGGATCGAGCAGCACATCCCGCACAAGGGCCGCATGTGCCTGCTCGATGAGGTGTTGTCGTGGGACGCCACGCGCATTCGCTGCCGCAGCGCGACGCACCGCAGCGCCGACAATCCGCTGCGCCTGCACGGGCGCCTGGGCGCCGCCTGCGGCATCGAGTACGCCGCGCAGGCCATGGCAGTGCATGGCGCACTGGTGGCCGCCAGCGCGCCACTCGCCAGCACGGTTTCCACCAGCGTCCGCGGCAGCATCGGCTCGACCGTCGGCTACCTGGCGAGCGTGCGCAACGTTTCGCTGCACGTTGCGCGCCTGGACGATCTGGAAGCGGACCTCATCGCCGCCGCCGAGCGGATCACCGGCGATGGACGCACCGTGCTCTATGAGTTCTCGGTGTGGAGCGCGCAGCAGCCGCTCGTGAGCGGGCGCGCCAGCGTGGTGCTCGACGCCACCTTCGGCCTGCCCAGCATCAACACCGGTACCCACGCATGAGCGGCGCTCCCAGACGCGCCCTGGTGACCGGCGGCAGCGGTGGCATCGGTGGTGCGCTGTGCCGCCGCCTGGCGCGCGACGGCCACCATGTGTACGTGCATTCGCATCGCGGCGTGGCGGTTGCCGAGGCGCTGGTGCGGGACATTGTCGCGAGCGGGGGTCACGCCACCGCCATCAACTTCGACGTGACCGATAGCGCCGCGACGCGGGCGGCGCTGGAAGCGGTGCTGCAGGCGGGTCCCGTCCAGATCCTGGTCAACAACGCGGGCGTGCACGATGACGCGGTGTTGCCGGGCATGAGCCCCGAGCAGTGGCATCGGGTGATCGATGTGTCGGTCAATGGTTTTTTCAACGCCACGCAGCCGCTGCTCCTGCCCATGATCCGCACCCGTTGGGGCCGGATCGTGAACGTGTCATCCATCGCCGCGCTGATCGGCAACAAGGGCCAGGTCAACTACGCCGCCGCCAAGGGTGCCCTCAACTCGGCCACCAAAGCGCTCGCGCTCGAAGTCGCGACCCGCGGCGTCACGGTGAACGCCGTCGCTCCCGGCATCGTCGAGACCCCGATGACGGCCGGGCGGTTCGACGCCAAAGCCATCGAGCGGCTGGTGCCCATGAACCGCCTGGGTGCCCCCGAGGAGATCGCCGGCGTCGTGTCGTTTCTGGTCTCCGAGGATGCTTCCTACGTGACCGCACAGGTCATCTCGGTGAGCGGCGGCATGGCGTAAACTGTCGCGCTCCGCCGATCCACCGTGGCCGGCCAGGTGAGTTCCCAGCATCATCGAACGAACGATCGGGAGGACTCCATGCAACGCCGTACCCTGCTGTCACGCCTCGCATTCCTGCCCGCGCTCGCCGGTCTCGCGGCGGGCGCGCGCGCTGCGGAAACCAGCAAGCCCCTCAAGATCATGTTCAAGAGCGCCTGGGGCTCTGACGACCCCACCAAGGCCGCTTTCCCGTTTCTGCACGCCCACGCGCTGGCGGAAGCCGGACACACGGCGCAGATCTTCCTGCTGGGCGAGGCGGTGTCCCTGATGCGCTCCGCGGTCGCGAACGCGGTCGTTCCGGTCGGCTGGCCGCCGCTGGTTGAAACGCTGCAGAGAGTGGTAGCCAAGAAGATCCAGATCTACGCGTGCGGCGCGTGCTCGCGCGCTCGCGGCGTCACCGAGCAGGATCTTACCCAGTGGGGTGCGAAGTTCGGCAACCCGACGATTTTCGTGGGATTGGTGGAGTGGGCCGACCGGATCATCACGGAGTGACACCCGCGCACGGCCCCTGAAGGAGAGTTCGTCATGCTCATCAGGCCCCGCGTTTTTCTGGCGGCAGCCACCTTGAGTCTGTGTGCGGTCCTCGCGCCCGCGCGCCCGGTCGGCTCCGCGGAACCTCCCGCGGAAGGCGCATCCGCCGCCCAGCTGATCGAGAAGCTCGGCCTGCACGTCGCTGCGCAGCCGGTACGGGAGCGCGCCGGCTGGCGGGCGCCGCGAATCGTCCTGGTCAGCGAGCAACTGCATGATCTGCTGCCGGCGCTTCAGCACGAGGCCCCGCGCGCGAAGCTCATCGACATCTCGGCAGCGACGCCGCGCGAGATTGCCGCCGCGGACGCCACGATCGGCGTGTGCTCGGCCGAGGTGCTGGCGCAGGCGAAGCAGCTTCAGTGGATCCAGTGGCCGGCCGCCGGCGTCGAACGCTGCGTGCAGCAACCCCTGATGCGCGAGCGTCATCTTCTGCTGACCAACCTGCAGCGCACCATGGGCCCCAGCATGGCCGAGCACGTGCTGGGGATGATGCTGGTGTTGAGTCGCCACCTGGACTACTTCCTGAAGGAGCAGCAACAGGCTCATTGGGTGAAGGACGACGCACCGCACCTGGCGGACCTGGAGGGCAAGACGGTGCTGGTCGTGGGCCTGGGGGGTATCGGCACCGAAGTCGCCCGGCGCGCCCACGCGTTCGGCATGCGCGTGATCGCCACCCGCGCCAGCGGGCGCACGGGGCCTGACTACGTGAGCTACGTCGGACTGCCCGATGAGATGCTGAAGCTCGCGAAGGACGCCGACTTCGTGGTCAATTGCGCGCCGCTCACGCCCCAGACGACCGGTATATTCAACCGCGAGTTCTTTGCGGGCATGAAGCCCGGCGCTTACTTCATCAGCGTGGGACGCGGGCGCAGCACCGTGACCGCGGATCTCATCGCCGCACTCAACAGCGGCAAGCCCGCCGGCGCCGGACTCGACGTCGTGGATCCCGAGCCGCTGCCCTCCGACAGTGCGCTGTGGCGCCTGCCGAACCTCATCATTACCCCGCACGTGTCGGCCGAGACGCCGCTGGCGGAGGAGCAGCGCACCGCGTTGCTGCGCGAGAACCTGCGGCGCTATGTCGCGGGCGAACCGATGCTGTCGGTGGTGGATGTAGAGCGCGGATACTGAAGGCTGCTCGCTATTGGCGCTGCCCCAGCCATGAAATGATGCGAGCCGGGATCTCGTGCGCGGCCTTGCGGCTCACATACATGCCGATGTGTCCGGTGTCGATGCCGCAGCCGGTGTAGTCAGCGCTGCCGAGGTAGCGCTGCATGGCCGCCGAGGCATCCGGCGGGACGATGTGATCCCCGAGCGCATAGAGATTGAGCACCGGCTGGCGGATCTCGCCCAGGTCCACCCTGCGGCCACCGATCCGCAGCGTCCCGCGGGCCAGGCGGTTCTCCTGGTAGAACCACCTGACGAACTGCGCCAGCGCGACCGCGGCCTGCGGCGGGCTGTCGAAAATCCATCTCTCCATGCGCACGAAGTCCTCCACGGCGCGCTGATCGCAGTTGCCGGCGAGCAGCCGCACGTACTTGTGCTGCGTCAGGCGGAACGGCATGAGCGAGAGGAACAGCGCGTTGAGCACCTCGCCCGGCACGTTGCCGCTGCGCATGAGGAGCTCGGTGTCGAGCCCGCGCACCCACCTCGAGAGCAGATTGTCGGGCGTGTGAAAGTCGACCGGGGTGGTCAGGGTCACGAGATTCGCCACCTGTTTGGGGTGCAGCGCCGTGTAGCACAGGCTCAGCACACCGCCCTGGCAGACCCCGAGCAGATCGAGCGCGGCGCCGGCGTGGCTGTCGAGGATGTTGCGCACGCAGCCACCGAGATGCCGTTCGATGTAGTCCTCGAGATCGACGCAGCGGTCGGCATCGTCCGGATCGCCCCAGTCGATCAGATACACCGACAAGCCCGCCCCCAGCAGCCGGCGCACCAGCGAACGATCCGGCTGCAGGTCGAGAACGTACGGGCGGTTGACGAGCGCAAAGCAGATGAGCACGGGCCTGGCGCGGACGCGCGGCGGCGCCTCGGCGAGCGGCAGATACTGATACAGAGTCGTCTTGCCGCACCTCCACACGGCGCGCTTCGCCGAGCAGCCGACCGTGACGCCCTGCGCCTCGCGCAGCCGCGCCAGCGTGTTGGCGATCCGCAGCGTGAGTTCCGGAAAGAGCGCCTCGGCGTCGGTGGCGAACGGCCTCAAGCGCGCGGCTTCCGCCTGCGGGCGCGACGCTTGTCGCCCGCCGGCCGCGCCGCGGGCCGCTTCGCGCGCGCCGCCTTGGCGCGCGGCGCATCGGTGAGCTCGGCGAGCTGCCGGCGCAGATCCTTCAGCTGAGCGTAGAGCGCGTCCACTTCGTTGCGGGTCGGAAGGCCGAACGCGCGCACCAGCGTCTCGGCGTGCCGGCGCTGCTCCACCAGCAGCGCTGCCGAGGTGTTCGCCAGCTCCGCCTGCAGATGGCTGAAGTCATCCTTGCGCACCGTCGCGGCGTAGCTTTCCTCGGCGCAATTCACCCACAGCTCATAGAGCTTCATGGCGTTGTCGAGCGTCGGCGCGCCACCTGCCGCTGTGCCCAGGCGCGTGATGAAGCGCCGCGCGGCCCTGCTGGCGATCTCGCTCCAGTGCGCCGAGAGTTGCCCCTGCAGCTGCGCGAGCCGCGCGACCAGATCCCAGGTGCGCTGCGCGTCCTGTTGGGGGGCGGCCCCCGCGCCGAGCGGCAACGGGCCGAAAGACGGCGCTGCAGCGAATCCCCTGGCAAAACCGGGCGATGCGGCGTCGGCGGCGGCGAACCAGGGACCGGCTGACTGTGAGGTCTTCAGCCATTGCTCGAACTGCCCGGCGAGCGGACCGGCCAGTGAGGACCAGTCCCCGCCCGCGCCCGCCACCCCCGCGCTGGGCATGCCAAAGCTCTTCAGGAGCTCGAAGAAGCGCTCGGCGGCGTTGGCAAAGGCCGCGTCGGGCCTGAAGGCGCCACTTGTGAAGGGTGTTTCCATGTTGTATGCGCTGCCGAAAACCAGGTCGGGAGGACCGTGAGGCCGTCAGGTGACAGGCGGTGGGGACGGGTAAAAAGCCTCTCTTTTACCAGGGCGGTCCGGCGCGAGAACCGTGAAGATCATCATTGTGCGCTGCATACACCGGGGCTACCATCCCACCCGTCGAAAATGCCGCGCCGGGGGGGCCTGCGCCTGTGTGGCCGGCTGAAAGACCGCTAAACATGGCCGAAGAACGCCTGATACGCAAATACGCCAACCGGCGCTTGTACGACGCGCAGGACAGCCGCCACGTCACCCTCGATGACCTGCGCAAGCTGATCGCGGGCGGCGAGCGGCTCAAGGTCGTGGATGACCGCAGCGGGGATGACATCACGCGCAGCATCCTGCTGCAGATCATCGCCAACCAGGAGCAGTTCGGGACCCCGGTGCTGAGCCTGCAGCTGCTGGAGGCCATCATCCGCTTCTACGGCAATCCGATACAGCAGATGCTGACGTCGTACCTGGAGCAGAGCATCGGCGGGCTGCTGCGCCAACAGAACCTCATCCAGGCCGAGATGGCCAAGGCGCTCGAAACACCGATGGCGCCGATCGCGGAGATGGCGCGCCAGAACATGGAAATGTGGGCCAAGATGCAGGCATCGATGCTATCGGCCTTTTCGCCGACAGCGGCGCCCGCCGGCCCCGCCGCGTCATCCAAACCCGATTCGGGCAAGCGTCGCGGCTGAAGCGCATAGCGCGCACGACTACCTGAAGCTTCGCTTCCCCTTCCTATCCCAAGACCGCAGGAGTGATCAGCCCGTGGATGTTCGCGGCAAAACCATTCTCGTGACCGGAGCCGGGCGCGGCATCGGCCGCTCCCTCGCCCTGCACTTCGCCCGCAAGGGCGCCAATCTTGCCCTGCTGGACACCAACAGCGACGACGTGGCTGACAGCTGCGTGCACTGTACGCAGGTGGGCGTGGTGGCACGCACTTACGTCGCCGATGCTGCCAACGAGGACAGCGTGGTGGACGCGCTGGACCAGGTGACGGCGGATTTCGGGCGGCTCGATGGCCTCATCAACAATGCCGGCATCGTGCGTGATGCGCTGCTCGTCAAGGTGAAGGACGGTCAGGTGGTCAGCAAGATGACGCTCGCGCAGTGGCAGGCGGTCATCGATGTGAACCTCACGGGGGTGTTCCTGTGCGCGCGCGAAGCGGCGCAGCGCATGATCAACCTCGCCGTCGGCGGCGTGATCGTCAACGTGTCGAGCATCTCGCGCGCCGGTAACGCGGGGCAGACCAATTACAGCGCCGCCAAGGCGGGCGTCGCAGCGATGACGGTGGTGTGGGCCAAGGAGCTGGCGCGCTACGGCATCCGCGTCGGCGCGGTCGCCCCGGGCTTCATTCGCACGCCCATGGTCGCGGGCATGAAGCCCGAGGCGCTCGCGAAAATGACCTCACCCATACCGCTCGGGCGCCTGGGAGAACCGGAGGAGATCGCGCACGCGGTCGGCTTCATATTCGAGAACGACCTGTTCACGGGGCGCTGCGTCGAGGTCGACGCCGGGCTGCGCATGTGATCATCCTTATGTGCAACGCAAAACGTTTGCCCTCTTTTCCCATCAGAAAGGTTGGACTATTTACGCGTAATCTGCTTTAATATCAATGTATTAACTGGTTAATAAGACGTCTCGATTCTGGCTCATTATGTTTATCTTGCAGTGCATACAAAACGGTGTACAATAGTGTCCATTGAACACACCCCCTGCACCGGAGAAGACCATGATCGACCGCACTTTCGACCCCACCACCATGATTGCCGCCGCCCGTGAAGCGTTCGCGCCCGTTCTCAAGGCGCAGCAGGAAGGCTTCAAGAACATCGAGCGCCTGGCGCGGCTGCAGTACGCCGTCGCCGGCGATGTCCTGGAGAACGGCCTCGCGCGTGTGAACGCGGCGTTCGGCGCGACCAACGCCACCGAGCTGCTCAACAAGCACACCGAGCTCACCACTGAGTTCGTGGACAAGCTGCGTACGCGTGCCGAGGAGTTCGCGACGGTCACGTCCGAGATCCAGAGCCGGTTCACCCAGCTGGGCACCGAAATCGCTGCGAAGGCAGTGCCCGCAAGGAAAGCGGCCTGATATCTTGGCGGTATCCCACACCCGGGAGCTGACGCTCCCGGGTGTGACTTTTGAGGAGACCGCCTTGACCGTTCATTCGAAGAAGAAAGCCCGGACAAAGAAAAAAGCCCGGACGCACACCCGCCGGGCAGCGCCTAAGGCGGCAGCGCCCAAGGCGCGCACCACCGCGGGTGCACCCCAGCCGCCCCCTGCTGCCGCTGCTCCCAAGGCGGCCCTGAAAGCGCAGATCGAGCGCCACCTGCGCGCTCAGCTCGCCGCGCTCACCGGAGGGCTCGCTCCGGATGACTACCTCAACGCCTGGTGGGACTGGTATCTCAAGCTCGCCACTCAGCCCCCGCGCCAGGCGCAGCTGGCGCGCAGCGCCTACGAGAAAATCCTCGACAGCTGGCAGTTCATGGGGCGCGCCGCCGGTGGCGCGCCGCTCGCCCCCGGGCATGAAGAGCTGGGGTTCAGCGATGCCGCCTGGAACGTCTGGCCCTTCAACGCCTACGCACGCACCTACGCCAACTGGGCTTCCTGGTGGCAACAGGCCCTGGCGCCGCCGGCAGCGGCGGCCGACCCCGAGCAGTCGCGCCTGAGTTTCGCCGGGCGGCTGCTGCTCGAAGCCGCCTCGCCTGCGAATTTCCTGCAAACCAATCCCGAGCTGCTCAACAAGACCGCCGCGGAATCCGGCCAGAATCTCATCCGCGGACTGAAGAACTGGCTCGAGGACGCGCAGCGCGCGGTCCGCGGCGGGCGCGCGGCCGGAACCGAGCAGTTTGAAGTAGGCAAAGAAGTGGCGGTGACACCCGGCAAGGTGGTGTTCCGCAACCGGCTCATCGAGCTGCTGCAGTACGCGCCGCAGACCCCGGCGGTGTACGCCGAGCCGATCCTGATCACGCCGGCGTGGATCATGAAGTACTACATTCTCGACCTGTCGCCGCGCAATTCGCTGGTGCGCTACCTGGTCGAGAAGGGTCACACGGTATTCATGATCTCCTGGAAAAACCCGGATGCCGCGGACCGCGAGCTGGGCCTGGACGACTATCTGCAGCTCGGTTTCGTCGATGCGCTGGCAGAAGTGCGCCGCCTCACCCCGCAGCGCAAGGTGCACGCGGTCGGCTATTGCATCGGCGGCACGCTGCTGGCGATCGCCGCGGCGGCGCTCGCCCGGGCGGGCGAGCAGCCCTTCGCCTCGATGAGCCTGCTCGCTGCCCAGACTGACTTCAGCGAGCCCGGAGAGCTGTCGGTGTTCATCACGCCGAGCCAGATCGCCATGCTCGAGGCCATGATGGCCAAGTCAGGCGTGCTCGAGAGCGAGCGCATGGGCGCGGCGTTCGGCCTGCTGCGCTCGCGCGACCTGCTGTGGACGCCGGCGGTCAATCAGTACATGCGTGGCGAACGCCCCAAGCTCAACGATCTCATGGCGTGGAACGCCGATGGCACGCGCATGCCCTGGCGCATGCACAGCGAGTATCTGGAGCGGCTGTACCTCAAGAACGAGCTGGCGCGCGGGGAGTTCACCGTCAAGGGCGAGCGGATCGATCTGTCCGCGCTGCGTGCGCCCATGTTCGTGGTCGGCACCGAAACCGACCATGTGGCTCCATGGCGCTCGGTCTACAAGGTGCGCGATCTGACGCGCAGCTCCGATTACACCTTTCTGCTGACGAGCGGCGGCCACAACGCCGGCATCGTGAGCGGACCGGTGCATCCGCGGCGTCGGCACCGCATGCTCACCTGGTCCAACGCCACCGATACGCTGTCAGCGGATGAGTGGATGAAGCGCGCGCCGCTCCTGGAGGGCTCCTGGTGGCCCGCCTGGCAGCGCTGGCTGGTCGAGCATTCCACACTGAAGCGACAACCCGCCCGCGCGCTGCCCGCCGCGGCTGGAGCCACGCGCAGTGCGCTTGAAGATGCGCCCGGACGTTACGTGCGCGAATGAGCGCACGCGTCGGTCTCATCTCTGATCCGCGTAGATCTTCACCAGGCGGTAAAGGAAGTCGCGACACTCCAGCAGCGACTTCACGCTGACGTACTCGTTGAGGCCATGGATGTGGCCGAAATCCGGGCCCAGGAATAGCGGCTCGATGCCGTAGGTCGGGATGCCGGCCGCGTTCAGGAACTGGCCATCGGTCGCGCCCGGCTGCAGAATCGGCAGCACCGGCACACCTGGCCAGAACTGTGCCGCGAGCTTCTCCACCGGTGCCAGGATTTCGCGCGTCAGTGGCGGGGGCGGGGAACTCGGTCCTCGCGTCTCGAGCGTCGTTACCTTGACCGCCGGGTCGGCCACCAGCTCTTCGAGCTGCGCACGCACAGCCTCTTGGGTGACGCCAGGAAAGATGCGGCAGTTGATGTTCGCCCTCGCCCGCTGCGGCAAGGCGTTGGTCGCGTGTCCGGCGTCCAGCATGGTTGCAACGCAGGTCGTGCGCAAGGTCGCGTTCCAACCCGGATCCGTCGCCGACACCAGCGCGATCGCCTGCTCAGCGGCCGGATCACGCACCAATGCCTGCATGGCGCCGGCGATGGCCGCTTCGCCCTTGGCCGCCTGTATCTTCGCCATGCCAGTGAAGTACGCGCGGTTGCCGTCGGTGAACTGCGGCGGAAAGGTGTAGGCCTCGATCTTCTTCAGCGCGCCCGCGAGTCGATAGATGGCGTTGTCTTTCACGGGCAGCGAGCTGTGCCCTCCGGAATTGGTGACCTCGAGGCGATAGTTCTGGGAGGTCTTCTCGCCTGCCTGGACTTCCAGGGCAACCCGGTGGCCCTCGGCGTCGAGCTCACCGCGTGCTCCCTCGTTGATCGCAAACGCCGCGTCGATGAGGTCGCGCCGGTTTTGGGTGAGCCATTGGGCGCCGTTCAGGGCGCCAGAGGTCTCTTCACCGCAGGTGAGCGCGAGTTTCAGTGTGCGCAGCGGCCGATGATTCTCTTCACGGAAGCGCACCAGCGTGTCGACCCACATCGCACCCTCGGCCTTGTCGTCCACGGCCCCGCGCGCGTAGAAATTGCCGTTCTCTTCCACGAGCGTGAACGGATCGCGCGTCCAGTCTTCGCGCTTCGCCTCGACCACATCAAGGTGCGCCAGCAGCAGAACCGCCTTGAGCTTCGCGTTGCGCCCCGGATAAACCGCCACCAATCCGCCCTCCCGCGGATGTCCGGGCGGGGTAAACACATGCAGCTCCTCGTCGGTGAACCCAGCAGCCTTGAGGCGCGCCGCCATGCGCTCGGCGGCCAGCGTGCAGCTGCCGGCGGACAGACTGGTGTTCGTCTCGACCAACTCCTTGTACAGCTCGCGGAAGCGCTGCTCTGCGGAGGGCGTCTGCGGGTGTGCAGGCGCGCCTGCGATGAACAGCAGAGTCGCGGCGGCGACAGATAGCGCCCTGCTCATCGATGTCTCCCCGGTTGCCGCCGCAATTAGACGTGCGCCCGGCGGGCAGGCGCAAGTAGTTTTGCGGTGCGCAAGCGGTGCTTTGCGAATGCCCCGCGGGCAGGCATCATGTGGGCCGCTCCAAAACGGCCCGCAGCCAGGGGGCCACTCTAAAACGGGGAGTGTCCGCATGCGTCCCATGGCTTGCCTCGGCGCCATCGCCTTATGCCTCGCACGCCTGTGCATCGCGCAGGATTCAACCGCGACGCCAGCCGGCGACATATCGACACACACAGTCATTGTCCGAGCCCGATCGCTCATAGATGGCACGAGCGCACGGCCGCTGCGAAATCCGGAAATAGTGATCCGCGGGAACCGTATCGTCGACGTGTACATGGCGGGGACCCATCCGCCGCCTTCAGGGGCGCAGGTGATCGATCTGGGCTCCGCCACCGTTCTTCCGGGTCTCATCGATTGTCACACTCATATCTTTCTACAGGGCGAGGTGCCTGCCGCCGGCGGCTACGATGTGCAATTGCTGAAGTTCCCTGCGTCCTACCGCGTGGCGCGCGCGATCGTGGCAGCGCGGCGTGCGCTGGAACAGGGGTTCACGACGATTCGCGACGTCGAGACCGAGGGCGCGGGATATGGCGACGTCGGAATCAAACAGGCGATCAACGAAGGCTACATCCCGGGCCCGCGAATGTTCGTATCGACGCGCTCCATCTCGACGACCGGCGGCTACGTGCTGGAAGGGTATGCGCCCGAACTCGTGGTGCCGAAAGGAGCGCAGCTGATCGATGGCCCCATCGAGGCGCGCAAGGCCGCACGCGAGCAGCTGGAGCACGGCGCGGACTGGATCAAGGTGTACATGACGCACCGGTCCTGGCTCGATGAGCAGGGGGCGCTCGTTTCGCAACCCACTCTCACGGTCGAGGAGCTCAAGGCGATCGTGGACGAGGCGCACGGATGGCGCCGCAAGGTCGCCTGCCACGCCTACAACGGGCCGGGCCTGCAGCGAGCCCTGGATGGCGGTTGTGACTCCATTGAGCATGGTCTCGAGCTCAGCGACGCGCAGATCGCGCAGATGATCAAGCAAGGCACGTGGTTAGTCCCCACGCTGGCTGTCTATTATTACGATCACGATTCGGCGGACACACCGACTGGAATGCGCGACCGCAAGCGCGTCGCCGTCCATGGCGTCTCGTTTCAGAAGGCGTTGCGGGCCGGCGTCAGGATAGCTTTCGGAACCGACGTCGGCGGCTTCGTGTGGTCCGATCCGATCGCCCAGGAATTTGCCCGCGAGGTTGAGTTCGGGATGACGCCGATGCAGGCGATTCAGTCCGCCACGTCGCGGGCCGCAGAGCTCCTCGGCAAGCGCGCAGAGCTGGGGGTGGTTGCACCCGGAGCGTACGCGGACCTGATCGCAGTGGCGAGCGATCCGCTCGAGGATGTCAATGTACTGAAGAACGTGGGATTCGTGATGAAGGACGGGGTGGTGTTCAGGTCGACGCTGAGTTCTGCGGGGAAATGAACGCGCCTTAGCACTGGTCCAACGGGGTGTTGCCGCCGCTGAACTGCGAGCGCGCCTGGGCCAGTCGATAGTTGTGCCCGGCGCGCCAGCGCCGCCAGTCGCGCAGGCCGTTGATCGCATAGACCAGCTTGAACAGTTTCAGGCGCCACAGCACCTGCGGCGTGTCGAACAGGTCGCCCGCGAGCATGGAGATCACGCTCTGCTCCAACTGCCAGGTATTGTTCGGGTGGCTGAACATGTGCCGCATCACCGGGCCATTGAAGCGGTAGATAAAGAACGAGAATCGATCCATGCCGGTGCGCTGGCGCTTCTCCAGCTTGCGTAGCAGCGCCATCTCGGTGGCCGGCTCGCGCAACGCCGCATCCACGACCTTCGCCGCCTGCTCCGCACCGCTCATCGCCAGATAGACGCCCGAGGAGAACACCGGATCGATGAACGCGAAGGCATCGCCGACCAGGACCCAACCCGGTCCGCCCATTTTCATCGAATCATAGGAATAGTTGCCGGTGACGCGTACTTCGTTACCGATCAGCTCGGCGCCTTTGACACGCTGCCACAGCGCCGGGTTGCGCTGCAGCGTGTCGAGCAGGAACTCCACCGTGCGGCCCTTGCGCTGCTTGAGGTAATCCGGCCAGCACACCGCGCCCACGCTCATCACACCCTGCGGCAGCGGAATCATCCACATCCAGCCATGCTCGAACCGGTACATGCTGATGTTGCCCGCGTCCTCGCCCTGGCGCGCGTCCGCGCCGCGGAAGTGGCCGAAGATCGCTGCGCTCTGATGCCGGTTGTTCTTGCGTCGTAGTTTCCTCTTCGCGGAAAGGAAGGTATCGCGTCCGCTGGCATCGACCAGGTAGCGCGCCTTGATCCGGTAACTGCGGCCGTCATCGGTACGCACATCGAGTCGGGTATCGCGCGGACCGTTCTGCTCGATATTGACCGCCTCATGGCCCTCGCGCGCATTCGCACCACAGGCCCGTGCGTGCTCGTACAGCATCTTGTCAAAATCCTGGCGCCACACCTGATAGGCGTGCGGCGGACTGTTGCCGATTGCGCGAGCGAACGCGAAGGTGTTGTAGCCGCGCTCGTTGTCGGCCTCGAAATCCGCGCCGCGTTTGAACACGCCCAGCGCCCGCACTTTCTCCAGCACGCCGAGCCGCTCGAAGACGGGAAGATTCATCGGCAGCAGCGATTCGCCGATGTGGAAACGCGGGTGATGCGCCTTTTCCAGCGCAATGACGTTATAGCCTCGCTGGGCGAGCAACGCCGCGGCGGTACTACCCGCGGGGCCGCCGCCGATCACCGCCACGTCGCATTGTTCGGCAGCCGGTTCCATCCGATCCAGCATGCTTCCCGGATCGGCTTGCCGCAAGCCGAACGGCAAGCCAGGCGCTCCTTCACGTGTCGCGTCGGCCGGTCTTCGATAGCGTGGGCTCGGCTTTCCGCGCGCAACTGGCTGATCCGGCTGAGAGATTGGACCGGGACCGATCGGCGCGCAGGGCTTGCGACGATTCGCGCCGTGAAAGTGAGGTCACTCGCGTACTTGCGTGGTCTTCGGAACGCGACTAAAAATCAGTGCATTGATGTCGAAGAACACGGGGTCAGCCATGGGATCGACGCGCATCGCTTACGTCACCGGGGGCATGGGGGGCATCGGCACGGCCATCTGCCGGCGCCTGTGCAAGGAGGGTCACACGGTCATCGCGGGCTGCGGCCCGGGCTCGACGCGCAAGGATCGCTGGCTGAGCGACATGCGCGGCGAGGGCTGCAAGATCCACGCGTCCGAGGGCAACGTCGCGGATTGGGACTCGACCAAGCGCGCTTTCGATATCGCGCGCGCCGAGGTGGGCGAGATCGACATCCTGGTCAACAACGCCGGCATCACCCGCGATGGCATGTTCCAGAAGATGACCAACGAGGCCTGGCACGCGGTCATCGAAACCAATCTCAACTCACTGTTTCACGTCACCAAGCAAGTGATCGACGGCATGCTGGCGCGCGGCTGGGGCCGGATCGTCAACATCTCCTCGGTGAACGGCCAGCGCGGCCAGTTCGGTCAGACCAATTACTCGACCGTCAAGGCGGGCATCCATGGCTTCACCATGGCGCTGGCGCAGGAGGTCGCGGCGCGCGGCGTGACCGTCAACACCGTGTCGCCCGGATACATCGGCACCGACATGGTACGGGCCGTCAAACCCGACCGGCTCGAGAGAATCATCAGCGCCATCCCGGTCAAGCGGCTGGGGGAACCGGAAGAGATCGCCTCGATCGTCGCCTGGCTGGTGAGCAACGACTCCGCTTTCGCCACCGGCGCGGACTTCTCGTTGAATGGCGGTCTGCACATGGGCTGACGCAAGCCCTGTGTTGAAAGTCTGTGTAGTCGGCGCGGGCGCCATCGGTGGCTTTCTCGGCACGCGCCTTGC
>Ga0209118_1000727_pt1 | contig 16824 bp, 14 predicted proteins | sample BlaSpr_A8_Ref_M1_FD_187988 | JGI IMG/M metagenome (GOLD analysis project Ga0209118, IMG submission 187988) | Forest soil microbial communities from Thunder Bay, Ontario, Canada - Black Spruce, Ontario site 2_A8_Ref_M1 (SPAdes) (version 2) | ecosystem: Environmental > Terrestrial > Soil > Boreal...
AGCTCGGTTTTGTGCCCGAACGCGCGACCGACTTCGTCTTCGCCATCTTCGCCGAGGAGTTTGGCCTGCTGGGAAGCCTGGTGCTGCTCGCTGTGTTCGGCTTGCTGCTGATCCGTCTACTGCGAGCGGCGGCGGTGGCGCCGGACCGGTTCGGCGAGCTGCTCGCGGGCGGGGTGTTCGTGATGATCCTGGTCCAGGTCGTCGAGAACGTCGGAATGAACATCGGCCTGCTGCCGATCGCGGGAATCCCGCTGCCGCTGATCTCGTACGGGGGATCCGCGACGATCACCACGCTGGCGGCGCTGGGCCTCGTCCAGTCCGTGGCGCTGCGGCGCCGAGAGGTCGTCCTCGGAGACGGTGCCCTTGGTACAATCACTCGCCGTGCCCAAGCCTGATTCTTCACTGTCGGCCGTCGTCGTCAGCGGAGGTAAGCAGTATCGCGTAGCTCCCGGCGACAGGATCCTGGTCGACCGCCTCTCGGCGGAGCCCGGGTCGTCGCTGAAACTCGGCCGCGTGCTGCTGCTTCGGAACGGGGACGAGATCACCGTCGGCGCGCCGGGCATCGACGGCCTGGACGTGGAGGTCAAGGTGCTCCAGCACAGCCGCGGGCCTCGCCTCGAGAGCATTCGGTACAAGTCCAAGAAGCGTGTCCGGGTGCACCACGGCGGGCGGGCGGACCTGACTGCGCTAGAGATCATCGCGGTCGGAGGTTTCACGGGCGAGACCAAGACCAAGACCAAGACGGAGCCTTCGACCGCCAGCGAGCCCAGGGCCAAAGCCCCCGCCAGGCCACGCGCGAAGGCGGCCGCAAAAGCGGAAGTCGCATCTCCTGTTGCGGAAGACAAGCCTGCGAAGCGCGTGCCTCGCAAGAAGGACACCAAGTAATGGCACATAAGAAGGGAGGCGGCTCATCTCGCAACGGCCGCGATTCCAACCCGCAGATGCTGGGAGTGAAGATCTACGGCGGCCAGGTGGTCGGCGCGGGCGCGATCCTCGTCCGGCAGCGCGGCACCAAGATCACGCCTGGAACGGGCGTTGGCCTCGGCCGCGACCACACGCTGTTCGCGCTCGTCCCAGGCCACGTGCGCTATGAGCGGGTCGGCAAGGACGGCCGGCGCGTCAGCGTCGCGCCTGCCGCGCAAGGCGCAGAGCTCGAAACGAAAAACCCGGGCTGACAGTCGGCGGCAGTTCGTCGACTCGGTACGCATCGTCGTGCGCGGTGGGCACGGTGGGAAAGGTTCGTCATCGTTCCGCCGCGAGCCCTTCACGCCGCGCGGCGGCCCTGACGGGGGAGATGGCGGCCGCGGCGGCGCCGTCCTCTTGAAAGCCACGACCGGGGTCTCCGATCTCTCGCTCTTCAAGCAGCATCCCCGGTGGAACGCGGAAGCGGGCGCCGACGGGGCGGGTGGTCGCAAGACAGGACGCGGCGGTGCCGACGTGATGCTGGACGTCCCGGTCGGCACGGTTGTGCTCGATGAAGAGGGCGTGCTCGTGGCCGACCTGGATCGTGCCGGCGCGGAGGCGACTGTTGCGCACGGCGGTGTGGGGGGACGGGGCAACGTCCACTTCAAGAGCTCGACGCGTCGCGCCCCTGATTACGCAGAGCCCGGTTTCAAAGGCGACGAGCGCACCCTGGTGCTCGACCTCAAGCTCATCGCCGATGTCGGCCTGGTGGGGCCGCCGAATGCCGGCAAGTCTTCGCTGCTCAGCTCGCTCACGGCCGCGCGACCGAAGGTGGCCGACTATCCGTTCACGACGCTGGACCCGGAGCTTGGCGTTGCCGAATCTCCAGGCGGACGGGTCGTGATCGCAGACATACCCGGGCTCATCGAAGGCGCGGCGCGTGGAGCCGGGCTTGGGCTCCGATTCCTTCGCCATGTCGAGCGGACCCGCGTCCTGGTGTACGTCCTCGACGGGTCCACGGCCGATCCGTGGGCCGACCTCGAGACCGTGCGCACAGAGGTTGAGCAGTTCTCGCCACAGCTCGCCCTGAGGCCGTTCGTGGTCGCAATCAACAAGCTCGACCTCGAGGCGACCCGCCGCCGAAAGACGCGCAACCGGCGCCCAGGTGTCCACTTCATCTCAGCGCTCTCGGGCGAAGGCCTCCCTGAGCTGATGAAAGCGATGGTGAGCGCTCTGGCGGTGGCGCCAGAGGTGGTTGCCCAGGGATTGCCTTCGAAGACAAAGCTGCGGGAACGGACAATTCCCGCCGCCCTTGCCATCGAGAAGCAGCCCTGGGGCTTTGCGGTGAGTGGTGATCGCGTCGAATACCTGGTCGAGCGCACAGATCTGGAATCGGAAGGCGCGCTGGCCCGCTTCCAGTCGGAGCTTGACCGGTTGGGCGTCAATGCGGCGCTCGAGACGGCCGGTGTGCAGCCAGGCGACACCGTGAGAATCTCAGGCATCGAGTTCGAATACCAACCTTGAGGTTGGGAATCCTCGGCGGGACGTTCGATCCCATTCACATCGGGCACCTCGCGGCGGCCCACGCTGCGATGGAGTGCGCGCACCTGGATCGCGTGGTGTTCATCCCGAGCGCACAACCGCCTCATCGGGCTATGGCCACGGCGCCTGCGGAGGACAGGCTGGCGATGACCCGCCTCGCGGTTGAAGGCGAGCCTCGATTCGAGGTCTCTGACCTCGAAGTCACGCGCGGCGGAACGTCGTACACGGCGGACACTCTGAGAGCGCTCGACCGCACCCACCCGGAGGACGAACTCTTCCTAATTCTTGGCTGGGACGCGGCGAGTCTCTTCAGCACGTGGCACGAGCCAGATCGGGTGATCTCGCTTGCGTCGATCGTGGTCGTGGGTCGTCCGGGCACCCGGACTCCGGAGTCCTCTGAAATGGCCGGCGCCGGTCTGGATCCGGCACGCGTCGTCGAGTGCTTTGTCGAGACGCCGGACGTGTCGGCCAGCGAGCTGAGGGAGCTGCTCGCGGCAGGAGAATCCGTAGCGGGCAGGGTACCCCTGGCCGTTGAGCGTTACATCACAAGCAAGCACTTGTATCGGGATAATCAATCCATTGGCACCTAGGACACCTAAGGGGTTGACCCCCCTTCAGCTGGCTCGCCTGCTTCGCGGCGCCGCGGTCGACAAGAAGGCATGGGACACCGTTGTGATCGACGTTCGCGAGCAAACCTCAATCGCGGACTACTTCGTGATCTGCGAGGGTGAGACCGACCGCCAGGTGCGTGCCATCGCCGACGCGATGGTCGAGGCGGCCAAGGACAAGCAGCTGAGGCCGATGGCGGTCGACGGATACGGGGACGCGACATGGATCCTCCTCGACTTCGACTCGGTGCTCGCGCACGTGTTCCTGCCGGGCGAGCGGTCGTACTACGACCTGGAGAGCCTGTGGGCGCCGGCGGCGAGGCGGCGGAAGCGGGCGGCGGCGGGGTAACGGGTTACTTTCTTTCTCGACCCTCTCCCCGACCCTCTCCCCTGGGGGGAGCGGGGGTCAGATGATCTGCGAGTACCTGTCGAAGATCTCTCTCAGGTCCGCCGGTGGTTCGACTCGGTGTTTTTTCATCACCTCGAACAGGCTCAGGATGTGGCGCACTCCCGCCAGGGTCACTCCCTTCTCACGGGTCAGGTTCTGGATCACCTGAACCTTGCTGATGTCACGCTGCGAGTAGCGGCGGCGGTTGGTGCTCGTGCGATGCGGCTCGATCAGGTTCGCGTCCTCGTACAGCATCAGCGTCCGCGGGTGTGTCTCCAGGATCTCCGCGGCCACGCTGATCGTGTAGAGCGGTTTGTCGAGATCGCTGAACGACGGCTGTGCGCCGCGTGGCGCTCGCGTGCTCACAGACCTAGTGAAGCGACTTCAGGATCTGGATGATGGCGGGCCCGAGCAGGACGATCCACAGCACGGGGAAGATGCACCCGACCATCGGAAAGACCATCCGCGATGAGGCCTGCGCTGCGCGCTCCTGCGCGGTCTGCCTTTGCCGCCTGCGCATCTCCATGGCTTGAACTCTCAGGAGTCGCGCGATGGGGACACCCATCTGGTCTGACTGCACGATGGACTCGACGAGGTGATGCAGGTCGGGTACGCCGGTGGTTTCGGCCATGTGCTCGAGCGCGGCCATGCGCGGCCTCCCGAGGCGGATCTCGCGCAGGACTTTGCCGATCTCGTCGCCCAATGCGTTGTGGAATCGCTCGGTGATGCTCAGCATCCCCTCGTCGAGGCTCATGCCGGACTCGACCACCAGCGTCAACAAGTCCGTGGCTTCCGCCAGGGAGCGCTGGATCTGGTGCCGGCGCGCCGAGATTCGCTGCTCGAGCCACAGGAGCGGAAGAAAGTAGCCCGCGACCGCGAAGACGATGCCGATGGCGGGAGCGACGATGACAAAAGGTAGTGGCGCCGACACCAGCACGCCGAGGCCAAGCCCGGCGATCGCCATCAGCGCCGCGAGGCTGTAACGCACTGCGTGGAATCCGGCCGGCGTCAGCCCGCCTGGATCTCCGGCGCGGCTCAGCTTCGCCCGGATCTGGATCGTTGCTTCGCTCGGCAGCCGCGAGGTGAGGGGCCGGGCCAACGCCTCGAGCTGCCTGACCAGGGTCTGTCGCGGGGTTTGCGGCCCAAAGCTCCCGTTCGTGGCGGCCGGGGTGGTCCGGTACTGGTCGATCGCGATGAAGTACGCCATCACGATGATCGCGCAGATGATGCCGGCGCTTAGCGCGATCAGGAACATCTATGCATCCAGGGCGGTCATGCGCTGGATCAGCACGTTTCCGATCAGGACCAGCAGCCCGGCGATGCCAAGCAGCACGTAGCCGACGAACGTGCTGGTCATGGGCGCGAAATAGCCTGGGACGAAAACGTAGAGACCGAGGGCGAGGAGAATTGGCAGCCCCGTGATGATCGTGGCGGAGGCGCGTGATTGCGCCGTCAGCACGCTCATGTCGCGCTTCGTTTGTAGTCGGTCGCGCAGGGTGTCTGAAATCGTGTCGAGAACCTCGGCCAGGTTGCCGCCGACCCGCGTGTGCAGGAGGATCGCGGTCACGATGAACTCGAGGTCGGAACTGTTGATCCGCAGAAGCAGTGCGCTCAGCGCTTCCTCTACTGAGGTGCCAAGCGTGATCTCGGTGGCGACGCGCTCGAATTCGGTCGAGACGGGCGGCTGCGACTTCGACGCGACCGTCTCGAGCGCTCGGTCGATCGCATAGCCGGTCTTGAGCGAGTTGGAAAGCAGCTGCAGCATGCCGGTCAGCTGCTCGTTGAACATGGTTTGCCGCCGCCTCTGCAAAAAGGCCATTACCAGGGGCGGGACTATGAACCCGATCAGGCCGAGGACGATCGGTCCGATCGAGAAGCCAAAGCGGAAAAGTCCGATCAGCGCTCCCAGCGCGACCGCACCGATCCTGATCAGCAGGTACTCCGCGGGAGTGATGTTCAGGCCGGCGCGCGCCAGGTCCTCCGTGAGCGTCGGCTTGCCGCTTGCGCTTCGCCGCTGGCTGAGGTTGTCGGCAGCCGGGCGCAGCAGCCTCTCGACGAGCTCGCGGGGCGTGGCTCTAGGTACGGTCGCCACGAGGGGCCGGGCGATTCGTTCCTTGCGGATCCGGTCCAGGCTCCAGAAGAAGACGACGATTGCGGCCGCCATGGGAACGGCGACGATGACCTGAGGCGGTAGGCTCACCCGGCGAACCTAAAAGAGCGACGGATAGGCGGCCTGGATGACCTGCAGCGTCACGCCCTTGGCTGCCGTGACCGTCGGACAGGAGGGGTCTGGGTTGATACCGGGCTGGAGATAGTCGTGAAAGGACTCCAACACATACTTGAGCGCGGCGTAGTTGAGAAACCACGTGATCACCTCGGCCTGGCACTCCGTCACCACGACCGTGAGGCTGCTCGCGTTGGATGTGTTGGCGCCTGCCGCGCTCGCCATCCCAACGCGGATCACGTGGAGGTTCGTGAAGATCGTCTTGGTGGCCACCTTGCCGGCGGTCGCCACGGTCGCGATCACCGAGATGTAGTCCTCCGGCTGGGGGTAACCCGCCACGCCCTGCTGCTCGCTGGTCGGGATGGTGATAGCGACGTAACCCGACGGGATCGGCAGGTACTCCGACTGCGAGCCCAGGGCTGCACTCGGCTTTGCGACCTCGTTGGACGTGACCGCCTGGCCCGAAGGGATCGTCACCAGGGGAACCAGTCCGGCGACGTCCTGGAGCCTGGTGAAGTAGACCTTCGGGTAGGTGGCCGGCACCGGGACGCTAGTCAGCTGGAGCGCGGTCGGGTCGATCGCAACCCTCGCCTGGAGGTCCCTGGTGGCGACGACCACGTTCATCGAGGGACTGGCGGCACCGTTCTGGGCGTTGAGTGCTACGAGGACGAAGGCGGCTATCACGAGCACGGCGAGAAGGATTCCGAGGATGGTGAACGGTCTTGTGAACCTAAGACCGCTCATAAGGGGGCGCACAGCCGACCCATCATAGGCAAGATAGTCCGGTGCCGCGCCCCCCTAAGGGGCCCTTGCTGAGCGCTCTTGCGAGCCAGCGGGGCCAGTCCCTGGTCGAGTTCGCCCTCTCGTCGGTGGTGCTCCTCCTGCTGGTCGGCGGCCTGGTCGACATCGGCCGGGCGATCTACGTCAGCGAGGCCATTTCGAACGCCGCTCGGGAGGGGGCACGCCACGGCGCCTGGTACGACGCGCCGCGTCAGGTCCATCCCTACCTCAACGACGGCTCGATCGAAACGGTGGTCGACGCCGAGCTGGCGACCGTCGGGATTCCCAACTCAGTGTTGAAGAACTCGGGAACGACCTGCCCGACGTCGACGGACGGCAACCTGTTTCACAACCCGCCGTACGTGAGCTCCGCCTATCCCACGATCGCCAACCAGGCCTGGCTTTACATCTGCTACAGCAACACGCCCGGCCAGGATCCCCCCCCGAACCAGGGTCAGATTGATCTCAACGTGATCGTCCTCTACTCGTACGGGCCGCTGACCCCGCTGATCACAGCCCAGTTCGGCAACTTCCGAGTCGCCTCGAACATTCATATGACGGTGCAGGGCAGTTGAGGCTCCCTGATCCGCGCTCCCAGCGATCCCAGGCGCTGATCGAGTTCGCGCTCGTGTCTCCCGTGCTCTTGCTTCTGCTGTTCGGCATCGTCGATATCGGGCGGGCGGTCTTCTACTACGACACCGTCAACCACGCGGCCCGGGAGGGTGCGCGGACGGCAGTCCGCGCGTCTGGCCAGCTTCCGACCAACGCCGACGTCCTGGCCACCGTGACGACCCAGCTGATCGGTGCGCCGGTGACCGCCCCTTGCCCGCAGGGGCCGGTCACAAGCGCCACGCCGCCTGACAACGCCGCGTGGTTGTACATCACCGAGCCGGGGCCGCCGGCCACGGTGGAAGCGACGCCGCCGCCAAACGCCCCGGGCGGTGAGTATCCGGCCGCAGCCGCCGGCTCGTGCAGCGCGGTCAACCCGGCGGGCGGCAACCAGACGCTCCAGGTGACGATCAGGTTCAACCTCATCCTGATCACACCCGTGGTCGCGCAGGCGACTGCGAATCACATCCTGATCACGGCGTCGGCCATCTTCCGAACGGAATACTGAGTGGGAGACCAGCGAGGGCAGGCGATCGTCTTGATCGCGATCATGCTTGCGGTCGTCGTGGGCATGGCGGCCCTTGCCGTCGACGGCTCGCGCGCCTACGCCCTGCGTCGTGACCTCCAGGCGGCGGTGGATGCGGCAGCGCTTGCCGCCGGCGACAACCTCCAGCAGACGACCAGCTATTCCAGCGCGGAACAGGCCGCCACCGCCATATTCGGCAGCAACCTACGGCTCTACACAGCTCCGTCGTGCGTCGGTTACGGAAGCCCCGGAGCCACCCCCCTGACAGTTACCTGCACCTACTCGGACTCGACCGTCCTCACGCAAGTCGTTTCGGCCCTCGGGCCGCAGGGAAGCAAGTTCACGATCACGGCCACGCGCTCGCTTGTGCTCGAGTTCGCCAGGATCCTCACGAGCGGGACGGCGCCCCGGATCTCGGCGTCAGCCTCGGGCGGGGTGAACAACCTCTTCTTCGCACCCACCATAGCGGCGTTGGGCCAGAACGGCTGCGGCGGAACCACTGGTGCGGCCATCTCGATCACCTCTGGCGGAACGATGAACGTAGTTGGCGACGTGGTGTCAAATGGAGTGATCTCTTCTGCGGGCACGCTCAAGGTGGCCGGCGACGTTTACGCCCGCTGCCAGTCGTCGGTGACCAACCTCGTCACCACCTGCTTCCCGAGCGGCGACCCGACTCCATGCACATATCCCGACGTCGCCGGGGCGACCCGCTCGGGTTACACGTTCGTCGATCCGAACTATCCGCCACCCTCAGTCGCCGGCGGCGCCCAGGGCAGTCCGTTCAACAACGTGACGCTGTCGCCCGGCGATTACGCCGTAGATCCGGCTTTTCCCTCCGGGCGGTGCTACTTCCTCGTCGGCGGGGTCTACAGGTGGCTGTCCGGATACACCAACAGCGGCAGCTTCATCTCCAACGAGCTCAAGCCGCCGGACGAGCCGAAATACAACGACAACACCCAGCTGGCCGGCCACCAGCTGTGGAACACGGATGGCGTCCACTGCGCCGGGGCTCTCCAGGTCAGCTCTCTCGGGCAGACAGCCCGGAGCCTCAGGGAGGGTACGTGGAGCATCCTCGTGACGTCCTTGCGAACGGCCGTCTACAACGGTCTGGCCTACGTTCGCGAAAGCGCACCGTCCTACTGCCACACGGTGAACATCGGCGACAACCAGGTCATGCAGCTGCAGATCAGCAACGTCCCCGGTGCGACCTCGTACAACGTGTACGCGGCTCCGCCGAACTACGGGTGCTCGGGCCCGTTTGGCCTGGCGGGCAACATCCCGTCGGTCGGTACACAGCAGAATGACAACACCGGGGGCTGCGCGTTCGTCAGCTCGAGCTGCAGTCTAGGCACTGAGACGGCCGTTTTCGACACCACCCTTCTCAGCCTGACTTTTGCCCCCAACCCGCTGGCAGCACCGGGCGTGGTCGGCTCGTTCCCGCCTGCAGGGGAGACAGCTCCGCTGCGGAGCAACCTGCCCAACGAAAACGCAAACCTCGCCGCGCCTCCGGGGGGCGATCGCGCCAACGAGAATCACTGCGACACGATCGCCGGGGCGCTCACAACCTGTCCGGGACCGATTACGCCCGGCGCGGTGGCGTTCTACATTCCGAGCGGCGGCTGCGTCAATGACACCAGCGATGGCGACGTCTACATCTTCAGCGGCTACCAGTACGACTGGATGGTGCTTTACGAGCCGGGCCTGTCCAACCCGCCCGCGAACACGTGCAACAACACGCTTGGGGCAGCGACCGACTCGGCATTCGTTGGGCTCATCTACGCGCCGTCTGCGTCGATCAGCGTCCAGAAAGCTTCGACATTCAGGACCGACGAAGGCGGTGGCGTCATCGCGAACACTCTCACCTTCAGCGGCCAGCTCCCGACCATCATCGGAGATACCGTCGACTACGGGCCGGTGCCCCAGGCGAGCCGGCTGACCGCCTAGAGGTGGACCCACGTTCAGCAACTCACCTTCGCGGCACGCGCGAGGGTGATCGGAGACACAGACAGGCGTCAGCATCCCCACCTAGGGTTGCCTGCATGCGTTTTCAACGGGGGCAGGCGATTGTCCTGATCGCGATCATGCTCGCGGTGCTGGTCGGCATGGCCGCCCTCGCCATCGACGGTTCACGCGCCTACGCGGCGCGTCGCGACCTGCAGTCGGCGGTCGATTCGGCCGCGCTTGCCGCGGCCGACAAGCTGCAGCAGACCGGGAACTACACCACCGCCGAGCAGGCCGCCACAAGCATCTTCGGCACCAACCTGCGGCTGTACACGGCGCCGTCCTGCGCCGGCTATGGAAGTCCGGGCGCCGGCCCGCTGACCGCGACATGCACCTACCCGGACGGCACGGTTCTGACGCAGGTCGTCTCGAATCTTGGCCCGCAGGGAAGCCGCTTCAGCCTGGTCGGGACCCGCTCGCTGCAGCTCCAGTTCGCCAAGGTCCTGACCAACGGGGGAAGCCCGAGGATCACCGGGGCGGCGTCGGGCGGCGTCAACAACCTTCTTTTCACGCCGGCGGTCGCCGCGCTCGACCAGGCCGGGTGCGGCGGAGCCGGGGGCAGCGCCCTGACGATCGCCGGCGCAGGCACGCTGAACGTGAGCGGGGACGTGGTTTCGAGCGGCGCAGTGTCACTCTCCGGCGCCGGGCTGCGCGTGGCCGGCGACATCTACGCGCGCTGCCAGGCGTCCATCCCCGGCTCGGTGACGACTGCCTGCTACCCGAGCGGCGCATCGACGCCATGTACATATCCAGATATCGCTGGGGCGACAAGGCCAGGCTTTCGATTCGTCGACCCCAACTACCCTGCCCCCGCTGTGGTCGGCGGCAGCCAGAGCGCGCCGAACCGGACCGTCGTCCTGCCGTCCGGGGTATACACCGCGGCTCCAAGCTTCAACGGATCGGACTGCTGGTTTCTGAGCGGCGGCGTTTACGACTGGCAGGCGGGTTACACGAATTCCGCCGATTTCGTCAGCAACGAGCTGAAGCCGCCGGACGAACCCGATCCGGCCGACAACACCGAGCTTGCCGGGACGCAGTTCTGGAACACGAACGGAGTTCAGTGCGCGGGGAGCGTGCAGACGCAGGTGACCAATGGATCCGGAGGAATCCCTCAGGGCTCCTGGTCCTTCGTCCTGACCTCAACGCGGACCGACACGTTCAATGGCCAGTCATACCCGCGCGAGAGCGCGCCGTCGATGTGCTACGGGGAGAACGTCAACGACACCGACCAGGCCGTCCAGATCACGGTGAGCAATGTGCCTGGTGCGACGGCCTACAACATCTACGCGGCGCCACCCGGCAACGGCTGCAGCGGCCCGTTCGGGTTGGCCGCCACACTTCCAGTGAGCGTGCCTGTCAACAACAACCGCACCAATCCATGCCCCGCTTTCAGCGGCAACGGCTGCTCGCTCGGCCACGAGTCGATCACGCTCGACGGCGGTGCGCTTGGAAATGGCTTCGGCCCGAACCCGCTCGCCGCGGCGGGGACCGTCGGGTCACTCCCGCCCACCAGCGAGACCGCGCCGCTGGGCGCCGGCCTTCCAAACCAGAATCCGCCTCGACTCGCCGGCTCCTCAGGCGACCGGGCGAACGAGAACAATTGCGAGACAGTAGGTGGGGTCTACGGGGCGTGTCCAGGGGCGGTGACGCCGGGCGCGGTCGTGTTCTACATGCCCACCGGGGCGTGCTTGAACACCACCAACGGGGGCGACACCTACGTGTTCAGCGGTTACCAGTACAACTGGATGTCCGTGTACCAGCCGGGCTCCGGATCGCCGCCGGTCAACAGCTGCGCGCTCACGCTCGGCGCCCGAGGCAACTCGGCTTATGTCGGCCTCGTCTACGCACCGGTCGCCCCGATCAGCGTTCCTTCGTCCTTTGCGTTCGAGGCGAGCGCGGTCGGCGGGCTCATCGGCAAGACCGTCAGCTTCAGCGGAACGATGCCGACCATCAGGTTCAACGGCGGGTACTCGCCGGTCCCGCCCGCGAGCAGGCTGACCGGCTAGAGGCGCGCCCGAAAAGCCCTCGACGGATCTTCGGCGCCCATGCGGCCCATCTCCGGGTTCAGCTCCTGCGCTGCTCGCTCACGCATCGACGGATGCGCTCGCTGCGCTACTCGTCGCTTCACCCGGATCTGGGCCACCTGGATCGCCGAATCTCTCGCCGAGGGTTTTCGGTCGCGCCTCTAGTCGACGGTGTCTGTCGGTACGGGTTCCGGCTCCGCGGGCGCGGCTTCGGCCTCCACGGGGGCGGCTTCGGCCGCCGGCTGGCCCGGTTTCTGGTTGCGGGTTTCCAGGTGCGCCAGCCGGGCGTGCATGTCGGCAGCTCCCTTGTCGTCCCCAAGCTCGTCGTAGCGCTGGGCGGCGCCCTTCCAGGCGGCCTTCGCATCGTCGTTCCGGCCGAGACCCCAGCAGGCCTGACCTCGCATCGCGAGAGCCTCAGCGCGCTCGCGGCGGTTGTCCGCCGGAAGCAGGACGAGAGTGCTGTCGAGAAGGCGAAGGACCTCTTCGAACGCGCCGACGGCCAGCGCGTTCCTGGCCGCTAGGCTCAAGAAGTTGGCGGTGCGCAGGGGATCGGCGGCGGTGCCTGCCTGGTAGAGGTGATAGCCGATCTCGCTCGCCCGCTCGGGCGCGCTCTTTCCGTAGACCCGTTCGAGGGTGTCTGCAACGGCCAGGTGGTACGCCTGGAGGCGCGGCAGCGGCAGCACGGCAAGCACCCTCTTGCGCACCAGGTCGTGGGCGAACCGGTACCTGTCCGGTCCCCCGGCCACGAGGAAGTGGCCGCGCGTCGCCTCGTCCAGCGCGTCGCGGAGCTCGTGACCCGAGAGCTCGCCGAACGCCTCGAGCAGCGGAAGGTCGAAGTCGCGCCCGACCACGGCCGCCGCGACGAGCATCCGTTGGGCCGGCTCGCTCAGCCGCTCGAGGCGGCGCCCGATCAGGCCGCGCACGCTCTGAGCGAGCTCGAGATCCTCTTCTGTGAAGCTCGCCTGCACGCGCCCGCCGCCGACCAGCATCGTCTCGGACTCCGCCATGTAGAGAGTGGACTGCTCGACGAAAAGCGGGTTGCCCTCGGTCGCCGCCTGGATGCCGATGAGCTGGGTGGGCGTGAGCAGTGTCTCCGCGAGCCCGGCCACGATCCGCTCGACGTCGCGATCCGAGAGCGGGCCCAGCGTGATGCGCTGAGCCCGGCGTCGTCGCAGCAGGCGCGACAGCACCGAGGTGAAAGGCCGCGCCGTGTCGAGCTCCGAGTCCCAGTAAGTGCCGATCAGCACCATGTGGCTGCTGCCGACACGCTCCGCGAGGTCGCGCAGAAGAAGCACGGTTGCCTCGTCCGCCCACTGGAGGTCGTCGAGGACCATCAGGAGCGGCCGCTTAGCCTGCACGTCGGTGAGGAAGTCGTAGATGGCGCGGAAGAGCTGCTCGCGAAGCTTGTCGGCGCTCACGTCGCCGTGCGCGGGCATGCCACGCACCTTCTGACGCAGGCTGGGGACGAGCTGCGACAGCAGCGGCCCATTGGCGCCGGCCGCGTCCTGCAGCGACTTCGACGTCCCGCCTGCGACCGCGGTGGCGAGGATCTCGCGGAACGGCGCATATGGCGCGGCGTCGTTTTCCAGGCTGCGACCGCTGAGGACCAGCCAGCCTTTGGCGGCCGCCTCGACGGCCAATTCGGAGGCCAGCCGCGACGCCCCGATGCCCGGCGCGCCCGTAATGAACAACATTCCGCCAGAGCCGGTCATCGCACGGTCCATCAGCATTCGAATGTCGAGACGTTCCTGATCGCGTCCGACAAACCCGTCGCCGCTGGGCAGTGTTCGCGGCGCCTCTTTTACCTCGCCCGGTGTGACCTGGTGGAGGCGCCAGCGATCGGGGAATCCTTTGAGCTTGTACCGGCCGCGATATTCGAACGTCATCTCCGACACGGGCCCGACAAGCTGCCGGACGACATCTGAAACAAGGATCTCGCCGCCTCGCGCCTTGCCCGCGACGCGCGCGGCGACGTTCACGGCCGCGCCGAAGATGTCGCCCGCCTCCTCCACCACCTCCCCGGTGTTCAAGCCGATGCGGACCTTGACCTTGCGTTCCGGGTTCTGCTTGCTGTACACCGCAATCGACCGCTGGATGTCGAGCGCGCATTCGACACCGTGGCGGACGGATCCGAAGCTGATCATGAAGCCGTCGCCGAGTCCCTTGATCCTGCGGCCGGCGTGTTCCGCGACCTTCTCGTCGATGATGGTCTCGTAGGCCCTCATGATCTCGTGCGACTCGGTGAAGCCACGAGTCGACAGCAGGCGCGTGGAGCCTTCGACGTCGGTGAACATGATGGTCACGGTGCCTTCCGTCTGCCCGACGGCGAGGCTGCCGATGATCGTCTCAGGAGTAAGCGGAGTGGCAGCGTTGACCGGCTGGCCCAGGCCCTCGGCCACCGCCCGGAGGAGGTCCTGCGACGCTTTGAACCCGGCCTCGCCCTGGGGGTAACGAATGGTCTGGAGCAGACCGGCCTCGACAGCTTGGCGCAGCTCGCGGCCGGCCGATTCCTTGCTCATCTTCCGCTCGGAGGCATAGTCGCTTGCCTTCAGCTCTGTGCCCTCGAACGCCTGGGTGAGCGCCGGTGCGAGGCGGAGGTTCAGATTCCTGCGTGTGATGAGGCTTTCGATCACCGCCCCGATCCGGCGTGTCGCACCGGCCGGGCCGACGCCCTCGGTGGTTCGAACCGTGGGCAGCATGCCGACGTAGCCGCTGTTCGCGGCTGCCAGGTTGCCCAGTGCGGTCGTGGCGCGCGCCATCGCGGTGGCCGCCTGCAGGGCCTGGCTCGCGGCGACGTTCGATTCAGCGCGTGACGGCCCTTGGGGTTGAGACGAATCTGCGTCCTGCGGATGGTTGGGCTGCGGGGTGCTGGCCGGCGCTGTGAAGGCCGGCGCCGGAGGCGGCGTGTAAGGCTGGGGCTGGGATTGGGGTTGGGGCTGCTGCTGCTGCGGCTGCTCGCTTGAGGCGATCGGCACAACCTGTCCCTGCTGCTGCGGCTGAGGCGGCGAAGGGGGCGCCGCAGCCTGAAGGTCGGCGACCGCGGAGCGCGCGGCGTCGATGAGCTTGCGCATCTCCTCTTGCATCTCCGGGGTCGAGGCCATGGTGCTGGCCTGCTGCGTTGGAGACGACTGGACCGTGTGCGTCTGCTGCTGCTGCCTGGTGTCGCCTGGCCGGTCCGAGCTGAACGGCACCACCACGACCTGCCGGACGACGTTCTCTCCGCCTCCTCCTCGCTGCCCGCTCATCAGCGGGTCCTTGACCACCGGCATCATGCTCTCCGACCCGGCGGGAACGAATCGAGACTTGACCGGGTCGAACAGGTCCTGGTTGACCTGGACGCCATAGAACGCTGCCTTGTCGAGCGAGGTGGGCACGTAGCCGGTGGCGTTGTACTCGAGGCGAAGGTCACTGCCCATCCCGAGCAGGAAGATGTCGCGCAGGATCGCGCCGTTGGCGTCGTAGCCGACGACCTCGGCGATCTGGGCGACCTTGCGCCGCCCGTCAGGCATGCGCGCCTGGTGGACGATGAGGTTGACCGCCGAGGCGATCTGCGCACGGACGGCTTCGAAAGGTATGTCGATCGAGGCCATCATCACCATCGTCTCGAGACGCGACAGCGCGTCTCTTGCCGAGTTGGAATGGATGGTCGACATGCTCCCGTCGTGGCCGGTGTTCATGGCCTGCAGCATGTCGAGGGCCTCGGCTCCGCGGACCTCACCGACCAGGATCCGGTCAGGGCGCATTCGGAGGCTGTTGCGCAGAAGCTGCCGGATGGTGAGCTCGCCCTTTCCCTCGACGTTGGGTGGTCGGTGCTCGAGCGCGATCACGTGCGGGTGGTCGATCTGCAGCTCGGCCGCGTCCTCGATCGTGATGACACGCTGGTTGTGCGGGATGAAGCGGGCGATCACGTTGAGGGTGGTCGTCTTGCCCGACCCGGTGCCGCCCGAGACCAGGATGTTCATGCGGCCCAGCACGGCGGCCTCGAGGAACTCCGCCATGGCGGGGCTGAGGCTCCCCTCGCGGGTGAGGTCCTCCATGCCGAGCACGGCGTCCTTGAACTTGCGGATCGTCAGCGCCGCGCCGTGGATCGCGGCCGGGCGGATGATCGCGTTGACGCGGCTGCCGTCGGGCAGCCGGGCGTCGACCATCGGGTTCAAGCCGTCGATGTGGCGGCCCGTGGTCGCCACCATGCGGCGAATCGTCTCCAGCAGCTGGTTCTCGTCCTCGAACCGGACGTCGGCCTTCGTCAAAACGCCGCGGCGCTCGATGAAGACCTGGTCCGGGCCGTTCACCATGATCTCGCTCACGGAGCGGTCGTGCAGCAGGCCGTCGAGGGGGCCGTAACCGACGGCGGCGCGGAGGATGATGTCGGCCAGCGCTGACTTCTCCTGCGAGTTGAGCTCGATGCCGTCGTCGGCGAGGAAGCGATCGAGGTGCGTGCGCACTGCGCGTGAGAACGCCAGAGTGTCGCCGGTCGTGAGGCCGACGTCGCGGATCAGCGCCAGGCGATCGCGAAAGTCGTTCGCCAGCTTGCCGAGGTCGCGGCCGGACCTGGCAGCCGCCTCGACGATGTCCGATCTGCGCCGCTGAGGTTGGGCGGGCGCGGCGGGCGCGGCCCACATGTCGACGTTCTGCATCTCGAGGATGGACGACGATGCGGCCAGCGCCGCGATCACGCGCTGGCGCTCGGTGAGGCGGATCTTGATCGCGACGCCCTCGCTGTCGGGCGCCTGACCAGGGTCGATGTAAGCGGCGATCCACTCGCCATCGCGGAAGCGCAGGATGGCTTTGCGCGACGGGCTTTTGTCGCCCGGGTCGGCCTCGAGGTTTGGATCGTCGACTGAGCCGAAGACCACGTATTTGATGTCCCGGCTGGGAATCCAGCGGGGACGGTCGGCGTCGGCGGGGTTGTAGATCGGGTAGCCCTGCGTGTCCAGCCCTAAAGCGTCCGAAGCGCCCTCCTCCAGGCCGCCGTCGAGGCGGTGGACGCTGACCTTGAATCTAGGCTGCGAGCGCGGCGCGCCGTTCGACCCCGGCACCGGCGTGGGCGCAGGTGTCTGTTCCGGAATTTCCGGCGAGGTTGTGATGACCTCGCTCATGTGACGCGTTCCGCGGGCATGGTCGGTGTCACGGCTGTTGGCTTCACGGATGCTAGCACCGGGTTACCGAGACTCATTTCATTTATCTCAAGCAAACCTTTCCGGGGGCCGGCGGCGGTC
>Ga0209118_1000728_pt1 | contig 16804 bp, 20 predicted proteins | sample BlaSpr_A8_Ref_M1_FD_187988 | JGI IMG/M metagenome (GOLD analysis project Ga0209118, IMG submission 187988) | Forest soil microbial communities from Thunder Bay, Ontario, Canada - Black Spruce, Ontario site 2_A8_Ref_M1 (SPAdes) (version 2) | ecosystem: Environmental > Terrestrial > Soil > Boreal...
AAGACGGAAGCATGGTCCAGCTATTGAGGCACCGACAACCGAAAGGGTCGGCAACGGATAGGCTGCACCTAACCCACCGCGTCACACCTCGACTCCACAGATGTGAAGTATTGCTTCACTTTTCCGATGTGGATAGAGTACGAAGATTCGCGATGCGCATCCCGGGACAGGGACGAGTATGGACTCCGCTACATCCACGTTTGGCTTGGTAGAACGGTTCAAGAAGGGTGAGACGGAGGCGTTCAGCCTAATCTTCCGGAAGTACCGGAGGAGGCTAGCGATATTAGTGCACTACAAGATGAGCCCGGAGCTGCGTGGTGCAGTTGAGGCGGATGACATCTTGCAGGAGGTGTTCCTGGCGGCGGCTCAGGATATAAGCAATTTCACCTATCAGTCTCCGGGAAGCTTTATGGCGTGGCTATCACGGATTGCGGACCACGTGGTCGTGGATGCGGCCCGTTACCAGAACCGTGGGAAGCGGCACGCGGAAGAGACGTTGAGGTTCCGGTCGAAGAGTAACCCGGCGGGGCCAGAGCCGGTGGATAGAGAAACGCCGAGCCGCGTGTTTGCCCGGGCAGAAGACGTGCGGATCCTGCTCAAAAAACTGGATGCCCTCCCGACGGAATACCGGGAAATGATCCTGCTGGCAAAGTTCGAGGGACTGACGACAAAAGAGATTTCCGAACGCGTGGAAAAAACGCGTGAGAGCGTGGCCCTCACTTTGCACCGCGCGCTGAAACGCTTCCGCGAGCTGGAAGCGGCGGCTCAATGACGATGAGCGCTGAAGAATTCCCAAGAAATCCTCGGAATCCGCCGCCCCGCGGGGAAGAATCTTCGGAGCGGGAGCGCGCGGTAGCCGAAGCGCTGGCGGCATACGTGGATCGAGTGTCGCGTGAAGAGACGGTGGACATTGACGCGTTCTGTAAGACTTGCCCCGGACTAGAGAACGAGCTTCGGCCGCTGCTGGAATCGTTGAATGAGATGGATGAGCCCCCGTTTTCCGAGAGTTCTGCGCCGGAGTCCGTGGAAGGAGAACAACTGCCCGAGAGGTTGTCTGGGCACAAGATTCTCGGGGAGATTGGCGCGGGGGGCATGGGGCGGGTTCTACTTGGATATGACGAGCGATTGAACCGGAAAGTCGCGATTAAATTACTCGGGGGCCGGTACCGCACGGAAGAATCCGTCAAGACGCGCTTCATGTACGAAGCACGCGCACTCGCGCAGATCAGCCATCCGAACATCGTGCACATCTTCAGCCTGGGCTCGCCGGAAGAACTTCCTCATTTCGTGATGGAATTCGTCGACGGAGTATCGCTCGCGGAAGCGGGACGAGCGCTGACGCTGAGGCAAAAAGCGGAGCTGATGCGCAAAGTGGCGCTCGCGGTGGATTTTCTGCACGAGCACCAGATCGTACATCGCGACCTGAAGCCGACGAACATACTGGTGGGCGCGGACCTGGAACCAAAGATCTTGGATTTCGGGCTGGCGCAGCATCTGGAGAGCGACACCAGACGAGTGACGCGGCCCGGCGAGATCATGGGCACGCCGGACTATTTTTCACCGGAACACACCGTGCCGGGGTCGCGATTCGATCCGCGAAGCGATGTTTTTTCGCTGGGCACGATACTGTACGAGCTGCTGACCGGAAGCCCGCCGTTCAACGGGGAAACGTTCGGCGAGCAGGTGCGGCGGATCCGCGAACAGGATCCTACGCTGCCGCGGCGTCGGAATCCAGAAATACCTGGGGATTTCCAAGACGTCTGCCTGAAAGCACTGGAAAAGAAACCAGAGAACCGCTACGCGTCGGCGCGGGAAATGGCGGATGACCTGGAACGATTCCTAGCGGGAGAAAAAGTGCATGCGGTGCCGACCGCGTATTCGAATCTGATGTCCGGGAAGATCGAGCAACACCTGCGCGAGTTGGAGGGCTGGCGGGAGGAGGAAATCGTTTCGGAACATGAGTACGAAGCGCTGCGCAAAGACTACGGGCGGCTAGTGGAGCGGGAAGACGCGTGGATCTTGAATGCGCGAAGGCTGTCGCTGCCGCAAGTGAGTTTGTATCTCGGTGCCTGGATCCTCACGGTGGGCGCGGCGTTGTTGTTCCTGTTCCAGTTTGTGGATCTTTCGGGAACGCTCGGGGTCATCGTGGTGGCCGGAGTCGCGGCATTGATGGCGGACCGCGGACTGCGGCTTTGGAAATCGGGACAGTTGCGGGTTGGGATCGCCTACCTGCTGGCGTTTTGCCTGTTGCTTCCGATTGCGCTGCTCGTGGCGTTTGGGGCGTATCAGCTATTCACGAAGGCTGCGGCGAATCCGGATTGGGAGTTGCTGGGGCGTATCTCAAAGACGTTCAAACAAACAACGAATGCGCAGATCTGGTGGGCGGTGATTCTGTCGCTGCCGGCGTACGTGTGGCTGAGGCGGTTTACGAAATCGTCGGTGTTTTCGCTCGTTTTTGCGGTAATGACGGCGTGGTTATGGGTGGTTACACTGATGCGAATGGGGCTGTTGGAGTGGCTAGACACTGACCCAGGAAAATTCTATTTCCGACTGATCCCGGGCGCATTGCTGTTTTTCGCGATGGCGTTAACGGTGGAGCGGCGTCATTTGCCGAACGACTCGAGGTACTTCTACCCGATCGCAGTGGTTTTCACATTCGCAGCGCTTAGCGGGCTGGCAAGCACTCATAAGCCGTATCAGGATTGGCTGGCGACGAAGTTGCCCTGGACACGTGGGCAGATCGAGTATCTTTTTATAATCAATGCGGGGATCTATCTGCTGCTGGAGGTCATTTGCGAACGGTTCTCAGTGTCGCAAATTCGCGCTGTAGGCAAAGCGTTCCGTTTTGCGATACCTGGACACGTGCTGACCTCCTTGTTTTTTCTAGGGCTGACGGCGACGGAGAGATGGGAAGGCCAACTGAACGATCTCTCCATGAAGAGGGAGGCGCGCGTCTTTGAAATGGTCCTGCCGGCAGCCGCGCTGGTATTTGTGTATGGAAGTATCCGGAAGCAAATGAAAAACTATTTTGTCGTCGGGATGTTGTTTCTGGCGATCGGTCTGGTGAGGATGCAAGAAGACATCTTCAAGCAGAGGTCGCGCTGGCCCATCCTGTTGCTGATTCTCGGGTCCTTGGTGATGGTGGGCGCGACGCGGTATTCGGCCATCAAAATGGCCGTGGCGAGGATGGTCTGGCGCGGGGGTTGAAAAAGCCGGATAGGCTGCGGTAGGACTGCAATTCCCACCTTAAATTGTCGCTATTCCTTAACGAGGGGAAGTGATGGCCTGTAGGTCCGCGGCAGAGTTGCCGGGAGACCAGCGCGGCCCTCGAAGGAGTGCGACTATGGCAAAAGAAACGGGTAAAGGGTCTTGGCGGTGGACTTGGCTACTAGGAGCTGCGCTGGCGCTGGTGAGTATTGTTCCGACCGGGTGTGACAGCGACGGGAATCCGTTTGTTGTGTCGCTTCAGCCATTTTACACCCAGCTAGATTTGGATGCCGATTCCAGATTGAACGGGACATGGAGCGACGAAGAAGGAGATGTGATGTTCTCGTTCGAACAAGGAAAAGAGAAGGGGAAGGAGAAAGAGTACAAGCTGGTAGTAAAGGAAAAGGACGGAGACAAGGAAGTGTCGGGTGAATTCGATGCGCGCGTTGTGCGGCTTGGAGTGTTCCGGCTTCTGGACATTTATCCCCGAAGCAGCAAGGAGGGGAGCGAGTTTTACAGCGTGCATTTTATGCGAGCGCACACCATCGCGCGCGTGGAGATCAAACAGGATTCGATCCAGATGGCATTCTTGAGCGCAAGCTGGCTGAAGGCGAAGATCCAGGAGAAGAGCGTCGATACACCGTACGTGAAGGCGGATGATGCGCTGCTGCTGACAGGAACGACGGAGGAAGTGCAAGAGCTGGTGTCTTGCCATGCGAACGACGATGAGGCGTTTGTCGGTCCGTTATTGCTGGAGAAGCAGCGGGTTGAGGAGAAAGAGCAATGAAATCCGTGGAGATTCAGCAAGCTGAGATGCAATCGACAGTGGGACGAGACTGCCGGGAGAGCCTCCCGTCAAGCGCGTGCAAGCGACTGGATAGCTGGAAAGAGATCGCGTGTTATCTGCGGCGCTCGATCCGGTGCGTGCAGAGATGGGAGAAGAACGAAGGGCTGCCCATCCTGCGTCACCAGCACGCGCGTGGTGCCACGGTGTACGCGTACGGGGAGAAACTGGATGAGTGGTGGCGAGGGGCCACGAGCGACATTTAGACGGGCCCATCACTACCGGCGATCTTCTAGTGACATCTTCAACGCCCGGACATGCTATGAAAGGAACCGACCGCGCGCGCATGCTCGGTGCGGTGGTAGGAAAAGCACTTGAGCCACTGCGAGAAGGCACCGGTGTAATCCAGGTCCTTGTGACGCTTCAATAGAACAACCTCTGCGGGGTGCTTCGGGTCTCAAGATTGGTGGGGCGAGGCACCCCGCACTTTTCTCATTCCAAAGTTCATACCCCCGGCCCAGCTGAAAAATTGGCAAGAGAAGAGGCACCGGCAACCTTTCTCCATCAAATCGAATGGGGACGGTCCGGTGCGTTATCATGGAGTGGGACTGCCTGTCCGCTTTTCACTTCTTAGCCTGTTGCACCCGTGTAAACCATGAGACGAGGATGCCTGTGGTCAAGACAGGCATCACCGGCGGGTAGGTCCCATTCCAATTCGTATTGTCCCGAGGTAGCGGTGAATCCGCCGGCGTAGTAGTAGTAGCGCTGAGTCATTTCGTCAGAGTTCGCCCATAGCTCACGCTGCTCGCGAGCCTTGGAGCTAAGCCGATAGACTTGCCACTTCGAACCAAGAACATTTTTGTAATTGCAGCGACCATCCTGATACCAATCATCGGCGCTGTCGTCCAGATGAAGAGAAACGAAGTAGGTTTCGCGCAAATTAATCTGAAAAGGTGCCGAGCAGAGTTGTCTGCGAAAAGATATGGAGAGTTTCTGGAAGCTAGAACTGCTCATCGCGCGACACTGCAATGAAGTCGCCCTAAGAACTGAGTTGAAATGCTCTATGTGTCGGCAGTTAGGTGTGTATACTGTCGGCAGGTCTCTCGAATCCAAATAGAAGCCCCTGATCAGATGAGGTGAGGCGATGGCACACAGTGCTCCCTACACGGTCTCGGCACCTTCTCCCACCGTACTTCTAGAGCGAGCCGCCTCGATTCCTTGGTATGTATGGTCTTCGGCAATTGCCGTCACAGCTACAACCGTCGGCCTCTACTGGGATATCTCCTGGCACATGTCGATCGGACGTGACACCTTCTGGACACCTGCGCACCTCTGCATCCACTTTGGAGCTATTGTAGCTGGGCTTTCGGGCATTTACCTGATACTGTCCACGACCTTCGGAAAGAACCGCGCCGCCCAGGATTCCTCAGTGAAGGTCTGGGGATTTTATGGCCCCCTCGGAACCTTCGTCTCGCTTTGGGGCGGGCTTACGATGCTCGCTTCCGCGCCTTTCGACAATTGGTGGCACAACGCCTTCGGCCTGGACGTACAGATCATCAGCCCACCCCACGTAGTTCTCGTCCTGGGAATATTCACAGTTGGGCTGGGAGGGCTGTTTCTGGTCATCGCAGAGATGAACCGCGCGACCGGGGAAGCGCGCGTTAAGCTGAACCGCGTATTTCTTTACGCCGGATGCATGCTCACTATCCTTCTCCTTATGCTGATCTTCGAATACACGGAGCAGCCGTTCATGCACAGCGCCATTTTCTACCGCGTGCTGGCGATGGCCATGCCACCGGTGTTGGTGGGCATCGCGCGCTCATCGGGCTATCGCTGGGCCGCTACGAAAGTGGCGGCAATCTATTTCATTCTATGGCTGGGCGCGCTCTGGCTTGTCCCGTTTGTGCCAGCCCAACCTAAACTCGGTCCCGTGTATACGCCGCTGACTCATCTTGTCCCCTTACGATTTCCGTTGTTGCTCATCGCGGGAGCGGCAGCGCTCGATTATCTGCTGGACCAGATGGCGGGAAAAACCAAGTGGCTGCAGGCAGCGGTGGCGGGCACGGGCTTTGTCGTTGTGATGCTCGCCGTGCAGTGGCCCATGGGAAGTTTCTTGATCTCTCCGCTTGCTGAGAACCGCGTTTTCGGCACCGCTTATTACCCCTACATGCTCCGCCCTAGCGACTATCACCATATTCACGAGTTTATTGTGTACGAAAAGACGAACGCGCAATTCTGGTGGGGGATGGCCTACGCCGTGCTAGCCGCGATTCTAACGACGCGCATCGGACTGGCCTGGGGCGAATGGATGCGCCGGGTGAAGCGGTGAGCCGCGCCGGGGGACACCGATGAAACGCGTACTTTTGCTCTTGTCCCTGTCCTTCCTGGTTCCTCCCATCTCCGCCTCGCACATTGGTAGTCCTGATGTTTTCTGTGAAGGGGCGGCGGGCCCCTACCGGCTGTTTGTGACTGTGCGAACCCCGCCTATGATTCCGGGCATCGCGCATATCGAAGTGCGGGTGCTTGTGGGAAACGTGACCGATATTCGGATCGTGCCCCTGCGAGTGGTGGGGGAAGGATCACAGAACGCTCCACCCCCCGACTCCATGGATAAATCACAATCGGAGGCGCAGTCTTTCACCGGGCAACTTTGGCTGATGGAGTCAGGCTCCTGGCAAGTGCGAATGGAAGTTTTCGGCGCGCAAGGCAACGCGCAGATGGCTGTGCCCGTACCGGCGGCAGCGAGGCGCACTCTGAAAATGGACAAGCCCACAGGATTCTTGCTCGCCGCGCTCATGCTCTTTCTTGTTGCGAGTATGATCGCCATCCTGGGCGCCGCGGTGCGGGAGAGCCAACTGGAATCAGGTGCGGAGGCGTCTCCCGCGCTTCGGCGGCGTGGGCGTATCGGGATGGCGGTGGCTGCAGTAGTGCTTGTAGCCATCCTCTTCCTGGGAAATATGTGGTGGGATGTGGCGGCAAGCTCGCGCGCCAACCTGATGATGTACAAAGCGCCACCAATCGAGGCCTCCCTGCAGAACGGAAACACCATCGTGGTCAAAATGGGATTCTCGTCCTGGCACGACTTTCGCAAACAGATGCTGGTGAACAAGATCATCCCCGACCATCGCCACCTGATGCATCTTTTCTTGATTCAGACGCCGGACTTTTCTAATTTTTATCATTTGCACCCGGACCAGATTTCCCCGGATACTTTTGCGGAACGAATGCCGGCTGTGGCCGCGGGCGATTACGCTCTCTTCGCCGATATCGTGCGCGAGTCGGGCTTTCCAGACACTATGACCACGCAAGTGACGCTGCCGGATGTGGCGGGCGGCCCGCCTTACGGAGACGATTCGGAAGCAACAAACTCACATGCGACGAATGTTGCGTTTGGACGCGGGACACAAGTCACGTTCCCCGATCGGAGCCGCTGGGAGTGGGTACTCGATGGTCAGACAATCCATGCGCAGCAACCCCTCCTCTTGCGCTTCCGAGTTTTCGACAAGGACGGCAAGCCGGCGAGCGACCTGGAGCCGTATATGGGAATGGCCGGACACCTGGTGCTTGTGAAGAGAGATTTGAGTGTGTTCGCTCACGTGCATCCGGCAGGGTCCGCGCCAATGGCCGCGCTTATGCTAGTTGGTAACCAGACGAGCGACAGTGCCCAGGCTGCTCATGCCATGCCGGGAATGCCTGCTACCTCCATTCCTGCGGAGATTAAGTTCCCGTACGGATTCCCCCAGCCCGGAGACTACCGGCTTTTTGTACAAATCAAACGCAACGGCCAGGTGGAGACGGGTGTCTTCGACGCTCACGCAGAACCGTAAGATCGTTTTATATTTAACCAAGAATTCCGACAGTAATACTGCCAGTCCTGACTGTAAGGCCCTTAGCCGCTTTGCGACCGAGGGCCCCAGAGTGTGGAGAGTTGTTTTGCCCACCTTTCGCTGCCAGAGTCGCTTTCTAATTGGCCTGTGCCTGATTGCTCGTGATTGCGAGGGCAATGTCTCTCTGCGCCGCCAATTTAGATTCGTCAATCGCTTGCGAATAGAGGTCAAGAGTGGTGCTCGCTTTGGCATGGCGAAGCAATCCCTGAATCGTCTTCACATCTTTGCCCTTGTTAATCAGAAAAGTCGCAAGGCTGTGACGGAAGTTGTGGAAGCCGAATCGCTGACCAGGTTCAAGCCGGATGCCAACCTTAATGGCGGCAGGACGGATTTTATCCTTCGCCATCATGCTGGCACTCAGCGCCGTTTTGCCTTTCATCTTGGTGGAAGGGAAAACCCAATCCTCGGGCTTCGAATAGAGTGTATTCCGATGCCAGCTTTGAAGAGCGTCGGCCAACAACTCTCCGAGTGGGACCGGAGCGGCTGACCCGTCCGTCTTCATACGCGGAACCAACTCGTTGCCAACCCAGACCCGGCGATCGATTTCTCCAGCAAGCGGTGATGCAGGTTCTGCAGCGGCGGTGGAACCCAACGTTCTCCGATCACAGCTACGGTTTTCGACCGGGACGATCCGCGCATCAAGCAGTAACCCAAGCACAACTGTACCTTGCGGAAGGTTATGGCTGGGTGATCGATCTCGACTTGGAAAAATTCTTCGATCGAGTCAATCACGACAAATTGATGGGGCAGGTCGCGAAACGTGTCGAGGACAAGCGGCTGTTAAAACTCATTCGGGCGTTCCTGAACGCCGGGGTGATGGAGAATGGGTTAGTCAGTCCAAGCGTGGAGGGAACTCCCCAAGGGGGTCCACTTTCGCCGCTGTTGAGTAACCTCGTACTCGATGAACGGACATCGCTATGTTCGTTACTAATCGGGAGTTACGGCTGTGATCGGATTTGTCTCAATCGGCGTTTCATATAGCATTGCTGCGAAACGTCAGTGGAATTGTAGCTGACGGAAGCCAACTGATCTCGGCGAGGCTTGCTCTTGTGGCAAATTCTTGTGGCAAATTCGTTGTGTCCAGGGCAGGAGGAGCGTACGATGCGCGAGACAGAGGTCCAAATCGGAAATTCCGGGTTAATTGCCAAACCTGGCTTATCCTCGACGACGTTCTGAAGGCAAATGATGGAGAAAAAAGTATGTTTCACTTGATTTGGTATCTTCTTATTGGGCTAATCTCGGGGGTTATCGCGAAAGACGTCATGCATGTGCACATAACGATTTTCTGGACGATCGTGCTCGGCATCATCGGATCGATCCTCGGCGGCGCCGTTACCCATATGTTTTCGCGCCCGAAAAACGAACGATATCATCCCGCCGGCCTCATTTTTTCTACACTGGGCGCGATCCTGGTTCTCTACATTTGCTATAAGCTGAAGATTCATTTTCCCGAGGTTTAACCTCGTATTCCTATGGGACGGCACCACACAGTACTTTCCTTTTCAGAAGCCGAAAACTGCTTCCATCGTACCTGCGAAACTTCTCAAGAAGACGCGGCCGGAATACCCTGCTGAGGCGCAGGAAAAGAGAATTGAGGGGACTGTGAAATTGCAGGTAATCGTCCGAAAGGACGGCTCAGTCGCCGTTCAAAACGTTTTGGAGGGCGACCCCATTCTTCCCCCAGCAGCAATCGAAGCCGTTCGAGCCGCCTTCCGACCGAGAGCCTGTTCTGTCTCGTTAACACTTAGGACTTAGCCTTGAGCGCTTCCTGAAACTGCTTTGCGTCAACACCCGCCTTGGCTCGCTGAACCCAAGTCATGTTCGGTCCCTTCGGCCCGTAGACCCTGGCGAATTGAGCTTTGTTCGCGGGCAGACTTCATTTGCCAAGACGACTCTGGGTGATCCGTTCATGCCTAGCAGGCGTGGCGTTTTTCTCTGTGGCCTCCCCCTCGGCGTCTCGAATAGCGAAACCCGCAAATCTCACATCTACTTCGACATGACTTCGCGCGCCAGGTGGCTTGCGATCACTTCGCGCACATCATCTTGCTTCTTTGCAGCTGCCAGCGCTGCCTCCCTCGACCCGAAGTGCTTGTTGACGATGCTGGCCGCTTTGGCAGCCAGTTGGTCGAGCGCTGCATAATTTGGATACGAAACCGATAACGCGACGTTCCAGTCGCCCGGATGATCTGTCACCGGATTTGTAAATGTCTTGTAATCCACAATCCAGCCTGCTTTCTTGAACTCTTCAAAGATCGGCTTCGTATTCTCCCGAAAGTCCTTCCAGAACGCGTCTGCTTGTCCTGGCTTGAGATGGTAATAGGTCACGCGCCAAACAGGACCAGGGTCAAAGTTGGGACTTTGCGCAAACGCAGGGCTCGCGGCAAGTAAAGTAGCGGCAAATATCGTGGTCAGCAGCACTTTCCTCATGGTACCTCCTCAAATTTTTTGACGAATCGAATTGGACCCGGTCAGGTCTCCCAATGGGCAGGGCGCGAATCTACCACTCACCTTCTTCCCCGTCAACGCTCCTTCCACTCTCCACGCATCTGCCAGAGACAAAGGCCCTCAGCCGTTTTGCGACCGAGGGCCTCTTTTGTTTCGCTCACTTTAGGACTTCGCCTTAAGCGCCTCTTGAGTTGTGTGGCCCCCGGTCTACTACTCGGGAATGAGAAGATCGAGCGAATGCCACAGGTTGGGGGAATGCGAGCGACTCCATCCAACGTGCGCACAAAAATCATCATGGAAAGCTCAACGATGCAACATTACGGCCGTCCGTGAAAAGTTGGATCGTTTGATCAGGAGTACGGTAAGAAACCCACTGGCGATAACGTCGAACGCCAGACAGAAGCCGGGCCACCACACGGGGACACCCGGATTCTCAATGAACAGATGGTGAAAAAAGTCAAAAACCCCATGTCCCGCTAGAGCCGCTACGACAAGCCAGAGATTCGTTTTAAACCCCGCCACAGCAATCGCCAGAAAGAAAACTGCAACGAGCGACTCGATCAATATCGCGTGGACGGAACTCCCCATGACAGCAAACAAGATGTAATACGTGGCGATGACGACTAGTACGGTCGGGTAGAAAACGCGATCACGATCAAGTCCGGTGAGCAGAGCGAAGGCAAATACCACAAGTGAAAGAACAACGCCGATCAGATATTCCATAACGCTCCTATCATCTAAGACCGCAACTCTTGATGAACAGCCCATGTAGTAATTGAATAGGGTTGCCGGAACCAGCCGACAACCCAGGCCATACACCCCAACGCGATGCATCCAACGAACAATAGTACGAGGAACACGTGAATCGGCCATCTCTGCCCCACGAGATGCAACGGGGCTTCGCGATACTCAAGTCTCTTTGTCGCAAACTCGGCGGTTGGTAAGTCGTGATTGGCAGCAAAATCTCCTAATGATGTCTCAAAAGGGTTCGCTGGTGACTGCTCGTCTTGCAGGACCGTGACGGGAGTACTGCCCCCTCCCAGTCCTAATGGAATTAGATTGGCAGCTTGTTGCGAAGCTTCGCCGCCTGGCACTAGCAGGCGATTCATTCTCAAATGGCGCGACGTTATCCCCTTCGGTTACATTTTAGATGGCTCGATACGAGGGATTGCAATCTCTCAATGCATGACCTAAGATGCGGATAAGTCCTTCAGCCGACGGCGCTTACAGAATGACGCATCCCGAACCTCCCTCCTCCACCCCGCTTGGCCAATCACGTCCAGACAACTTTCTGGACTCTTGGAAAGAGATCGCTGCTTACCTTGAGAGAGAGGTGCGCACTGTCCAGCGGTGGGAAAAGAAGGAAGGCCTCCCCGTCCACCGGCAAATCCACGAAAAAATGGGCACGGTATTTGCATATAAATCCGAGATCGACGCTTGGTGGAGCGAGCGCAGCGCAAAACTTGCTTCGACGTCAGAGAACGTTGAGATAGCCGGAGGACCACGCATTGTCGAATGGCCTGCTAGCACAGCGGAGATAGAGGACGAGGAGCTCACCGCCGCCACTCCATTGCGAAGAGTCAGGCAGTTGGCGATTTATGCAGCAGCGGTTGTGGGTCTCGCAGCTATCGTTCTGGGTCTGTATGAAATCGCGCACGTGCGCGATTGGCGATTCCTAAGAAGGCCGCCATTCGAAGGGATGCGGATCGCCCGGCTCACCTTCACAGGACAGGTGAAAGACGCCGCAATTTCTCCGGATGGCAAATACGTCGCTTTTGTGAACTTCGATTCAGGTGGACGCAGCGTGTGGATTTATCAGATCGTAACGGGAAGCAGTGCGCAAGTGGTTCCGAATGATATCGGGTACTGGCCCTGGGGAGCGAGGCTGACGTTCTCTCCCGACGGGAACTACATCTATTACGAAAATCTCGATTCTCCTGAGGGCACTGGATTGTATGGTCTCTATCGCGTGCCCATGGTTGGCGGTACACCCAGGAAGCTAATTTCGGACGTGGATTCGGCTGTTACCTTCTCGCCAGACGGCAGGCGGCTTGCCTTTATGCGTAATTCCAATCAGCGCGTCGAGGCGGCGCTGATGACTGCGGATTCCGAAGGGACCAATGAGCGGAAGGTCGCGGTGCGCAAACGAGAAAATGGTTTTACGTTCGAGGCGCCGGCTTGGTCGCCAGATGGCATGCGAATAGCGGCTGCTATCGGGTATGGGGGCGAACTGGTTCGCCAGCAGATTGAGGTTGTCGCAGCGGATACTGGACGCGAAACGGTGCTGGGAACTCGCTCTTGGCGGTTTGTGGGCCGAATGGGCTGGCTGCCGGATGGCCGCGGTTTGGTCTTAGTGGCCAGAGAGAATACGTCGTCCACGAACGCGCAGATCTGGCAGGTAGATTTTCCCAGCGGCGATGTACGCAGGGTCACGAATGACTTGGCCAATTATTTTTGCTTGACGGGATCGGCGGACGGAACTTATTGGGCTGCCCTACAGGAAAAAGTGGCTTCGAGCCTCTGGACTCTTCCGCGGGGCGATGCGGGACACGCGAAACAGATTACTCCAGGAATCGACAGCGTGGACGGCAATTCCGGGTTCACGTGGACTGCGGATGAAAGGATTCTTTACACCTCTCTCCACGCGGGCGGAGAGTCGATGCGCACGGTGACGCCCGATGGACGCAACGTGAAAGATTTTTCGCTAGGCTCAGGACAAAACCGAAGACCCTCAGCCTGCCCCGATGGCCACTACCTCCTATACACCTCCCAGAGAGATACTGCCCGGAATGTCTGGCGCGCAGACTCTAAGGGAAAAGAGATCAAACAACTGACCTTTGGCAATGCTGATGGGTTTGCCCAATGCGGAGCCGACAGCAAATGGTTCATCTACGCTTCTGGGAACAAAGGTCATCCGACCCTGCTCAAGATGTCAATTGAGGGCGGGCAACCAATTGCGATCAGCGATAAATATCGAGACGCGCCCCGTTTGTCGCCCGATGGCCTCTGGATTGCCGGAGTATTCGAGGACCCTCCGAAGCACACCGAGATAGCCGTCGTTTCGGTGGATGGCGGAGAGTTGCGCTGGCCCTTCGAGGTTCCCGAAGGCATGGATTGGAATGCCCATCTCGCATGGACGCCGGATGGTCGCGGCGTGATTTATTCGGTCATCCGTGGCGGAGTCTCGAACCTTTGGGTTCGACCACTTTCGGGAGGTCCGCAAACTCCATTGACGGATTTCAAGGATGGGCACATTTTCTCGTTCAATTGGTCTCCCGATGGCCGTGAGTTGGTCCTGGCTCGGGGCTCAATTACGGATGACGCGGTTCTGTTTACAAGCCGCAAGTAACCGCCCTCGAACAAATTGAAATCGGCAGAGCGAATCAGCAAGGGTTTGCCCTTCTTGATGAGGCTCCCTAAAACACCGTCTCGTAGCGCCGCTGCTCTATGCCGGTCTGCCCCAACGCCCCAGCAACGCAAATCAAGCCAGCCATCACGATTTTCAGCAGTCGCATAGACGCCTCTCAAAGCGCAAATGAAAAGGGGCAGGAATGAGCCCGCCCCTTCCATGTTCATTCGATCTGTTTGCTTGTTACAACCTGTTAGCGCAAGACTGCTCCGGCTACGGCGCGCAACCCGCCTTCTGTGGCGGAGACAATGCCGTCAACGTAGTCAGGTCGGGATAACTGTAGGCCCCGTTCAACGCGCTCGAAGGCGACTGGAATTCAAACCACTGCAACAGGGCCTCGTTCTGCGGATGATACGTGAACCCATTAGGCATGGTGATGGGGAACACCTGGTGCGGCAGTCCTTCGATGACGTCTCCAACCTCCAGGTCATCCTGGCAATTGCCGTTGGGAGCTAACCACCAGGGCGTGACGTCGTGCACGCCATCAAACGCCACAAACGGATCGTTATACGTTTCGGAAATTTCATGGCTCAGGCCGGTCACGTCAAGGATAGTTGGATCTCGGAAAAAAGAGGGTTGGAACCAAGTCGAGTAGTTCAAGACAAAAAATCTGGTCGCATTCCCGTTGTTGGCGTCCCCTGGTTCGAAATCAAACGAGTGAAATCCGCCGATGCAGCAGACATTCCCGTTCTTAGTAGGAATGAACAAGTAAGCCGGTGGAAAGAAAAACGTCGAGAGGTCCTTCGTCGTAATGTCTCCAGCAGCTTCGGCAGCTCCCACTGGCGTACTGCTGTCGGGCGGGAACGTGCTCGTCGAAGGGAACAGCTCGTTTTCAAACGTGAAGACGTTAACCAGAACCACAAAGCAGCAGCTCCCATCTCCATTGAGAGCGAACTGGTACGTCCCCCGGAGCAGCGTCATCGTTCTTCCAGTCTTGACGCTAGGCACCAGCAACGTATGCCAGTCCGGCTTGGCACTCTTGAAGTACTCCGCGCGCGCGACGGCATCCGCAAATTGCGTGGGAGCGTCGCTGCTGGTGTAATGCGCGTTGGAGAAAACAGGCGAGTCCAATATCGGCTGGATGAATGGGGTTGCGTCAAAAAAGAGACGCTTGCAACCCGCGCCCGGCGGATTTGTGCAGGTGGTCACCACTCCGTTCACCACCTTCACGAATCGCGGGGTGCCGTCCGCGTTGCGCAGGTCCAGCGAGACCGGCACGATCGGCGCGTTCAGCGCGGTCGTTCTTCCCATTTGCGGCGGGTTGCCCAAAGTATTGAAATACCAATGATTCTGGGGGTTGCCGTTCGGATCTTGGCCCGCCGTGAAATATTGCCCATTAAAGTTGGGGACCGAATCGATATTGGGGATGCCGAACCGTGCATGCGCCATCCCGTTCTTGCTTGTGGGCGGTCCCACGTGCGTGAACTTCACCTTCGAGCCCGCGGGAGCCGCGCTAATAACATCGTCATCCTGCGCCCGCACACTAACAGCGCTCGCCAGCGCAACCAGGCAGACAACCAGGCTCACCCGAAACCATTTGTTTAGTGACACATGACTGGATTCTTTCATTTGGACACACCCTTTCCACCTCAACTGGTACTACGGGAACGCAGCAGGAAGTAACACGTCAGTCAACCACCTGTCAAGCTCGCAACATTAATTTTACATTTCCCCCGCGCCTGCTTACCTGCCATTTCCTTAAGACACGTAAACTTTCGGCCCGGCCCCTGGAGCTCAGGTTCATCCTGAGCCTCGCGAAGGGTCCTCAAGTAACTCGGCTCAAATTGCGCATCAGCCCATGAAGAGTGCCTCAGGTTCCATACACGGAAGTGACCCATATTGCAAAGACTTCAAACCCTGGCTATGGGAAGCTTGTTACTTCAGAGAAGGTACCGGACTGCCCGAAGTTCGGAAGCACGAATCAGGGCACCTGCGCTCCGGCCGGAAGCAGTTCTCATGTTCAAAACTCAGCTACTCTTTCTGCGTTTCCCTTGGACCTTTCGCAGATTATTTTCCGCCCTATGCAGGGTTTTCAAGAAAATCTCTTAAACCAGATTCTACATAAAGGTAGACGAACGGTCGGCTTCGGTAATCACCCGGAGCTTGTCCCCCCACGCTAGTGTGGTAGGCGCTCAAGGGCCGGAAGCTGTGCTTCAAACTGAATTGGTTTTCCTTGATGTCTTCCGGGGGGATTTCTCCCCATTCGCCGCTAACATGACGAGCAAGAAATTCGTCCGGCTGCTGGCCCGATTTTTCAAGCGCAGCCAGCGCACCGGGGGTGGCAGCAACATGCCCAAGCGAGAAGAGAGGCTTCACCCCTTGCTTTTCTCCGCGAGGGCGGCCTGGAAGTGTTTGGCATCAACTCCTGCCTTAGCCCGCTGCTCCCAAGTCATCTTCGGTCCCTGCGGCCCGTACACCTTTACGAACTGCTCCTTCGTCGGCCGTCCAGCGAGAGCGAAGAGGCGCGTGCCCTCGGCTATGTGCGCACGAGCAGCTTTGGACCGCACTTGCGTTTGCTTCGGCTCCGGGAGTTTCTTTGCCCTTGTAGCTTTCTTCTTGGTCTTCATGTAGCGTCCCTCCTAGGACTGGCGCTAACCATAAGTAATAGTCTCCAAGAAGTAAACCATCCCGAAGTGCAATTTGGCGTACTTCGGTTCTCTGCGGAATTTCTCACCTGTAATTTCACCTGTAACAGTTGCGGCTTGGCCGTACTTACACGTACTTATGCAGTCCGCAACGCTTTTCAAGTTGTTGAAAGTACGTAATCACGCCGCTTTGACACGGTAGATGTCTGGGGTTCGAGTCCCCACGGGCCTACCATCGTTTTCAATCACTTAGCCAAAAGCCTCGGAAAACTTCACCTGTAAATTGGGCTATGCCGTGTAATCGGATAAGTAGGTCCCAGTACGAACTTGATGTCCGATTATCCGACGCACCAGGACCTAGTGGCCACTGCTAGGAAGTTTATGTGCTGTATTGAACTGCGCGACGCAATGACTCTGTGAGAGCATGCTTTCCACGTGCTTCTTGTCTCCCGGAATTTTTTCGGCGCGCTCTTGTAGATGACGCCAG
>Ga0209118_1000729_pt1 | contig 16801 bp, 5 predicted proteins | sample BlaSpr_A8_Ref_M1_FD_187988 | JGI IMG/M metagenome (GOLD analysis project Ga0209118, IMG submission 187988) | Forest soil microbial communities from Thunder Bay, Ontario, Canada - Black Spruce, Ontario site 2_A8_Ref_M1 (SPAdes) (version 2) | ecosystem: Environmental > Terrestrial > Soil > Boreal...
CAGAACGGCGCCGTCGAGCAGCAGCTTGCTGCCCGGCGAGTGGTGCTCCGGCCAGGCCTCCATCGGCTGGCGCCAATTGGGGCTGTAGTTGTAGAAGTTGTTGGGGTCGCTGTGGTCGCCGCCGGCCCAGGTCCAGCCGGTGAAGACCTGCGCAAAGCCCTTGATCACGTCCTGGTTGTAGGTCGGGAGCGGCAACCCCGTCGCATCGAGGATCAGGGTGCCGTCCGGGTTGAGCTTGTAGAGGCCAATCGAGAACAGCTGATTGACCTCGCGGGCGTAGTTCTCGTTCGGATTGATGCCGTTGGCGGGGTCGCCCTGATCGTTCTGCAGCATGTTGAGGTAGACGCCCATCGTCGGATCGAGCGTCACGTCCGCGAGCAGCTGGCGGAAGTTGCCGAAGGCGTCGCTCTCGAGCAGGTCGAGATAGTGCGCCATGCCCTCCGGATCGACGTTGCCGTTCTGATCGGAGATCACCGTGATCTCGGAGAGCGCCAGCGCCACCCGCTGGCGCAGCTGGTCGGGGCCGGTGACCGCCTGGCGCCAGAACGACTCCATCACCTGATTGCTGGAAAGTTGCTCGCCGGCGGCGCTGGCGGCGTCGTAGTAGGCAAGGTGCGAGGTGAGCGGCTGGCCGAACTGGTTGGCGAGCCAGGGACCGAAGCCGGCCGGATCGGCGGTGATGGCCGCGACGTCGTCCGGCGAGGTGGGACCGTAGGTCGCTTGCATCAGGAAGCGCGCGGCGTCGGTCTGGGTGGCCGGCGGCGGCGGCAGCGCGGGCGGCGGCGGCGGCGGCTTGAAGGCCTGGCCGGCGCTCGAGAGGTTCAAGAAGCCCTTGATCTCGCCGGTCGGGTACATCGCGGTGTGCAGGTTGACATAGCACTGGCCGGCGAACAGCGCCGCCAGAATCTGGGCCACGGTGAAGCCACCCGCCGGGGCGAGCGTCCACAAGCGGCCGCCGGTCGCGTCAGGAGTCGAGGTGTCGATGTCGAACAGGATCGGTCCGCCGGGTCCGTGGATGTGCTGGGCGACGATCGGGCCGGTGAGGTTCGAGTAGGTGTAATGCAGCACCGCGGTGGTCCGGTCGGCCGACAGGAGCAGGCTGGCCGAACCGGACCCGAGCGACAGCGAGGTTCCCTGCGGGACCAGCTGCGCCAGGAACAGCGTCGCCGTCTGGGCCACGTCGTACTGGCCGGTGGTGACCGGGCTGTCGGCCAGCCCCGGAGCGGTGGCGATCGCCGCGATCGCCGTGGTCGCGGGAATGGTCAGGGGGCCGGTATAGAGGGTGCCGTGAGAGCTGGACGGCGCCGAGCCGTCGATGGTGTAGAAGATCTGCGCACCCGGGGTCGAGGAGAGGATCTGCACCTGCTGCCGGCCGTCGAGGCTTCCCGGCGGCGGATTGAACGCCGGCGGCGCGGTCGTGGTCCGCTCCAGCCTCGAGTCGGCGTAGTAGCCGGCGACGTCCATCAGCAGGCTGACCGAGCCCCCGGCGAGTTGGGCCACGACCTGGAACGCGCCGGCCGCGCCGATCTGCAGCGTGACGTCCTTGGCGTGGTTCTGGCCTGCCTTGAATCGTATGGTGGCGATCGCCGGTGGCGGGCCGCCGGCAGGGCCGAAGGCGAGGTAGCCGGAGCTCTGTGCCCGGACGGCGGTGAGGCGCGCCGTGACCGCGGTGGCGCGGGTCGAGATGCCGCACTGGCCGCCGGCGTCGAAGGCCCGGGGCGGGCCGGAGGCGAGCGGCGGTCCATTCAACGGTCCGACGGGGCCGCGCGTGTCGATCAACCGGCAGCGGGCCACGGGATAGAAGCGCACGCGCTGCGCCGCCAGAGGGCTGCCGGCGAGTGCTCCCCCGGCCATCCAGGCCAGGAGGCCGGCGGCGGCAAGACGCCAGGGACCGCGGGACCGCCGTACGGCGCCGCTTCGCACCGAGACCACGACGCCATGATCGTCGTCCATGTCTCCTCCACGCAATGCTGGGAGCTGCTTTCGAATCTCCAATGTAGAGCATTGCCTGGAGCGGCACTATGGAAAACGTCACTGCGCTGCCTTGGCCTCAGAGCTCCTCGGGCGGATAGCTGGCGATGGCGATCTCCTGGATCTGCGTGCTGCCCTCGATGATCTCGGTGACCTTGGCATCGCGCAGGTAACGCTCGACCGGGTAGTCCTGCGACAGGCCGTTGGCGCCATGCAGCTGGACGGCGTCGTTGGCCGCGCGGGTGGCGGCGCGCGACGCGAAGTACTTGGCGATCAGCGTCTCGGTCGCGGCGTCCGGGGCGCCGAGCGAGCGCCGGTAGCCGGCCTGGTAGCAGAGCAGGCGCGCGGCGCGCGCGTCGACGATCATGCGCGTGAGCTGGCGCTGCACCAGCTGGTGCTTGGCGAGGGGCTTGCCGAACTGGTGGCGCGACGCCGTGTAGGCGAGGCAAGCGTCGAGGCAGGCCTGGGCGATTCCCACCGCTCCCCATGCGACGCTGTAGCGCCCATGGTCGAGTGCGGTCGCGGCGACGTGCGTGAAACCGAAGCCGACGCGCCCCACGAGATGATCGGCCGGCACACGGCAGCGCTCGAGGGTCAGCTCGGCGAGATGCGCGGCGCGGGTGCCGACGACGGTGGTGATCGGCTGCCGCTCGAGGCCGCCGGCGGCCGCCGGCACCAGGAAGGCGGCGACCTGGCCGCCGCAGCGGGCGAAGACCAGGAAGAGATCGGCGACCATGCCGAAGGTGATCCAGCGCTTGCGGCCGGTGAGCACGAAGGCGTCGCCGTCGCGCTCCGCCTCGGTCTCGACGCTCGCGGCGTCGCTGCCGACGTTGGGCTCCGACAGCGCCAGGGCCGCCAGCAGCTCGGCCCGCGCCAGGCGCGGCAGGACCTCGCGCTTGAGGTAAGGGCTGCCCCAGCGCCGCACCGCCTCGCTCACCATGTCGTGGACCGTCATCAGCGAGCGCAGCGAGGAACAGCCGCGGCCGATCTCCTCGGTGAGCAGGCCATAGGTGATGGCGTCGACCCCGCCGCCGCCCACCTCTCGCGCGAGGTGCGCGCCGAGGTAGCCGCGCCGGCGAAGCTCGGCGATCACCTCCGGCGGCATCCGGCCTGCGCGGTCCCACGCCCCGGCGTGGGGAGCCACCCATTCGGCGACGAAGCCGCGGCAGCGCTCCCGCGCCTGGCGCTGGGCGTCGGAGAGCGCCAGGCGGATGCCCTCCGCGCCAGACGCGCCGGCGGCGCCGGGCGGTTCCGGCGCGAGGGCGGCGCCGCCCGCGCCGCCCGCAGGGGGGGAACCGCCGGCCGCGAGGACCGCGTCGCCCTGGTGCCGATTCGCCGGCGCGGTCATCTCGCTCCGGCCTCAGCCCGCCGGGGCCGCAGCGGCGGCCCCGCGCTTGCGCTCGACCAGCGCGTCCATGGCGGCAAGCGTGCGGAAGTTGTCGAGATCCAGGTCCTCGTCTTCGACGGCGACGCCGAACTCCTTCTCGATGAAACTCACCAGCTGCATGGCCAGCAGCGAGTTGACGAAGCCGAGCGCGAAGATGTCTTCGCCGGGCTGCAGGTCGTGCTGTCTGAAGAAACGCGACAGAAAGGTTTTAATTCGAGTCTCGACTTCGGTCATGGTTTCAGTCCGCCGTCTCGTAGGTGTAGAAGCCGCGTCCGCTCTTGCGGCCGTGCAGGCCGGCGTCGACCATCTTGCGCAGCAGCGGGCAGGGCCGGTACTTGTCGTCGTTGTAGCTCTCGTACAGCACTTCGAGGGAATACAGGATGGTGTCGAGCCCGATCAGGTCGCCGGTCTCGAGCGGTCCCATCTTGTGGCCGAAGCAGGTCTTGAAGATGCGGTCCACGTCCTCGTGCGGCGCCACCCGGTCCTGCACCACGAAGATCGCTTCGTTGATGGTCAGCATCAGCACGCGGTTGGTGACGAAGCCGGGCATGTCGTTGACCACGATGCCCTCCTTGCCCAGCAGGGCCAGCAGCTCCATGGCCCTGGCCAGCGCCGCTTCCGAGGTGTGGAAGCCGCGGATCACCTCGACCATGCTCTTCTGCGGCACCGGGTTCATGAAGTGCATGCCGACGACGCGGTCGGGGCGGCCGGTCGCCGAACCGATGCGCGTGATCGAGATCGCCGAGGTGTTGGCGCCGAACACGCATCCCGGCGGGCAGTGGGCGTCGAGGAGCTTGTAGACGCGCTCTTTGACCGGCCATTTCTCGATCACGTTCTCGACCACGAAGTCGACGGCGGCGAGCCGCTCGTAGTCGGTGGTGAAAGTGATGCGCGCCAGCACCTGGGCGCTGCTCTCGCCGCTCGCCGCAGCCGCCGAATGCCGCGGCGCCGGCGGCCCCGCGGCCGCCTGGGGCTTCCGGAACAGCCCCTGCATGCGCAGGTTGCCGCGGATCACCTGCCGCGCCCTCGCCAGCGTGGCGTCGTCGACGTCGACCAGGATCACCTGCCGGCCGTGCTGAGCAACATCCTGCGCCACGCCGACCCCCATGACGCCGGCGCCGATGACTCCAATCGTCTCCACCGTGGCTTCCTCCTCTTGCTGTCTCTATTCGTCTCGCCCTGCCGAGCGCCGCCCGCACCGCCCGCACCGCCCGCGCCGCCCGCGCTGCCCGCGCGATGGCGCGCGGCTAGCGGCCGCGCTCCGCGGGGGCCATGCCGGCCGCGACGGCCAGCTCGGCGCCGGGCGGCGGCCCGCCGGCGCCGAGATTCACCTCGACGTAGGGCGGAAAGTCCTGTACGCCCTCGAGCGGGTGCTCGAAGATCAGCAGCTCGCCGCGCTTTTCAACCTGCTGAAAGCCGGCGAACTTGTAGGTCACCAGCATCATGCGGTTGCGCGGCGTCGATTTGAACTCGGCCTGCAAGCGGACGCCGGCCGCTTTCGCCAGCTGCAGGATGTGACTGATCAGGATGCTGCCGACGCCGCGCGAGATGACGCGGCACGACATCAGCAGCAGCTTGAGCGTCCAGCACCCCGGCTGCTTGGCGATCAGCGCCAAGCCGATCTTGCCATAGGTTCCGTAGCGGTCTTCCAGGCCCGCGACCAGCAGCAGGTGGTCGGCGGAGCGCCGCAGCGCGTCGAGCTCCTCGTACGAATAGGTCTGGCCCGAGCTGTTGAGCTGGTTCGTGCGCACCGTCAGCTCCTCGGCGCGCCGCAGGTCGGCTGCGGCCGCCGGGTGGATGGCGAACTTCATCGACAGCGCGGCGAGGAACTCCTCCTGCGGCCCTTGGAACGTCTCCTCGGCGCGGCCGCGTTCGATGTCGGCCTGGTACATCCGCCGGCGCAGGGCCGATTCATCGGTGATGAACCGCGGCATCATCTCCGGGCGCTCGCAGAGGCCGGCGGCGTCCGCGGCGTCCAAGACCAGCACCTCGGGCAGCTCGTGATGGACCTCGTCGCGCTCGAACGGGTCGTCGTCGACGAAGGCGATGGCGTCCAGGCCGACGTTGATCGACTTGGCGATGGCCGCGATCGCCGACGATTTCGCGCTCCAGCCGATCTGGGGATAGATGAAATAGTCGGCCACGCCGAGCTCGCGCAGCCGGCCCATCGCCTGGTCGTGATCGTTCTTGCTGGCGATCGAGAGCAGGATGCCGCGGGCGTCGAGAGTCCGCAGGACCGGCACCACCGGCGCGCGGAGCCGCACCTCGTCGCCTTCGAGCAGGACTCCGTCCCAGAGCGTGCGGTCGAGGTCCCAGACCACCACCTTGATGGTCTTCACGGTCTTTTCAGGCGGCGTTTCGGCGTTCATGGCGAGGTCCTTACGTAGGCAGGGTGCGCGATGGATGAGGGCAGGCGCATCAGCGCCCTCCCGAGGCGGCCGCGGGCAGCAGCTTCAGCCGGGCTTCGGTCGCGGCGCGCAGCTTCGCCTCCGAGGCGAGCAGCGGATAGTAGTCGAGGCCGATCCAGCGCGCCGTCTGGTCCTCCCGGTGGCGGTGGAACGGCACCGCACACTCGCCGGTGCTGTTGACCCAGAGGGAGCGGTCGAGGTCGGCCAGGTCGACGATCATGCGCTGCGAGGTGCCGAAGTTCACGGCGAAGGGCTGGGTGTAGTCCGGCATGGCGGCGTCGACGGTGAAGGCGGTGCCGCGGGCGGGATAGGTGGCGCTGTTGAACGCCCACATCAGCGGCGCGATGCCGCTCTGGCCGAGCGGCTGGTGCACCAGGGTCACGGAGTGGACCCGGCCGTAGCGCCAGCCCGCCGGGTCGTTGCCGTAGCGCTGCTCGAGCCAGGCCACGGCATCGGTGAGCGCACGGCGCACGATGTCGTCGCGATGCTCGACCTGGGGCGTGCGGCGGTCGTCGAACAGCGGGTCGTCGGGACGCCCCATGAGCGCGATGATCGACGGCACCTGGCTGAGCCCGATCTGGCGGTAGTCGTCGAGCAGCGGCTTGTCGAGGTCATCGCCGAGAAGGTCGCCGAGGAATTGCCAGTACCAGACCTCGAAGACGGTGGCGCCCACCGCATCCGGCTCGTAGCGCAGGTCCCAGCGGCGCACCTCGTCGAGGGCCCGGCGCTCGCGCTCCCCGGCCGGGGCGACTGCCAGCAGGTAGGGGCGCAGCGCCTGGGCCGGCAGGCCGTAGGTGTCCGATTGCAGGTCGCGCATGTCGCGCACGGTGAGGCCCGCGGCCCCGCGCAGCCGGTCGGTGATGCGGCGGGCGCGGTAGGGATCGGCCATGTCGTAGGCCAGGAAGTAGGGGTAGCCGTCGCCGGCCACCTTGTTGTTGGCGCTGACGATGAAGCCCTGGGGCGGATTGTACAGGCGCGGCAGGGCGTCGTAGGGGATGAAGCCGCGCCATTCGGCGGCGCCGTCCCAGCCGGGCGCCGGCACCAGCCCCTGGCTGCCGGGGGCGCGCAGCGGGATGAGGCCGGTCGCCTGGTAGCCGATGTTGCCCGCGACGTCGGCATAGACGAAGTCGAGGCTCGGCACGTCCCAGGAGCTCAGGGCCTGGCGGAAGCTCGCCCAGTCGACGGCGCGGTCGAGCGCCATGATGGCGTCGAGGAGGCGGGCGGCCCCCGGATCGAGGGCGGTCCAGCGCACCGCCGTCGGCGGCGCGTTCTTGAGCTCGGGAAAAGCGTCGTTGACGATCGGGCCGTGCTGGGTGGCGCGCACCTCGTAGGCGATGGCGGGTTTGTCTTTCACCTGGATGACCTGGCGCGTCACCGCCAGGTCGCGCCAGGCACCCTGGAACTGGTAGCGCCGCGGATGGGCGGCGAGCGGCGCGTCGAGCTTCTCGACGTAGAGGTCCTGCACGTCGGCGCAGAGGTTGGTGATGCCCCAGGCGATGCGCGGGTTGTGGCCGATGACGATCAGCGGCATGCCGGGGAAGGAGAAGCCGACGACGTCCCAGCCGCCGCCGTGCAGGCCGACCTGGTACCACACGGAAGGCATCTGCAGGCCGAGGTGGGTGTCGTTGGCGAGCAGCGGCCGGCCGCTCGCGGTGCGGCTGCCGGCGACGACCCACCCGTTGCTGCCCCAGGCGGCGCCGCCGCCGGCCACCACGCCGAGCGGCCGGCGCGGAGCGCCGGAGAGGAGCGGAGCCCCCCCGGGATCGCCCCCGGGATCGCCTGCGGGCCGCGCCGAGGCGGCGACCGCCGGCGCCTTCGGGAGGGCCGGGTAGCCGCCGGCCGGCGGCGGCACGATCACCGGCTCGCCGGCAGGGTAGGGCAGCAGCAGGCGCTGGGCCGCGGCAGCGCCGAGACGTGCGGTGAGCTGGGCGCGCAGGATCTCGAACGAGGAGTTGAGGCTCAGGTTGAGGGCCATCAACTTCGCCCAGGAGAGCGAGTCGACCGGGGTCCACGGCCGGGGCTCGACGCCGAGCAGGGTGAATTCCAGCGGCAGCCGGCCGCGATGCTGCGCCAGGAAGGCGTTTACCCCCTCGGCGTAGGCAAGCAGCACGGCGCGGGCCGCAGGGGACGCGGCCCGCCAGTCGCGCTCGGAGCTGGCGCGGACCTCGAACACCCGCATGGTGCGATCGAGATCCAGGGCGGCCTCGCCGAACAGTGCCGAGAGCTCACCCGCCCCGACGCGGCGGTTGAGCTCCATCTGCCAGAGGCGGTCCTGCGCATGGACGTAGCCCTGGGCGAAGAACAGGTCGTGCGCGTCGCGGGCGTACAGGTGCGGCACGCCGGGCTCGACGCGCAGCACCTCCACGGGCGCATGGAGGCCCGCCACGGCGATGCTGCCGGAGACCTGCGGCCAGGCCCGGCGCACCAGCCAGACACCCAGGAGGGTGGCAATGAGCAGCAGGCCCGTCACGACGAGGCCGGCCGCCTTGAGCAGCCTCAGCAGCCTTCTCATGCCCTCAGGCCCCCTCCCCCTCCAGGATGCGGTCGAGATGGGCGCGCAGCCGCGCGGCGAGGACGCGCACGTTGGGCTCCGCCATGCACCGCACGTGGTCGCCTGGCACCGCCTCGACCTCGACCGGCAGCGGGGTGAACGCCGGCCAGCCGAGGGCCGGGGCGCCGGCCACACCGGCCGCACCGACAGCGTCCGCGCCGGCGGGCAGCACCTCCTCGCCGTTGCCGTCGGCGGCGCGGAACAGGGTCACCCGGCCGGAGTACGGCGACGGTGTATAGCGCTGGAGAGCACGGCTGTTGGCTTTGAAAGTGGCCAGCAGGCGGCGCAGCTGCTCGAGCCCGGCCTCCGAGCCGGGCAATCCGACATCCTGCAGGCGGGTCAGGAAGCGCCGCAGCCGCTCCTCGCCGTCGAGGTCGCGCAGCGCCGCGTAGGAAAGCCCGAGGTCTTTTCCCCACAGGCCGGCGGCGTAGTCGGCAATGGCGGACAGCCACCAGGCGTCATCGCCGTAAGTCTCTTCGCTCAGCAGTGTCGTACCAGGGTCGAGGCCTGGCGGGCTGTCGAGGATTGCCAGCAGGGCGACGTTGGAGCCATGGGAGCCACGGGCGGCGTCGGAGGCATCGGAGCAGTGATGCTCAGCGGCGCCATCCGCGAGCACTGGGCCACCCGTGCCACCGGGCGCCGGGGACGCCAGCTGGCGGGCCATCTCGAAGGCGACGACGCCGCCGAGCGACCAGCCGCCGAGCCGGTAGGGCGGCGGCGCGGCGCGCCGCATCTCGGCGACATAGTGGGCGGCCATGGCCTCGAGACTAGCGAAGGCCGCCGCGCCGTTCTCCAGGCTGGGCGACTGGAAGCCATAGAACGGCTGGTCCGCGCCGAGATGGCGGGCGAGGGGGCCGTAGCAGAGCACGTCGCCGCCTGCCGGATGGACGCAGAAGAAGGGGGGACGCGTGCCACGCGGCTGGATGGCAACCAGCGCCGAGAACTGCGGCGTCGCCGCAGCGGCGCCATCCTGCCGCCGCAGACGGCGAGCGAGCAGGGCTTGTTGCTCCGGCGCCAGGCGCGCTCGCCGCGCCGCCAGGCGCGCCTCGCGCTCCGACGGCGACGGATCGCTCTCCGACCGCGGCGGAGCACTCTCCGGCCGCGGCGCCTCGCCCTCCGCCGCCAGGCGCGGGAAGGCCGCGACCGGCAGCCGCGACAGCGGCAGCTCGGGCTGCTCCACGACCGCCGCGGCGAGCGCGCAGAAGTCGGCGAGCATCCGCTCGACGGTGCCGGCGTCGAAGAGGTCGGTGCTGAATTCGAAGCCGGCTTCGAGATCGCTGCCCTGCTCGACCAGGCAGAGGGTGAGGTCGTACTGCGCAGTGCCGGTATGAACCGGCAGCGGCGCGATCACCAGCTCGCCGGCGCGGCGCGATGGCTCCGGCGCCGGCTGGATGACCAGCATGACCTGGAACAACGGGCTGCGGCTGCGGTCGCGCCGCGGCTCGAGCTCCTCGACCAGCCGCTCGAAGGGCACGTGCGCGTGCGCATGGGCGGCGAGGGTGACGTCGCGGGCGCGCCGCACCAGCTCGCGGAAAGGAGGATCTCCGGCGAGGTCGGTGCGCAGCACCAGGTTGTTGATGAAGCAGCCGATCAGGCTCTCGATCTCGGGGCGCTCGCGCTGAGCGACCGGCGAGCCGACGACCACGTCCTGCTGGTGGCTGTATCGTCCGAGCTGGGCGGCGAAGGCGGCGAGCATGACCATGAACAGGCTCGCCTCCTCCTGTCGCGCCAGGCGCCGCAGGCCGTCGATCAGAGCGGCGGGCAGCGGCCCGGAGCGCACCCCGCCGTGCGAGCTCCGGCGCTCCGGGCGTGCCCGGTCGGTGGGCAGCCGCAGGATGGGCAGTCCGGCGAGCTGCCGCCGCCAGTAGCCGAGCGCCGCGGCGAGGGCGTCGCCGCCGAGAGCGTGCCGCTGCCAGGCGGCGAAGTCGGCGTACTGGAGAGGCAGCGCCCCCAGCGGTGACGCCTTGCCGCCGGCGAAGGCCTCATACAGGGCGGCGATCTCGCCCTCCAGCACCCCCATCGACCAGCCGTCGGCGACGATGTGGTGGAAGCCGAGGAGCAGCCGGTGAAGCCGCGCTTCCAGGCGCACCAACGTGGCCCGCCAGGGGGGTCCGACGGCGAGGTCGAACGGCGAGCGCGCCACGGCGCTGGTGAGGGCTTCGGCCTCCGCCTCGCGCCTCGGGGCGGGAAGGGCGGCGAGGTCGACGAGCGACATCACCGCCTGGCGAGCCGGCCTCACCCACTGCCGCGCCTCGCCCGCGACCTCGCGGAAGACGGTGCGCAGGGCGCCGTGGCGCCGCTCGACCTCGGCCAGGGTGGCAGCCAGCGCAGCCCGGTCGAGCGCGCCGGAGAGCAGCAGCGGGAAGGGGATGTTGAGCGTGGGGTCGCCGGGGGCAAGCTGGTCGCTGAACCAAAGCCGCTGCTGCGCCGGCGACAGCAAGACGCCGCTCAGCAGCTCGGCGGCCGTGAGCGGCGTGAGCGGCGCCTCCGGCCGGCCAGCGGTGGCGAAGGCGCTGTCGTCGAGGGCCGCGCGGATGGCTGACGCCAGGCCGGCGATGGTCGGCAGCTCAAACAACCGGCGCAGCGGCAGCTCGATGCCGAAGCGGGCACGCAGGCGCGACAGCAGCCGGACACCGAGCAGCGAGTGGCCGCCCAGCTCGAAGAAGTTCTCATGCACGCCGATCGCCGCGCGGCCGAGCACCTCGGCCCAGATGCCGGCCACCACTTCCTCGGTCTGGGTACGGGGAAGCGCCATGGCTGCCGCCCCGGCGGCGGCCCTGTCCTTCCCGGGCTCGGCGACGAGATCGGGGGCCGGCAGGGCGGCGCGATCGAGCTTGCCGTTGGCGGTGAGCGGCAGCGCCGCCAGCGGCACGAAGCTCGCCGGCACCATCGGCTCGGGCAGCCGCCGGCGCAGGAAGGCGCGCAGCTCGGCGCCCTGGGGCGCCGCTCCAGCTTCCGGCCGTGCCACCACGTAGGCGACGAGCCGGCGCTCGGCGGCATGGTCACGCCCGGGAGGCCAGGCGACGACCACCACCTGGGCCACTGCCGGGTGCTCGGCGAGGGCCCCCTCCACTTCCCCCGGCTCTACGCGATGGCCGCGGACCTTGACCTGCTGGTCGATGCGCCCCAGGAACTCGATCTCTCCCGCCGGCAGGTAGCGCGCCAGGTCGCCGCTGCGGTAGAGGCGCTCGCCGGGACCACCGAAGGGGTCGGGGACGAAGCGCTCCGCGGTCAGCTCCGCCCGGCCCAGGTAACCCCGCGCCAGCCCGTCGCCCGCCGCGTAAAGCTCGCCGGCCACGCCGATCGGCACCGGCTGCAGCGCGCCGTCGAGCAGGTAGACGCGGGTGTTGGCGATCGGCCTGCCCAGCGGCACAGCGGCGCCGAAGGCGTCGCCGCGCCGGGCGGCGTAGCAGCAGGTGAAGGTGGTGTTCTCGGTCGGCCCATAGCCGTTGACGACGGTGCGGTCCGGACGCGCCGCGAGCGCCGCCCGCACCTGCGCCGGCGCCAGCACGTCGCCGCCGGCGAGCAGCTGCCGCACCGGCGCGAGCCCCGCGACGTGGTTGGCGGCCATCTCCTGGAACAGGCCGGCGGTCAGCCACAGCGTCGAGACCTGCTGCCGCTCGAGCTCTGCCGCCAGCTCCTCGAGCGAGGGCCGCGTCCCCGGAAAGAGCGCCAGCCGGCCGCCATTGGCGAGCGCGCCCCAGATCTCCAGGGTCGACGCATCGAAGGCCGGCGGCGCCAGCTGCAGGATGGTCTCCGCGGCGTCCAGCTTGGCGTAGTTGGTCTCCCGCACCAGCCGCACGATCGCCCGATGCGGCACCGCGACGCCTTTCGGGCGGCCCGTCGTCCCCGAGGTGTACATGACGTAGGCCAGGTTCTCGGGCGCCGGCCGGCCGGCGGGAGCGCGGCAAGCGTCCGCAATGATTTCCGGGGTTTCCGGGGTTTCCGGGGTATCCGGGGGATCCGGGGTTGCCGGGGTCGCCGCGTCATGCGGCTCGCCGTCGCTGCCGAGCGTCACGATTTCGGCGCCGCGGGCTGGCAGCCGCCGCAGCCGCTCGCCCCAGGCGGCGTCGGCGAGCACCAGGCGGGCGCCCGTATCGGCGAGCAGCCAGCTCAAGCGTTCGGGTGGAGAGTCGACGTCGAGCGGCGCGTAGGCGCCAGAAGCCTTGAGGATGGCGAGCAGTGCCACGATCAGGGCGGGCGAGCGCTCGAGCGCCACGGCCACCGGCTCGTCCGGCGCCACTGCCCACCGCCGCAGGAGCGCCGCCAAGCGATCGGCCCGCGCGTCGAGAGCGGCGTAGGTCAACGACTCACTGCCCCAGGACACCGCCACTGCCTGAGGCGTGCGGCGGGCCCACTCCTCGAACAGCTCGTGCACCAGCGCCTCACGCGGGTATGGGGTGCGGCTGTCATTCCACTCGACCACCAGCTGGCGGCGCTCCGCCGTGCTGAGCAGCTGCAGCTCGGCGAGCGGCCGTCCGGGAGTCGCGCACAGCTCATCGAGCAGCTGCTGGTAGTGCTCCAGCATCCGCAAGGCGGTCGCGGCGTCGAAGAGGTCCGTCCTGAACTCGACTCCCAGCTCGTGCTCGGCGCCGCGGTTCAGGACGGCAAGGGTGAGCTCGAACTTCGCGGTCTGGCTGGCGAGCGGCAGCGGCGCCAGCTCGAGGCGGGGACCGAGGGCGATGGTTGCCTCGTCCTGCACCAGGAACGCGACCTGGAAGAACGGCGTGCGCGCCAGGCTGCGCTCGGGCTGGAGCTCTTCGACCAGTTTCTCGAACGGCACGTCCTGGTGGCTGAAGGCGCCCAGCGCCGTTTCCCGCACCCGCGCCAGCAGCTCGCGGCCGCTCGGCAGGCCCGCGACGTCGTGGCGCAGCACCAGGGTGTTGACGAAGACGCCGAGCATCGGTTCGACCTCGGAGCGCGTCCGCCCGGCGACCGGCGTCCCCACCGCCACGTCGTCCTGGCCGGTGTAGCGGTGCAGCAGGGCGACCAGGCAGGAGAGGAGGGCCATGAAGAGGGTCGCGCCCTCGCGCCGGGCGAGCGCGCGCGCTGACGCCACTCGGGCCGCGGCGAGCGGCCGCCCGCGCTGAGCGCCATGGAAGGTCTCCACCGCCGGCCGCGGCCGATCGGTCGGCAGGGCCAGCACCGCCGGAGAGGCGAGGCGGCCGCGCCAGTAGGCGAGCTGGCTCGCGAGGCGATCACCGCTGACGAACCGCCGCTGCCAGACGGCGAAATCGGCGTAGTGCAAGGCGAGGTCGGGCAGAGGCGAGGGCCGGCCGGCGGCGAGCGCCGGGTAGATCGCGCCCAGCTCGCGGGCCAGCACATCGAGCGACCAGCCGTCCGCGGCGATGTGGTGCAGGTTCAGCACCAGCCGATCCTCGGCCGCGCCGCGGCGCAGCAGCAGCGCGCGCAGCAGAGGTCCGGCGCCAAGGTCGAAGGAGCGCCCTGCCTCCGCCAGGCTCAGCCGCTGCGTCTCGCGTGTCATCGCCGCCGCCGGCAGGCCTGCCAGGTCTACGACCGGCAGCGCGCAGATCCCGGCTGGGGCGATGCGCTGCCGCGGCTCGCCGGCCGCGTCCAGGGCGAAGGTGGTGCGCAGCGCCTCATGGCGCCGCAGGACTTCGCGCAGGGTTGCCGCCAGGACCGCCGCATCCAAGCGGCCGGAGGCGCTGTAGGTGCGCGGCAGGTTGTAGGCGGCCGAGCCCGGCTCCAGGCGATCGAGGAACCAGAGGCGCTGCTGGGCGAAGGAGAGCGGCAAACCGTCGGCGCGCTCGGCGGCCGGCAGCGGCGTCAGCGAAGGCGGCGGCGGCGCCGCGTTCCCTGCTTGCAGCAAGGCGGCGACGCTCGCCGCCAGTCCCTCCACGGTCGGCGCCGCGAAGAGCGCCCGCAGCGGCAGCTCGATCCCGAGCGCCGCCCGCACCCGCGAGACCACCCGGGTGACGAGCAGGGAGTGGCCGCCCAGGTCGAAGAAGTTGTCCCGGGGTCCCGGCAGCTCCTCGCGCCCCAGCACCTCGGCCCAGATCCCGGCGAGGAGCTCCACTAGCGGATCGACGAACTCGCGCGGCACCTTCTGCGGCGCCCGCAGGTGGGGCCCGCCGGGTTCCGCCGCCTCGCTGGCGGGGGCGGGCAGGGACTTCCTGTCCACCTTGCCGTTCGGCGTCAGCGGCAGCCGCTCGAGCCAGGTGAAGGAGGAGGGCACCATGAACTCGGCAAGCCGGCCGCGCAGGTGATCGCGCAGCTCGCCGGCCGTGGGGGCGCTCGGGCCGGCGGCCACCACGTAGGCCGCAAGGTACCGGTCGCCGCCCGGCTCGCCGAAAGCGGCCACCACCGCTTCGCGCACCCCGGGATGCGCCGCGAGGGCCGTCTCGATCTCCCCCAGCTCGATCCGGAAACCGCGCACCTTCACCTGGTGATCGAGCCGGCCCAGGTACTCGAGCCGGCCGTCCGGCAGCCAGCGCCCGACGTCGCCGGTGCGGTAGAGACGCTCTCCGGCCCGGTCCTCCCCCTCCTGACCGCTGCCGCCGCCGCCCGGCAGGAAGGGGAGAGGGTCGGGCACGAAGCGCTCGGCGGTCAGCTCGGGCCGGCCGAGGTAGCCGCGCGCCAGGCCGGCGCCGCCAAGGTAGATCTCTCCGGGCACTCCCACCGGCACCAGCCGCAGCTCCGGATCGAGCAGGAGGGCCCGGGTGCCGTCGACCGGCCGGCCGATCGTCGGCTCGCGCCGGCTCCCCGCCGCCACCACCTCGAACGTCGAGTAGGTCGTGTCCTCCGACGGACCGAAGAGGTTCCGCACCCGTTCGACCCCGCTCGCATAGAGGGCCTGGGCCAGGGCGCCCTTGAGCGGCTCGCCCGCCAGGTTGACCGTCTTCACCCCGGCCGGCAGGGTCCCCGCCCGCACCAGCTCGGCCATGGCCGAGGGGACGGTGTTGACCAGGGTGACCTCGCCCGCGGCCGGCAGCTCCGGCAGCTCCAGCGCATTGGCGGCGAGGATCACCCGGCCGCCGCGCGCGAGCGGCACGAACAGCTCGAAGACCGACAGGTCGAAGGAGATCGAGGTCGCGGCGAGGACCGCCTCGAGCTCGTCGGCGGCGAAGGCCGCGAGCGCCCAGCGGACGAAGGCCGCGGCGCTGCGGTGCTCGATCGCCACCGCTTTCGGCCGGCCGGTCGAGCCCGAGGTGTAGATCAGGTAGGCGAGGTTGCCGGGAAGGGCCCGCGCGCGGCGAGAGGGCGGGGCCTCGGCCGCCGCGGTCTCGTCGCTGCCGTTGTCGGGGTCGCTGCCGTTGTCGGGGTCGCGGCCGGGGCCGTCGCGGTCGTCGCCGGCAGGCTCGCCGTCGAGCACCAACAGCCGCGCCCGGGAGGCCGGGAGTCGCGACAGGAGGGCCGTCTCGGTGACCAGGACGGCGGCGTCGGCATCCTCGAGCATGAACCCCAGCCGTTCCCGCGGGTAGCTCGGGTCGAGCGGCACGTAGGCGCCCCCGGCCTCGAGGATGCCCAGCAGGGTCGCCAACAGCGCCGGCGAGCGGGACAGGCAGACCCCCACTCGCACCTCCGGCCCGACGCCGAGCGCGGCCAGCCGCCGCGCCAGCCGCCCGGCACGGAGGCCGAGATCACGGTAGGTGAGCCGCTCGCGCCCGGCGACCAGGGCCACTGCCTCTGGGGTGCGCTCGATCTGGGCGGCGACGAGGTCGTGCAGGCAACCGCCGGCCTGCTCCTCGCCGGGGCAGGCCGGCTCGTTCCATTCGCCGAGGAGCTGCCAGCGTTGCCCCGCTTCCAGGAGCGGCAGATCGGCGAGCCGCTGCCCGGCCCCGTTCTCGGCCAGCCCTGACAGCAGCCGGAGGTACGAGCGGCCGAGCCGCGCCACGGTGGCGGCGTCGAAGAGGTCGGTCGCGTATTCCAGGTTGGCGGTCAACCCGCCTTGCTCCTCCTCCGCAAGGAACAGCGCGAGGTCGAACATGGCGGTCGCGGTGTGGACGGGCAGCAGCTCGCAGCGCAGCCCCGGCGCGAGCTCGCCGCCGCGCGCCGGCTCGAGGGAGAACATCACCTGGAACAGCGGGCTCCGCGACAGGTCGCGCTCGGGCTGCAGCTCCTCGACCAGGCGCTCGAAAGGGAGGTCCTGGTGGACATAGGCCGACAGCGCCGACTCGCGCACCCGGGAGAGGAGGTCGCGGCAGGAGGGGTCGCCCGCCAGGTCGGCGCGCAGGGCCAGGGTGTTGACGAAGAAGCCGATCAGCTCCTCGACCCCGGCCTCGGAGCGGTTGGCGACCGGCGATCCCACCACCAGGTCCTGCTGCCCGGAGAACCGGCCGAGGAGAGCCGAGAATGCCGCCAGGGCGGTCATGAACAGGGTAGCTCCCTCGGCCCGGGCAAGGCCGCGGAGCCCGGCCCCGAGCCCGGCCGGGAGCGGGAACGCGAGGGTGGCGCCGCGGAAACTCTGGACCGGCGGCCGCGGCCGGTCGGCCGGCAGCTCGAGCGCGGCGGGGGCGCCCGCGA
>Ga0209118_1000730_pt1 | contig 16784 bp, 15 predicted proteins | sample BlaSpr_A8_Ref_M1_FD_187988 | JGI IMG/M metagenome (GOLD analysis project Ga0209118, IMG submission 187988) | Forest soil microbial communities from Thunder Bay, Ontario, Canada - Black Spruce, Ontario site 2_A8_Ref_M1 (SPAdes) (version 2) | ecosystem: Environmental > Terrestrial > Soil > Boreal...
CTTCTTCATGGTGTCCATCCACCCTTGCATGCGACCCTGTGCCCAGGGAGCCGTGGTGTCGCCGGTCACAAGCGCGGCCAACTTCGGGGTCACCGTGTGATCCTTCAGCCATTGGACGGAGTAGTCTCCAGCCACATTACCCATCTGGTACTGTCCCGCCGGCGGGAATGAGTCGTTGGCGCCGGAGTACGAGAAGCGATGTGAGCCGGGGCTGTCGGTGTTGACCGTGTAGGCCGGGATTCCGGCGTCGACCGCCTGGTTGATGACCCGCACAAAGGCATCGGGGGTGACGGGCTCGACCGCCAGGCAATCGACCTGGCCCGCGTTGATCGCCTGTTGGACCTGGGAGATCTGGGCGACTGGGTCGGTGTTCGGCGGCCCGATCAGCTTCACATTCACGTCGATGCCGTACTGGCTCTTCACGTCGGCGGCGGCTTGGCGCATGCCGGCCAGGAGGTTCACGGGCGCACCGACGGTCGCCAGCGTCTGGAAGGAGAGCACGAAGTTGAGCGCCTGTTTCTTATCGAGCTTGTTGGCGATGGCGGAGGAGAGGGTGAACTGGCCCCAGCTCAACTTCGCCGAATACGGCGCGCCGCTATGTGATGCAGACGGCGTACCGCTGCTCGTCCCACACGCGGTGCCGAGCAGACCCAGAACCCCCACCGACGCCAAGACGAACTGCTTCCTCGCTCCCATACCTCTTCTACTCTCCTCTTGGAGGGCTGTCCCTCTCAACTCCTCTATCTCGCCCGCGGTCGCAAACGTTTCCAGCACTATAGTCCCGGTACCGGCCGCCGTCAATCGGCGGGACGGTTGACAGACCGGGAGGCGAATGCTACAACGGCAGACGGTGCTGGAACCGTTCCCGGTGATTTGAGCAGCCCGGCGTGGAAAGGCTGCGAGGAGGAGGTCTATCGATGGTGACACAGTCGCGCTTTCAGCTCTGGCATGGGCGCAACGCGCCGCCGGTCGAAAGGCGCGAGCTCCACGCCGGTCCACTCACTGCACTGCTCGAAGAAGGCGATCTTCGTTACATCCGGCTCGATGGGGCGGAGGTGGTTCGCCGCATCTATGTCGCGGTGCGCGATGAGGTCTGGAACACGATCCCGGCCACCTACTCGGACTTCGCGCACGAGATCGCCCCCGATCACTTCACGGTTCGCCTCCGCGCCAAGCATCGGTACCAGAAGATCAGCGTCGACTGGGAGGGCACCATCACCGGGAACTCTGATGGCACCATCCGATACGCGATGGATGCGGTGGCCAACAATGCCTTTCGCTACTGCAAGATTGGGTTCAACATCCATCATCCGCCGCAGGAGGCGGGACGGCCGTACCGGGCCAAGGGTCCTGAAGGAACGTCGACGGGTGAGCTGCCGGTTCTGATCGAGCCTCAACGGAATGACAACGGGCGCCTGACCGCCCTCTTCCCGCCGTACGACTCGCTGGAAATCGATCACGATGACGGGCTCACCGTGAAGTTCGCCTTCGAAGGTGACCTCTTTGAAATGCAGGACCATCGCAACTGGACCGATGGCAACTACAAGAGCTATGGCACGCCGCTATCGATCCCCTGGCCGATGGACGCCACGAGCGGCGAGCGATTCCACCAGGTGGTGTCCGTCTCAGTCGCCGGAAGGCCGGCCAAACCGGCCGTCGCAGCGGAAGCTCGAATCGATCTGGGCCGGGCGACTGACCAGTCGCTGCCAGCGATCGGCCTGGGCATGGCGAGCCACGAGGGTTCGCTCTCCGCCCGCGAAGCCGATCTGCTGCGAAAGCTGCGCCCCGATCACCTGCGGACCGACCTCTACCTTGCAGAGTCCTGGCAGCAGCCGCTCGCGCGAGGTGTCGAGGCGGCTCGCGCGCTCGAGGCTCGGCTCGAGCTGGCACTCTTCCTCACCGATGACGCCGAGGCCCAGCTGGGCGCGCTCGCTCGGGAATTGGGGTCCACGCAGCCTCCGGTGGCGCGTGTGCTCGTCTTTTACGGGGGTAAAGCGTTCAGCACCGGGCAGGGTGCAACCCCTGGGCGGTTCGTTCGCCTCGCCCGCGAGCGGCTCCAGGCCGCCGTCGGCGGGGCACCGTTCATCGGCGGGACCAACCAGTTCTTCGCCGAACTCAATCGCAATCCCCCAGAGGTCGAGGCCATGGACGGCGTGGTGTACTCGATCAATCCCCAGGTTCACGCCGCCGACGATGAATCGCTCGTCGAAAACCTGGCGGCGCAGGCCGCGACCGTCCAAACCGCGCGCTCGTTCAGCGGCGACCTCCCCATCGTCGTGAGCCCGATTACGCTGGCCGCTCGCACCGGACCGTATCCGGCCGGCCCGCCCGAGCCCGGGGGACTGCCACCGCAGGTGGACGTGCGGCAAGCGTCGCTCTTCGGTGCTGGCTGGTCCGCCGTCAGCGTCAAGTACCTGGCGGCGAGTCCAGTCGCCTCGATTACGTACTACGAGACCAGCGGTTGGCGAGGCGTCATCGAGGTCGATGCGGGATCCCCCATGCGGGAGCAGTTCCCCTCCAGCCCCGCCACGGTGTTCCCCGTTTATCACGTCTTCCGCGACCTGGCCGATTTGAAGTCCGGGAAGCTGGTCGAGGTGAACGCCAGTGAGCCGCTGCTGGTCGACGGGTTCGCGCTTCGAGAGAACGGGAGGACGCATGTTGTCCTGGCCAACCTGACGCCCCGGACGCAGCGTGCCACGGTCGGGCCGTTCCAGGCTCGGAATATTCGGATACGGCAGCTCAACGACGAAACGGCGCTGCAGGCGATCTCTGATCCAGAGGGATTTCGGGGTGCCGCGACGGTCGCGTCCGCGCAGGACGGCCGGCTCAACCTGGAGCTCGGACCGTACGCCGTGGCGCGTATCGACGAGGCATGACGCGCTGGCGACGATAGGCGATGCCCCGCTGCGTGGTGTGCGCATCATCGCGGTCGAACAGTATGGGGCGGGACCGTTCGGGACGCTGTTTCTCTCCGACATGGGCGCGGAGATCATCAAGGTCGAGGATCCGGCGGTGGGAGGAGACATCAGTCGATACGTCCCGCCGGGACAGCAGGGAACGGACAGCCTATTCTTCGAGACCTTCAATCGAGGCAAGCGGAGTCTCGCGCTCGATCTCAAGAACGAGGACGCCCAGGGGGTTCTGCACCGCCTCGTCACAGAGTCACACGCGCTCTTTACCAACCTCCGGGGAGACCTACCCGAACAACTCGGGCTGACCTACGACGCGCTTCAGCGATTCAACCCGGCCATCGTCTGTGTCTCGCTTTCGGCATATGGCCGCACCGGTGGACGCAGCACGCAGCCTGGGTACGATGCGCTGGTTCAGGCCGAGGCCGGCTGGGCGACCTTGACCGGCGAGCCCGATGGTCCACCCGTCAAGAGCGGGCTTTCGCTGGTCGACTATTCCGCTGGGCTGATGGCCGCGCTCGCCCTCATGGTCGGCGTGTTCGACGCGCAGCGAACCGGACGGGGCCGAAACATCGACACCAGCCTCTACGACGCAGCCCTGTCGCTCCTGACGTATCCGGCCACCTGGTACCTGACGCAGGGTGTGGTGACGGAGCGTCTCCCGAATTCCGCCCATCCAAGCATCGTCCCCTTCCAGTTCTTCGCCACCGCCGACGGGCACATTGCGATCGCCTGCGCGAAGGAAAAGTTCTTCAAAGCCTTGGCCGCAGCCCTGCAGCTACCATCCGATGCGCGCTTTGTCTCATTCGAGTCGCGGCGCCAGAACCGGCAGGCACTGACCGAAGTCCTATCGGAGCGGTTTCGGATGCGGCCCACGGCCGAGTGGCTTTCGCTACTGAGCGGGCGTGTGCCGATAGCGCCCGTCCGACCCTTGACCGCGGTCCTCGATCCCGACGAGCTGGCCGGGCGCAACATGCTGGCCAGCTACGCGCATCCGACGTTTGGCCAGGTCGAGAGCATCGGCCTTCCCCTTACGTTCTCCGGGTTTTCGCCGGAGTACCGCGCTGGCCCGAGCCTCAACGCCGATCGCGACTCGATCCTGGGAACGCTCGGCTATGCCGCGGACGAGATCACTCGATTGGAGGAGGCTGGCGCCTTCGGTTCGGGAACCAGCGGCAATGGCTAAAAGTAAGCGGAAAAGTGTGAAGCGAGCCAAGGCAGTCTCGCCGCCGGCTCTGCCTGGCACCCCGGTCACGATCCGCGACGTGGCACGAAAGGCCCGCGTGTCGCTCTCGTCGGTGTCGCGAGTCCTGACCGAGCACCCGGATGTGAGCCGGCCGATGCAGCAACGGGTACTGAAGGCCACGGCGGCTTTGGGCTATGAGCCTGACCTGATCGCGCAGAGCCTCCGACGCGGCGTGACCCACACGCTCGGCTTTTTGATTGGCGATATTTCAAACCCGGTTTTCGCGGATGTGATCCGCGGCGCTGAGGACCACGCGCGCAGCAAGGGTTACGCCATCATGCTTACCAACTCGGAAGGCGACCCGGAGCTTGACGCCAAATATCTGCACCTCTTCCTCCGTCGCAAAGTGGACGGGATCATCCTCTCCACGGCGGAAACCGGCTCCCCACAGGTGGCTCGAGCATTACTGGATCCAACCGTTCCGTTTGTGGTGCTCGACCGTGACGTCCCGCCGAACTCCAGGGTCAGTACGGTGTTCGGGGACCATGCCTCGGGGATGCGCCAGGCGACCACGCACTTGATCGAGCACGGTCACACGGCGATCGCTCTTATCTCCGGGCCGGAGCATCTGAAGCCGTCCCGCGAGCGTATCCGCGGCTTCCGGGCTGCATTGGAAACAGGCGGCCTGAAGCCAAATCCTGACTTCATCCGGATCGGGTCGCTGCGGCCCAATTTCGGAAGGGATCAAACGGTCGACCTCCTTCGCCGCGCCGAACGACCGACCGCCATCATCGCCGGGAGCAATCGCCTCCTGACCGGCGTCCTCGAAGGTATCCAGCAGACCGACCTGGTGGTCGGCCGCGACCTGGCCCTCGCCGGCTGCGACGACGTGGATCTCGCTCGTCTCTACCGCCCGCCGATCAGCGTGGTGATCCGTGATCAGTACAAGTTGGGGCAGGTGGCGTGCGAGCTCATCATCGAGCGCCTGGCCAACCCGGACGCTCCCATTCGGACCGTCACGCTTCCCACCCAATTCGTCGCGCGCGCCTCGTCGGACTTTCCCTGGCCACCGACGCGTTGACAGCGCAGGCTTGTTTAGTGTTAGATGGGCGAGCCCTACTGGAAACGTTACCGACATCGGAGAGGCCTTGATCACAACCGAGCAGCTCAAGCACTGGTACACGGAGATGCTGCGCATCCGCCTCTTCGAGGACAAGACGCAGGAGTTGTTCCTCCGCAACATGGTCCAGGGGACGACGCATCTCTGCCAGGGACAGGAGGCGGTCTCCGTCGGAGTGATCGCGGCGCTGGAAGCCAAGGATTACGTGACGATGACCTACCGCGGGCATGGGCAGGCGCTCGCCCGCGGGATCTCGATGGACGGCATCTTCGCCGAGCTGATGGGGAAACGCAGCGGCGTCTCGCTGGGCCTCGGCGGTTCGATGCATCTCACCGATGCCCGGCTCAACGTGATTGGCTGCTTTGCCATCGTCGGTGCCGGACTGCCGGTCGCGCTGGGCGCCGCCATGTCGGCGAAACTCCGCGGCGATGGACGGGTTTCGGTCACGTTCTTTGGTGACGGCGCGACCAACATCGGGACCTTCCACGAGGCCCTCAACATGGCGAGCGTCTGGAAAGCGCCGGTCATCTTCGTGATCGAAAACAACCTGTACGGCGAGTACACCCCGATGCGGATGACGGCCCCGATCGACGACCTCGCCGAACGAGCGCAGCCCTACCGAATGCCGGGCGTCGTCGTCGATGGCAACGATGTCGAGAAGGTCTACGCCGCCGCCAGCGATGCGGTGGCGCGAGCCCGGCGTGGCGATGGCCCGTCGCTGCTCGAGTGCAAGACCTACCGGCATCGAGGTCACTCGCGGACCGATCCCGGGAAGTACCGGCCCGAAGCCGAGGTCAAGGCGTGGTTGGCGCGTGATCCGCTGATCATCACGGGCGCACGGCTTCGCGAAGCCGGCGCGCTGACCGACGACGAGGACGAGCAACTCCGTTCGGAGTTCAGCGCCCAGATCGACGCGGCGGTCGAACGAGCGCAAGAGGCGGAGGCCCCGACCCTGGAGGATGCCCGGCAGAATGTCTACGCTCGCTGAGACCGAGGTCGGCGCCCAGCCCGCGACCAGGGAACTCACCTACCGGGAGGCGATCCGCCTCGCCCTCGAACACGAGATGGAGCAGGACCCCACGGTGCTCCTCCTCGGGGAAGACATCGGCGATGCCGGGGGACCCTTCAAGACCAGCGAAGGCCTGCTGAAGCGCTTCGGCTCCAATCGCGTGTTCGACACTCCGATCGCGGAGAACTGCTTTGTGGGCGTGGGCATCGGGATGGCGGTCACCGGCTTTCGGCCGGTGGTCGAGATCATGTTCGCCGACTTCCTCGCGGTGGCCTTCGATGCCATCGTCAACGAGGCCGCCAAATACCGCTACATGTCGGGCGGCAAGTTTGCCGTGCCGCTGACCATCCGTGCCATCGGCGGCGGCACCGGACGGTTCGGCGCCCAGCATTCGCAGACCACCGAGTCGTGGTTCACCGGGATCCCCGGCCTTCGCGTCGTCGCGGCGGCGACGCCGCCGGACGCGTACGGACTGCTTCGTTCGGCCATCCGGGACCCCAACCCGGTGCTCTTCTTCGAGCACAAAGGCCTGTACGTGCGCAAGGCGGAGGTGACGACGGGAGAGCGCGGCCTGGTGCCCATCGGCAAGGCCCGCGTGAACCGCCAGGGAAAGGACGTGACCGTGGTGGCGACGCTGCTCATGGTGGAGCGATCACTGGCCGCCGCCGCAACGCTCGCCGAAGAGGGGATCGACGTCGAGGTGATCGATCTACGGACATTGCATCCGATGGACCTGGACGCGTTGCGCCGCTCCGTCGAGAAGACTGGGCGCCTGGTCACCGTCGAAGAGCAGCCGAAGCCGCAAGGTTGGGGGAACACCGTGATCGCGTCCCTCGCCGAGGCGGGCGTTCCCTTCAAGGCCCCACCGGTGCGGATCGCCCTGCCGGATATCCCGCTCGCTTACAGTCCGGGCCTGGAGGACGCCATGTTGCCTGGGCCGGCGTCGATCGCCGAAACCATTCGCGGGCTAGTCCGCGCCGGCCGCTGAACGCCGGCCGGAGGAGGGGGAGTGAACAGGATTGAGAAGATCGAGACCATCCCGATTCGGGTTCCGCTGGACCGCGTCTACCGCGGGAGCTACTACCAGATGCAGGCTCGCTGCACGATCATCACGCGAATCCGAACCGCGAACGGCGTCGTCGGGGAGATTTACAACGCGGACAGCGACAGCGAGCAGGCTGAGATTCTCCACATCATCCAGGACGAGCTGGCCCCGGCGCTGATCGGACGCGACGCGTCGAACATCGAGGGTGCCTGGGAGGCCATGCAATTCGTCACCTTCGACCAGCTCCGTGATCGGCGACTCGCCATGCAGGCGATCGCGTCGATCGACAGCGCGCTGTGGGATGCGTTTGGCAAAGAGACCAAGCTTCCGCTGTACCGGCTCTGGGGTGGCTACCGCGACAAGATGCCCGTGATCGGAATCGGCGGCTATTACGGTCACGACGATGACCAGCTGCGCGAAGAAGCCCGCTTCTTCATAGACCAGGGGTTTTGCGGCATGAAGTTCAAGATCGGGGCAAAGACACCCGAGGAAGACGAGCGCCGGGTTCGCGTCGTGCGGGATTTCGCCGGGGCGGATTTCATCATCATGTGCGATGCCAACCAGGGCTACACGACGCGCCAGGCGATCGAATTCGGCAAGCGAGTCGCGGACATCGGGCTCCGCTGGTTCGAGGAGCCCTGTCGTTGGTCGAACGATCGCCGCGGGATGAAGGACGTCCGCGCCATCACCGGCATCCCGGTGGCGGCAGGGCAAAGCGAATACTCGCGGCTGGGCGCCCGGGACCTGATCGTGGATGGGGCGGTTGACGTCTGCAACTTCGACGCCTCCTGGGGTGGCGGCCCCACCGAGTGGCGCCGGGTTGCCGGCCTCGCTGCCAACTTCGACGTCCAGATGGGCCACCACGAGGAAGCGCAGCTCTCGTTCCATTTGCTGGCCGCGATTCCACACGGGACCTACGCCGAAGCGTTTTCCGTTCAGCGAGACCCGATCTTCTGGAACATGCTGGCTAACCGTCCGGCGAAGGGCGACGGCGGGTTCGCGCTGCCGCAAGCTGGCGGCTTCGGCTGGGAACTCGATCCAGCGTTCATCAAGAAATATCGAGTCGACGCCGGATAAGCTACGCCGGCGCGATCACCGTGTGCTCGGTCACGAAGTAGACCTGGTTGCGCCCGAGAAACTTCGGGCGATCCTCGGCGAGGAGACTGCGAACCGGCTCAGCCGTGAAGGCGGCGTCGGCATCGGCGACGGAGTCGAACCAGAGCTCGCCGATCCCGTCCCACTCGCTCGCCGATGGATCGATGATGGGGTTGAAGCGCAGCCCGCGTAGGTTTTGCAGCTGGCGGACGATCGCCGCATGCGGGCCCATCCAGTGCTGGCGGAAGGCCTCGGGGGACATCCCCTCCTTGCGGGCGACCAGGCTGATCCGCTTTATCATCGCCGCGCCGCTTCGCCTACTTTCCCTAGCGCACTCATGATCGCCTCGCCGACCTCGCGGGTGGTGGCTTTGCCGCCGAGGTCGGGCGTGTGCGGTCCGCTCCGAGCCACCTGCTCGAGCGCTCGCATGATGAGGGCGGCCCCCTCGCTCTCCTTGAGGTGATCGAGGAGCAACGCCGCGGCCCACACCGTCGCGAGTGGGTTGGCGATGCCGCGACCAGCGATGTCCGGCGCCGAGCCGTGGACGGGTTCGAACATGGACGGGAAGTGCCGCTCAGGGTTGATGTTGCCCGAGGCGGCCAGTCCAAGCGAGCCCTGCAGGGCGCCCCCGAGGTCGGTAAGGATATCGCCGAAAAGATTGCTGGCGACGATCACATCCAGTGACTCGGGGGCGGTGATGAAGCGGGCGGCCAGTGCGTCGACGTGGTAGCGGGCGACCTCGACGTCCGAGAACTCGCTGCGCAGCCCCTCGATTACCTCGTCCCAGAGAACCATCGAGTACTGCAAGGCGTTCGACTTGGTGGCGGATGCGAGGCGCCGCTTCCGCCGGCGCGCCTGGGCAAAGGCGTAGCGGGCGACGCGTTCGATGCCGCGACGGGTGAACACGCTGGTTTGGACAGCGGTATCGTCCGGCGTTCCGCGCTTGAAGCGGCCCCCGATGCCAACGTACTCGCCTTCAGTATTCTCCCGGACGCAGAGCATGTCGATGCTTCCATTCGCCGCGCGGCGCAGCGGCGAAGCGATCCCATCGAGAACGCGGATGGGTCGCAAATTGACGTACTGATCGAATCCACGCCGGATCGGGAGGAGCAGGCCATGCAGGCTCACGTGGTCGGGGACGTCGGGAAAGCCGACGGCACCGAGGTAAATGGCGTCGTGCTCCGCGAGGATCGCCAGCCCGTCGGCGGGCATCATGACGCCGTGCGCCAGATAGTATTCGCACGACCAGGGAAGGTCGGTGGTCGCAATTTCGAAGCGGCCGGTGACGCGGCCGGCCTGGCGGAGAACGTTGAGACCGATCGGAATGACTTCCTTTCCAATGCCATCGCCGGCGATCACGGCTAAACGGTAGGTCGTCACCCCGCAAGTATGGCGATGTCGGCACAGCCGGATGTCCCGCGAGTCCTGTACCTCGGTCCGTTCGCCGTCATGGCCGATCGCTTCGCAGTGGCGCCGCTGCTGATTCCGATCGCGGTCAGCTTCCACGTGTCGCTGGCGGCCGTTTCCGGCGTCGCGAGCCTCTACTACCTCGCCTACGGCCTGATGCCGCCAGCTTACGGCGTGCTAGCGGATCGCTTCGGGCGGGTGCGCGTCATAAGGGGCGCGCTGGTCGGAACCGCCGTCGCCGACGTCCTCTCGGTGTTGTCGCCGAATCTCACCGCCTTGCTGGTGGCGCGCTTTATCACCGGCGGCCTCGCCTGCGGCGTCATGCCCGCGACCCTCGTTTACCTGGCCGACCGCTTCCCGTTCACCGTCCGACAGCAGGCGATCACCAACGTGCTGGTGTTCGTGGCCCTTGGCACCGCGGCCGGCACGCTCGGCGCGGGCCTCATCGCCCACGTGCTTAGCTGGCGCGTCTTCTTCCTCATCCCCGCGGCGATTGCGATCGCGGTCGCGATCGCGCTTCGACGAGTTCCCGAGTCGCTGGTCACGCGATCGAATCAGAATCCGCTGCGCCAGGTGGCCGGCGTATTCCGCCATGGCTGGGCGCTGTTTTTGCTGGCGGTCGCCGTCCTGGTCGGTGCCGTGATGTTCGGCTTCGTGACCTACCTGGCACCCGCCCTCGAGGCGAACGGCCAGAGCCCAGCGATCGCGGGCCTGGTCGTGGCCAGCTACGGCTTATCCGTCTTGATCTGCACCATCGCTTTTCGTTACGTCGCTCGGCGTATGCCAGCGGCGCTGATTCTCGCCGCCGGCGCCGCCATGCTGCTGATCGGATACCTCGTTGCCGCCGCGACCCAGAACGTCCCGGCCATCCTGATCGCCAGTGTCCTCGCCGGGGGTGCCTACGCCTTCATGCAGTCGACGTTCCAAACCTGGGCGACCGACGTCGTGCCCGAGGCGCGTGCGACCGCGGCGTCCTTGTTTGCGACCGCCATCTTCGGCGGGGCCGCGCTGGCGACCTCAGGGGTGGCCGGGCTCGCCAGCGCCCATCGATTCGCCAACCTGTTCACCATCGCCGCCATCGTCACGCTCCCGGTGCTGATCATCGGGGCTCTGGGGCGTTGGCGCTATCCGGGATCCGACGCGATCGACGACGCACCCCGCGGCAGCCAGATCGGCTGACGTCGCTGGGCATCGATCGCCCACTTCAGCGTCTCGACCACATGGCTGAGATGCTTGCGCATGGCCGCCTCGCTGGCATCCGAATCGCGGCTGGCCAGCGCCTCCACGATGGCTTCGTGCTCACGTAATGAGCTTGCGGTCCGCCCCGGCCGCAGAATCGTCCGGTACTGAAACCGGATGCTCTGGGATTTGAGATTGGCCAGCAGCCGGCCGGCCGTCTCGTGGTCGGCGATTGCCCAGATCCGCTGGTGGAACTCGGCGTTGAGCCCCGAGTATCCCATCGGATCGTCCTGCGCCAGCCGCTCGCGCATCCGGACAATCGAGCGCCGAAGGTCCCGAAGGTCAGCGGCCGTGACTCGCTGGGCCGCCTGACGGACGATCAGCTGTTCGAGGATCACCCGCACCTCCTCGATCTCCAGGGCCTCGCGATCAGACACCAGGCGGACCCTGGCGCCGCGGTTCGGTTCGCGGGTGACCAGGCCCTCCTGGTCCAGGCGGACCAGTGCGGCTCGGATCGCGGTCCGGCCGGCGTCGAGACGAAGGGCGAGGTCAGCTTCGACCAGGCGCTCATTGGGGTGAAAGCCGCCGCTGACGATCTCGTTCCGCAGCCGCCGATACGCGTCGGCGCTGCGGTCCTGGACGGCCGGGGCCTCACGACCTGGCGCGGCGGGCGACGAGCGCCTCGGTGGGTGGGCGACGACCGGAGTTTTCAATGCGGCCCCTCTTGTGCGATTATGCCTAATATTGTCGACAATCCGGCGAACAATCTCGCTCACGGAGGGGAAGGTTATGGTAGACGGGCGCTTGCGTCGGTTCCTCGCATTGCCTGCGCTGGCCTTGGTTCTGGCGCTGACGGCGTGCGGCAGCAGCGGTGGCTCCACGGGGAGTGGGCTTGGTTCAGGGGATCTTCTCGTGGGCGTGCTCGCACCCTTTAGCGGCGTAGACGCAAACCTCGGCCCCGCCTATTACGCGGCCTGCCTGGCGGCGGCACCCGCGATCAACAACAATGGGGGCGTCGGCGGCCGCCATGTCACCTGCCAGAAGTTCGATACGCGGGGCGAGCCGGCGGACGCGGCGCCAGCGGCCAATCAGATGGTTGCCAGCAACTCCAATTTGATGGCCGTCGTCGGCTGTACGTCGGACGAAGCCTCTGCCGTGGCCCCGATTCTCGACAAGGCCCACGTTCCGATGTTTTGCATGACCGGGCAGTCTGAGTTCAACAAGACCAAACTGCCCTACTTCCACCGGTTGGTGCCGGCGGACATCTTCGACGCCTACGGCATGGTCGGCTGGGTGATGTACGGCCCCAACCACCCCGCGTGGAACAAGGTCGCGCTCGTCTTCGGCGATGACATCGGCTCGCAGGCCTTCGTCCAGCCCGCGACCAACGCGCTCAAACACTTTGGGAAGACGGTCCAGAACTTTCCGATTCACCTCGGTGCGTCGTCGTTCCGGACCGAGGTCCAGAGCATGCTGAGTTTCAAGCCGGACGTGATCCTCACCGAGGCTTTGGGCTCAGCCGGCACCTACTTCGGCGAGGTGAAAGTGCTCAATAGCGGACAGACTATTCCCTTCATCGGAACCTCGGCGACGATTGACCCGGCGTGGTTCAAGGATGTGACCTCGACCATCAGCGTCAACGACGTCGTGCAGTATTACCGCGGCGTCGACCTTGGCTACACCTTCTCCGGCACCGCTTACGACGAGTTCAAGACCAACCTGCAGGCGGCGGCCTCGACGTTTTCCGGCGCGCCGACGTACGGCCAGCGGGGTTCGACGCTGCACCTGTACGACGGCATCATCATGACCGCCCTCGCCATGGTCGCCACCAACAGCAAGGACACGACGGTCTACAACCCGAAGATCAAGGAGATCGCCAACGGCACCTCCGGCGCAACGGTCGTGCACACGTACAAAGAAGGACTCGACGCGCTCAAGGCGGGCAAGTCGATCCGCTACGTCGGGGCCGCCGGTGAGAACAACTTCGACCAATACAACAACTCGCAGTCTGGATACATCCTGGTCAAGTACGACGCACAGGGCGGCGAGGTCCAGGTCGTGTCGTTGACGCCGCAGCAGACCAAGCAACTGAGTGACGCTGGCGGGATCTAGAGTCGGAATAATCGTCTGTAGGGGAAGAGGCCGGATGCCGTGAGCTTACTGATCGCGGCGTTCGGCTTCGGCCTGGTCAGCATGTCGGTGATCGCGCTGGCCGCGGTCGGGTTCACGATGCAGTTCGGGATCACGAACATGATCAACCTCGCCTACGGCGAGGTGATGATCGCGTCGGCATTCGTCGCCTACTACCTGAACCAGGCACGCGTCAGCGTCTGGATCGCCATGCTTGGCGGCGCAGCCTTCGGGGCGGTGTTCTCCTTCCTGATCAACCGGTTCGTCTACACGCCGTTTCAACGCAAGGGCACCGCGCTGCTGGGCATGGTCATCGTGTCGCTCGCGGTGTCGTTGATGATCGCCAACGCCATGCTGCCGATCGTTGGCTACTTCAGCGTCGCCTACCGCGAGCGGTTCAGCCACCTGCTTCGCTTCGGCGAAATCGCGTTGACCGTCAATCAGATCATCATCATCGTGCTCGCCGTGGCGGTGATGCTGGCCGTCCACGCCCTGCTGCGTTACACGCGGCTGGGTAAGGCGATGCGCGCCACCGCTGCCAACCCCATGCTGGCTCGCAACTGCGGCATCCCAACGCATCGCGTGATCGACGCTGTCTGGCTGATTACCGGATCACTGTGCGGGCTGGCCGGCGTGGTCGCTGCCCTCGACTCGGATACGTTCACTATTGCCAGCGGCGCTACGTTTCTCATTACGGCACTGGCCGCGGCCGTGCTGGGGGGCGCCGGCCAGCCGTATGGGGCGATGATCGGCGCGGTGATCATCGGACTGGTCACCGAGCTCAGCGCCGCGGTCTGGTCGCCCGATTACAAACAGGTGGTGGCCTTTGCCATCCTGGTGCTGGTCATGGTCCTGCGGCCGCAGGGCCTGCTCGCGAAACGAGGGGCGCTGGCGGCGGCCGGATGAACACCTATTACGCGGCCAATTTGCTGATTTTCGCCGGCGTCGATATCATCGCCTGCCTGGCGCTGAACCTGCAGTTTGGCGTCTCCGGCGTCGTCAACTTCAGCTTCATCGTCTTCCAGGCCGCGGGTGCCTACGCTGCGGCGGTTCTCTCGATGCCGCCGGACACGGCGCCTGACTACAGCTTCCAGATTTACGTCGGCGGCTATCAGCTTCCGTTCCCCCTGCCCTGGATCGGCGGCGCGGTCGCGGGCGGGCTGCTGGCGCTCCCGATTGGCCTGGTGGTCCTGCGCCGGCTGCGTGCCGACTACCAGGCGATCGCCCTGCTGGTGACGTCGATCATCGCCAACACCGTGATCAACAACGCGCGACCGGTGCTGAACGGCGCGGCCGGCCTGGTGCTGGTCCCGCAGCCGCTGGACGGCGTGGTCAACACCAACACCAACAGCTATCAGTACCTCTACATCGGCCTGACGGCGATCTGCGTCGCCATCGTCTGGTTCGTCGCAGCACGGATCGTCAACTCGCCATACGGTCGCACGCTTCGTGCGATGCGGGAGAACGAGCTCGCGGCCAGCGCACTGGGGAAGAATCCGACCGCCTTGAAGATGGTCATCTTCATCGTCGGCGGGGCCATCGCCGGGCTCTCGGGGGCGATCCTGGTCGGCTTCCTCCAGGTCTGGGCGCCCTCAACGTGGCTGTACCCGGAGACCATCATCCTGTTCGCCGCGGTCATCGTTGGAGGGCGAGGCAACAACGTCGGCGCCATCCTTGGCGCCCTCCTGGTACCGCTCGGCTTCGAGGAGGTCACGCGGCTGTTGGGGCGTATGAACATCGGCCCGCCCACCCTGATCCCCGCGGTGGAATGGGTGTGTATCGGCCTCCTCATCCTCGGCTTCCTGTGGTTCCGCCCCAAGGGTGTGGTACCCGAGCAGCGTCGCGTCTTTCCCGGCGCGCCCGCCGTCGAGGACGAGACGCGATGGGTGGTGGGAAAACGTGCCCGGTAGCGAGCCGATGCTCGGCGCTCGGGACATCCATCGCCACTTCGAGGGGATGCATGCTGTCGATGGGGTGTCGATCGAGGTCATGCCCGGACGCATCACGGGGCTGATCGGGCCGAACGGCGCCGGCAAGTCGACCTACTTGGCGGTGCTGGCCGGCACCCTGCCGGCGTCATCCGGCAGCATCGTCTTTCAGGGCGAGGACATCACCCGGCTGCCCGCCTATCAGCGGGCCCGGCGAGGCCTGGTGCGGACGTTTCAACTGCCGTCAGAGTTCGGCCAGCTGACAGTTCTCGAGAACCTGCTGGTGGCGGCGCCGGATAATCGCGGTGAATCGTTGCTGGGCGCGCTGCTGGGCAAGCGCTACTGGATGCCCGACGAGACCCGCCTGGTAGCACAGGCACGCAGCCTGCTCAAGCGCTTCGGCCTGCTGCCCAAGGAATCCGATTACGCCGCGATGCTGAGCGGGGGGCAGAAGCGACTCGTAGAGATCATGCGGGCGCTGATGCTGCGCCCGCGCCTGTTGCTTCTCGACGAGCCGATGTCGGGCGTGCACCCCTCGATCGTGAACGAGATCGCCGGGTACTTGGAGCAGCTGCGCGACGACGGGCTGACCATCCTCATGGTGGAGCACGAGTTGCACATGGTCGACCGACTTTGCGACCCGGTGATCGTGATGGCGCAGGGCAAAGTCATCGGGCAGGGCTCGATGGCGGCGCTTCGCCGGCAGCCGGAGGTCGTAGAGGCGTACCTTGTCGGCTAACGGCGCAGCGATCGCCGCCAGACCGGCGCCATCGCTCCGGGCCGAGGGCATCACATCGGGGTACGGCGGCGTGCCGGTCGTGCGCAACGTGTCGATCGCGGTGGGCCCGGGCGAGATCGTCGCGATCATCGGACCGAACGGTGCCGGCAAGAGCACCTTGCTCAAGAGTTTGGTCAGCATGCTCCGCGTCACGGAGGGGCGGGTCCTGCTCGGGTCTGACGACGTGACCAACCATACCCCGGAGGAACTGGCCCGCCGAGGCGTCGGGTACGTCCCCCAGGTCAACGACATCTTCGAGCCGCTCACCGTGGTGGAGAACCTCGAGATGGGCGGTTACCTCTTGAAACGCCAGGAGATCAAGAGCCGGATCGAGGATGTCACCGCGGTGTTCCCCCAACTGGCCCCAATGCTGAAGCGACGCGCCGACAAGCTAAGCGGAGGAGAGCGGAAGATGCTGGCGATCGCTCGGGTCCTGATGCTGGATCCGAAAGTGTTGATCCTCGACGAACCGACCGCCAACCTCTCACCGAAGCTGGCGGACACCTTGTTACGCGATCACGTCCGTCGATTGGCGAATCTCGGAAAAGCCGTTTTGTTGGTCGAGCAGCGGGCACGCGCAGCAATGGAGGTCGCGACGTGGACGATGGTCCTCGTCTCGGGATCCACCAGGCTGGAAGGTCGCCCGGGCGAACTCCTCGGTCGCCAGGATTTCGAGGGATTGTTTTTGGGAGCCGCCACCAGGCCCGCCCCGGTGAGCGACTCCGAGGAGGTACCGAACACGTGAAGATCCTGATGTTCCGGGAGGGCAACGAGCGGCGCCTGGGTGTCGTACGCGATGGCTCGTTGGAGGAAGTTGTCGACGTTAGTCAGCTGGCGAAGGGCAATGGCTCGTCCGGCGCGCCGTCGGATGTGCTGGCCCTGATCGAAAGCGGCAACGATGGGCTGAAACGACTGCGTGAGCTGGTCTCCTCGGTGAGGGGGTCAGGTGCCACGGGTGTCGTGCGCAAGCTGAAAGATCTGACCGTCCTGCCGCCGCT